>Ga0172377_10005001_pt1 | contig 13616 bp, 9 predicted proteins | sample Pumphouse3metaG_FD_119749 | JGI IMG/M metagenome (GOLD analysis project Ga0172377, IMG submission 119749) | Leachate microbial communities from a municipal landfill in Southern Ontario, Canada - Pumphouse #3 metaG | ecosystem: Engineered > Solid waste > Landfill > Unclassified | place: Canada... | reverse complement strand
TCGATGGGCGTTAAATCTTCCCGTTGAATGTTTTCAATTAGGGCCACTTCCATCATTGCGGCATCATCAAAGTTTTCCAACACTGCTGGAACCTCTTGCAACCCACAGCGTAATGCCGCCCGGAAACGTCGCTCGCCGGTCACAATCTCATAATGCCCATTTTTGGGTCGTAACAAGATGGGGGTGAGAATCCCATATTGACGGATGGAAGCTGCTAACTCTTCGAGCTTCGTCTCATCGAATCGTTTACGGGGTTGATAAGGATTGGGAACAATGTGATCCACCGCAATGGTAAATTTTGTTTTCTGAGGATCTTTTTGGAGGAGTTCCAATTGCTCTTGCAACTCGAACTCTTTAAAAATATCACTAAGTCCTTTCCCGAGCCGCCGCTTCTCGTCTTGCTTTTCCGGCATTTTTGATCACCTCTTTCGCCACATCCAGGTAAGCTTTTGCTCCCGATGCTTGAATGTTGTATTCAATAATGCTTTTCCCACGTGAAGAAGCTTCTACTAATTTGATGTTTCGAGGGATTCCAATACGATACACTTTATCTTTAAATGTTTGTCGAACATCTTGTTGCACTTCCACCGAGAATTTGGTCCGAAAGTCACACATAGTCAGTAAGATTCCTTCAATCTGAATGCTAGGATTTTCACTTTGTTGAATTTGGCGAATGGTATTCAGCAACATGACAATGCCTTCCATGGAATAATACTCACATTGCATCGGTACTAAGACGCTATCGGCGGCCGTTAAGGCATTGAGACTTAATAATCCCAAAGAAGGGGGACAATCAATGAAGATAAAGTCATACTCTTCCTTAAGGGGTAACAACGACCGTTTTAATAATTGAAAGCGATCCGGAAACTGATGATATTCCAAATCCAAGTGGGCAAGTTCTAGGGATCCTGGTAACAAGAAGCATTTGGGCATGGCGGTGGGATGGATAATCTCCCTTGCGGTGCATTCTCCCCGCATGACATGATAAATACTTTGTTCCATTAATGTTGCATCAAACCCAATCCCCCGAGTGGAATTGCTCTGGGGATCAATGTCCACCAACAACACTTTCTTGCCAAGATACGCCAGGGCGGCGGATAAGTTAATTGCGGTGGTCGTTTTACCTACCCCACCTTTTTGATTGGAAATGGCAATAATCCTTCCCATAGCATCCGCCCCTTTCATAATAATGGCCTTTGCTTTATTTTCGCATATTTACGAGGATAAGCAAGGGAATGCTTTTTTTCCTTGATAAAGTATAAGTTGAATCGTTGCTCTTGATGGGTAGGCAGAACATAAGGTTCCACACGTTCCAAACGATAGCCCAACAAAGCAATGGCAGTTTGTGCTTCTTGAAGCTCTTGAACATAGTTTGGGCCTTTCATCGCAATAACCATTCCACCTATGCGCACAAGATTGGCCACCAACTCCAATAAAATAGGCAAGGTGGCAACTCCCCGAGCAAGCACAACATCAAAAGGCTTCTGATGATATTCTTCGGCACGGCCTTGTTCGGGTTGAACATGAGGTAAGGGAAGAATTGTTTTCAACGTACGAAGAAAATCCATCTTTTTCGCAGTAGCATCCAAAGGAACAAGTTGCAGAGTCGGATTTACTAACGCCAGCGGAATGCCAGGAAACCCCGCTCCTGCACCAACATCACAAACTCTTTGAGCCGTCCATTTCATCTGCCAAGCGAGCGAGAGGGAATCATAGAAATGCTTTTCGTAGACTTCTTCTTGCTCGGTAATGGCGGTCAAATTATATTTGGCGTTTTCTTGAATAAGCCATTCATAATAACGATGAAACTGTTGACGTTGATCTCTCGAGAGGAGTATCCCTTGTTGGGCAAGGGCCTCGCACCATTGTGTTTCATTCATCATGAATCACGCTCCTTCATTTTCATATAAAAGAGTAAGGCATGAATGTCCGCAGGATTCACTCCTGAAATCCGTGCTGCCTGACCGATATTTAATGGTTTCACCCGATTCAACTTTTGACGGGCTTCATTGGCAAGATTGGGGACATGTTGATAATCCACATTTGCAGGAAGTTCCATCGCTTCGAGGCGTTGTTGATTCTCGGCTTCCATGCGTTGTTTACGGATGTACCCTTCGTATTTAATTTCTAATTCAGCCAATGCTGCAACTTCTAGTGAAGCCGGGTGTTCACCTTCGAGATAGGGAAGGAGAAATTCTACCTTGATTTCAGGTCTTTTTAATAGTTCTGCAGCAGTTGAACTTGTCGCAATTGGCGCATACCCTTGGGCAACCAAGGCCAAGGAAAGAGAACTTTTGCTGCTAAATCTCGCTTGTTGAAACAGTGAAATCCACGCTGCAAGATCCGCTTGTTTCTTTTGATAGTTTTGATAAACTTCTTCTGGTACGAGTCCCAAGTTCCAGCCAAACTCCCGCAAACGTCGATCCGCATTATCGTGGCGAAGCAACAAACGAAATTCCGCACGAGAGGTCAACAAACGATAAGGTTCTTTGGTTCCTTTGGTAACTAAATCATCAATCATCACACCAATATAAGCCTCATCTCTGCGAAGAATAAAGGGGGGTTTCTTTTGTAATTGTAAGGCAGCATTGATGGCCGCCATGAGCCCTTGAGCAGCAGCTTCTTCGTATCCTGAAGTTCCATTGATTTGTCCCGCACAGTACAAACGCTCCACCTGTTTGGTTTCCAAGGTGGGACGCAAATCCAACGGGTCAATAGCATCGTATTCAATGGCATAAGCATATTTCACAATTTCACATTGTTCCAAACCAGGCAAGGTACGAATCATTTCATCTTGTACCTTCTCGGGCATGGAGGTAGAAAAACCTTGGAGATACCATGTGTCCAAATGTTTGGACTCAGGTTCCAAAAAGAGTTGATGACGTTCTTTGTCAGCAAACCGAACGACTTTATCTTCTATCGAAGGGCAATAGCGTGGCCCTACTCCTTCGACAATCCCACCATACATGGCCGATTCGGTTAAATGGTCGCGAATCAACGCATGCGTCCTAGCCTGGGTATGAATAAGATAGCAGGGGGATTGTTCCGCAAGCGGCATGATTGCTTGCGTCTCATACGAAAAGAATTGTTGATCCGTGGTTCCATATTGAGGTTCCATTTGAGTAAGGTCGACACTTCCTTTTCGAATGCGGGGTGGAGTCCCCGTTTTCAAGCGTTGTAAAACAAATCCTAAGCGTCGCAAACCGTCCGACAGACCAATGGCCGCTCGCTCCCCATCGGGACCTTCTTCTTTGATGGTGTGTCCCCGTAGAATTCGGCTTTGTAAGGAGGTTCCCGTCGTGAGAATAACAGCATCAGCTGCGCGTGTTGTTCCATCTTCCAATTGAACGCCCACGCAACGCCCCTCCTGCACCACAAGATCCGTTACCATCGCTTCGACAATGGTAAGATTCGGAGTAGTCATCAAGGTATTTTGCATGTAAGACTTATAAGCCATTTTATCCGATTGCGCCCGTAGGCACTGGACGCCAGGACCTTTGGCGGTATTTAACATCTTCATTTGTAACAATGTTGCATCGGCAGCTTTCGCCATTTCGCCGCCGAGGGCATCAATTTCACGCACCACAACCCCTTTGGCGGGTCCACCAATCGAAGGGTTGCAAGGCATCATGCCGATTTGTTGGCGATTTAAGGTCACTAAAACAGTGGTATAGCCGAGCCGTGCAGCCGCAAGTGCCGCTTCGATACCAGCATGTCCACCCCCAACAATGACCATGGTTTCTTTCATATAATTGCTCCGTTCGTCTACTGCCCGCCCATTTGACGACGAATGTATTCACTTTCGAGCGTCAAATCCAATCGGGGGAATAAAGCTGCAGCTTTGGTGACAATCGCACCATCCATTCCATGCCAATCAAAGGCATGGTCATAATGCGTATCGGTAATGCCATAACTTGCATAGACACGTTGAGGGGCATCAATGAGGAAAGGAGAAAGCAGAATTGTTCCTGCTTTAATAACTAATGCCAAATGCGTAAGCACCGACTGCAAAGCTGCCGTTTGGTTGGGATCTTTCGCAAGCGCCCATGGTTGAGTATCATCAATGTATTTGTTGGCTTTGGATAACAACTCAAAGGCTGCACGAGCCCCTTGATCAATATGGAAGGCATCCATAGCATGTTCGTATTGAACTTTTGCTTGGAGCATTGCGGCTTCTAAATCGGCATCAAACGGGGTCTTAACCCCTGCATAGGTTGGGACAACTCCCTGGGTATATTTCTGAATCATGGCAGCGGTACGACTCACCAAGTTTCCATAGTTATTGACCAAGTCGGTATTGACATTTTCTAAAAACAATTCAGGTGTAAACAAACCATCTTGCCCAAAAGGAATGCAGGTGGTAACAAAATAACGCAAAGCATCCAAACCGTAACGAGCAATGAGCATTTCAGGATAGACCACATTCCCTACTGATTTGGACATCTTTCCATCTTTCATGACAATCCAGCCATGCGCAAAAATCTTAGTGGGAAGAGGCAAACCGAGTGCCAACAACATAATGGGCCAATAAATCACATGAAAACGGACAATTTCCTTGCCTACGACATGCAGAATTTCATGATCGTCATCGTTATGCCAAAAACGATCAAATAAGTTGGAACTATCATTCTTATAGCCTAAAGCACTGATGTAATTGGATAAGGCATCAATCCACACATATACCACGTGTTTGGGATCTTCTTGAACAGGGATCCCCCAATCGAATGAGGTTCGAGACACGCTTAAATCTTCCAATCCTGGTAAGAGAAAATTATTCATCATCTCATTTTTACGCGATTCTGGCTCAATGAATCCTGGATGATCGTTGTAATAACGAATCAACTGATCCGCATATTTGCTCATCCGGAAGAAATAGGTTTCTTCGGTTGCACGATACACTGGACGGCCACAGTCGGGACAAAGGTGGCCTTCGTGAAGTTGGCTTTCGGTCCAAAATGCTTCACACGGGGTGCAATACCATCCTTCGTATTCTCCTTTGTAGATATCCCCTTGAGCAAGGAGTTGCGAAAAAATGGCCGAAACGGTCGCCTGGTGGCGCGCTTCCGTCGTGCGAATAAAATCATTGTTTTGGATGCGCAGCACTTGCCATAAATTTTTAATGTTAACCACCAAATCATCGACAAAGGCTTGAGGAGTAAGCCCAGCTGCTGCTGCTTTCTTCTGTACTTTCTCGCCATGTTCATCGGTTCCGGTGAGATAATAAACATCATAACCACGCATTTTTTTATAACCAGCAATGGTATCACATATGGTAGTGGTATAGGCATGCCCAATGTGGAGGTTGCCGGAAGCATAGTAAATAGGGGTGGTAATGTAAAAAGTTTTTTGTTTCATCGCGAATCACGCTCCATCGTATGTATTATTGTAGCACAACCGTCTTTCCAACGCATTAAAAAACCACATGAAGAGGGTGGTCTCACCTAGTCTTTTGAATGAATGTGAAACACTCCGTGAAACGGAAACAAGAGCGATCTTTCTTGCTTCACGATATTCGAGTGAATATCAGTTGACAAGTAAGCCTAAAATGAATAGAATAGAAAAATAGTTAATCGGTTAACTATTAAGGGGGTGAGCCTATGGAACACAAACGTTTGATGCATAAAATCAATCGACTTAGTACCGTCCATCGTTTGACTGTTTTCAAGATTGTGAATACCTATGGACTCCATCCTGGCCAGTTCCCGATTTTGGAATTTATCCGTCACCACGAACCATGTACCCAAAAAGATATTGCTGACTTTCTGAGGGTCAGTCCCCCATCCATTGCCGTCTCGGTACGACGCATGGAAAAAGTTGGTCTTATTGAACGAACCTGTGATCCCAATGACCAGCGATTCAACCGTCTCTCCATCACCCCACAAGGGTATGAAGTTGCGGTCCAAGCTTTGACCGAATTTCGTGCATTGGATGAACGCTTGTTTGCGGCTTTTACGACCGAAGAATATCAACAATTTGAACAATACTTGGAACGACTTATTCAGAATTTAGATGTTCAAGAATTCCAAGACGCCACCTATTTTAGTTTGATTCAACAAGAAAAAGAATATCGTCGCCAAGCAGAGGAGGAATCATCGGATGATTAAACAACTCGCCCCATTTGTGGGGCAATACAAGCGCTATGCCATTCTCGCTCCGATTATGGTCGTATTAGAAGTCTTATTTGAAATTGCCATCCCCTATATTATGTCTTTGTTGGTCGATGTTGGTATCGCCAATGGGGATACCAGCTATGTCCTCCAAATGGGGGGCCTTATGGTCCTGCTTGCAGCCCTGGCTTTACTCTCTGGTGCACTGTCGGCACGTTATGCAGCCCGTGCTTCCGTGGGGTTTGGTGCCAATTTACGCGCGGGATTGTTCAATAAAATCCAAGACTTCTCCTTTAAAAACCGCGATCGCTTTACCACACCTTCGCTGGTCACACGCCTCACCACCGATATCACTAGTATTCAAAATGCCTTTATGATGTCCCTCCGTCTATTGTTTCGCGCACCCGTCATGTTAGTGAGTTCGCTCATTATGGCTTTTACGATTAATTCATCCTTATTTACTGTGTTTTTAGTCGCCGTTCCTATTTTGGGATTAAGTTTCTTTATTATCATAACCTTAGCGTTTCCTCGTTTCCAAATCTTATTAAAGAAGTATGATCTCCTTAATGCTTCCATTCAAGAAACATTGATTGGAATTCGTGTGGTCAAAGCCTTTGTCCGCGCAACCTTCGAAAAGAAAAAATTCAAACAATCCAACGATGAACTGGCCGAAGCTGGCTTACGAGCAGAAAAAGTGGTCATCGCTCAAATGCCCATTATGCAGATGGTCATCTACTTAACCATCATTGCCATTTTATGGTTTGGTGGAAATTTGGTCATCAACCGAACCATGCTTACCGGTCAACTCTTCAGTTTTATTGCCTATGTGAACCAAATTCTCTTTTCCTTAATGATGATTGCCATGGTTTTTATTAATCTTGTGTTGTCCAAAGCCGCCATGTCTCGATCGGTTGAAATTCTCAATGAGGTTATCGACATTCGAGATGGTGAAGGAGATCCCACCTTACATCCCGCTGATGCCTCCATTGAGTTTCGTCATGTATCCTTCCGATACAACGATACCTCAACAAGTCCTGTCTTACAAAACATTAATCTCGCCATTCGTAGTGGTGAAAAAATAGGGATTCTTGGAGGAACGGGTTCCGCCAAATCAACCTTGGTTCAACTCATTCCGCGTCTGTATGATGCCACCGAAGGATCCGTCATCGTTGGCGGCCACGATGTCCGAGAATATGCACTCGATACCTTACGCGATGCGGTCGGAATGGTCTTACAAAAGAATGTGTTGTTTTCGGGATCCATCAAAGACAATCTTCGTTGGGGAAATCCCGACGCAAGTGATGCAGCGATGCAAGAAGCCGCACGCGCCGCTCAGGCTCACACCTTCATTGAATCCTTTCCTGAACAATATGAAACCAAGTTGGAACAAGGAGGCGTCAATGTGTCAGGTGGGCAAAAGCAACGCCTCACCATTGCACGAGCACTATTAAAAAAGCCCAAAATTCTTATTCTTGATGACAGCACCAGCGCGGTCGATACCGCCACCGATGCCAAAATCCGTGAAGCCTTGCGCCAACAAGCGAGTGAAACTACTTTACTAGTCATCGCGCAACGGATTACCTCCGTGATGGAAATGGATCGTATTGTCATCTTGGATGAGGGTCGTATTGTGGGGATCGGTACCCACGACGAATTAATGGCAACCAATGCCATTTATCAAGAAGTGTATCATTCTCAACAGAAAGGAGAACAATAACTATGGCCAACAAAGAAGTTCGCCCTCACGGTCGCGTTGGATTTCAAGCTGGGATGAAACGCCCTAAAAACATGAAGAAAACATTGCGCCGATTGTTCTCATATCTGACCGCCAAACCCATAACCTTTGTCTTCGTGGCCATCTTCATCCTTTTAAGCTCCGGCGCCGGAATCGCTGGAACCTATTTGCTCAAACCCATTGTGAACACCTATATTGTTCCCTTCATTGGAGGATCTCCAACCAGTGAACAATTGGCGCCTTTTATTACCATGTTGCTCGTCATGGGACTTATTTACTTGGTAGGAGCACTTTCTACCTATGCCTATAATCGCATTATGGTGGTCATCGCCAACCGATCGTTAAATACCATTCGTCGTACCTTATTTGATAAAATTCAAAGTTTACCACTTGCTTATTTTGATCAACGAACCCATGGTGAAATCATGAGTCGATTCAGTAACGATGTGGACACCTTGCGTGAAGCTGTTAGCAGTGGACTCGCTCAGTTGTTTGTTTCTGCATTGACGATTATTGGCACCTTTACCATGATGCTCGTCTTAAGCCCTTTGTTAACGGTATTAATCGTCGTCATGCTCTTTATTATGTTTATGACCGTCAAAACCATTGGGGGTCGGTCGCGCAAAATGTTTCAAGCTCAACAAAAAGCTGTTGGTGAAGTGAATGGCTATGTCGAAGAGCTTATTGAAGGGCAAAAAGTTGTAAAAGTCTTCCGTCATGAACCCGTCGTCAAGCAAGAGTTTCATGTCTTGAATGATCACTTACGGACGGTTTCCACTCAAGCCCAAACCTTCGCAAGCATGCTCATGCCCATTATGATGAATTTATCATACATCAACTACGCCTTAACGGCGGTCGTAGGGTCCTATTTTGTTATCCTAACGCTTGTTGATATTGGAACTCTTATTTCATTCTTACAATTTACCCGCTCCTTCTCAATGCCCATTAACCAAATCTCTCAATTATTCAATATGATGTTGGCGGCGCTTGCCGGTGCCGAACGCATTTTTGAGGTCCTCGACGAACAGCCAGAAATCGATGAAGGAACAGTAACCTTGGTTTATGTTTGCCCACAACCTGACGGGACTCTACAAGAATGTGATACCTTCCGTGGAAACTGGGCCTGGAAAGTCCCCACTCCTGAAGGTTCTTTCGCCTTTGTCCCTGTCAAGGGTGATGTTCGCTTTGAACATGTTCATTTTGGCTATGAACCTGGCAAATCTGTTTTAAATGATATTTCTCTATACGCCAAACCTGGTCAAAAAATCGCCTTCGTGGGCTCTACTGGCGCTGGGAAAACAACCATTACCAACTTAATCAATCGTTTCTATGATATCGAACAAGGCAGTATCACCTACGATGGCATCGATATTAAGCAAATAAGAAAAGACGATCTTCGTCGATCCTTGGCGATGGTGTTACAAGACACCCACTTATTTACGGGAACAGTGCAGGACGACATCCGCTATGGAAATTTGGATGCTACCGATGAAGAAGTCGTGGCGGCGGCCAAACTCGCCAATGCCGATTTCTTTATTCAGCACTTACCTCAAGGGTATGACACCATGCTCACAGGAGATGGAACCAACTTATCCCAAGGCCAACGCCAACTACTGGCCATCGCCCGCGCTGCCATTGCGAATCCTCCGGTGCTTATTCTTGATGAAGCTACTAGTTCCATTGATACCCGTACCGAAGCGTTGATTGAAAAAGGCATGGATCGCTTGATGCAAGGGCGCACGGTCTTTGTCATTGCTCACCGTTTATCCACCGTTCGAAATGCCAATGCCATCATGGTATTGGAGCACGGTGAAATCATTGAACGAGGCGACCACGATGATTTGTTACAGCAACAAGGAAAGTATTATCAACTCTATACCGGTCAGTTTGAACTCGCATAAAGCGAAGCAAAAAGGGCTTTTTCTCAAATTCGAGCCCTTTTTCACTTTCTTTTTATAAAAAATCATCTATAATTATAAAACAACGAAAGGGGAAATCTACATGATTCGTTCCGAACTCGCGACGCGTGTCTTGCAAACCGCTCTCCGTACAGGCGGCGATTTTGCTGAATTGTTTCTGGAAGAAACGGATGCGTCCAATTTAAAATACGAAGATGATAGTGTGACCGAAGCCAACTCCACCATCGTCTATGGAGCAGGCTTGCGCATATTAAAAGGTCTTCAGTCCGTCTATGGCTATACCAATGATCTCACACCGAAAGGTTTGAAGCAATTGGCTCGCACCCTTGCTGCCCGTTATCGTGGAAAACCCATAACCACCGTTCAACCCTTTGTCGTCGATACAACTCCTAGTCGCCATGAGTTTATTCGTTATGGCGACACCATGAAAGCCAAAGATAAAGCCAAACTGGCACGTGTCGCATACAAAGCCGCCAAAGGCAAAAGCCCTCTTGTGAAAAAAGTGGCTGTTACCCTTTTGGATCGCGTCCAACGTGTGACCGTGATCAATTCTCAAGGACGTTGGGCGTCCGATTTACGGGTGCGTGTCCGAATGGGAATTATGGTTGTTGCTTCCAAAGATGGTGTGATGGAAACAGCCTTCAATGGACCTGGAGCTCAAATGGGTTATGAATTCTTTGATACCATTGATCTCAAGGCCATCGCCAAAGATACCCAACGGATGGCCATCTCCGCCCTAAGTGCTCAAGAATGTCCTTCGAAAACCATGGATGTTGTCATTGATAATGGCTTTGGTGGAGTCATTTTCCACGAAGCCTGTGGTCACTCCCTGGAGGCCACTTCCGTGGCAAAGGGTCTCTCTGTTTTTTGTGGCAAAAAGGGGACTGCAATTGCCAATCCTATTGTGACTGCCGTCGATGATGGCACCATTCCCAATGCTTGGGGAAGTGGCAACATCGATGATGAAGGACACCCTACCCAACGCAATGTCTTGATTGAAAACGGCATTCTCAAAAATTATCTAGTCGATGCTCAAAATGGTCGTCGGATGGAAAGCGAAGCCAATGGCTGCTGCCGTCGAGAAAGTTATAAATACGCTCCAACTTCACGGATGTCCAACACCTTCATTGAACGAGGCACTAGCACCAAAGAAGAAATCATTCAAGCAACAAAATATGGTCTTTATGCGAAGAAAATGGGTGGTGGTAGTGTCAATCCTGTCACGGGTGAATTCAACTTTGCCGTGCAAGAAGGCTATCTCATTAAAAATGGTAAAATTGGCAAACCCGTCAAAGGCGCAACCTTAGTCGGAAGTGGTGCTGAAATTCTAATGAACATTGATATGATTGCGGATAATCTTGAACGAGCCCAAGGAATGTGCGGTTCCAGCAGTGGATCCATTCCTGCAGATGTGGGTCAACCTTGCCTGCGGGTGCGCAACATCACCGTGGGTGGCAGAGGAGGAAACTAACATGTATCAACGTATGATGGATTACGCCAAAAAACATGGCGTCAGTGAAATTGAATTTTATGTCTTAGAAAAAGAAGAATTGGAAATTGGCTTGTTTCATGGCGAAATTGACACGTATCAAGTCTCCAAACTAAAAACAATCGCTGCTCGTGGCTTATATCAAGGAAAAATGGGCTATGCCAGCAGTGAAAAATTTGAAAAAGGCGTGGAGAAGAAACTCATCAAAGCCTTAATCAACAATGCCAAACTCGTCTCCTCCAGCGATCCTGAAGAGTTGTACGGTGGGGAATCTGCTTATCCTCAACTTGAAACATTTACTCCCACTCTTCCTAGCGAATCGGTTCAAAGCAAAATGAAACGTTTGCATCAAATTGAAAAAGCCATCCTCGCTTACGATACTCGCATTGTCGATGTCGCCGACAATGTTTATAACGAAGTCACTAAAACGGTATCCATTGTCAACTCTTTGGGCTTGCAGGTGCAACGCAAGAGCAACTATGGTTTGTACTATGCAACTGCTGTCGCCAAAGGATTGGAAGGAAGCAAGGATGGCAGTGCCATTCAATACTTCCACCATACCAAAGATTTTGACCGGGATGCCCTTGTGAAAGAAGCTTGTGAGACTGCTCTTAGCAAACTCGGCGCCAAGCCGGTTGCTTCGGGCGCTTATAAAGTATTGATTCAAAACAAAGTCATGGTGAACTTATTACCACTAATCCTTCAATCCACCTTTGCCGACAATGTTCAAAAAGGGTATTCCATGTTGGGCGATAAATTGAAGACTTCCATTGCGGCATCTTGTTTTTCCGTCATCGAAGATCCTTTAACCATTCACTCGTTTTTAGGCAATGCTTTTGATGATGAAGGGGTCGCCACTCAAACCAAACGTATCATTGATCGTGGCGTTTTAACAACTTTCGTTCATAGTTTAAAAACCGCCAAAAAGGCGGGGGTATCCTCCACAGGGAATGGCTACAAAGCGGGTGTCAATGCTCCCGTCGATGTTAGTCTTGCCTATACCTATGTCGAACCAGGAACTGCTTCTTTTGACGATCTCGTCCAACAAGTGGGCCAAGGTCTCCTCTTAACCAGTCTTCAAGGATTGCATTCAGGATTGGATGCCATCTCGGGAAACTTTTCCTTACAAGCTGCTGGGTTTGTCATTGAAAACGGTAAGGTTGGGCGTCCCGTAAGCCTTATTACGGTAGCGGGGAATCTATTTACTCTCTTGCAAGACATCGAAGCCGTAGGTAATGACTCCCGTAATGGATTTAATCCGATGGTGGTCTCACCTTCCCTGATTGTCAAACAATTAATGGTGTCCGGAAAATAATTCATTTCTTTCATAAAAAAAGTTCCAGGTAATTCCTGGAACTTTTTATTTATTCAATCACAAAGTCTCCTTGACGGAAAATGGCGACTTCTTGACCATCAGGAAGAATTCCGGTAATGGAGAGATCTTCACTACCAATCATGAAGTCCACGTGAGTCAACGAGAAGTTGGCGCCGGCCTGTTCCAATTGTTCGGGAGTCATGCTTGTACCACCTTGAACATTCATGGGGTATGCCCGTCCAAGTGCCAAATGGCAAGAAGCATTTTCATCAAACAAGGTATTGTAGAAAATTAACCCCGATTCGGAAATTGGTGAATGATAAGGCACCAAGGCAACTTCACCAAGATACGCACTGCCTTCATCCATTTCCACCAACATCTTTAACATTTCTACTTCTTCTTTGGCACCATAATCAACGACTTTACCTTTTTCAAATTGTAACCAGAATCCATCGATGAGTTTCCCATTGTAATTCAATGGTTTGGTGGCAACAACTTTACCATTGGCTCCAAATTTATACGGCATGGTAAAGACTTCTTCCGTCGGCATATTGGGATTAAAGACGACACCTTTGGTGGTGTGCTCACTGCCACCTGCCCAACGGTGCTTGTCCACCAACTCAATGGTGAAATCGGTTCCTATTGCATTGTGATAACGCAATGCTTTCAAATTCATCGCATTCAAAATGGCACAACGACGTTGCAGGCGTGTATTATGGTCTTCCCATGCTTGAACAGGATCATTGTCGGCTTCAATACGAACGGTCTTGAAGATTTGATTCCATAACTCGGTTTTCGCATCTTCAAGTTTCAATTGAGGAAATACCTTTTTGGCCCATGCATCGGAAGGCATAGCAACAATGGTCCATTGACCATGATTAGCCATTAAATAATCGCTTAATGCTTTGGTTTTGGCTTGCATCGCCCGCGATTGACGTTTGATTTTTTCAGGATCGACTCCCGTCAACGAATCGGGATCGGGTGCAATGACAGAAATAAAGCAAGCGCCTTTTTCCACATAATACATCCGTGAGGCGACCATCCAATCAGG
>Ga0172377_10004997_pt1 | contig 13622 bp, 8 predicted proteins | sample Pumphouse3metaG_FD_119749 | JGI IMG/M metagenome (GOLD analysis project Ga0172377, IMG submission 119749) | Leachate microbial communities from a municipal landfill in Southern Ontario, Canada - Pumphouse #3 metaG | ecosystem: Engineered > Solid waste > Landfill > Unclassified | place: Canada... | reverse complement strand
TCCTGGTGGACAACCGCTGCACGTTCCTTGTATGCGGGGCGAGAGGCGCCGGCAAGAGCTCGCTGCTGACAGCGCTCATGTTCGAATTCCCCGTCTCCCAGAGGATACTGACCATCGAGGACATAAACGAACTGCGTATTGGAAATTCGAACCCGGCCAGATCGTCGAAAAATATGTTGTAATTCTGTTACAATTTTTCACGGATTCTACATATACCCGAAATGAAGAATTGTTATTTTTCATCGGATATGAAAGGATACGTCAGCGTATGGAGTGTTCGAACATTTTGCAATATGAAGTACGACAGCAAATAGGGTGAATTCGAACATGACATATTGATATTAAATCACAATCTAGATATGATTTAGGTGTGTTTCTTTAAATAAACAGACAGACAAAATTGAAATGCAATTATAATTTTTACACTTCAAAAAATGATGTTTACACTTCTTGTAATCAATCAATTTGAAAAGTGTAAACTTAATAAACCCGAAGCGACATAGTACACGCATGAAGGAAATTCTTTCAAAACTCGGCATAGACATCGCCGAACTCGCAAGAAGGTTCGACGTTTCTAGACCCACCGTTTACAAGTATATCAGAAACTACTCTGATGGGAATACGGCTTCGATCCCGGAGAAAATCAAGGCCTTCTTCGACTACGTCTCCATTGATTCAAATCAGAATTCCGATGATGCGAGGAGGTTCCTTCTGAATTCCTTCCCTACCTCCGCGGAATCGGGAATCGTTGCTACCGACCAGGCTCTGGAATCGATAATCTTCAAATTCTGCGACGAGAAACAGGCCAAGGACAACTTCCTGTCCCTTGTTCTCCCCACAGGATCCAGAAAGACCACCAGCGTTATACATTTCATATCCGATTATATTGCAGGCGGTGGGAAACGCAACATCTTCTTTATTACCACATTGAAGAAGAATCTGCCGATAAACATCGAGGAACCCACCGAGGATGTCCTCAGGAAGAGTTTTGAGGAATACGGTATCGGGAACCTCTATGATGAGAAGGTCATGATGGTAGATTCTCTGGCTAATATGCTGCTCAACAACTATCCTCTTCTCAGTTCTCCGGACAAAAGGAACTGTCTGGCGATAATGGGCGAAAAGAGGATCGGAGAACTCAACGATCTCATCAGCGCCCTCGGCGAAATAGACGAGTCAGCAAAGGCATACAAGGAGATGTTCTCGAAATTCAGGGATTTCGAGAGCAATTTCAGGAAATCCCTCGTGGGCAAACTGGAGTATCTTTCCAGAGATCCAGCCGAGAGGAAGCGCATAGTGACCCGCGAGCGTGAATGGACCTGGGTACCCAAGCTGTATCCCACTGTATTCACGGACGAAAAACAGGTCTTCCTCATGAGTATGGCCAAATTCGTGAGCACCCACGATACCATAGTTAACGGTCGCTATTCGATGTACGATTCAAAGCTTCTGGACAATTCCTTCGTGTTCATCGATGAATTCGATGCCACTAAGGAAACAGTTCTGGAGAGGATTATAGATGCCGACAAGGACGAAGTAGACTACATCGGGATATTCAGGCGCATATTCAGGACTCTGGAGCACAATCAGGACATCTGGAAGGAGTATTACAGGGAGCCGGAGGACAGGGAAGAAGGAGTGAAGACAGTTTCCGCGAAGGATGTGTTGGAGATTAAGGAAAGGGTCGAGGCCCTGGCCAAGGATTACAATCTTGAATGCGACTTCAAATTGGCGGATTCCGAACCTCTTACCTACATATTCCGCGACAACAGGATCATCAAGACCGGGAAGAACCGTGAATTCATCGTAGAATACAACGAAGAGGAAAGGATCAATTACATCCGCGGTCTGGAATCCGACGAGAAGGTACCCGAGTCGAAGAGGACGATCACATCTATGCTCGGCCGCATGTACGGGCTGTTCAGGCATTTTGAGTCCATATTCTACATACTTGCATACAACCACATGAGTATTCAGGAATCTAAGGGAAAACCGATAACACGCGATGCGGCCATCCGTACGATGCTCGATCCGTATGATTTCAACGAGGCTCAGACAAAGTATCTGGTAAATGCTATCAAATTCAGACCTCCGAAGAGGGCTAACAGCAAAGATCCCACGCCAGATACGTCATTTTACGAGGCTGGTTTCGAGTTCTTCAATTTCGTAGATAATGACAACCACAACCTTTCGACGAAGATATTCTGCACATCGGTAAAGAGGACCCCGGAGAAGATGCTGATGCGTACACTCGACAGGACCCACGGAGCGAAAGTGATCGGGATATCCGCGACAGCAAGACTTCGTACAGTAGTCGGCAATTACGATTTCCGCTATCTGAAGAATCAGGAGGATTTTTCCGAGTACAAAATCAGCCAGCAAGATCGTGCACGCCTGAAGGAGATGTTCGGGAAGACCGTGGATTGCTACAAGGGCCGCGTGAACATCGTTACCAAACTGATCGACAGCAGATACGACATCGGCGACCTGATCGAGGACAGGATGACGGCCGCCGATCTGAAGGATTATCTGGACCAGTATGCAGGAAGCGAGAGCTACATCGCGAGGAGATATCTCCGTGTCTTCAAGGTATTCTACGAATTCGTCAAGGCCGAAGATGCCAGATCCATGCTCTGTTTCCTCAACATCTTCCCCCGCGAGAAAGGGGCTAACGGCGAGGAGAAGTTCAGTGCGGATATGCTGAGGAAGATATTCATTCAGATTATCAAAGAACACTGTGATACACTGAACAAGGACGGCCGTGCGATACCCGATTATCTGGTGAAAATGAAGGACGAGCCGTTCGTCGTCATCAAATCGGATAAGTTCGACAAGCACAAAGAGAATCTACTGAACAGACTGTCTAAAGGAGAGAAGATCTTCGTCATAACCACTTATTCCACAGTAGGTGCAGGACAGAATCTCCAGTACAAGATCCCTTCGAGCGTAGTCCAGAATATAAGATACGTAAGTTCCTTAGCCGAACCTTCCAAGACGGATAGGAAGGATTTCGACTGCATCTATGTCGATATGCCTACCAACGTCGCAAAGAATGTCAAGGAAAAGGAAAGATTGGATCTCCTGTCGTCGCTGTTCGACATCGAATCCCTTCAGGAGAACCATGAACTCGATCTGAAAGGCGCCAGGAACGAGATCTCCGTTAGGTTCGCACAGTACTACGGTGCTCCGGTTACTGCGAAACGTACCAAAGCGATGGAATATCCGAGCTATCGCATGGCTTATGCGAGGAGGATCATACAGGCCGTAGGCCGTATCTGCCGTACATTTGCCAAAAATCAGAATATCTATGTGTTCGCGGACGACCAGTTGGGTGAGGTGTTCAAGGGCACGTCGATAAAGGATTATGCCGACCCCAACGACCGCGATTCCGAACTGGAAGAGGTCATGGCCAACCCGGAATTCAAATCCCTTCTGAAGGAGATGCAGAAATCATCCGCCAATCCCGGCGAGGACGATCTGAAGGCCATGCTGGACAACGAATCTGTGAAAGTCCAGTCATACATCGATTCGATGCTCAGGAACAGGGTCTGGTCCACAGGTTCCATGAGAGGATGGAACAGCGTACGCGAGTACGTACTGATCTTCCCGACGCTGTCGGCCGATTCCAAACTGGATATGGTATACAACATGTACCACAGTCTGGACAAACCCGGGAACACCCTCAGGTATAATCAGGAGAAAGATTACCGTGAGGTCTACATTGACCCCGACGGGGATTACGAGGTATCGGAAAACGATGCGCGTCTGTCTGATTTCCTGAAGATCCCCTGCGTGAGGCCGATGTTCGGAGAACCTGTGTCCGCTGACTACGATTCCATGCCTACAAGGGAGGAACTGGAGCAGCTCCATTACGCGGACCGTTTCGCCGTCAATACCGCAATCATGTGCCCGACACTTTACCACAACATCTACAAGGGTGCACTGGGGGAGGTATGCGGAAGAGCGATTTTCACGGAGTGGGGAGTCGAGGTCAACGAGATTGACGACCCCTCGAAATTCGAGAAATTCGATTATGTCTCGGGCAACGGAATGTATCTGGATTTCAAACACTGGGCGGGACCCGGTTCCCTTGACAACAAAAGGCTCATCGAGTCCTCCTTCCAGAAACTGAAGATGATCGGCGGAACGAAGGCGATGATAGTCAACGTCCTCAAAGCGAAGGACTACGAGGGGCCAGGCATCGGATACACGGTCATCGGAGATGCGGCAACGTACAAGGACCGCGAGGGGAACCTCATGGACTGCACGGGACTGTCGATAACCACCGTCCCGTATCTTTATGACTGCGACGGAGAAACGGCGGTCGAGAATTACGAAGCGAGACACACAGTATGCAAGGAGGCGATGTGATGGGAAGAAAAAGAGACGATTCGGAGGTAATGTGGCCTATCTACAGCCTTCTGAAGTATGATAAGATAGACTACGAGGGGTTGGAGAGGGATTTCACCTGGGCTGTGGTCGGATGCGACGGATTTCCTTCGATGTTCAAACTGCTACACGTCGTGAAACCCACGGAAGGGATCCGTTCCCTCAAAATTAGCGGATACGGAGAGAAAACCGAAGTCCACATAATGTCCAGGATAGATTTCGAAAGTCTTGAAACGACCATCGAGGACGCCCTCGGCAGAGACTATGTCAAAGAGCATTATTCAATCAAAGAGATGGATCTGAAGGATACAAGGAAAACACCCAAGAGAGTTCTCTTCCAGCTCATGATCAATTCCCTCGGCAACAACTCACTGGTCGACGCCAGCAATGCCGAGGGCAGTTTCTTCAAAGTTGTAAAACACGAGGAAACCAGCGATCTGAAGAATTTCATCGCCAGATACATCACCCTTGAATTCAAGGTATCCGATTCCCCCGATTACCTGCACTGTTATTCCGACCTCTGTCTGGATTACAATGTGGCAACGTTCAATAATGCCATACGCGATAAGATCAGATGGGGCAGGAAGGATCCGAAAGTCTACACCAGATTCCGTTATATCAAGGGTGCAGGAATGCAGACTGTCTCCGTCAGAGAGGATGACGGCACAACCTTCGTCAAGAGAAGCTGCCGTCTGGACGATAAGGTGCACCTCAAAATGCTGGATTACACTCATTCCGCAACCGTATCCGATTCCGAGAACGATGATAAACTGGTCGAAAAAAGTCTGGAGGAAAGCAGGGCCAAGATAATAATGGATGTGGTGAACAAATTCAACAGCGTATTCGGGAAGTATCTGGGAGGGGTTTCGCTCTATAAAGCGGAAGCAAAACGCAGGAAGACATCACTTGACGAATCCTATGAAGAAAGGCTGATGGATCATTTCAGGGGCAAACCTGTCCGTGTTTACAATCTGACGGGAAATAAGGATAACAGTGCCGCCATAAAGGAATTCATCGAACTGGTGAGGGGAAGATACAAGGTAGATATCCAGTACACCACCGGCCCCAGTCTGGTCGGTTACAATATCCCCGTTATACTGCCCAAGAAGGCATACAAAGGCAGGGAAAAAGAAGATCCGCATACCGACGACAGTTACAACCTCCTTCAGCATGTGGTAATCGACAACCTGAAAAAAGCCATCAAGAAGTACAAGAGCGAGGTGAAGAAGAACCAGAAGTTGTTCGACAAAAAGAAGGACAAATGGCTGAAAGAGGAAGAAGGTCGCAAAGAAGAGGACTTCCTTGGAACGGGCCCCAGTCCTGCAAACATGCCTTTGGCCGAAGTACTGTTCGAACAGCTTTACGTCAAGGAAGAAGTGGAAAACGGGAGGATGGAATTCTTCAGATGGGCCGAGGAGAACTACGAAGGCAGATGGGAATTTGCGATACCTTTGTATCACTCCGAGAATAGAAAGATTCTCTACGACGGTTTTGCTGTATTCGGCATCGAACCCGATGGCAGGATGTCAGAACCGGAGAAATATGCCCTTAACGATCCCTTCGGACCGAAAGGCTACTCACAGATTGAATGGAATAACGTCGAATACGCGGTTAAAGATCCCTCGGGGCAGATCAATGTGGTCAGAAAGACTGGAATTGCAACAATTCCCGATGCTGATGCCATCTATTCTCTACTGAGGGAGAACCATGCTAACCACAAAGGGCGCACGGTGGGGATGAAGGACGGGGATGCCAAATTTGAGATGTTCGGAGGAAGCATCGACATCGGATACGCCGAACTCACGAAGGACAGGTGGATCTACTACGTCGGTCAGATGAACATGAAGATGACCGTGGCCAACTCTTCGATGGTCCGCGAGATCGAAGCTCTGAACGGCGGAAACGTGTTCTTCGACAGATTGTTCCACATGATGTCGATACCTTATGTCAAGCACAAGCAGAATTCAGTCATCCCATTCCCGATAAAGTATCTCACAGAGTGGTGCAAGAAACTGCATTATTTTGTATCTGATGAGGAAGAGGATGATGAAACAACAGGCGGTATTGAAGACATCTGATGTTTTCAATTCAATCAAACAGAGATTATTGGATACCTAAAATTGAGCGCGATATTGAATGCGATTAGGAAATAAACGAGAGGTTGGAATCCGAAGGGTTGGACAGTCATCAGATTTTGGGGAAAAGATCTTCAAAAAAGGAAGTGGATTGTGCGGTTACAATAGAGCATGCAATAGGAAAAATGAATTGAACAGATATTGCATCTACTCGTGGTATCTATCTTTTCGACGAGTCATAATCACTAGCTAGAAATCTCGTATTTCAATGTGTTTTTCTACTTTGTTGACGGTGTCCCCTATGTTCTGAAAGAGTTCATATGCCCAACCTTTATCTTAAAACAAACTATAATCGGAGAGAGCAGTGCAGGGTTAGAATGAAAGGATTGTCGTTGTTCGCAAGTGCGGGTGTTGGCGAACTGTTGCTCGAAGGAAGTAATGTAGAAATTGTTGTAGCCAATGAGCTAGTGCCTCAGCGCGGTGAATTGTATCAAACCGTTTTTCCAAATTCAAAAATGATAATCGGAGATATCACTGACGATAACGTATTCAAAAACATTATGGACAGTGCCATAGAAAAAGAGGTTTCTTTCCTATTGGCATCTCCACCGTGTCAGGGGATGAGCATTGTAGGGAAAAATAGAACACAAGAACAAATGGCAAAGGATAAACGTAATGATTTGATTTTTAGAGTTATTGAGTGTATTGACACCATTCATCCAAAATATGTTTTGATTGAAAACGTATCGATGCTCCTTAAAATTCTTTATCCCTATGAAGGAAAAATGGCCACTGTTATGGAAATCTTGACTGACAAGTATGCAGACGATTATGAGATGGATGCCATGGTTGTAAATTCGGCGGATTATGGTGTGCCACAAACGCGTCATCGTGCAATCATCAAAATGAATATCAAGGGGACAAAATGGCTATGGCCAAACAAATGTAAAAAACAAATAACGGTGGCTGAAGCGATCGGCCATTTACCATCATTGGAGTCTGGGGAATCGTCAGATATCAAGTGGCATTTTGCTAGGAATCACGATCCCAAACAAGTAGAATGGATGAAACATACCCCCACTGGATGTTCCGCAATCACAAATAATGCATTTTATCCCGTGAAAGCAAATGGTGAACGCGTAGTTGGGTACGAATCATCATATCGTAGAATACGTTGGGATGCACCAGCGCCAACCATTACCATTCGTAATGATGCTATCAGTTCACAACGCAATGTTCATCCAGGAAGATTGTTGCCAGATGGGACATACTCCGATGCTCGCGTACTATCTATTCTTGAACTGATGATCCTGGATTCTATACCAATAGATTGGAGGATACCAGATGAAACGCCTGAATTGCTCATTAGACAATGCATAGGCGAATCTATACCGCCGTTATTAATTCGTAAAATTGTGGATGGAATTGTGGAATGATGAAAGGTATCTCATTATTTTCAAGTGCAGGAATTGGCGAACTGTTTGTTTCGGATGCAAATATAGACATCGTCTTAGCTAACGAATTGATACCTAAGCGTGCTGAATGTTACGAGTATCTTCATCCGCACACGAAAATGTATTGTGGAGACATCAATGATGATCAATTAAGAAATGAATTGATAGAAGAAACAAAGAAACAAAATGTGAAATTTTTACTCGCTACGCCACCGTGCCAGGGAGTCAGTTCTCTCGGTAAAAACAAAAAACAGGAACATTTTGTAGAAGATCCCAGAAATTATCTGGTATTCAGGGTTTTTGAATTCATCGATAGCTGTGACTTCGATTATATTCTAATCGAAAACACCCCTCGGTTTTTGGAAATGTTATTCCCCTATAATGGTGAGTTACAGGGCATAGTGCCAATAATCATGCAACGTTATGGTAGGGACTATGCAATCGAGTATGCTGTATTAAACGCGAAAGATTATGGTATATGTCAATCACGCCCGAGAGCCTTCATAAAAATATTCAAAAGAGATAGGGCCTGGCCTTGGCCTGAAAAACAACCAGAAATTACATTACAGCAAGCTATTGGGGATTTACCATCTCTTAACGACGGGGAAGACTCTGGTATCAAATGGCATTATGCAAAAAAGGAAAATCCCCGCACAGTATTGGCATTAAAGCATACAGCGCCCGGGCACAGTGCATTAACGAATCCAGTTTACTATCCAAAAAAGGAAGATGGAACGAGGATTAGAGGGTTTCATAACACATTCAAAAGAATGGTTTGGGATGCGCCGTGCCCTACTAGGACAACATATTGTGGGAGCATGAGTTCACATAACAATGTTCACCCTGGGAGATTGTTGCCAGATGGGACATACTCCGATGCTCGCGTATTAACAATGCTGGAGACATTCATCGTATCTTCGATACCCAAAGATATTGTATTTCCGGAATGGGCTAACGACACATTCCTTAGAACTGTGATTGGTGAAGGCGTTCCACCAAAGTTATTATATTCTGTTATTACGAAAATGGAGATGTGACATGCCGGTAATGGTCGATACAAAAAAATGGATTTTTTACAAACATACCAACAATTATGAGATCATTCAGGCCATAGCATTGGATGTAAAGAATTCATGTAAAACAGAAGTATCTGAATTAGAACGTTATCGCATGCAAGAACGTCAACATGCACTGGATCTTTACAATACACGCAATCCAACAAATCGTCCGCTTGATTCTATGAATCATAGAATCAATACGCTCGAATATTACATGTTTGGATATGAGGATATCAACGGAGGCAACAAAAGATTCATTTTTAGTCCTCTTGGAAATCTATTTTTAAAACATATCAACAATCCGTCCAATCTGCAACAGATTTTCACAACAATGTTGTTCGGAATTCAATTGGAACATCCTGCAAATAACCCAAGTAGTTATTTCCAGTTATACCCGTTTAGACTTATTTTTCAATTGCTGCTAGATTCTCGTTTGGATTACAAGTTAAATCATTTTGAAGAGGCATTACTGTTACCTTTCATTAGAACGATGAACGATTCAGAATATGAAAATCTAGTATCAAAAATATTGAAATTACGTCAAAAATCTGTTGAGGAAATAAAGGAACTTTTACTTTCTGATGAACACTTGTATGTTAACACTGTTTACGAATGGCAATACTATGTGACTGGTTTGCTAGTTGATGCTGGCGTTTTAAACAAAGAAGAGGGGGATCCGATTTGTACTCTTTACCATCCTGTAAAAAAGAGTGGAACGGTTCCGACAAAGAGAATCGCTAAATTGGGTTATGTTTCACTACGTAGCGAAGTAATTCCGCTACTCAAGGAGTTATTTAAAACATATTCAATTTCAGATCCACCAGTCAATCTACGTGATTCTACCAAACTCAGAATGGATGCTGTGAAAGAGGTCTATAGTTTCTACCCCACGTGTTTGTTAAAGCGTATAGGCGAATCCGAAACAATTTCTGAATTGCTGGAGTTGCCCCGTCTCATCAACAAATATTCTCTTAATGGAGAGCATGGGGATTGTTACGGATTTGAACGCATTTTGGCCAAAGGTTTCGAGCAATTCTATAATGTTGAAGTTAAGTTAATGGGCGGTGCTGGACATACGGATATCGAGTGTCTGTTCATGCCAAAGAAAAAGAAATTCGATGTAGAAGCAAAATCGACCTCAAATAAACTGACTGGAATAAATGCTGGGCGGTTGAGACTTCATCGCAAAGAGATCGGCAGTAAATACACTATTGTTGTAACGCCCAGATATACCCCATCTGTAGTGGAAGATATTGCACAATCAGAAACCGTAATAATCCTTGCTAACACCCTTGCAGAATTCCTTTATAATCATATTTTTGCCGATATACGTGAAATAGATTACACTATTATTGACGACATCATTGAACCTAATCTTGGAACAGACATCAGTGAGAAAATACATGAGTATACAATGTCTGCATTTGCCGCGAAGGTTGAGACTAGTAAAAGGGGCGAGGTCATTGTATGAATGAAAACGATACCAACGATGTGTTGAGCAAATTATTTGCAAGTACAGCCATTGTATTTCGCGATCGTGATTTGAAATGCAACAGCGATTCTTCGCTTAATAAGTTGATTTCATATGATATCCCCAATTATTTGGCTTCTAAATTAAAAGAGGACAATAGAAATGCAGAGGATTACAACATCAAGGGCGTTCCTGGACTGTGCGGCACCTGGTGTAATGTAATGTATATCGCTTTTTTACCAAATAATAATAAACCAATGAGAATCAGTGCATCCTACGGAGCATATCCCTGTTATCTTTTTTCTCGGACGGGCGATAAAATATTTTTGGCATATATTTTGGGGACTGGGATAAAAACAGAGCGTTATTTGATCAATTCATCTGAACTAATTGCAAACAAATTTGCTTTGCCTGGATTTGATACTGATAAAAGTCAATTGAATCCAATAGATGATAGGCACCGTTACAAATATGGCACCATTTTTTACAAAGAGTATAACCTATCCGATATGCCTAATGATGTTACCTTACTCGATGATCTTTACAAATTAATCGATTATCAAAACAAGCACAGAAACGAAATAGCCCAGATGTTAAAATTACAACATGGTTATTGATTTATATTGTCAAATCAAACTATTGTAAGATTAGATGTTGGTCAATCCCAAATGAATAGGGGGCTAACACAATTTCTAATCATTCTATTCCGTTGATTCTATGGATTATTGATTTCAGTTCTTCATCGGTCAATTTACATTCCTCATCCGCAAATTTGAATTGAGAGATGGCTTCCTTGACCAACTTTACCGTTCTTGTCTCAATGGCATCGATGGTCCATGATTCGGCCGATACAAGATCCTCATTTAGCCACAGACCGTTGTTGTACCCCATCTTTGCGCCATCTACGACATAGTCTCTTTTTTGAATGAACGGGCGTGTTCCGAGATTGCTGTTATTTCCTGATAGGGTAAGATTGCCGAGTAAATGCAGATGAGTATCCAGATAAGATTTTGCCAAATCCAGATCCCCATTCGCAATCATTTGAACCCATTCATTGGATACCTTCGGGGTTTGGGGGAATATGTGTTCGATGGTCCAGATTAACTTCCCATCTTTCTTTTCCCAGGGGCCTTTAGTTTCGTTTTTATTGAGGTGCTGAGCACATAGATAGGACAAGATGAATCTTGTAGCATCCGTGTTGTTTTCATATATTTGTCCACAAAGGCATTCGATTAACAAGTTCAATGATGAAGTTGACTTAGTCAGTGTGCTCTTGATTTTTTCTACTACTTCATTTGAAGTCAAACCATTGATCTTGGTTACCAAATCTATGAAAATCCTAATCAAATCACGAGTGGGTGGTTCATCTGTAAGATTCCTTCTTAGGAAGAATTTGGTTAGGAACGATACAATTTCAGTCAGATTCGCATCGCTTAGATCGTATGAGGCTTTGTATTTCAAAAGATTCAGCAATAGTATGTGAGATGGTGCGCCACCAACCTTCCATAGATTGAACACAGCTTCGTTAAGATCTTGGTCGTTGAAAGACGTGTTCGTTATTAACTTTGAATAGTCTTTTCCAGAAGCATACAGTTCGCCTAAGAAGTCATCTATTTTGCCGGATTTTGTCAACATCCACTCATAATTTCCATAAACGTTGGATGATGTTACAACCGGATCGAAGGTATGGCCATACTTTTGTTTGTAACTGTATTTGAAAGCATTCATGTACTGCCTGAAGAACCTATCCGTGACACGGTCATCTTCTACGCGAACATTATCGATTAGTGCCGTCCATTTGGAATAAGAATCATCAATCGAGTCTTGTTTTTCTTTCAGGACAGTCATTTTGATCAGGTCAACGGCTGTCAAAGGAACACCCGTGTTATTAAGGGTCCCAAATATTTCGAGAGCATCGCTAAGATCGGATACTGTTACGTCTATCAGGCATAGTGTGCAGATTTTGTTATAGAGATCCAACAGGGCCCTGTTGGAATCCGGATTCGTATCTGGATAGGCCAAATACTCGTCAATTCTCTTCCTAAAATGTCTGAAACAGCTGTATATTAAACAATTGCCGGCATTTTTGTATTTAGATTCGTTTTCAAAACCGATGTCATTCAACAGTTGTTGATAGATCAGAACATTATTGCCCTGAGTTTGTAAGTGTATACGTGGACTGAAGGGATCTTTATTCAGAACAATTGCCTTCTTCAATTGGAGGTATGATTGCATCGAGCTCTCATCTTCAATCGATATGGAGCCTCCATTAATTTTCGAATAAATGGCACACATCAGAATCGAAATGGTTACCAACCTTTGCTGTCCGTCTATAATATCGAATTTTTTGATGGTACTGCCCTTGTCGTTATTTTCAGGGTGGGCCATGGTTATGATCGAACCGATAAAATGCTCTTGAGAGGACATGATGTCATCAAACAAAGCATCCCAGTCCTTCTTAGACCAAGAGTATTCCCTCTGGTATTTTGGAATATGGTATTGATTTTCACCTCTAGCATCGAAAACATTTCCAATTGAACTTTTAGGACTGCTGATAATACCCATCTAGACACACCACTAGCTATTGATGTGTTGTAATATCTCCTACTGATAAAAAAATCTCGATTGTCCTAGCTCATTGTTCAATCATCTTTTAGTCCGAATCTTCTTCCAATCGTCTCCACCATCTCGTCCAATGTGCTCAGGATCTCGTTAGCGTATCCGTCCGTGTCCGGGCACACCCTCAGGAACAGGAGCGTCTGATCCCTGAGGTTGTAGAGGAATTCGTATTCGAGCTCTGCCTTGTTCATGCTGTCGTCAGACATGGTTGGATAAGGTCTCTGCACGGAATATAAACCCGCGTACTACATGTAGCAAGTTAGCATCGGACCGTGACTAACTTACAGGCAAAACCTTTTATCTTCCCTTCTCCGATTTCTTCCGCAAGGGATACGTCGTGCCGGAACCGTTTCCGGAGCGATCGGGAATCCCCGACATCAGGCCGTCGGCACCTCGCTCGTAAAAGCGATGTGCCAGATGTTCGAGTTTTCTCTCACGCGAGGGGTCTCGGGCATAGAGGACACCATGGAACTCCCGGGCGATAAAATGAGAAGAATGGGTTACAAGGTGCAGTCGATGCTGATCAACGACAAGATCGAGGGCGACAGCCTTTCCC
>Ga0172377_10004996_pt1 | contig 13623 bp, 7 predicted proteins | sample Pumphouse3metaG_FD_119749 | JGI IMG/M metagenome (GOLD analysis project Ga0172377, IMG submission 119749) | Leachate microbial communities from a municipal landfill in Southern Ontario, Canada - Pumphouse #3 metaG | ecosystem: Engineered > Solid waste > Landfill > Unclassified | place: Canada... | reverse complement strand
GCCCACCGCCAGATCCAAGAAGGGGATGTCGAGTACGACACTGGTTCCCCTGAAGTACAGATCTTTGACCGTCTCATTCTGGAAGCTGATTTTCTGATCCCCCAAGGTATAGGAAAGAGCATCGCCGAAGAAAGAGAGCCGGGCGTAGAACTGGTTGCTAAGGAAACCTCAGCTTTGTCATTGGTATCTGCTGTGGTGTATTGAGCGACCAAGGTATAATTCCCAGGAGCCTCGGGTGCAGTGAAATTTTGCATGGACTCAACGGGATTCCCATTCAGACTCCAGCTCAAGGTTCCTTCTGCGCTTCCTTTGGTAAGGCCGATCAACTGGGGAGTCAAGCTTTGCCGCGCATTGACTACATTCCCATGGATCCAGTTGATTGCCAGCTTCAACGGTTCGTTTTTGACCTGAATGAGGATTTTCTCGCGAGCTCTTTCCTTTTTGTTCTCATCATGGAAAGTGGATGTGATTTCGACATCTCCAAGAGCCTTGCTGGTAAAGGAGGCCGTACTGGAAGAGAAAGTCTCCTTTGCTTGGGAAGGATCATCAAGATAGTTGACCGTCCAGGTGTACAAGCCATTCTTTATGCTCTTTCCCCCACCTTCTCCCAGTGTTGCGATCAAAGGAATTGCATATTGGGTGAAATACGTCTCTCCCTGTGCAGGCGATTGAATGACAAGCGGAATTTGACTTGATTCCACGGTAAAGACTGCTTGCTTGGTGGAAACAGAACCCATTGAATCGGTGGTCTTTGCCAAAAGGGTATGATTTCCAAGATCGGCAGGTGAAAGGACTTTGGGGCTTTCCGTCAAGGGGACTCCATCCAAAAAATACTCGATGAGAGGATTTGGGTTCTTGTCTTCCACATCGAACGCAGTGGCTGTCCACTTCAAGGTTTCACCAGTGTATTGAACAGGAGGCATCGTAAGGTCGAGATTTGGAAAAGTGTTGAGCTGAAGGTGAACGGTGACCAGTTTTTCCTTGCTTCTGTTCCATGCAGATGTGATCAATTTGATCTGCTGTTGACCAGTCAACCCATTGGGGTTGAAGAATGTCTCCCTTCCCATTGCGATGACTTTGTCATTGAGCATCCATGTATACGTTGCGCCGCTTTCCCCGGTGGATGAGAGGGGGATGGGTTTTCCCAACGAATACGTGATTTGTTCTCCATTCAGAGGCTTGTTGATCACAGGCAATGCAATATCACGAACGTTGATCGTCCGTTCCCCAGTGGTACGGATCATGCCGTTGTTCGCATACCTGCCCATAATGGTGAAGTTTCCAATTTTGTCAGCAAAAAAGAGGTAGGTTAAACCTGATTGACCGGTGTCTACGCCGTTCACAAACCAGGTGATGTGCTTCGCTGCCTCGCTGAGGTTTATGGATGATCCGTTCACCTTTTCCAATCCGACCATGCACACTACAGGATTCTCTAGGAAAACCTGCAGTGATTCTGAGGGTTGGATGAGATTGAGTTGGAAGTCACTCTGTACCTCTACATTGACTGAAGTCGAGACGATGTTTCCCAATTCATCTCTGGCACTTGCTGTGATGGTGTGCTTTCCGGGAAGCAGCTTACCAAGGGATCCTGTGGTGAAATTGCTGTTGGGAACCGGTTTGTTGCCCACTCTCCAGGTGATGAGATTCCAGGATCCTGAAACGATATCCAATGAAGCGAGTATGTTGGAATCAGGAGAGATACGCTCACCTTCAGAGGGTTGTTGTATCGCCAGTACCAACGGTGCATGCACGATCACCGGTTTTTCTACGCTATAGGTGTTTCCAAAGACATCAGTGGAGGTGACTCCAATGACATGGCTTCCAAGGGTGAGATTGGTGATGGTGGCCTGCTTGGTAAGCGGCATCTTTTCTTCTTTGTATACTTTTCCATCAACCGTGTAGGAAAGAGAGGCTATGAGTTCTCCAAAGGATGGGTCGCTGCTGGTGCTGACCGTCAGATCAAGATTTTGTCCACTGGCTATCTTATCCGGCATGTTGATGTCCCACACTCTATGAAGTTCGGCGACTTGGATATCCTTTCCTGTTATACCTGAAGTATTTACGGGAAGATAGTCCCCAATCGTTCCGTCTGCAAGCCTTACATTGGTTGCATAGCCGTCTACATCGATGCTATGCATACCTGGAGATAGACTCACGCTTTGTCCTGTATGCTTTTTCATATCGACACGCCATTCGACACGATCGATATCCCTTGCCTCGAATTGAAGAGGTATGGGAGTATTCGGTGCATACAGATTGTTGTAGCTGAGGTTCTTTGGAATGACTATGCTGATATACGGATCTATCACCGTAAGCGTGTACAACTGATCCACAGTAAGGCCGTTCAGGGTTCCCCTGATTTTCAATGCGATGGTTTTTTCCGAGGCGGACGGGGTGAAGGAATAGGTGGTGCCGGATGCTGATAGCGAACCGTTCTTGAACCACTGTAGGCTTTCATTTCCTGATCTCGAGACGATCAGATTATACGTTAAGCCTGCAATGACTCTATCACCGTCTCTAAAACCTTCTGCCTGGAAGGAGGGGGGAGTTCTGTCTTCAACGGCAAAGGAGACTGATTGGGTCGGTGTCTTCTGCAGATCCGCTTTACCTGTAATTGCATACAAACCATTGACTGAAACTGTATACGCACCTACAGACAAGCTGCTCCAATTGAAATCTGCACTGATGGGTTGCCCATTCAAACTGAGCGTATACGAGCTCACATCGTTGGTTTGCACTGAAACTGCAGGTACTTGACCTTTTGCAAAACGCATACCTGCTTCTGGATACGTGATGGTGGCTTGGGGGTTGAGAATCTTCACCGCCCATTCATGTGTGGCTGTATATCCGTAGATGTCACCGACTTGGGCCCGAACCGTATAGAGTCCTGGTCCCCACGAGGCGTGGGAAATGCTTGCAGCCTCAGTTTCACGTATGGAAGCATCATCTTTGAGAATGGTCCACTTTGTAGGAACCATAGTGTTGTCGCTGGAAGCGGAAACACTGAATATCACAGGAACTCCTGATACTTGGTGAATGGTGGAGAGTGAAGGAACCGTGGATTTTATCAAGGGAGATTCATCTGTATACCCAGTGAGGTTCACTGTAGAGGAGAGACCGGTATATGTTCTCAGATTTCCATTGGCATCGATCGCTTCCATTCTCCATCCTGCACGAAGTGAGTGTGGCCCACTCGTATTGAAGGTTTTGTCCCAACCCTCGATCTCGACATCATCGACTAGATAAAAGAGTTCAGCGTCAACTGTCGATGCTGAAATGGGGATGACCGATCCAATCAAAAAGGAAGTATCGCTTGGAGGGGTAAGGTAGACACTTGGATTGGCAAGTCTCACCGTAATGGTCTTAGTACCTTTCACTCCATCAGAATTGACTGCATTGTATGCGATGGTGATGAGTTTCTTGCTGGAGGCATTAGGCGGAGTGTACGCATTGGAAGTGAGTTTCACTCCATCAACCTCCCACCAGGATTCCTTGAGAGATGAAGAGCTCTGCACCTCGGCTTTCAGGGTATAGGCAACTCCTGTCTTCAGCAACATGTCGTTTTCAGGAAAGGTGATGTCAACTTTGGGGGGAACAAGATCCTTGACGATGAAGGATATCTTTGCCGTATCCTTGGAAAATTCGATGCGTTGACCTTGTTGGTTGACTACATCCCAGAACGCACGGGCATAGAGTGAGAACGTTCCTGTCCCCAAGGAAGAAAGATCATAGCTACTGCTGCTGATCTCATTGTTCTGGATGAAATAGGTGATTCTTTCAGCATTGGGCGCACTGATGGTTGGAATCAGCGTCGCGCTCAATGGGAAGGTCGTATTGGGAGCGGGATTGGTGATGGTGATCTTTGGGTCGATGACCATTATCCTTAGCGATGCTGAAGCACTTTTCTGGTGGATGTCGACGGCAGTGAAGGTTATCTGGTATTCTCCTTCTTTTTTTGGTGTGAAGGTTGTCTGGGAAGGAGACGTACCGATTTGTCCACTTTCTGCACCACTCATCGTCCACGTTGTCGATAGCAAGGCATTTTCATGATCTGTTTGTGATAGCAGGATGAGATTTGATCCCAGAACCATTTCCACGGTGGCTGAAGGCTGGATTATCGCTACAGTAGGACCTTCTCCCACCACGGTGATTTGCGTAGTCGGGGTCTTTACCGTACGGGTATCACCCTGCATGTCGGTTTTTGAGGTGCCTTGCGCATATACGGTGTAATTCCCGCTTTCAGAGAACGTGTAGTTGATCTGGTTTCCATATCCTACATTCGATCCATTGATGAACCACTCGACGCTCTCCAGGTCTCGCGTTGCCTGGGTATCGATTGAGAGTGTGGTCTGACTGTCTTTGTTGACTGTTCTCGTAGTTCCTCCAGACATGCCGATTGCCGGATCGAGTACGGTGAGATAGAGGTTGTTCGAGTTTTTGCTGAGGTTGAAGCTGTCGACTACATTCAGATAGGCTAAAAGAGAGTTGCTTGTATAGCGCTTCGTCGGGGTATAGGTTGTCGAACTCCCATTCTTATTTTCCGTCCCGATTTTCCAGACTGCACTTTTTACTGTAGCGTCATCTGAGAAGGTGACCAGACTGTCGAACGCATAGGTTTTATTGGTGAGAAGTACAGCATTGTTCATAGGAGAATCGATTTCAACATCAAGTTCTGTATGAGCCTTGGTGGTGAAACTCTTTGTAAGGGCCGAGGAAGAAGAAAAGAACGGGGTGGTGCTCTTGTCCTTGTGGACCGGCATCACATACCAGGTGTAATTGGTGCTGGGAGTTAGCAAGGAGGTCGCCGTATAGCTGTCTGTGGTTGTGTATCCCACATAACTGCCATTGAGATAGATGCGGTACTCTTTGGTCCAGTCGGAATAGTCTGTACCTGAATAGCTCCAGGAGAACTCAGGAAGGTAGGGATTGGTGGTATCGACAGCTGTGTTGAGTTTTGGGGTGGGGAAGGTGAAGCTGACGGTTCTGTTTGCAATAAGATAGCCGAAGGAGTCGGTGAACGTTATTTCCACATCATAGGTTTCACCGGCCCTGAAGGAAACATTCGACAGATCGAAATCTACATACCCATCAGTCAAACCGCCTGGATACCCTTTGATCTGTGAATCAAAGGATTTGACGACTCGAGCATGGTTTTGTGTCAGTGACTGCGATACTCCATCTCCTGTAATGGTTATGGTGGTTGATGAGGCAGTTGGTATGGAAGTGTCACTGTAATAAGGGATTTGGGGGAGTTGGAAAGAGAGGTGAAGGTTGTCGACCGTTGGATTCTGGACGCTGGTTATCGCTCCTATGGTGACGACATTGAAGCTTACTTCAGCCGTATCCATTTTACTGCTCTGCTTTGTGATGGTGGACTTTATGTCATTCTCATCCGCCAGTTCGATTTCATAGGCCGATAGGCTGATCTAATAAACACCTTCCGGTAGAGAAGTAAGGTTGGTGATGTCTTCAATGGTGGAGATTCCAATGACCGTGGTGAGATTGTCACTGCTTGCACCTTCCCTGAAGTTGTCCAAGAAGGAGATTGCATCCTTATTGGTGAAGGTAAGGGTTTCACCTCCAGCAATCTTTCGCACCAGTTTGACGCTTGCCCATTGTCCATTCCATGTGCCACCCAAATCCATGCGCAGTTCAAGCAAGAGGAAAGCAGGAGTGGGGTCATTGACGATGGTAAGTTGTACCAAAGGGGTTCCGAGGATATCACCAGGGCCGAAATTGGCTTTTCTGGTGGTTATGACATCTTCTATAATCCTGGATCACTCTTGGAGTGACTCTTCTCACTTTGCCGAAAACCGGCATGGTGAGCACTAAAAGCATGAGAATCAATATGATGCTTTTAAGACAGAACAGAGTTTTTCTTTGTGTACCTTGCATGTTCATTGGAGACCTCCAAAGTGGCAGTGAAACGGTTTGTACTTCGCCCCAACAGTTATTGAAAAATCAGCATGAGTGACGTGAAAGCTGTGAATATGCGTGAAAAGATAAAAGAGGTGTTTTTCTTGTTTGTCCTACGAGAAAGATTGCTTATATTCTTGTTTTTTTGAGCCTCAATCGATTGCTTCGTTCGAAGCCCATACAGGAAATACCGTGGTATCGTGTGGTATTCGATAGCAGAAACGGGAAAGGCTGAATTGGTCTTTTTCGTATCTTCTGTCATAATTCATCGTTATACAGTTTATTTAATTTGTCAATAATTTGTAGGTTGGATTTGTAAAGAGTGAAGAAATATACAGTGTGTATGTAGCTGAGGGAATACTAACTCGTACTCATTGGGAGAGTGGTATACACGCATTCATGGTGATAATGTCTGCTGAAAACCCTGATAAGGTATTCCTTCCCGATTGAAAAGAATGAGGATCCACACTTGTTCAATCCATTGGGTACTATAGGAGAAAACCATAGGTGGCTTCTTCCCTATGACATACGTTTTGGAAAATAAAAGAGGCGATGTCTTGGGATCTTTGACAGGAGCAACACCTTAGTTTCCAAGAGACGGTCGATCGCCTCTGAAATTTCTTTTTCACGCCAGTTTATGAGTATTCCAGAACGGCTGTCCAAAAACGTTTCCTGAATCAAAACCCGGACCAATGTATGGGGAGTGTAGAACCCCTGTCTGAAGCGTACAGTGTCGACGATTTGCTTCCATCCATCAGGATGATCGAACTGTATGTGGTTGCACACATCACAACCTGAGCAGTAATCCAAGGTCCCTCCCAACAGTTCCACCAATTGCTTGCGATAACAGTCATGAAAAGATGTAAAGACATTGTATAGAGTGGAGAAATCATGGTTGTTCTTCTTATTTTTATTTGCTTCTTCCCTGCCCAGAAGTACATGACTATGAGCGATCTCTCCATCTCTTCCTGCTCTTCCACTCTCCTGTAGAAACGCAGCTGCATTGTTGCTGAGATCTTTGTGGATGACAGTTCGAATGTTTTTTTTATCTACACCCATGCCAAACGCGCATGTTGCAAACAATACTGCAGAATCTTGTTGCTCAAACCAAGATTCAAGACCGACTCTGGCCTCCCTGCTTAGACCTGCATGATAATATCGGCAGGGAATGACAGGATGTGATGAAAGGAAATCGAAACAGGCAAGTTCGCACCCTTTGCGTGTTGAGCAGAATACTACAGCCGGCCGAGAAGTATCTGCGGATAGCAACATCGCTATTGAATGGGACTTTGAAAGGGTTTTCTGGCAATGGTACATGATGTTTTCTCGGTCCGCGCTTCCTCTGATGATATGGAATTCTTTTCCAGAAAAAAGCATGGTCGCCAACGCAGAGGTGATTTCTTTATCGGCTGTGGCAGTAAAGGCAAGAATCTGATGGATTTGCAAGAAGGATACGATCGAGCCAAGACCCTGATAAGCGGTTCTGAAGCTCTTTCCCCATTGCACCACCGTATGTGCTTCATCAACTACCAAAAGACGTATGGGAAACTGAGCAAGTTTTGAAAGCACTTGGTTTGTCGACAAACACTCAATATTGGTGATGATCACCGATGCTTTTTTCGCCTCCAAGGCATCCCAAACAGCTTTCCGTTGTTCTTTCGTTTGGCCTCCTCGAATGCATACACACGCAATGGAGCTTTTTTCAAATCGCTTGATCTGATCGTTCATCAACGATAGAAGCGGATAAACGACCACAGTGAGCCCTGAAACCAAGAGGGAAGGAAGCATGAAACAAATGCTTTTTCCTGAACCTGTAGGCAGTACGACCAGCATGCCGGCATGGTCACAAAAAGTGGTTTCTTGTTCCAGAATCCTTTGCATGACCAGAATTTGATAGGGTCGCAATGATTTGAGTTTGAAATGAGAACGAGCTATGTCGTTGATTCGTTGTTCGATATCCATGCATGCAAAGAGATCGTTTTGGTGTGATTGCTTCACCGATACAGCTGATTATGAATCTGCAGGATTGCCTAACCTCTCATGGTTTGCTATCCTTGCTCTCAGCGACTATAAGGAGTGTATTGATATGAAAAGAACGATGGTAAATTCAACGGTTTGGTGTCTGATGGGGTTGCTCCTTGTCTGTATCCTCCTTCTGTCCAGTTGTGCATCACTTGCTTCTCCTTATGCATCAGAAACTCTGGTTTCTTCAGCTGAAGGGATGCAGGAATTCATAGTGACGACCTATGCCGAAGATGGTTTCCAGCTTCAGGGAAAACTTCGTCTTCCTGCAACGGGAGAAGTCGAAGCGTTGGTCATCTATGTAAATGGCTCAGGACCGAATACGTATGACAACAAACGTTCTCTTGGAGAGACGACGTTCAACTATCATGATTTCTTTGCAGAGAGGTTTACGGACAACCAGGTTGCCTACTTCAGCTACAATACCCGGGGTGCGAATGTGGATGAAAACCCTCCTCTGTTTACTGTAGTCGATGAGGAGCTTTATAAAGCCTATACCGTGCAGAGTTCTGTTTCCGATATTGCCCATTGGGCCAGGCTCCTATCTAAAGATTCGCGAATTGGTAACAAAGACATCGTTCTTTTAGGATGGAGTGAAGGAGCTATCATCGCTGTGCGCGTCGTCCTTCAAGAAGATGTACCGATAAAAGCCTTGGTGTTGGCCGGACTTCCTGTCGATTCAATGAAAACCATCATGGAATGGCAGTTGGGAGGGGAGAATAGTATCCGATTCTATCAAGCCAACTTTGACATGAATGGTGATGGATGTGTATCACGTCTTGAGTTTGATTCCGATCCCCATGAGATTCTGGTGGCGCTGGGAAATCCAAATTTCTCAGATCTCGATTGCAACGCAGATGAAGTACTGACTGCTGAGGATTTCAAGCTTCTGCTTGCACCGTATCGTGAGATGATTTTTGATGCCATCGAACGTGATGACAACGTATGGCTCAAGGAAAACTATGGAGTTCAATTGACCAGCAACTGGTTCAAGAGCCATGCAGCAATTCCCTCAAATTTTGAGATGATTCCCCAACTCTCCCTTCCTGTGTATGTATTTCAAGGGGAGACGGATGCCAATGTTCCTGTACAGCGTGTACTTGATCTTGCCTCACATATGCAGGAACTGGGAAAAACAAACTTCCATGTCCAGGTCTTTCCTTCCCATGATCATGACTTGAATTTCTTGTTGTATCCGTTGCAGCAAGTGGTTTCAGAAGGTCTGTCTTCCCTGGTTGATCAAACCATCGATATCTTTTCAGATACTGAGAACTGATGAAACGTATGATTGTATCGTAGATCAATTGAACCGTATTCTATCGGTATTTGTGGGAATACCATCATGGACTTCCTGCCATGTGCCTGCTTTGTATAGTTCATATCGTTCAAACGCGCATGGCAATCCCTTTGCCGTATATATATCCCTGCCATCCATGAGCTGGAAATGAAGGTGAGGGGCAAAGGAGTTGCCTGAATGCCCCACATTGCCGATGACTTCACCTTTTTGAACACGTTGACCCACTGAAACCTGAATGGATCCTGTTTTTAGATGTACGAATGCAGCATACACCTGTTTGCTGCATTCCATGATGATATAGTTGCCTGCAACGGTTTGTATATCGTCTTTACTGGGATTGAAAAAATGGGCATTTCTGAACGCTCTTGCTGCATCCGCCCAAAGATTTGTCCGTCTACGTTCTTTTTGGCCGTCTTTGGCTTCGACAATGATTCCATCGCACGGTGCGTATACAGCTTGATTCCAACCATAATAATCGCAGAGAGGAACACCGAGAAAGAGATAGTGCAACAAACTCACTCGATAGGCTGGGTAACCTTTTCTTTTCCAGTCCACCTGGATGAAGTCATATGCATATCGTGTTCCCCATCGGTTTGTGCCATGGCTTGGAATTCTCGAGCCTGGAGTATTTGGGGTGAACCATTCTCCCCTCAGAGGGAATTCCATACGATTCATTTCACCTGCATGCATCATGTAACCCTCATTGAATGAGGAGCAACCCTTTGGACAATTCATCTGCCATTTTATCCAACTTTATGTGTTGTCTTCTCTGGGTGGTTTCTTTTTTCATACGGTTCACTAACGTAGGAGAAGGTTGGAGCTCATCGAGCCAACGTTCAGGAACGGCTTCCTTCCCATAGACAGCACCACCGAGCATCCCGAAGATGGCTGTATTCGATCCTGCAGAGCCGCCTTTCATGACGATTGTTTCCATTCCTTCTTGCAGTGTTGAGGTGTTCAAAAGTGTGTGGAGAACAAGTTGCAAGGCAATGAGGACGGACTCTTGGTCATCGCCATCGCATATCTGGGGACTTCTCTTCTTTCCTGCTTGTAAAGCTGCAATGATTTTTGGGTCGAACCCATAGCGTCCAGCACTGGTGATCATGTATCTTGCAAGTTCCTCGCCATCTACAGGCTCTCTCACTGCTTTGGCTACAGATAGTGCGAGAAGTTTGCTTGCATCTTTGGCGACTTGGCTGAGGTGGGTCAGTTCACATTCACTTTCACTGAACTTCATGATTTCTTTTTCAGATTTGTTGGCACCGTAAATTCCAAGGGGAGCAATACGGATAAGAGCTCCATTTGATTCGCTCTTGGCCATGGGGGCTCCTTCCAAAGCCGGTAATAAGGAAGTCTTGGTTACCACCGGTTCTTCCTTCACCCATTTTCGGTAGGAAGCTTTGATATGGTCAGGAGTAAACCGTTGGTTGAAGATAAGGCTTTGGGCAAGGAGAATGGTCAATTCACTCTCTTCTGTGATCTCCCCACAATCCCCGAGCGTTCTCTCTTTGGAGTACATTTCAACAATCCCTTCTGGAAACTGTTCGAGAAGGTCTCGTTCTTTTTCGCCTTCAGCCTGCGATCCAAATGCATCTCCGATGAAGACTCCTAAAAGGCATCCTGATGCGCGATCTTGTTCGTCCATATACCTGCTTTCTCCTGATTGGCATACCATACCGTATGTTGAATAAAAAAACGAGTGGTATTCTGTTGAGCTTATCGGGGATGGGAAAGCTCCATTTGCACCTTCTTTAAATCTTCTGGGATGTTGATGTGTTGAGGGCAGAGAGGAAGGCACTGTCCACACTCTGTACAGACCGGAGGTCTTGTGCTTTGCACCTCCGGATTTTCCCAACTTTTTTTCACACTTTCAAAATCTTGGAACATCCGATACTTATTCCACAGGGCGAAATTGCCAGGGATGTCGACTCCGAACGGGCAAGGCATGCAATATTTGCATCCGGTGCAACCATTGCCCAGTCTGCTGAGCATGATGTCGTGGATTTCTTTGAGAACCTGCCACTCATTGTCCTGCAAGGGAACGAACGGTTCAAATGTCTTCAGATTGTCTTCAACTTGTTTCAAATTGGACATACCACTGAGGATGACCTTCACATTGGGGTGGCTGGCTACCCATCGTAGGGCAAAAGATGCAGAAGAAGCTGTACGATCAAGTATTTGGAGCTTCGATGCAAGTTCTGGCGCTAGGTTTGCCAAAGAACCACCTTTGATGGGTTCCATGACAATGAGGGGAATCCCCAGTTTTTCACTCAATGCATACCCCTTGTCCCCAGCTTGGTCCTCTGTATCCAGATAGTTGTACTGGATCTGACAAAAATCCCAAGGCCGAAAGTTGGCTATATAGGCGAAGTCTTCATAGATGGAGTGGAAAGAGAAACCAAGATGCTTGATCTTCCCTTCTTTCTGTAAGGTTTCGAGATAAGCGACCACCCCCAGTTCCACCATCTTGTCAAACGCTTTCTTATCGATGGAGTGGATCAGGTAGAAATCGAAATAGGGGGTGTCGAGACGCTGCAACTGTTCATTGAACAATCGTTTTGCATCTTCTAGGGAGTTTACCAGCCACTGGGGAAGTTTTGTCGCCAGATAGAGAGACTTTCGATCTTTCTTTTTAAGATATTTTCCAATAAAGGGTTCACTCTCTCCATTGTGGTAAGGATACGCTGTATCGAGGTAATTAACCCCCGCATCAAGTGCAGTATCCAACATCAAGGTTGCTTGCTCTTCATCTATTTTTCCGTTTTGCGTCAAAGGGAGTCTCATTGCTCCAAATCCAAGTAGGGATGTGGTGCACCCAAGATTTTCGAAAGTTCTTTTTTCCATGTACATTACTCCTGCATTGAAATTAAAAGGGAATTAGCATGTCTCTCATACTCTACCATAGCATAGGATGCATGTTTGAAAAAGGCAGGATTCATAAACGTACAGGAGCATCCTCTAGGTGTTTGTTTGATATTCTTGCAAACTAATCAAGGCACGCAAGGTAATCCATTTTGAGTCTTTCCCCTTTTCCTCAATCGGAAACAAGAGTTTATCGTTGTAGGAGTTTTCCAGTTTCCAGACTCCTTGAGCGTTTTTTTTCTTCTCCACCAGTTCTATTGCATCCGAAAGTCGAGGATCATGGATTTTCAGTCGTGCAAAGAGCGAGAGAAGCTCCAAGGCATCGGTTTGATACATCAGCGGAAATCCGAATTTTGTCCATCCAGGTTTGGAGACCTGTTCCAGATGGTGACTTTTTTTATACAGATGGTGCTTGAGAAAGTATTCACCTATTTCATCGATTTTCGCGCAAACTGATGCATTTCTTTTTCCTTCAGGGATTTCGATCAGCGCCTTGAATGATTTGGCTACTCCCATGTGACAGGAATGGCTTCCCCAACAGTAACGATACCTATCATACATTTCTCCTTGGGGAGGAGGGGTATCACCATCATCAGTACGTTGATAGGTGCAGATCCAATCGATGGCCCTCTGGACCCGTTCATCTTCAAACCAACCCAGTCGAATGAGGGTGAATACCATATTCCCCGTCAAACAAGGAATGACCAACGTGGTGTTCCCTGTTTTTGATTGTCTTCTCTCCCCAGTGGAAAAGCCTCCCGTTTCAGGGCAAAAGCAGTGTTGGAGAATAAAGGAACAAGCTTTCTGGACTCGTTCGTCTTGAGGATCTGCATACAATTCTGCAAGTATCAACAACGTCCATACCGTTCCTTGGTATTTATTGGTATAGAAGGTGTCTTCTGTTCCCCACGAGCCATCTGCGTTCTGCAAGCCTAAGAATTTCGGTACAATTCCTGTGAGCATGATCAGCTTTTTGGTCTGCACGACTTCATCATCTGTGCAAGTCTTGGGTAAAAGATTTGTTAGGACTGCATGGCGAAGTGAAGGGTTGTCTTCTTGTAAAAGCCAAGCAAGGGTTTTATCGTTCATTACTCATATTCTCCTGAACAGTTCCCAAAATGCAATGATTATCTCATGGGGTATGAATTTGGCACATAATCGATGGATGGAAGCAAAACCATATGCTGAGACAGGTAGATTCAGATTACTTGCAATCAAGGCTTGTGCAACCACTCTTGATGGTGAGGCTGGAAAGAGATGATGTCTGACTGCATTTCCTCCTGGTGAGGCATGAGATATCTGGAGAAATTCTGTTTTCACCCAGTCGGGGCACACTGCAGTAACCCCAATGCCCTTTGGAAACAACTCCCAACGGAGTGCACGTGAATATCTGAGGAGGAAGGATTTTGTTGCTGCATAGACGTTGAGATACGGCAGTGGTTGGAACGCCGCGGCGGAACAGATGTTTATGATTCTTGCTTTCTTTTGCATGTAAGGCAGAGCGAGTTGGATAAGCTGTACCGGTG
>Ga0172377_10004995_pt1 | contig 13623 bp, 11 predicted proteins | sample Pumphouse3metaG_FD_119749 | JGI IMG/M metagenome (GOLD analysis project Ga0172377, IMG submission 119749) | Leachate microbial communities from a municipal landfill in Southern Ontario, Canada - Pumphouse #3 metaG | ecosystem: Engineered > Solid waste > Landfill > Unclassified | place: Canada... | reverse complement strand
GCTCTTGCCTCCGGCATTGAGGATGGCGATGCTCGGACGGTCGAGGAGGATGGCGCGCTGGCGGAAGAGGAGCGTGCTCAAGGTTTCGATCTGCTTCCACGTCACCGGAAATTCGGGGATGGACACGGGGAGGAGCACCGATGCTCCGTCGAACTGATCGCGCGGGGGTGGGTAGAGGAACCCTCCCGGTTCCACCACGCTGTCGTAGAGACCGTTCCGGTCATTGAGTTGCATGGTGATGATGCGGTCGGGTTTGATCTGCTCCGCCAAGCCGGCCAGCCCGATCAGCTCGCGGACTGTCATGGTCATTGCGACATTGTCCGAGAATACCTTGAGGAGATCCGTGATGGTCGCAGGGTTCCTGTAGAGGCTTTCCTTCTTCACTTTTTCACCGATGGCGATGACGATCTGCTGCTGGCGGGCCGAACGGTCAAAGTCGCTCGACGTGTGGCGGCTGCGCGCGTATTTGAGAGCCGTTTTGCCGTCCAGGTGCGCAGGTCCTGCGGCAATGGTGAAGGTTTCGTACCCGTAGTTCTCATCCGGGTACTCCGTGTCATTGATCGTTTCGGGCACGACGACATCGATCCCGCCAATCGCATCCACGGCCTGCTCGAACCCGGAGAAATTCACCTTGATCACGTGGTGGATGGGCAGGCGGAGGTGGGTCCCGATCGTGGCGCCGAGTTCCTTCATCGATTCCAGCGAAGCCTCCCGTTCGCTCTTTCCCTGACGTTTCAGGAGAATCTTGTAGTCGCGGTAGAGACTGTTGATGCGGCCTTTGCCCATCTTTTCTGTCTTGAGGAAGTAGAGATCCCGTGGGAGCGAGAGGAGCACGGCGCTCTTCGTTATCGCAGGGTCGAGGCTCGCCACGATAATCGTATCGGTCAGGTCTTTGCCGTCGTGGCCGGCGTCACCCTCGCCGATGAGCAGGACGTTCGTGAAGCCGTGCTCGTCTTTGGGCAGGTCCGTTCCGGTGACCGAAACGAGTGAACGCATCGAAATGATGCGCAGCCCCACGAGCGCTTTTACGGTTCCAGCGAAGAGCAGCGCTGCGCAGAGAATAGCGATGAGCACGAGCAGAAAGCGCTTCAGGATGAGTGTGCGACGCTCAGAACGGATCTCCTCTTCCTTGCGCTCCTTCCAGCTGGCATACCAACCCCTGAGAGGGCGCACGGCGGCAAGGAGTAATGGAAGCGACTTCCATGGAAAACGGCACTTCGGGCGCGCCTGACTGACGCGACGGACTTGGAAAGACATCGCGTGGAGTGTAGCGGAGAAGACCGGAGGAAGGAACCCCTGACAATGCCTTGTGGGGGCGTGTATTTTCCTTATCATGGCCTACATGAGGCAACATACCATTGAGCAAACTACGCAAACCGCTACTCTCAGGAAGTTGCGGTTATTGGATTCCTATGAAGCTCTTGCTCAAGCGACTGATCCGGGATGGAGGCCGCTACTGCTCGTACTCTCGCAAGAAGAACTGGCGCATATGCAGGAGGCGAACCGCGGCCTCTATCGAAGATTAGTGGGCATTGACCCTTTGAGCCGCAACAAGGTACGGCAGGAACTATCTCGCGAGCCGTGGTCGGGGAGCGTGCTCTGATTGTATTGCATCATCAAAACCGCAGCCCGCACCTTTTGAGTGTGAGCCGCGGTTCGTAAACGAGCAATTACTTCAGCGTGACCTTCGCTCCGGCGGCCTCCAGTTTCTTCTTCATCTCGTCGGCATCCTTCTTGGCCACACCCTCCTTGAGGACTTTCGGGGCACCATCCACGGCGGCCTTGGCTTCGCCCAGGCCCAAGCCCGTGATCTCGCGGACCACCTTGATCACGGCGATCTTCTGCGCGCCGGCATCGGTCAGTTCCACGTCGAACGAGGTTTTCTCCTCGGCGGCTTCACCACCACCGGCGGCGGGGGCGGCTGCCACGGCCACAGGGGCTGCGGCGGAAATGCCGTACACTTTCTCCATGTACTTCACGACGTTGTTGAGCTGGACGACATTCAGCTTCTCAACGGCGTCAATCACCGCTTTCTCTCCTGCGGAGAGGACCGGTGCGTCTGCAACATCTGCCATGATAAGAGGGGGGAGGGAATAGGAGGAAAATTAAGACGCGGAGGGAGTGGATTCCGGAGCAGCGGACGCAGCCGGAGCAGCAGCATTCTTCTTCGCGAGCTCGGAGAGACCGCGGGCCATGCCGGCTAGCGGACCGTTGCACATCTGTGCGAAAGAGACGAGCGGAGAACGGAGCATCGTGGCGAACATCGCAAGGAGCTGCTCACGGCCGGGCATCCTGGCCATGTCCATTGCCTCTTCCTTCGTGAGCAATTTGCCGTCGAAGATACCGCCGATGAGTTTCACCTGTGCATGATCCTTGGCGAACTTGAAGGCGACCTGCGCGCCCGACAGGGGATCGGCGAAGCTGAAGATGCAGGCAATCGGACCTGTTAAATTCTTCTCGGAAATGTCGGGCAGCTTGGCATCCTTGGCGGCAAGACGCATGAGCGTTTTCTTGGCCACCTTCATTTCGGCATTGGCTTCACGGAGCTTCTGGCGGAGTTCGCCGATTTCGCCCACCTTGAGTCCGATGTACTGGGCGAACATCATCGACTGGGCTTTGCTCATACGCTCTTTGAGTTCCGTGATCGTTGCCTCTTTCTGTGCGCGGGTGACGGCCATGTTGTAGGGGGTAGGGCTAGGGCTAGGTTTAGGGCTAGGGCTAGGGTTCGGATTCGGATACAAAAATCTCCCGGTTGGAGATGATGGATGACCGGGAGACCAACGAGGCACACGGCACGAATCACCAAGCCGGAGCCGGACGGTCGATGCTGTATGCCTCGGAGGGGCTTATTTCGGCCTGCGGCCTTGTGCCCTCGGTCTTCGGTCGAGTCTCAAGGATAGGCAGAAAAGCGGGAGAGTCAAGAATTCCACGGTTTTTTCTGCGGAATGGGTGATTGACGAGCAAAGCTCGTTTCATCATAAACGCATGATAGTCAATAGTGCGGCATGTCTTCATGGAGCAACGAGATCCCCCGGCACGCATTCCTGCAGTGAGGCAGGACGGTTTATTGGCATGTTGTCCGCTACACTCTGCCCATGCGTCTTGTCCTCCAACGCGTCAAGAAAGCTTCCGTGACGGTCGAAGGTAGCACTGTCGGTGCCATCGGCCCGGGATACCTGATCCTCCTCTGTGTCATGCGGGGAGATACATCCCTGCAGGCACAGCTCCTTGCCGAGAAGATTGTGAAGCTGCGTCTCTTCGATGCGCCCGATGGAAAGGTCAATGACCGCTCGCTGCTCGATGTCGGTGGCGAAGTGTTGGTCGTGTCGCAGTTCACGCTTGCGGGTGATACGAAAAAAGGGAACCGGCCCGACTACACCGCGGCCGCGGGGCCCGAGGAGGCGCAAGTCCTGTATGAGTACTTCATGAAGAAACTTACAGAGCTCGGGGTTCAGAAGGTCGAACGCGGCGTGTTTGGGGCGATGATGGAGGTTCACCTTATCAACGACGGACCAGTCACACTTGTTGTAGAAAAATGATTCGTCAATTTTATTCTCTTTTGACTTAACCTCCATCCCCCTGGCCCCCTTCCTCCATGGGAGGAAGGGGGAATAATTTCCAACAACATACATTCCCCCCTCTCCCATGGAGAGGGGGGTGAGGGGGGAGAGGTTGAGTTATAAGAAGTGATCAAGTGGAGAGAAGAGGCCATGTGGTTCGAAAAATCCGAAGACGGGAGATGTCTTGCCTCAGGTCGATTTGGGCTTGGAATGGGCTTTTCTCTCAATTCGGTGGTGCTAGAATGCGACTTCTCCATGAAGCTCGCCACCACTGCGGAACTCACGGCCGTCTTACGCCGACTCGCCATCGATGGCGAAGTCCCCGCGCTCGATGAGGCGCGACTCGCGCGGGCACTGAGTCTGGCACAGGAACTCTACGGTCACCGGATGCACCACTCCGGTGTGCGCATTCTGGATCACACGCTCGAGGCGCTAGCGGCACTGGCCCCGTTCCATCCCGATGAAGAATCGGTGATTGCCGTTCTTCTGCACCATGCGCTGGATGGAGAGAACCTCTCGCTCACGCGGTTGCAGGAGGAGTTCGGTCCGGCCATTCGTTCCCTCGTCAGCAATATTCATCTTCTCTCGCATGTGACGCTGCGCGCGCGCCGCAGCCGCATCGAGGATTTGCGTATCATGCTCCTCTCGGTTTCGGATGATGTGCGGACGGTGCTCATCACGCTCTGCGACCGCGTGTCCATTCTGCGCCTGCTCGGTGATGTTCCCGAAGAGGAGCGCAGGGTCGTGTGTCAGGATGTCCTTCAGCTCTTCGCCCCCGTGGCGGCGCGGCTGGGTATCTACTCGCTCAAGCATGAGCTGGAGAATCGCGCGTTTCCGGTGCTGTACCCTCTCGATGCCGAGCGGATTTCGGAACAGATCCGGCAGTTCGATGCGGAGAAGGGACATTTTCTCCCGGAGGCGGCACAAGAGCTCAAGGGGTTCCTGCATGCGCGCGCCATTCAGGCTGAAATCGAGTGGCGCAACAAAGAGATGTATTCGATCTTTCTCAAAATGCAGGAGAAGGCAATCACGCACATCCGCAATCTCTTTGACCTGTACGCGCTCCGCGTCATCGTCGGGAGCGAAGCGGAGTGCTACCAGGTTCTTGGCCTCCTGCACCAGCTGGGCCGGCCGGTGCCGCACCGGTTCAAGGATTACATCGCCTTCCCGAAGCCCAATGGTTACCAGAGTCTGCATACGACCATTCTCCAGCTGCCCGGAACGCCGGCCGACGCCTTCGTCGAGGTCCAGATACGCACGCAGAGTATGCACCGCGAGTCGCAGTTCGGCGTGGCTGCGCACTGGGCGTACAAGGAGGGCGTGACGGCCGAAGCCGTGCACAACGCGCAGTTGAAGAAGATGCTTCTCTCGCATGATTCTGCGATGGGGTCCGCCGCGCGCCCCTACGCGGATCACATTTTCGTTCTGACTCCCAAAGGCGAGATCGTGGAGTTGCCCGAAGGCGCCACACCGCTCGATTTCGCTTTCACGGTGCATACCGATCTCGGTCTTTCCTTCAGTGCCGCACGCGTGAACGGCTCCATTGTTCCGCTCTCGTACCATCTGGATAACGGCGATGTGGTCGAGATCCAGAGGCAGTCTCCTCCGCATCCTTCCACGCGCTGGATGCAGCTTCTCAAAATGGCGTCTTCGCGCGCCAAGCTCAAACGTTATCTCGCCGTACAGGATCGGCCGCGTCTCATCGACCGCGGTCGGCGCCTCTTCAACGAAGAACTCCGCAAGCACCATCTCCCTCCGCTCGATACTGCCCTCTCTCTTCTCCGGACCTGCGACGGCGAAACGCTCTCCGTGCAGCAGCGGGAGGATCTGCTCATGAAAGTCGGTCAAGGCGCTGAGAAACCCTCTTCCTTCTTCCGGCGTATCGAGGCACTGCGAGGTCTCATGGTTGAGGAGGAGCAACACAAGAAAAGCCGGGGCCGATTGCAGCGCAAGGACAATGAGATTCAGGTGGAGGGGAGTGTTCCCATACCGACGCGCTATGCCAAGTGCTGCTCGCCGGAAACGGAGCCGCGCACGAAGATCGGCGGCGTAATCAACCGGATGGGGACGGTCATGGTGCACCGCGAAAAGTGCAAGATGTTCAAACAATCCAGTTCCGAGAGACGGATTGGAGTGCATTGGAGGTGAATGTTAAGCGGCTAACATCTGCTCGAACAACTTCTCCACGCGCTTCTGCCATGGGTTCGGCTACGCTCACCATGGCAGCCTGCCCCTCGGAACCAGCAATATTTATTTGTCCTGCAACATCGTTTCGAAGAGCTTTTCTACCCGTTTCTGCCACTTCATCTGCTCGTAGGCCTGTTCGCCTTTGGCGTACGCCGGTTCGGCTTCTTGCCGTTCCTTCTCCCCGAGGGGGCTTAAGAGTCCGTCCACCGCCTGTTGCATCTCTTCATCGCTGACGGTGATCTGCTTCACATCGAGCAGCTCACGGATGCCAAGGCGCAGCGTCAGCCGTTCCCGGGCGCGGGTTTCCAGCTCTTTCTGCACATCTTCCGGTTTCTTTTTTGTCGCTTCCATCCAGTCCTGCAGTGATTTGCCCTGATGTTTCAGCTGTTCCTCCATGTCCGACAGGATGCCTCTCTCCTCTTCCTCCAGCAGTTCCTGCGGCAGGTTCACGACCGTCGCTTTGCCGATCGCTGCCATCAGCTCCTGTTCGCGGCGCTGATGATCCAGACGTTCCTCCTGCATCACCATCGATTTCCTCAGTTCTGCGCGGAAGGACTGCGCGGATTCCACGTGGAGGTGTTCCTTGGCGAACGCATCGGTGAGCTCCGGCAACCGGACCTCTTCCACCTTCGTCACGGTCACGTGGAACGTTACCGGTTTCTCGGAGAGTTCGGCGGCGTGATAGTCCTTGGGGAACGTGAGCGTGAAGGATTTCTCCTCTCCCTTCTTCATTCCTTTGAGCGCGTCCTCGAAACCGGGGATGAGCGACTTGCTCCCAATCACGACGGCATGGTTCTGCGTGCGGATCGGCGTGATTTCTTTGCCTTCGCTGTCCGCACCCCAGAAGTCCATCGTGATGCGATCCTTCTCGGCGGCACCCCGATCCACTTCAGTGGCGGTCTCGTGCTTCCGGAGGATGAAGTCCGCCATGCGGTCCACGTCCTTCTCCTCCACCTTCGGTTCCTTTTTTTCAATCTTGATCTTGTCTGCGCCCTTCAACGTCACCTTGGGTCGCTCCACAAAGATGACGCTCAGGGTGAGGGGATCGCGCTTCTTCAGGGCGACTTTGGGCGAGATGATGGGTTGGATGTTTTGCTCTTTCACCAGTGATTCAAGGGTGTGCGGCAACAGGCGATGAATGGTCTCTTCGGTCAGATCATCGGGGTTGATTCGTTTCAGCAGCATCTCGCGGGGAGCTTTGCCGGGGCGGAAACCCGGAAGTTTTATCTGTTCCGCCAGTGTGGCGAGTGCCTTCTCTTCTGCGGCGAGGACTTCTTCCTTCGTGTATTCCACGGTGCATTCGATGCGACCGCTCTTCTCACGTTCAATTTTCGGGGGGTGGATCATAGAAGTACGGAGTACGCAGTACAGGGTACGGAATAGGCGCGGGATTTCAGCTCAGTCCTTCTTGCGCAGAAAGACCAGGAGGGGAGTGGCAACGAAGAAGGAGGAATAGGTTCCGAGGAAGGTGCCGACAATGAGTGCCAGCATGAACCAGTGGATGCTCTCAGAGCCGAAGAAGAAGAGACAGAAGAGCATGATGAGTGCACCCAGGCCGGTATTGAGTGTGCGGGTGATCGACTGGCGGAGGCTGCGTTCTGCGGTGATGGCGAAATCCTCATTCTTGTCCGCAAAAGCCACATTCTCGCGGATGCGGTCGAAGATGACGATGGTGTCGTTCACCGAGTAACCGAGGGTCGTGAGCAGAGCAGTCACGAAGAGCGTATCGATTTCAAAGTTGGTGTAGAGCCCCAGGACAACGAAGATGCCTGCTGTGATCAGGGTATCGTGGATCATCGCCACGACGGCGAAGATGCCGAATCTCCATGGCGAGAGCTTGCGCGGAACGCGGTAGAAGGCAAACGCGATATAGAGCACGATGCCGATGGAAGCGACGATGAGGGCGTACACCGACTGACGCTTGAGTGTTGCACCCACGGTGGGGCCGATGGTCGTGAATTGTTCCTCATCAATCGTGCCGCCTGTTTTCTGTTGCAGGTGTGCGAGGAGGGCCAGGTGATCTTCGTTGCTGAGTGTGCCCGAACGAATGAGAAGATTGCCTTCGCGTGTCGTTGAGAGCGCGAAATTCCCGAGCGGCTTATCGTCTGCGGTGCGGAAACTCTCTATCGCATCCTGGATATCTGCTTTGGTCTTACCCGCCGGAGGCACGATATTCATGAGCGTACCACCGGTGAATTCCATGCTCAGCTTGGGGCCGGGCTGAACGAGGAGAACGATACTGGCCACCATGGCGGCTGCGGAAAGGACCAGCAGGCTTTTGGAGAGTTGAATGAGGGACATTCTTACGAGGGTGAGGAGGAGGATCGGGAATAGGACGTTGGCCCGAAGCCAGCGTGGAGCCTAGCGGTTTACGCACTGTGAATCCAGAAAAGAAGATGAGAAGATTTCGTGGAGAGCAAATTTCTCAAGGGAGGGGCAGCAGAGTGAGTGTGAGCGTATCTCCCTGTCGGGAGAGGGACCACTGCAGTCGGTCGCTCACTGGTGGCAGGAGCGGGGAGGAGGGGCCGAGTAAGGTGGGCAGCGCGTTTTAGAGGAGTGCAGAGAGGGAAGTACGCGAGAACGTCCCCGCCGCGAGGGCCGAGGCACCCGTGTCACGAAGGGAGGCGCTGAGAAGGTGTTCGAGGAGGGCGCAGTCCGTTGCGAGCATGAATTCCTCTCCCGCGGTTGCGGAGCAGAATTCCCCCTGCAGTGCATGAATGGTGCGATGCACCTGCATGCCGCCGATTGCATCGTACGTGTCGGTCATCATGGTCGTGTCATCCCGTGTATTGCGGAACGTGTACCGGCCGTCGAAGACGCGCGTCACCGTCCGCGCGGTGGTGCGACTGCCACGGAATGCCTCGTGCAGCCGTTCGATGTGCGCCGCGGCGTCGGGGGCGCTGCCCTGCAGGAGCAGGGCGAGTGTTCCGGATGCCGTCTGGCTGAGCGAGAGACGGGAAGGATGCGTGAGGAGCGGCTGGATGTCGTAGGTGAAACTGACGTCCTCTCCGAACGTCTTTGCAATGAAGGTCAGTATGCGCGTGTCGAGGAGGAGGCGTGGTTCCTGCGAGAGCCCACTCTGCAGTGACGCAAAGAGCGCCGTCGGTCGCGTGTGGGCGATCGAGAAGAGGGATGCATCCGCGGATGCAGGGAGGGGCTGGGCACGCAGTTCACCGTTTGCGGGGAAGAAGCGCACGATCATGGGGCTTTCCGTCCTGTCGGCTCCGTCGGTCTGGGATGCGCCTGTGTGCGGGATGATGCCGAGGTGCGTCGCTGATCCAAGGAGGAATGATGTGAGCACGGCGTCCGTCAGCGTTGCCGGCTGAGGGAGGAGAGAGCGTCGCATGAAGATCCACGGAGAACGTTCTGTTTCGCCCCGCGCGAGAGCGGCGAAGGCCTGCGAGGAACGCAGAGGATGCTGTGGAGCATCGAGGAGCGGGAAGATGTCGGGTGACGAGGAGGAGACGAGAAGAGGCCCCACCTCCCGTTGTGTCCACTGTGGTCCGGAGGGCAGGGCATCGGGTGCGACCGGCCTCCGTGCGAAAATGAGGATCATCCTGTTTCCATCCTCTCCCTGTACCACGGCGACGGTGCGCGGTACGTCCGCTCCCGGGAGTTTCTGCAGGATGGGCATCCATGGCTCGTACTGTCGAAGCAATGCATCATCCGCAGAGGAGAAGAGCAGAAGCGTCGCATCGGCGGGGAGCACATCCGCCGGGGCAACGGTGTACGTCTTGAGCGACGTGACGAGGACGGTGATCACACTCACGAGTGCCACTCCTCCGAGCAGCGCAAGAGTCATGATGAGGGTGGCGCGGAGGAGGGAATGCTTGGTCGACAGAGTGCGGCCATTCTAAAGGCACCATCTCCCAATAGTCGATTCGGAATGGTTTATGAGCAAAAAATGTATTCATAAAACAATCTTTACCTTCACGCTAGTGCAATTCCTTGAAGGTCCAAATTTATTCACGTACGATGGCCAGATTTGCGAAGAGCAAATCAAGCCACAGTCGCTCACGAGCAACGTGGCATGGCCTGCGGCCTCGTCCCTTCACAAGAAACACAGAGACACACACATGCCTGCCCCGGGGCGGACACAAACAAGTTCCTTCACACCATCGATCCGTAGAGAGGAGGATGCACACATCCTCCAGTAGGTCTCCTGAAGCGGGACCGACGGGATCCTTGAATCATTTTTCAGGATTCCTCCCCCTACTCCCTAACCCTAACCCTAACCCCTATGTTCATCCTCCTCTCTGCTCTGCAACGTTGTGTCGCGGAAATCGAGGTGAATCCGCGACATACATTCCCCCCCACTCCTCCCTGTTCCCTTCCGCTTGTCGGTTGCTGCGGACAGACCAGAGGAACTCGTCCGGTTGCGAGAATAAACAAGACACCCAAGCAAGGCAGAGAACCGCGAGCGCCTCATCGCAACGTCTTCCCACCCGAATTCGGCTCAGTCACCCATAGGCGTGACCGATAGCCAGGGAAGCGATCATAAACACAAAAAAGACCAGAGGCTAAATCTGGTCTTTTTTGATATCGCGAAAGAGAAACCTACGGTTTCTCTGCGAAGACCAGATAGCAATCCTTGTTTTCGATGGAGATGTTCGAGTAGTCGCTGTTCTCGTTGTTCAGAATGTCCACCGCTTGCCGCGGCACCTGCCGTTTCAGCTCCAGAAATTGAGGGAAGAACGGACGTGTGAAGTCAAAATCCCTTCCGGCACTCTCCGCATTCCAGCGGTCTCCCGTGAAGCAGGCAGGGCAGAGGATGGCGTAGGGATTCTCCGGCGCGTAGATGGAGACGGTCTGCTGCTTACAGAGGGAGCAGGGGCGGCGATACAGATGCCGCTCGTTCCGGAACGCGTAGCGCCGCTGGTCCCGGCAGTGCGGACAGAGCGTGGGTGCAGGAATCAACTCTTTCTTCCCCGCGAATACGGGTGAGATCTTGTCGTAGAATTCGAGATCATCCGGCGTGATCTCGAATGGGGCTGAACATTGTTTACATGTTTTCGTCATGAGCAAGTGAGGAGCCGCACCCGACTTCGCTCCACTTCGCGGAGCTTCGCCGGGCAAGCTGGCGGCAGGATTTGTGCACGGTGAATCAGTATAACCCTACTTCAGCTTTTCCAATCGTTCCTTCGCGCTCAGGAGATAGGGGTCCAGTTCCAGGGCTTTATTGACCGCTGTTCGCGCTTCCTCTTTCTTGTCCGCTTCCGCGTACGCCCAGCCGAGCAGGTCAAAGGCCTGCGCGGTCTCGGGGAGCCGCTGCGTCGCCAAAGTGGCGAGAGCGATCGCTTCGTCGGCGCGCTTGAGGGCGATCGCCGTCGAGACGGCGCCGTCGAAGGCTTCGAGAGGGGCATCGGGTTCTTCGACGAGCGCCTTGTACTGACCGAGGGCGGCTGCAGCATCGCCTTTCTTCAGTGCCTCGGACGCGATGAGGCGGCGGATTTCGCTCTTGGGTTCAAAGCCATTCTGCAGCGCGTACTCGAGGAAGGTGATGGCGTTGTCGTGCTGATTCAGTGCGGCGTGTGCGCGCGCCAGGAAGTACTGGATCTCCGGCTTTTCGGGATTCAGGTTATACGCGCGTTCAAGTGATGTGAGCGCCTGCTGCGGACGTTCCGTGGTGAGTTCGCAGTAGCCCTGCACGATCCACGCGTCGCGGTAGTCCTCCTTCTCCTTGGTGACCTGCGCGAGGAGCGGCAGCGCCAGTTCGCACTCCTGCACCTGCGCGAGCGCGCGGGAGAGGAGCGTGATCAGGTGGAGGTCGCTGCTCTGTGGGAAGAGCGCGAATTCCTCGTAGGCGCCAAGCAGCGTGCGCGCGTTCGTCCGCAGGGTCGGTTCCCACCCCGTGGTCACCATGTTGAGTTCCTGCTGAGACACTGTGTGATTCCCCTCGATGATGCCGAGGAGCGCGAGGGCGTAGTGTTTCTGCGGGGAATCGATGGCATCCTCCAGACGTTTCCGGGCATTGGAGAGCTCACCGGTCCGCAGGAGCAGGATATTCTCGATGAGAGCCACGTCCTCGGGGCGCGCCCCTGCCGCTTTCAATTTACGAATCGTTTCCTGCAGCGCGCCCATATCGCGGCGTTGCAGCTGGGCCAGCGCGAGCTTGCGCAGCGCGGGCAATCCGCCGTCCGCAGTCACGGCCTGCTCATACGATGCGGCTGCTTCGGCCCATTCGCCGCGCACCGCGAAGAGATCGCCTTCCCGCAGCTTCAGCAGTGAGAGATCGCGCGAATCAGCCGGAGCGAGCATCGTGCCGATGGCACCGGAACCCGCCGGATTGTTCACGGTCGTATCGGCGTTCCGCCGGAGCACTCCGCGGGAGGCGGTGGTGAGCTGCCACCAGAGAAATGCGAGGAGCAGTCCGGTGCACAGGAGCGCAAAGACAACGGGAACGAGGATGCGGGCGGGGATCTTCATGCGAGGAAAGAGTACAGGCGGAGCGGTTGATTTTCCACTTCGGATCCGAAAGAAGGGAAATCGGGAAGTAGGGAAATCGGGAAGTAGGGAAGTAGGGATCTTAGAATAGGAAAAAGAATCCGAGTTCCCTCTTACCCAAGTTCCCTCATCACTATAAGGGCTTCAATTCCCCGTCATCGCTCTGCGCCCGGTGGATCGTCTGGCGTGCGGCGGCTTCTGAGAGGTGTTTGGGAATCACGGCTTCCACGGCACCCCACTTCGCCTCGCCCTCTTCGGGCAGCAGGATGGTCACTTGGTCGCCCACCTCCGCGCGGTAGAACGTCACAGAGGCGAGGAGCACGCGGAACGCTTTGCCCTCAGCGAGTACTTTGTACTGGCCGTCCTCCTGAATGAGGACGCCGACGACCGTCCGGCGGGCGACCGGGGCGATCTGCTTGTAGATGAACTTGCCCTCGTCCGTGATGGTGAGCTTCATGCCGTCGCCCTCCACCAGTTTGCTCTTGGATGCGTAGTTGGCCGGAACGGGGTAGGTATTGCCGTCGCTGTCCACCATGTTCTGCCCGTCGAAGATGCCCTCCACCACTTTGCCGTTCACCGGGCCGCTCCCCATGGAGCTTGCACGTGTCATGTGACGCTCCTTATCCGTATCGGCCACTCCGGTGATCGTGCGCAGGAGCGCGTTGGCCGTCTTGAGAGACGACGCAGCACTCTCGATGAGTTCCTGAATCTGGAGGAGTTGATCGTCGGACATGGGAGTGTGTGGGAGATTTGGAAGGTGGTGAATCAGAGAGGCCGGTTGCTCACGGCGAGGCGGGTGGCATGTAGTCGTTCCTGCATCATTGTCTCTGTGAGGAGCCCCTGCTGTGCGCCGAACGCACCCACCACACTGGCCGCGTTTAGTGTACCCGCTTTGAGCGCCGTTGGGAAGGGAAGACCCTGCAAAAGAGCCCACGTGGCACCGATGCCGAAGGCGTCCCCTGCGCCCGTGGTATCCACGACGTCCACGGAGTCGTCACAAGGACACTGATAGAGTTTCTCCCCATCCGTGGCCGTGACGCCTTTGGCTCCGTCGGTCACGCAGATCCGTTTGGCGCCGCTCTCGAGGAGTGTGTGGATGGCCCCATCCAGCGAGTCGCAGTGTGTGAATGCCAGTGCCTCCTCACGGTTGAGCAGGAGTAGATCCGTGAAGGGGAGGAGACGGCTGTTGAGGTCCGCTTCCATTCCCGCGGCAATCTGGCGGCCGCCGGGGTTCCATGTCAGACACGGGTGGTCCTGTGCGAGGATCGAAACGATGTCTTCCTGAATATCATGCGCCGATTCCTGAATGTGATTCAGGTAGACCCAGTCCATCCGACGCATGGCTTCGCGGTCGAAGTTGGATTTGTGCAGGTGCGCGTTCGCGCCCGGCGTGTAGAGGATCACGCGTTCCCCTTTGCTGGCGGAAAGGATG
>Ga0172377_10004992_pt1 | contig 13626 bp, 16 predicted proteins | sample Pumphouse3metaG_FD_119749 | JGI IMG/M metagenome (GOLD analysis project Ga0172377, IMG submission 119749) | Leachate microbial communities from a municipal landfill in Southern Ontario, Canada - Pumphouse #3 metaG | ecosystem: Engineered > Solid waste > Landfill > Unclassified | place: Canada... | reverse complement strand
CGCTGTGAAGTTATTTTTCCGGCACATTTGTGTGTGATACGGGTGGCACATTTAAGAGTGATACACCTGGCACATTTGTGAGTGATATAGGTGGCACATTTGAAGTGATATTATCACTGCCGTGTAACGTGTCCTTTTTCCCATTTAATTATACTCTTTATTTGTTCAAATTAAAACCATTTTTTTCTATTTTACAAATGGTCTAGCATTTGGGGAGTATTATACACAATCTGTGATACCCTCCGGTTATAATGTCGGAGCAACTAAAATCTTTGCATTCACTGAGCAGGGAGTATCTATGCTTTCATCTGTATTACGAAGTAAAATTGCTATTGAAATCAATATTTCAATCATGCGAGCTTTTGTTGTTCTACGTCAATATGCTTTAGGCTATGCAGAACTTAACCAAAAGTTAGAAACATTTATGCTCGAAACAAATATGCAGTTTAATGAGATATATCAGGCTCTGACAGAGTTGGCCAGTACCAGAGAACAGGATGATAAACCTCGAAAACGTGTGGGATATATACAAAATGAAGAAGAGGAGCAATAGCTCCTCTTTCTTATTTCTTAGACTCTTCGATAGACACTTTACGGAATTCTTTTAAAGCTTTTTCTATTTCTAAAGACACTTTTCTTGCACGTTGTCCGGCTGCTTTATTCCCATTTTCTACCTGAGTGTTTGCATCTTTTGAAAAGTCAGCAAACAATTGACTTAAATTTTCTACTAGATTTTTCATCGCTTTCTTATTTTAAATAAAAGTACAAAGATAGATTTCTTATTAAATTATCCTATTCAATGTGAAATATACTACTACAATCTACATCTTAACATTACCATATCGATGAGCTGCTTTCGATTCTCAAATATAGGATCAGCATAGTTTTCTATGAAGAAATTTTTATGGATGGAGTATTTCTCAAACCCATTCTTTTCATAAAAATTGATCTGTTGGATTCCGGAATCTCCCGTCCCAACGATTAGCTCTTTGTAATGGGCTTTGCATAAATTCTTAATGTATTGGATAGCAAAACTGCCCAATCCCTTATTGCGACAAGACTGGCTAATTGCAATATTTTTCAATTCTATTATATCCTGGTTGATTTCATATAGACAGAATACACCTATCTCGATGGAATTATATTTTATAAGATAAACTGTAGAATCAAATAGATACTTATCTATTGCATCTCTGGTTTCATCAGCAAGCAATAACAAGTCGTACGGATAATTTGATTTGTCAGTTTTAAATATAACTTCTACGTTACCAGACATTTTAATAAACACTTAGAATTAAAGATATTTAATAAATATAATATCTTATAAAGTTGTGAAGATAGATTTCTGATTAAAGTTTTCTGTAAATGGTACTTCTTTTCTTGAAATATATTCGACTGGAGTTTTCCCCGTAAAATCTTTAAATTCTTTGAGGAAATGGTTGTAGTCATAGTAACCATTAGCTATTGCTACATTCAACAGATCATCTGGTTCAGCATGTAAGTTTAGATATGCTGAGATGAATCGTTGTAATTGTATGTATTCTTTAGGAGTAAGCCCCATATACTTGGAGAAATTCCGCTCCAGCCATTTGTAACTGGCCCCAATCTCTTTAATTACATTAGCTACGGAGATTTGTCCCTTAGTTTGATTGATTAGCTCAACAGCAGAATTTAATAAACCTATTCTGTCCTTTGTTGTAATTAGGCTCTTTATGTATAATTCGACTACAGTAATCTTGTTATCAATGGAATCTGTGGCAAATACTTGATTAAGTAACTCTCTATCAAAATTTATCTCCGTAAATGTTGCAATATTCCTGCATTTGAAAAAAGAAGGCTGTAAGTTGAACAGTTTATGAAAATATTCAGGTTTAAATCTTATAATCAGAATATAGTCTAAGTCTTCAAGATATCTCACATAGACTTTCTTCATTACACCTGCATCAATCCAACCCGATTTCACAATGTTTTCTTTACCATCAATATTAATGCGAGCCTTATTGTTTCTATCAGGAAATAGCATAATTGAAGGGGAGCCATCATTAAAAATCCAATGATCTGTTTTATTATCAATATCATAAAACAAATAGAAACCTTCGATATAGTCAATACATACCTCCGATGGAGATTTCCTGATCCAGTATTCTCCATTAGAAGATATTCTTTCCTGTTGAATAATTTCTTTTAAAAAGTTGATTGGCATAATGGGTACAAAGATATGCATAATGTTCAACGACAATGAGTTTACGATATGTCTAATTTATACTATGACCGGATTTTTCTTAGTTATAACTTTGCATTAAAAATGATATGATAGTACAGACAGATGAAGATTTGAATGGTATTCAAGAAATTAGTGACATTGTTGCCATCACATTGAAACAAATGAGAGAATATGCCAGAATAGGTATGACTACAAAAGAATTGGATAATTATGGAGCAGGAATACTTAAAAGTTATGGAGCTAAATCAGCTCCATTTGTAACATATAAGTTCCCGGGATGGACTTGCATAAGTATTAATAATGAAATGGCACACGGTATTTCTTCCTCATGAATCTGTATATAAGGATAAGTAAGATTGTCAATGCTTATATCAATAAATACTTTTCTTACAATTTAAAATTTACCTTAAGTCTAGGCTATGAACACACTACAATATTAGAAGACAATAAAGACTATTCAATAAACATTAAACATTGTCGATTTTCTATTATTCTCTATGTCAATCCCTATTGTATTTTGATGAGAATTGGAATAGTTTTAAGGAAAAATAGATCAGTAGTTTAACTCTGAATCATTATTTCTTTGCATTTAGAAAAATGATTTGCAGATGTATATAAATGCTATCGGATATTACAGAAGAGAAGATTGCTTGAAAAACAATATCAAGCACGAAATGCAGACTCGGGAAGAAGACATCCGATCTTACCACAATGCGATAATCCATTCGTTGCCACACCTTCCATATGATCTGACAGCAATAGATCTGATCATATTCATGTCGGATACAGGAGCCGATGAGATCCTCTGTTTTATAAAAAAAGAGTTTAAATCATTGAATATAAATATATTAACAGCACTTTCAGACTCCACCATAATCAATTCTATTGAATTGATTAATTCATATTTTTTATCGAAGTTGTCAAACAAAGCATTACTGATTTACGTAGCAGAAGAGGTTGTCACTTGTTTCTTCTCGAATGAAAAGGTTGCAGCGAAAGAAGGTCGGGTGATCAGTATTTCTCATGCCCCTATCGAGCACAAACGATCAAGATCTTTATACATGAGTTATGCCAATTCGATGTTGGAAATGAATGGATACTTTCTTTCCGATTTATCTTACTTAATATTTAATGATTCGACGGATAAAGTAATCAGAAATGCCATTAATTCTTTAAATATTCCGGAAGATAAGGTTTTAGTAAATACAGATAAACCAATAAGTAAACCCATTGACTCATTTTTAGCTTTAGCCCAAAACTATAAAAACTTTAAAACAAATGATCTTATTTATATCCTCGTTTTCAGGGAGCGTATCCTCATGGGTTCGTTCCTGTTGGAAATAGAATAAACATTATATTTTGAAATATGCATAGAATAAAAAATATGAAAAGATTATCACTATTTATTGTTACCACACTATTCTTCAATACATTTATTATGGCACAAGATAATATACTAACGCTGGATGAATGTATTAGGATAGGAATAGAGAATAACTTGTTGCTTAAAAGCCAATCGGAAGAAATCCGAAAAGCCGGCTACGAACACTCCGCAAGCCGGACCAAATTATTACCTGTAATCAACGGCTTTGGAAATTTTACAAATAATGTAGATGTAGGTACCAGTGTTACTGATGGATCCCGGATGGGAACCATGTTAGGGATAGATATGCCCTATATGACAACACAAGGCTTGAGATACAATACCTCGGTAGGGGCACAACTCTCAATGCCTTTATATAACCAAACCCTCTATACCAGTATCTCTATAGCTGAAAAGATGAAAGAACTGACACACTATTCATACGAAAAGGCGAAAGAAGATATTACCATCGAAATATGCAAAATATATTATTTGGCACAAACAACTGTTGAGCAAATCCGGCTGACGGATGAAAATATAGATCGCCTGAAAGCATTGGCCGATATAACCCGTGCCTTCTTTGACAACGGTATGGCGATGGATGTGGATCTGAAACGTGTTAATATCAATATAGAGAACCTAACCGTACAGCGCGAAAATGCAAAAGCAATGTACCAACAGCAACTGAATTTACTGAAATATATATTGGATCTGCCTTTAGAGTCTGATTTTGGACTCGTATATGTCAGTGCTGACGAAATGACTGTGCCTGAATTGTCCGGTTTATCGAAAGATCTGAACGAGTTTAAAATACTCTACTCACAAAAAAATATAGTCGAAAAACAAAAGAAAGCTATTAATCAGGGCTACATTCCCACATTATCATTAGTGGGGCAGTTATCCTATACGAACTATACCGATCATTTTGATAATTATTTCCATTCCAATAGCTCTAACAGCCTGAATAAATGGTACAATTCTTTTTATTGGGGCGTATCTCTCAATATCCCGATTTTTGACGGATTCAGCAAACGGATGAATCGAAAAAAAGCAAATTCGGACTATATAAAAATAAGATTTCAGATTGAAGATACGGAGAAAAAAATGCAAACACAATATGATAATACAATTAATGACTGGCTGAATAATTATAGGAATTACACCAAACAAAAAGACAATTATTCGTTGGCCGGGGATGTATATAAAGTTACAGCCGACAGATATAAAGAAGGAATAGTATCGATGACTGAACTATTGCAGGATGAGATGAGGCTGACCGATGCGCAGAATAACTTTATCAATGCACATTATAGTTGTAGGATTACCGAGTTGCAGCTGTTGAAGTTGACAGGCAAGCTGGACGAGCTTTCAATCAAATAAATTCCGTTTAATATAAAAAAAAATCATATGTCAGAATCAAGCAATCATAAAAAAGAATTGAGGAAATTAAGGATATTACGTACCACCCGTTGGTTTCTGAGTGCAATAGGATTAGTTATTATAGCCGTGGGAATCTATTTTGCAATTGATTTATTTCTCAATTTTAAAAGTAATGAGGTAACAAATGATGCTCAGGTAGAGCAATATGTTTCTCCCATCAATGTAAAAGTTCCCGGATATATCCATAAAATTTATTTTACCGAACATCAGTTTGTAAAAAAAGGAGATACGCTGCTTGTCATAGACGATCGCGAATACCAAATAAGGCTAAAAGAAGCCGAAGCATCTTTGCAAGATGCAATGGCAGGTTCACAAGTTATAGATGCCAGTGTAAATACATCGAAAAGTAATATTATTGTTTTCGATTCTAACATCGAAGAAACGGAAGCAAGGTTGAGAAAATTAGAAACCGATTATACGAGGTATCAGAATCTATTGTCTCGGAATGCAACTACACCGATACAAGTAGAACAAATAAAAACAGATTTAGATGCTACAACTGCCCGTTTGAATGCACTCAAACAACAGAAAAGGACAGCAGAATCGTCGTCCGACGAAGTGCAGAAACGCAGAGGAAACTCAGAGGCTTCCATTCTGCGCGCTTCGGCGGCATTGGACATGGCTAAGCTCAACCTGTCATATACCGTTATAACTGCTCCCTGTGACGGATTTTTAGGACGCAGGGCATTGAAGGAAGGACAATTAGTCAATGCAGGACAAAACATGACATACATCATTCCCAATACCCAAAAGTGGATAGTGGCAAACTTTAAAGAAACACAAGTTAAGAATCTGTATATAGGACAAGAGGTGATTATTATGATTGATGCATTTGACAAGAAAGAGTTCAAAGGAAAAGTTACAGAAATATCCAATGCCACCGGAGCAAAATATTCGCTGGTGCCGGCTGATAATTCAACGGGTAATTTCGTAAAAATACAACAGCGGATTCCGATACGTATCGAATTTGAGAATCTGTCGTCCGAAGATAATATGAAGTTAGCCGCCGGAATGATGGCCGTAGTAAATGCAAAAGTGAAAAAATGAAAAGATCGAATTTCCCTTTTCATAGCTGGGTTCCTAAACCGCTGGGCATATTTATTTATATTCTCATGTTTGTCCCCGCTTTATTTATCAGTGGAGCTTACACAAGTAATGTAGGCGAAATGGTAGGCAGCCTGGGCATCATGACCGAACATATACAGTATGCCAATTTTGCCACAGCCGTGGGGATGGTTGTTTTTACGCCGTTCACAATTCTGTTTCTGGAAATAAGGCGCTCCAAAATGACTTATCTGTTGGGACTGACGGTTTTGGTTATAATAAGTTATATCTGTGCCCAAACAACTTCGATACCAATGCTTATGATATGTAGTTTTTTTACAGGATTCATCCGTATAATACTTATATTCAATACATTGTTCGGTCTGCTGGGCTATATAGCGGGAAGAGACATCGTACCATTACTGAAACCTTCGACAGAGCAGAGACCTGAAGAAATGGAAGAGAAATTCGAAAAAATAAAGGCGATGGCATTGCCTTTTTTATACTTGTTCTTTTTGACGGTAGGCCAGCTCGGCTCATTTGTTACTGCATGGTTAGCCTTTAGCTTTCAGTGGCAGTATGTGTACTATTTCATGATTGCAATAGCTCTTATTTGCCTCTTACTGGTAGAAGTCACCATGGTCTATCAGAAAAGAATAAAGCCCATACGCCTGACTCTGATTAAATTTGGAGATACCGTATGTGCCTCATTGTTATTATTATCATTTAGTTTCATTTTTATATATGGTAAAACACTGGATTGGTTCGATAGCCCGCTGATAAATTACTCTTTAATTATATTGTTTATATCTACCGGTGTATTTCTCATTTTAGAAATATATAGCAAGCGACCTTATTTAGACTTAAAGATATTCTCTTTCCGGAATGTCGTCATAGCATTGTCAGTGTTTATTATGCTCATGGTATTGAATTCCAGCTCGATGCTAGTGAGCACATTTGTCGGTATATCAATGAAAATCGATAATTGGCAAAATGCAGTATTAAGCAATTACAGTTTGGTGGGGTATGTGATTGGAGCCATAATTGCTTTTTTGATGGCAAAGTGGAATATGCACTTCAAATACATCTTTAGCATAGGTTTCCTGTGTATAACAATCGCTGCGGCATACATGTATTTTCAGGTACAAAGTATGGGATTATACGAAAATATGATTTTCCCTGTTATCATTCGTTCAGCAGGTATGCTTATTCTTTATGCTATGGCGGGTATATGGGGGATGCGCAAATTAAATATGGCGTACCTCACTACCTGGATATTTGTAATGCTGGCCTTTCGTTCGGTTATAGGACCGGTCTTAGGCACATCTTTATACACAAATACACTGAATGAAAAGCAGTTGTATTATGTCAGCCGATTGTCGCAAAATGTAGATATGCTTAATCCTGAAATTGCAGGAACGTTTACGCAAACCCAAATGGGCAGTATGCAACAAGGCAAAAGTGTAGAAGATGCTCAGATAATGGCGACACAATCGGTAAAAGGGCGGATACAGATCCAAGCCACTTTGGCGGCATTGAAAGAGATATCGGGTTGGACTATTTACGGTGGAGTTGCCTGTATCGTTGTCGTTCTTCTGATACCTTATTCACATCATAGGCAGGATAAGAAAAAGAAGAAGACAGAAATTAACTGATACGGTATTCTTTAGGTGTCATACCTGTATGTTTCTTGAAATATTTGGCAAAGAAAGACGGATTGGTGAAATTAAGTGTATCTGAGATTTGTAATATCGTTAAATCCGAATTCTTCAGTTGTGCTTTCGCATCTAAGATTACCGCTTCATTTATCAGATCCAGAGCAGACTTTCCTCTAACTTCTTTTATTGCAACACTTAGGTATTTGGCTGATATACATAATTTATCGGCATAGAAGGAGATTATTCTTTCTTCTCTGTAGTTCTTCAAGAGACATTGTATAAATTGATGGTATATCGTTTCCTTTCGGTTTCGTATTCCTTTGTCGTCACCGTGTTTACTGCTTTTTTTTAGTTTGATTTCCCATATCCGTAATAGTCCGTAAATGAGAGTTGACATCAGGCCTTGGATGACTTCTGTTGCAGGATTAGATTGCTGTCTTTCATATATCCTCTGAAATATCTTACAATAATCCAAGAATAAATCTCGGTCTGCTTTCGATTCGATATTTAATACGGGATTATCCATAATAGTAGATAAATGAGGCATTATCGACTGGATCAGGCCTATATTATTCATATATCCCGGTATCATGACCAGATAGTATGCATCGAATTCATCACTATAATTATTCATCTGAATGATGCTATTCGGGAAAACGGTGACTATCGATTCTTCAGTAATTGTGTAATTCTCCAAATTAATAGACATATCACATCTTCCTTTAAGGATAATCATAAATAGTCCGGCGTTTAATCTGGCGGGGTATTTATATTTCTCTATTTGCTCTTTATTCAGATTGGAATAAAAAGAAAACTCTTTGGGTAATACCACAGAGCGTATATTCTGAATTTTCATTATTAGAAATTTGAATTAATCATCAAAGATATATTTTCTTCTCATAATAATTTACATCAATTATGTAAAGAACCTTTGCATATACAAAATATATCCAGCAAAGAATAGAAATATCTAAATCAAAAATCGGTAATTAACTGCAAAATCAATAATAAGTAAAAGACAAAATTTAATGTCGTATTTTAAAATTATAACTAACAGAGCTATATTTGGATGGACCATAAATAGTTCTGCAGACTTAAAAATTAAAATATTTATATTTCCGCCTTTATATTATTTTTTTTTAATAAGTAGGAGCCTACTCCCGATAAGCTGTCCGGTTATAGCCAATCCTATAAAAAGCGGAATTGCTATTTTAGGTGTATCTAACCAAATTCGCAAAGGTATAATTAATGGTATGGAGGCGTGTATCATAACCCACCACATGATTGTCATTTTTTTGAATCGTGCCCGATACTTTCCAAGGATTATATTGATACTCAATGCTGAGACAGCAACAATTAATATATTCACTTTGATTTATTTTTGTAAGTAAAAAAGCTAGATCATACATCTCCGAATCCCAGGAAAAAATAAACCGGAATAAGTATATAACCGACCATAATCAGATGGGAATAAATTACGGCAATTGTTTTTAGGCGGGGAATCCATTTGTTGTTGGTTACCCCGATTGATTGGAACATACTCCAGAATCCGTGAGTTATATGGAAACACAATGCTATGATCCATATTACATACATGGCGACATAGAACCCATTCGAGAAAAGAGTTTTGACAAGGTCATAAGAATTCTCTCCCTCATTGCCGAGAAAATGTTGCAGCTGCATTTTTGCCCAAAAATGGCTTAAGTGAATCACCAACAGGCCCAGCACGATTAATCCTAATGCCAGCATATTTTGGGATGCCCATGACACGCTGGTTCTACTTTTTACCTCATAGCCGACAGGCCGGGATTTCCTGTTTTGGATAGTAAGTAAGGATGATCCCCATGACAATATGCACAACAAAACCGAGTGCTAAGACCGGAACCATAATCCGGATAAAGATATTCTCATCCATGAATTTGCAGGCCGCTTCATAAGCTTCGCGCGAGATTAAGGAGGTGAGGTTAATCGCTAAATGGAGGGTCAGGAATAGAATGAGGAACATCCCGCTTACACTCATTACTATTTTTTTTGTTATCGATGATAATTTCATATTTATTTTGAATTAGACCTTTATATCAAATACCCGGTTTACAATCAATCCGATAAAAAAGCTGATGAATGCCACACTCAGGCTAATGGACAGCATTTCCAAAAAACGCCTTTTGAAAGGAATTCCTTTTGCAACAGACGCATACCAATTGAATGCTGCTATAATTGAAATGGCCGTGCCAATTGTCATCAGCAATGCTACAAAAACATTTTCAATTATCAGATAAGGAACTATCAATGCGATTACTGTTGTGACATACGCAGTTCCGGTGTAGAATGCAGATGTTGCAGGCTTTACGCTGCCGTTGTTTTCCGTTTTGGTTGATAAATACTCTGAACCTGCCATGGAAAATGCGGCAGAAATACCTGTGATAATACCGATAGCGGCTATGACCGGAGAACTCCGGATACCTAATGTAAGCCCGGCAAGTACACCGGTTAATTCGACCAACGCATCGTTTAAACCAAGCACGATAGAACCGAGATAATCGAGCGGCTTATCTTTCAACATCTCAAGGAGCTTGTCCTCATGCTCTTTTTCGGCCTGATACATTTCTTCCGCTTCCGGAAAGTCCGAACGCATTGCACCGTATGCCTGAACACCCCGGTGAGAATTCCGTTCCAACAGTTTTATCCCGAATGTCAGGCCAAAGCAGCGGACAAGAAATGTATATAAGGGAATTTTCCATCCATACGGCCGGACTTCCTGCCCGGTATATGATTCCCATATGCCGGCCTGCTGTTCTTCTTCTTTGGCTATCTGCGACAATATGGCACGATTAGCATCATCTTTTTCAAAGCCTGCAATCCGGTAATAGATTTTGGCTTCGGTTAATTCGGCCCGCTGTGCTTTTAGCATTTTATTATGAAACCCTATGATTGCCATATTGAAAATTTATTGTGCAATAATTTCCTTTACAAAGGACTTCAATCCATTCAAATCATTCCGGTTCGGCCTTCCTCTGTGTAACAGGGCGAATTGTCCTCTGCAATGGAATTCCCTCTCGTCCAAAGGTATATTCTTCTTTTCCAGAAGCCCTTTTATTTGAGCGTAGGAAGAGGTAAGGATTGCAGCTGAACTGAAAACTACAATATTCTTTACCGCCTTCCCATCCAATGTAGAGATAAACCCTTTCACCTTATCATCAATTCCGGCCATATAGACGGCACTTCCCAGAAAAAGGATATCCACTTCTTCTGTGACAGGAATATCTACAGTCTCTGCCTTAACTCCGGTCACTTCCGAAACCACCGTTGCCATTTTCTGCATGTGCCCGGTTTTTGAGAAATACCTGACAGCTATTTTCATCTGATTATTATTATTATTATTGTTCAACGCTCAACATTTTTTTTACTTGTTCTTCATGTTCAAATAAAGTACAACCGCCTTTATGCTCCCCTCCGACCAGTCCCGAATCCCTTAACTTCGCGAAAAATGGCGATCTCAATGCTTCCTTTAATCCTGATTCAGCAATATTCCGATCCGAATAGGGTGAAAAAGGGCAGGCTTCCGCCTCGCCTCCCGGGCTTATATGCAAAAAAAACCTGCCGGCAGCCAGACAACCGCCCATTGCTTTTTCATCACCGGGGAAAGATAGGAATATGACATCGTTAAAAGCTTTTCGGAGCTTCTCCAGGCTGGTTTCCATCTTTACGATACCGTTTTTGTCTAGAGCCAGGCCGTTAGTCCCTGCTTCTGAGGGGATATATTCGACATAGAATATGATTTTACAACCGAGATCTTTGAGCAGGTTTACATAAGATAAAGAGGTGGCTGTATCGAGATTTTCTGTTGTTACTGTAATTGATGTGCCGTAGAATAATCCCCTGCCTTTTAGCAGTTCCATTGAATGGATGACCCGGTTAAATACGCCTTGTCCCCGTCTGTCATCCGTGTTTTCTTTACATCCTTCAAGGCTTAATACAGGAATCAGGTTAAGATGTTCTGAAAAGAAGTCAAGATATAACCGGGTTATTATTATTCCGTTGGTAAATACAGGGAATATCATATCTTTTACCTGAGAAGCAGCTTCCAATACATCTTTCCTTAAGAGGGGCTCTCCTCCTGCCATAAGGTTGAAGCTGATACCCATCCGGCTGGCCTCTTGAAATATATGTTTCCATTGCTCCGCCGAAAGCTCCTTTTTTTCTGTTTCCCCTCTTGTACCGCAAATATCATTAGCCCGGGCATAACAACCCTTGCAGGTGAGGTTACAGTCTGTGGCAATGCTTGAAATAAGAAAAGGCGGTATGCTAAGCCCTTCTTCTGTCAGATGTTTCTTCCGCCTTTTTTCTGCCTTTGCTATTGCCCGTTGCATTTTAAGGATGAACAAAGACGCTTTAGGGTTACTCAATACTGCTTTATATGCATTCGACATGATATTCCTTATGGAATTATTTAAGTACAGGTCTAATGATAATTTACCGGTCATAAAATATAAAGGGATTATTCAGCAAGCATTTTTATAATGTTCTTTTCTAAGGAGAGTGGGCTTTTTAGCGGGCTGAACCGCTTGATTACCCTGCCGTCTCTTGAAATCAGGAATTTGGTAAAATTCCACTTGATCTTCTTTCCGAATAAACCGCCGGTCTTGTCTTTTAGAAATTTAAAAATGGGGGAAGCGTATTCTCCGTTGACATCCGTCTTTTTCATCAACTGAAATGTAACCCCGAAGTTGCGTTCGCAGAAAAAGGCTATTTCCTGATCGCTTCCCGGCTCCTGGTGCCCAAACTGGTCGCAGGGAAAACCGATTATGACAAGCCCTGAAGCTTTGTGTTTTTTATGTAATTCCTCCAAACCTTTATATTGAGGAGTGAATCCGCACTTACTGGCAGTATTTACAATCAAAAGGACTTCGCCGTCAAAGCGGGCGAAATCTATTTCAGGGTATTCAGGTTTCTCTTATGACGAAACTTTTGAAAAATCAAAATACAAAATAGAAATTGAACAATTAGACTTTCATAGTTTATTAAAATGAATGTCATAGTATTATCATTTAAAGTAAAAAAATATTTATATGTATATTATGATGGTTTTACAATCTTACTCTCTATGTGTAATAAATTAAAATCAAGTCCTTTTGTGGCATTGATATAATCTTCATTAGAATTATTGAATGAAGCAAAAACCAGAACTTGACTATTTTTGTACGTAGATAATTCAGTTAATAACGTTCTAAAGTCATTATTTGATGCTGATTGTTGCTGAGGTTCATCCAACATTAACAACTGAGGATGGTTTGTATGATGAATATCTGAAACTTTTTTTAATGCACAAGTGTATGCCCATATAGCACGAATAAAATCACTACCAGACGAGTCATATTTTATATCATATTGTTTCGATTTATTATCATTAATCTTTGTCTCAACAACGGGCAGATATTTATCCATTGAAATCCGAATTCTTTTCCCGTCCTGACTAGAATAATTAAACTGAGATAAGATTTTAAGGAAAAAAGACTCTAAATCAACTAGTTTTTTTCTGTCTTCTTCAGAATAAAAATCATCAGGCAATCTTTTTCCTTTATCACTTAGCTTTTCCCACTCTTTGGATAGTGATAATAAATGATCCCTAATATTATCAAAATCTTGTATCAGTCTATTATAGAAATCAATTTTATTTCGTATGCTGATCCGTTTTTCGATTTCTACTTCTGACGGTAAACGCTCATCCGCAACTAACTCTCGCTTTATTGATCGAATTTCCTGTCTTAATTCTGTTGCTTTATTTTGAAGGAAAATAATTTTATTTCCTTTATCATGTATGTATTTATTTTGGCCATCTATATATACCTCAATCATTTTTTTCTGAGCTTCTAAATATGCAATATTATCATCAAGTT
>Ga0172377_10004991_pt1 | contig 13628 bp, 7 predicted proteins | sample Pumphouse3metaG_FD_119749 | JGI IMG/M metagenome (GOLD analysis project Ga0172377, IMG submission 119749) | Leachate microbial communities from a municipal landfill in Southern Ontario, Canada - Pumphouse #3 metaG | ecosystem: Engineered > Solid waste > Landfill > Unclassified | place: Canada... | reverse complement strand
ATGCTGACGCTCTCTTCGATTTGATACAGTTGACCATACATACCTGCTACCCAGCTTGGTATGGAGAGGATGCAGTTGCTTTTTTCAGCAAACATCACAACAAAGAGAAAATCGTCCAAGCAATTTGTGCACATGAGGTCTATCTTTTAGAAGAAGATCAACAAATCTTGGCAACTGGAAGCACTCAAGCTAATTCCATCTGCCGGCTTTTTGTTCACCCGCAACAGCAGGGCCAAGGATTGGGTTCAACGCTGATGGATTTTTTTGAGGAGTTGCTTTTTTCTTCCTATCCGATCATTCAGCTGGATGCTTCCCTTCCTGCAGAGAACCTGTATAAAAAGCGTGGCTATCGTGTGGTAAGGACACAAGAACAGGCTTCCTTCAGCTACCAAGTGATGGAAAAAGCAAAAAATACAATATAAGGTATATTTTTCAAGCGTATTGCTTCTGACACCCTCTTTTCGGTACGCTCTATGTATGAACGTACTCTCTTTGGAAAACATTTCGAAAACACTGAATGATACACCTTTATTCGAAGCAGTGAGCTTTGGTCTTGAAGGTGGCGACCATGTAGGGCTCATCGGTCAAAATGGAACCGGAAAGTCTACTTTCCTGCGCCTTTTGCGTGGGGATTTTCCTCCGGATACCGGAACCATCTCCATGGCTAGAGACACAGAACTGATCACCGTCGCACAGCATGTGGATTTCGATAGTTCAGATACCGTGCATTCGTATCTGTATAAAGGAGAGGGACGTCGAATCGCTTTGCTCAATGCCTATCATACTCTGATAGAAGAAGAGCATACGAACCAGACGCAGAAAAAACTGGCGGAACTTACTGAAATGCTTGATCTTACCGGGGCTTGGAATCTGGAAACCGATTTCACCTCATTATTGGGTGAGTTGGGTCTGTATGGAATCATGCAGGAACACATGTCTACACTCTCTGGAGGCATGCAGAAAAAAGTCGCCATCGCTCGGTCACTCAGTGCAAAACCAACTCTGTTGTTGCTTGATGAACCTACCAACCATCTTGATATTGAAACCATCGAATGGCTTGAGAAATACCTTACCCAGAGTACCATGACCATGATCATAGTGACTCACGATCGTTACTTCCTCGACAGCGTGTGCAATTCCATCCTTGAGCTCGATAAGGGAAGCATGTATCTTCATCCGGGTTCATTCTCGTCCTATCTTGAAAGGCGGGCACAACGGCTGAGCATGATGCAGAAAGAACAGGATCGGCTCACCACCATTCTTCGCCGCGAACTTGAATGGCTCAAACGGGGGCCGAAGGCAAGAACAGGCAAGGACACCAACAGAAAGGATAGAATCGGAAAAATGTTGGATGCTCAAAAGGACGTCTCTGCTTCCAGCCAGACAAGTTTTACTTCTTCTTCAAGGCGAATGGGAAAGAAAATCCTGGAAGTGAAACACATTTCCAAGGCGTACGGCGAAAAGAAAATTCTTTCCGACTTCTCCTTCTCCTTCACCAAAGGACAGAAAATCGGGGTGGTGGGAATGAACGGTTCTGGGAAATCCACCCTATTGGATTTGCTTTGCGGTCATGTGCTTCCAGATTCAGGGGAAGTTGATGCAGGAGTAAACACCCTATTCGGCTACTATGACCAAAGCGGCAGAAATCTGGACAGCGATAAGAGCATCCTTGAGTTTGTTGAAGACATCAGCGAACGCATCACCCTCAGTGCAGACCAGATTGTAAGCGCTGCACGTTTTCTCGAGATTTTCGGATTTCCATCGTCCATGCATCGGAATGCCATAGCAACGTTATCGGGGGGAGAACGCCGAAGGCTCTACTTGGTTTCACGTCTCATGGCGAATCCAAATTTCTTGATGCTCGACGAACCAACGAATGATCTGGATCTCCAGACCATGGAGAACCTTGAACAATACGTACAGGATTTCGATGGATGTGTCCTGGTAGTATCGCACGACCGCGCATTTCTTGACCTTACCTGTGAACAACTCTTTGTACTGGGGATGGATGATGAAAAGGTTGTCTCCTACCCTGGACCGTATAGCGAATGGAGGGGGCATCTCCAAGCCAAACAGGAAGAAGAGGAACTACAACAACTCCTTTCAAAAAAGGAAGAAACCCCTGCATCCATCGACAATAGACAGAAAAGCAATAGAAAAGGATTGAGTTTCAAGGAGAAAAAAGAACTCGAACAACTCAATGAAGCTATAGAGACGTTACAAGCTGTACAACAGCAATTGGAAGCAAGTTTTGCAGATCCACTTTCCACTCCATTGGGAACGCTTGGAGAAAGGACGCAGGCTTATCATGCAAATATCGAAACGTTGGATGCTATGGAAAACCGCTGGTTGGAATTGGCCGAAAAAGAATAATCGGATGAATAAAAGAACACTTTTTCTCTGCATGTTGGGAATTTTCATTTCCACCCTATGTGCTTCGCCTTTGAAGACGCTTCAAATGGGAACAGGAAACGACTGGTATACGCTTGGATTGGGAAACAACCTTGATGACGGGCTCTCCTTTGGTGGTCATATATGGGCTACAACTGAAAATGATTTAGCAATCCGTCTTGATTTGCTTGGATATACCGATCGTTTGGACAGCCAATTGCGCTACGATGAGCTGAATCTGACTACCAGCTATCCCATCACGCTCAATGCTTCTCCTTTGACGTTTTTACTCATTCCACAAGCTGGATTCACTTTGGAAGGGAATCTGGGATTCGAATCCATCCAGAATTCCTATCACAGACTTGTTGATCGTGATCAAGTGCATCTTACCTATGATGAGCAAACCGTTGACGCCCACCTACTCTTAGGCGCTACGGTTTTGGGATCAATACCTTTTTCCTGGGGCTCTCTCGGTCTGGAAACATCCTATCGACACACGTTTGCCTGGGAAGGGAAAACCCAAGCGTTGGTGAGTTTTTCACTCGACAATGCATTGACCATCAAGGGTGGGTATACACTCATGACCGGTTATGAAGAGGGCACAGCCCATCTTGAGATGCTTTCCCGTTTATCAGGACCCACTTTTTCCTATACCTTCAACAGCGGCCTTTTCTTCAACTCCTGGGAATATCATAAAAACAGTGGTTCTTCCTATGGGATTTTCGGTGTTGACGTCATGGAACTTTTCCAGGAAAAGAAATTCAAAAGCAAGGACTTCTCCTACTCGATGGGTTTCTTATATGATGGACAAGGACAGCAAAACAGGTCCTTCTCCCTGACAAACGATGAATTCGTATTGGAAATACGCCACAAAAACGGCCCTCTCTTCAATGCCATGGATGAACAGGAAAAACGCATGACCGTGGCTTCTTGGATGGTGGGATATCATCGAGAACTCTACGCCAGTGAAATGGTACATCCCTACTTTAAGATAATGGGTGGACTTGAACGGTTCAATCTTGAAATAAACTATATCACCGAAGTTGAAGGAACACTTCCCGTTCTCGGAATTGAAGCAGGTGTCCAACTAGGAAAAAGCGGCCTTTGGGTCACCGGTTATGACAGCTATCGCCCCCGTGTAACGGCTTCTGCCCAGTATGTATTCGGTACTGATTCCCTCCACAATACCGATGATGATTTTTCAGTTCATACAGGTCCGTGGATTTTGATGCTCGGGATCGGTCTTGATATTGAACACGACAGTAGCTCTACAAACTAGGCATTTCTCCCACATTCTTATCACTTTCATTTTTTTGGTACCAGCGGTATTGTTTCTGAATGCCTTATAATATATCGTATGTTATATAACACTTGATATAAAAGGAGAGCGATACTGCCATGCCACCAAAACAAAAAATCACCAAAGAAATGATTTTCGAAGCTTGCATGGAACTGGTTCGCAAACAAGGATATGAAAGTCTCAACACACGGAGCATCGCTCACCAAATCCATTGTTCAACCCAACCCATATACAGCCGTTTTGCAACCATGGAAGAACTCAAACAAGCCCTATACATACATGTGGGAAATTACTTCAACACCTATGTCAGCAACGTAGCCCAAGGAAAAGATTTCTTCAAACAGATAGGCATTGCATACATCACCTTTGCAAAAGAAGAGAGCAACCTCTTCAAATTTCTCTTCATGTCTGAATTTTGGGCTCTCAAGGATTTCTCCGACATGTTCAGCGAAGAAGAAAACCAGCAAGTAGCCTACGCATTGTCCCAAGGTCTCAAAATCACCTTGGAAGACGCAAAAAACCTCTATATGAAAATCTGGATATTCACGCATGGCATCGCATCCATGGTAGCTACAAAGAGCATAGCTCTCAATGAAAAAGAGATATCTTCCATGCTTGCCCAAGTTTTCTCGGCATTTCTTCAATACACCAAAAACAATACCAATTAACAAAAGGAAAAAACCATGATTGTCTCACTGCTTATCGTAGCGTTCATCGCTGTTGAACTTGTGCTTCTCTTCGCATCCTTGAAAAAGGGTCAGGTGCTTCACAAAGAAAGGTTCTTCACCCGTCTTAGTGAGCTTTTTTCATTGCTCCTGCTATCACTCACCCCACTTGTCACCTTCTCTTCTGGGTGGTATGGGCTGTATATCTTTTGTATTGGAGCAATCTTGCTCAATTGCTTTGGCCTCGTGAGAAAAAAGCAAGTTGGCTTCACCAAATCAAAGATGATTCGTCGTGCAATTGCATCAATCGTACTGCTCCTTGTGGTCAGTTTCCCCCTCTTTCTTTTTCCTTCCAACAAGCCCCTTCCTACAACAGGTACACGTAAAGTCCTAACACAAAGCTACACCTTCACCGATACCAGTCGAGAGGAGTATTTTACTGAAGAAGAGGACGACAGCAGACAGGTGAGTGTGCAGTTCTGGTATCCAGAACAAACCAACAAGAGCTATCCTTTGGTCATTTTCTCGCATGGAGCGTTTGGATACCGCATGAGCAATTTCTCAACCTATGAAGAACTCGCCGGTAACGGGTATGTTGTGTGCAGCATAGACCATACCTATCACTCTTTTTTCACAAAACAGGCAGACGGGACGCATGTAGTGGGTGATTTTGCCTTCATCAATGAAGCTGTACAGGTAACCAACAACCAGATCGAAAAAGAGCAACTCTACGAGCTGGAGAAGAAATGGATGGATATCAGAACCAAGGATTTCATGTTCGTACTTGATCAGATCAAGAAAAATGCAATGCAAGCCTCTTGGTTCACTGAGATCGATCTGGACCATATAGGAGCAATGGGGCACTCCATGGGTGGAGCCACAGCGGCCTGGGCGGGAAGAAACACCGACTCCATCGATGCTGTTGTTGTTCTGGATGGGACCATGATGGGAGAGCGAACAGGATTGAACACCCTGAATAAGGACACATACCCTATCCCTATCCTCAATTTCTTTGCAGAAGACCATTACGAGCAGGCCATTTCTCAGGACACTCCCTATGCAAACCTGGTGATCCATGAGAACAACCCTCTCTCATATCAAGTGGTGATCCGTTCTTCAGGACATCTCAATTTCACCGATCTTCCACATCATTCTCCTATCTTGGCATCCTTGTTGGGAACCGGGAAGATCGATGCTGAGTATTGCATCACCACCTACAATGCCATGATCCTTGAATTCTTTGATCATTTTTTGAAAGGAGCCAACTCGATTATTCCCCGAGAACGCTTGGTCTGAACGCTGAGACCAACTGTTCTCCGTTGAGCCCCAATGAGAAACGAAACAGTTGGTCATATAGGCTGTAACTGAGCATGACGAAAGGTTTGACACTCGATGAAGCGCCTCCAAAAACCAATGTAGAGGTAAGTCTTGCACTCAAGACGAGCTCATCCTTCCAAACGAAACGGGAATCATCAAGGTACAAAACACTTTGTGCTGATAAGGAAAGGCCCAATCCAGTAAACCCTCCGTATGGAATAGGCTCGTCAAACAGACCCAAGGGAAGATGATATCGTAAAGAAAGCCTGGCTTTGGCTTCCCCATCTCCCTTGGAGGGAAACGATCCATCCAAAAGGAGAACTTGGCCTAGGTTTCCTTCATTGATAGATGCCAAGGAAAGCTGGAATTGCAGCATCTGATGGGTGCCGAGGATACGACCTTGATAGGCTGCATTTCCAAAGGCAAGATACCTGAATAGGTCGAACCCATGGTAAGCTATCGCCTGAGCCCCCGCAGAGAAGGAAAAGAAAGGAGCTCCAAAGTAATCCTTTGGAGTAGTCCGTTCACTCCTTGCATACCCTAATGAAAGAGAAATGGAAGCATTCGTTGTATTATCTGACCGTGCATACCCGATGGTGGGCACCAACAACACCTGGGAAAACCCATCGATTCGTGTTTTGTTGACAAGCGGGAGGGTAAGCGTCGTTTCAAAGGAATCCGTACTACCGAGTTTCAAATCAAGAGCAAGAGAGAAAGGTCCTGGATTGTAGAGATACTCCATGCTTGAAAGCACCTGCTCTTGCTCGAAACTCCATCCGATCTGACCTATAAGACTCTGTTTTCCCAGCAGGCTTTTCATATGAACATAGACACCTGGTTCAAATGCATTATCCTGAACAAAGGGAAACGGCAGAATGATGTTCAAACGAGGGTGATCGATATAGCGGGAAACGGTAAAAGAGGTGTTTTCCTGAATCGTTTGTGTTTGTATCCGGCTGGGGTTCATCTGCACAAAAGAAGGTTGGAGCATTGCTACAGGAATCTTTTTTACCGCATAACCTTTGGAAGTATACGTCTGATAATACAGCACATCCCCTTCAATGACTGATCCGAGCACCCCTTGCGGGTCATCTAGCAACTTTTCCACCAGGTCTGTGGAAAGAGTATACCGATAGAGGGCAAATCCTCCATCATGATCGGAAACAAAGAAGATGGTATCATCATCGATGATCCGAGGACTTCTCAATTCACTTGAAGTTGGACCCAATAAAACAAGAGGAGCTTCTCCCTCCTTGATGAAAAGAAGCGATGAATTTCCACCCTCTTCCAGGACAGCTACAAGAAACGATCCATCATGTGCAAGCTGCGGCTCAAATACACTCCCCTCAGCTGGTTCATAAAGAATTTCAATAGCTCCATTCTGCAGATCTATTTCAACCAGACGATGACGATCACCAATGCGCTGAATCGCGACCAGACGGTTTTCATCACTATCAAGAGCAGGATGGGAGAGTATCTGTTTGAACGTAAGCTGGGTAAAGGTATCATGTTCCATATCATAGCGGTACAGATCACTGTAACTGTTGGGAGCGAGAGGCAAGGAAGCGGGATGGGTTTCATCACTAGAGAGGAAGGAGAAGACTGAAAACGTACTGCCGATGGCTAATGACTCCCTATCGTAGACCGGAATACGGGAAACCAGTTTGGGAATGCCATCTTCTTGATAATCCACCACTGCTCCTCCTTGATCCGGAGTATAGGTAAAACCCAGCAATCCGTTTTTTGTAGGAGTGACAAGATAATAGTCCCCAAACTCATCAGGAGAGAACAATGTCCCCATCGAGCTGTTTTTACTGAGAAGGGCTCGTTGTTCCTCCAGAGCGAGGGCGAAAAGTTCCTTGCCTGTCAGACCCGTCTCCTTTTTTATCGCATGTGATAAACCGAAAAAAGGAAACCACGTGAAATGTTCATTGATTCTTGTAAAGCTTTCCTGTGGGTAGTTGCGCATCAGGTAGTCGACCATCAGGTATCCGGTGCTGTAACTCCTTCCGCTGGGTGGAAAAGATGAACTATAACGTCCCTGACTAAGACTCCACATGGAGTCTTGTAGTAACGGAGCTTGCCACGTGAGCGCGAAAAGAGAGGAGTCCCCCCTACCCCCCTGTGCATATGTGGTCTCCGTATAGGTGGTTATCCCTTCCATCCACCAGAGGGGCATGAGAAGGGTATTCATGGCGGGTACTTCAGGACCAAAGATCCTCAGATACTTTGCAGGTCCCACCGGTGCGGTAAGATGAAGATAATGGGTCAATTCATGGGTATAGAGACTTTTCAGCCAATCGGAAGTACGTCCTCCTAAAAATCGATCGACCGGACTGGTGATGAAGAGAACGAGAGAAGAAGGGAACGGGGAGTAATAACCGTTTGAGAATGAAGTTCTTCCAGCAAGGATGACAGGAACCTTTCTTTTTGGCGAGTGATTGAGTAAAAGGGAAAGTTCTTCGAAGGTTTCATCAGCAAAGGAGGCTACATGGAAGGCATACGCACTATCCCGTTCTTCAAAGATAATCGTGGTATGTTCTGTTTCCAAACGCTGCCAAACCGGAAAAGCCGCAAATAAACAGGAAGAAAAGAAGCAAATCAGAACAATGCTGCAAATCATCATCTTTTTCACGGTCCACACCTCTTAGACCTCACTCTACACGACAGTGTGTTTTTTTTAAACGGTGCCATGCTTCATCCCCTCAAAAAAAACAAAGCCCTGTCGAAACAGGGCTCTGCAAAATAGTCTAAATGTATTTGATCAAGCGATAGAGTGTATCCAACCTTGGGGAGCTTCGATTGTACCCATCTGAATACCAGTAAGGGTATCATACAATTTTTGGCAAACCGGTCCCATCTTCTCCATACCACTAGGAAATGAGATGACTCCATTGGAGGTCTGTATCGATCCGATGGGAGAAATCACAGCAGCAGTGCCGCAAAGTCCGCCTTCACTAAAAGAACTCACCTCAGAGAGGGGAATCTCACGTTCCTCAGTCTCCAAGTGCAGATACTCTTTTGCAACATACATCAAGGATCGTCTGGTGATGGAAGGAAGAATCGTAGAACTCTTAGGCGTAATCACCTTGTTGTCCTTGGTGACGAAGAGGAAGTTTGCACCACCAGTTTCCTCTACCAGGGTATGGGTCGCTGCATCAAGGAACATGTTCTCAGCAAAGCCATTCTTGTGGGCCACATCCCCAGCATAGAGACTCATCGCATAATTCAGACCAGCCTTGATATGTCCGGTCCCATTGGGGGCGGCACGATCATACTCGCTAACAACGAGTTTGAGAGGTTTCACGCCACCTTTGAAGTAGGGCCCAACTGGAGTACAAAACATTCTGAACGTATATTCTGGAGCGGGAGCGACGCCTATGACAGGGCCACTTCCAAACAAAAATGGACGAATATATAGTGTTGCGCCGCTGCCATATGGGGGCACAAAATCAAGATTTGCCTTAACCACTTGGTCAAGGGCATCAAGGAATCTCTCTTCAGGAAAAGAAGGCATAAGCAACCTTTTGGCGGTATCACTCATACGTTTTGCATTCAGATCAGGGCGGAAGGTAACGACATTCCCATCGATGGTGGTATAGGCTTTTAGTCCTTCAAAACAAGTCTGTGCATACTGTAGAACACCTGCACTTTCACTGATGGTGACCTCTGCCTTTTCAACCATTGCACCATCATCCCATTTCCCATTCTGATAATAGGAGACGTATCGGCTATTAGTCTTGGTATATGAAAACCCAAGACTCCCCCAATCGATGTTTCTCTTTTCCATAATCTTATCCTTTTAGCTTTGAAAAGCTATAATGTGACAACATTTAGGACGATTGTAACACCGAGTATTCATTTAGTCTATTTATATGCAGAAATAATACAGAAAATTTCTTATCCAAACTGGTATTTCTTCTCAAAATTTGCAATGGTAAGAGGTTTATCATAGAAATACCCCTGCACCATGTCACAACCCATTCCTGTCACCATATGCAGTTGGCTCTCCGTCTCCACTCCCTCTGCAACAGTCTTTATCCCTAATTTTTTACAAATGGAAATGAAACCATCGACAAACACCTGTCCTTTCTCACTGACTCCAAGCGTATCTATAAGGCTTTTATCTAGTTTCAGAACACCCAGTGGCAAGGACGTCAACGTACTTAAGTTGCTGTATTCCGATCCAAAATCATCAATGCAGACACAGTACCCTGCATCAGAAATCTCATGAACTACCTTTTGCACCAGATTTCTATCCAATGCCCCAAAACTTTCGGTTATCTCAATCTCAAGGTATCGGCAATCGACCTCATACCTTTCCTTGATTTCCTGCATCAGAGATATCAAGTTCTCATCCAAAAGCGTTAACCGAGAAAAATTCAAGGATATCGGAAACAGCTCCTTCCCGTCATTTTCCCACCTCTGAAGAATCTTGCAGACCTGTTCAAAAACAAATAAATCGATGTACTTGATCAAAGCATCCCGCTCCAGTTGCGGAATGAACTTTGAAGGAGAAATCAAACCATGCTGTGGATGCAGATGTCTGACCAACGCTTCAGCCCCACATACCTTGAAGGAAGTGGAACTCACTTTTGGCTGAAGATATACCAAGTATTCATCTCTATCGATGGACGACTTGAGCTCTTCAAACGCTTGATAATGGTCTCCTTCGCTTGATGCATTCAATGCATTTTGTCGTTTTGCTTCCAATTCCATCGTCGCTTGATTGTACAGCACAGAGACATGTTGCTCATGTTCAGACCATGCTTGCCCCAATGTAATCATGCCAGGCCGGTCTTTGTACAGGTCATGAGAGAGTCGACTCACCTTATGGTTGAAAGCCTCATAGGTGAGATCATGGCGAATGGCTATAAATTCATGCCCGGATATTCTGAAAAGCTCTGCATTCGGGAACAGCTGATTCAGCTTGGTGGAAATCAAGGTGATGAGCTCATTGCCATAGTCCTTACCATGGTACTTGTTGATTTCTTTCAGTTCGTTGATCTCAGCTACCAAAAGACCAGTGGAAGAGAGAGCATCTTCCTTCAATGTCGAAACATACTGATTGTATCCATTGAAGTTTTTAAATCCTGTCACTGGATCATGGTATACAAGGAACTCCTGCCGATCGAGCAGTCTGCGTTTGGTCAATTCACTGCCGATGAGTTGAATTGAATGACTAAGTACAGAAATATCGTCATTTCTGGGGTTCACCACCACCAAGTAGGCGTTTTCCATATTCCAGACCTGTAGATTGCCGATGTAAAAATCCGTACCGCTGAGACATTGGTACTTGGAGTAATTCCCGGTGGTGGTGATTTTCTTTACCTCCTGTTTGTCAAAGAGAGAAAGGAAAGGGTTTGAGTCAAACAATCCATAGACCGAGGAAGAAGAAACAGGTTCCCAGCTCGCATACATTGAAAGCATCTCTCCTTTTTCTTGGGTCAAGAGGCACACTCGCTTGCTCTGATAGTACATCCCGACCTGAGAGAGCACCAAAGGCATGGTCGATGCAAGGTTGTCCCCTGAAAGCGTAGCGTCCATACACCCAAGCAACACCCCTTGGGCGTTTTCATCAAGAATACTTACCGGTCGTACTCGGTTTTCTGTAGAAGGCTTCTCCCAATCAAAAGCATATACCTGATTCCTCCCCATTTCGCGAGCTTTATCCAAAGCGAGGGAAGCCTTTTCGAACAGGAATTGGAAGGATGCATTCTCACGATACAAACCTGTTGTATAGCCGATGGAACAGGAAAGAGCATGTGTAATGGGAACAAAAAGGTAGGCATTGGCTATCATATTGGCCAACTTCTCAAGCTTTGACCGTATCTGAGACACCCTATCCACCTGCTCTAAAAACACAACAAACCGTGTAGCATCAACTCTTCCTATCATACATCGGTCAAACAAGCCAAGACGGATGATTCGGGCAACATGCGGAACAAGGACAGGCTCAACCAATGAGGGTTGCTTTTTCAAGCCTTTGATATCAATCAAGATAAAGGCATAGGAACTCGAGAGGTCTTCCTCTCCTTTGAGTGATCCTTCGACCATCATGGAAATGGTATGTCGATCATAAAAACCACTTTCCCTATCACGGTTGGCTTTCTCATTCAGACTGAGTTCAATTTTTTTCTTTTCGGTTACGAACTGGGAAGTGCCTAACGCATACAGATGCCCGTTGTCCAAATCCAAGTTGAGAAAGAGTCTCAGCTCCATCCATCTGATATTGCCAAACTCATCGCAGCTACGGAATTCCAAGAATATGTCTTGCACGCCCTCTTCATAAGCCTTTTTAAGGGACTCAAGACGTAACTTCCGTTCATACACCTGAATCTCTTCTTCAAAAACCAAGGAATGCTTGATTTTCTCATAGACTTCACCATAGGTATTCGAGGAAATGGAATCAATGGGGTTCCATGCGCCTTTTTTAAGATGGATCACCTTATTGGCGGTCAAATCAACCTTCATGATGCTCTGCATATCCATCAAATTCATATGATCGATGTGATTATCAAAGAACGAGAGATGCTGGGAGGGTTGGTATTTCGAAATATCTTTCTCCACAGCATAGGCGTACCCATCCTGTACATGATACTGCACATGGACACAACGCTTTCCCTCGTTGAAAAAGAGGATGTCACTACAAGCTTGTTCTCCATCAAGAAGACGCTGATGCATCAATGACAGTTGAGAAACCTCAAAATCTTTTAAAAGGACACCATCTATCTCTTTATTTGCCAGATTGAATCGCCATACCCTGATTCCATTTGAAACCAAAGCCTTGCGATAGAGCCCCAATTCAGAGGCTTCCCTATGAGACAGGTCCAAACAGAACCCTGTATAGCCATGCACAAAGAAAAACAGACTCCGTTTTGTGTCCAATACATAGGATGTTGAAGACAAAGAAGATAATGTTTGGTCAAATGCTGAAAGGTCCTGATGATATAGATCGGAAAAATCCTTTTTTAAGCAACCAATCAGATCATAAAAAGCATCATTGGCCCAAACCAGCTTTCCATCCTCGGAAAAATAAAAGAGACCGACATGTTGCTTGTCAGCCTCCTGTAACAAATTTTCCATCGGAAGTTTGTCCAATGTCACGAAAATTCTCCCTTCTTTTCGGAAGAAAGAACAAAGGCAGGAAATGCCTTGGACAATGACAGCCTGCACCCCATCTGCAAGAGATTTTTTGGGTTGGCTTAGCAATTTCACTAATGAGTTTCGATACGTATCGACAAAATATTCTGCAGAACAATCCAAAAAAGTCAATAAAGATTCTTTTCCATCGTCTATTGTCCAATATTCATCATCTAAACAAAAAAATGAAACATGGGGGATTGGTGAGGCACATACCATCTGCTAGCTACTCCCTCTGCATTACACCATACAGTTTCTCTGTATACATTCGTCATATAAAATAGCACAGTAAGGACAATTTTCCTAGATATCCTAGAAAAACACCTAGCTTTTCAAAAAAATCACGGTGTTTTCCTGCCATGAGGATTCAGGTACATCTTTCAATTTTTTTGACTCTATATATAGAGGTAAATTTGATCATGAATTGCATCAATCGCTTTGTACAATGCAGAGGGGAGGTACCCTCCCCCGTCTATTTGGTTTTCAAAGCTCCGTCAAATGCGATACCAGAAGGCGAAAAATTCATCTTCTTGATATAGGCACAACTTTCACTGGCTCCATATACCCTGTCCATCCCTGAATCCTCCCATTCGACAGAAAGAGGACCTTCATATCCAACTCGGTTCAGTTCCCTGATGATCCCATCGAAATCAACATCACCATGACCTACCGAGACAAAATCCCAGGCTCGTCGTGTATCGCCAAACGGAAGGAAAGACCCAAGAATTCCCGCCCTATCATTCTTGAACATCTTCACATCTTTCATGTGGACATGGTAGATATGCTTTGCAAAATCCCTTGCAAACCCCACT
>Ga0172377_10004980_pt1 | contig 13638 bp, 31 predicted proteins | sample Pumphouse3metaG_FD_119749 | JGI IMG/M metagenome (GOLD analysis project Ga0172377, IMG submission 119749) | Leachate microbial communities from a municipal landfill in Southern Ontario, Canada - Pumphouse #3 metaG | ecosystem: Engineered > Solid waste > Landfill > Unclassified | place: Canada... | reverse complement strand
TAAATGACAAAAATACTATTATTCCTAAGTAAATACTGGTCTTTAATTGTCGGGTTATTGGTGATTGGGTTCTTTGCCGGGAGATGCGACAATAAAGTGATCGTAAAAACAGAATACGTAAAAGGTCCTACTAAAACCGATACTGTCTATTCTGAAAGGTTAGTACCTTATGAAGTTGAAGTACCTGGTACTCCTGTGCTACCTCAAAAACCTGATACAATACGATTGCCGGGGAAAATACAATATGTTGCGACAATTGTAGATACTGCTGCAATTATAGCTGACTATGTTTTATTGAATAAATACAGTAGATTATTGTTTGACACAGAAACAGAAGGAAAACTAATTGTAAACAGCGAAGTCCAATATAATAAGCTGCAAAAACTATCCTACAATTTTACACCTATCTATAAAAAAGTAACAGTACAACGAATACCATTATTTACGCCCTTCATTTTAGCCTCCTATAACTCATTTAGCTACTTTGGATATGGTGGTGGTATATATTACCATAATTTAGGTTTTAGCTTTAAACGGCTTAATAACTTCAATAATAGTACAGGAAATGAATTTGGAATAGCTATTAAATTTTAATTATGAAATTAAAATTAAAACGCAGATATTTTAATGAAAAATATACCATTGGTACTTTATATATCAATGATGTTTATTTCTGTGAAACTTTAGAAGATAAAGTAAGGGACCTCAAAAAAGAACGTAAGATATATGGACATACAGCTATCCCTTATGGTACGTATAAAGTAATACTGGACTATTCACCACATTTTAAAAGGAAACTACCACACCTTTTAAACGTGCCTTTTTTCTCAGGCATAAGAATACATAGAGGAAACTTTCCAAAAGATACTTTGGGTTGCGTTTTGTTAGGTGAAAATAAAAAGAAAGGTATGGTTCTTAATTCTACTGTTTATGAAATTGATTTAACTAAAGCTATAACAGAGGCTATAAAAAACAAAGAGGACATAAGCATAGAAATTGTTTAATACAATATCACAACATAAAAAAAAGGAAGCCAATTAACGACTTCCTTTTTTATGTTAATCTTTTTTAGCTTTCATAAAAGTATAGTATTCCTCAGCATATTCAACCATAGATTCTTTTAACTTATAATATAAGATAGGACTTTCACTATCTAATCTTTTGGTATCTATTCCAAAATACTGCATTACTCCTTCGGCTGACTTCATAAGGATTCCTTTAACTCTTTTATATTATCAATAACCTTACACTTTTTCTTACAATAAGGACATTTTTTATCATTAACATCTTTCCTTTTAAAGAATACACCATGCTCTTCACAATAGAGTGGTGTGTATTTTCTAAGGTCTGCTGCTGCAATTAAAAATTGTTCAACATGATTTAATTTCTTTTTTAGTATCATTATTAGAGGCTTTTTTATATTCTTTCTTCTTTGATTTTACTCATATCGTCAATAATCTTTTCATACTTATTCACTTTTGTAAACAGATAGTTTAGCATTTCAGGCACTTCTTTTAGCTTCACAAATAAGTTTTCACTCATTTTACCATTTTGATCTCTAAAATGGAAGTAAATGTTTTTATCATCATCAGTAGAGTAATCTGCTTTATTTTTCTTTTGCTTTGTATTCTCAGCCAATGTTTTTTCGTATATGTTTACAAACTCTTTACTACTTCTTTTATCAAAGCATAATTTATTCCCGGATTCATGGATATAATCCCTAAGACTATCCAAAAAGTCAGACATTAATTCTTTTGTTTTTTTATTCATTGATTTTCTCATGGTTTTATATTTTAAAATTTTAAAAGTAACGTATAGTAAATTATTCCCGGTTCTGCACCCCATTCCTGATTCCCCTCTCTTTTTTGTAGCCCATCACATTGTATAAACATTTGAAGTCTATTTCTCCTATAACCATTAGAGAAACAAATTACCACATCTTTAGGATTGTAGTATTCACCCTTGATTTTTATTTTCCCGGTTCCAAAAATCCTATCCCAGTAAGGTTTTTCCTCTCTATACTCTTCGGGTTTTATTTTAAATCTAACCATCTCGAACCACTTAGCTGTTAAGTTTAAATGGAGAATAGGGTTTATTACGTGTTTTTTATTCATAATTCGTTTTTTATTCATCTGTATCTATTCCAAGTAATGATTCTATAAATTCTATTTGTCTATTCACTCTTTTCATGTTTTTTTCATGAACTCTTGAATTATACTTTTCTCTCTCTTCTCCCACAAAGAACTCATGACATTCAAAAGTGAGAAAATGATGCCAATGTTCTGCTTCTTCTGTAAGTCTATTGTACTTCTTTTCTAAGAATTTTTTGTCTTTTAATTTCTTTCTAAGCCTTTTTATTTTCATGATTTATTATTTTTCAACAAACATTTTAGTATGATCGGTAATATCTTTCATATGGATAAATTTTAAAGTGTAATTCATTCCCTTATAGGTTACGCCATCGAATAATCTTGTAATATGCCTAACACCAATATACCCTAATTTACCCATATCTATAACAGTAATAGCAGTATCATAACCCATTTCACGATAAAAATTTACATACTTATCGGCTACGTCTGTCATGTTTTTGACAAACTCCGGTTTTTTAGCAATTACGTCAAAATGCCATTGCGCCCTTGTCTGCTTAATCTTCAGATCGTTCAACTCTTTGATTATTTCTTTTAATTTACTCATATTTGCTTATTTAAAAGTTTTCCACTTTTTACATTAAATGTAACCTTTTCCCCAAATTTATACATTTTACCTCTCTGGGAACAAGTACCTCTACCACTTTTATTGGGTGTGTACCAATCACATACTGATTTTTTACAGTCTTCTCTTTCTACAACTTCCATTTCGTGTGTACACCAACAATACTCCGACCCTCTGTATGGTACTGCTTCCATCAATGTAACTTCTTTTAATTCGTCTGTATTATCAAGACAGTCTCCCAACGGCATACAGACGTTTGAATCTTCATTTTCAAAATATAGTTTCTTCATATTTGCTTATTTATATTCATTCTAAATAAGATATTCATTTTTTCTTTATCGCTTCAAAATCATTGCAATACCTAATATATCCCGAATCGTTAAAAGTATTCCAACTGGTTTCTCTCACATATATAGGCTTCCTAAACATTACTCGCTTACCTAAAGCACACTTTGCTGTTCTTATTTCATCTATACACAATAAATTACCGGGTTCTTTAAACACAGGTGCAATGAAGTGTGTACATTCTATACAATCATGTCTTTTTACTATCATAATGGTTTTTGCTTATCGTTAAAATTTTTCAAATACTCATATTGTTCGTTCAAGAAAATATTAGAATGATTAAACCCGCACGATTCTCCACATATACCATTCCTGTAAACACATTTACGGACCATGAATTTAGCTAAATCAGGATCTACTTCTTTAACCTTTTTTTTAATCTCTATCATTACTTCTCTTGTTTCCTTTGAAGCGTGATTACAGAGCCTCAATTTAGCCATATCAATTAAAGCCTGAGCATTCATCCACATTCCAATATCGGTAGGGGTGAACCTATCACACTTGGTTTCCAAACCAACTAAACACTCCTCTATTGTATTTATATAACAGGCACATTCCGTATTCTTTTCCATCTCCTGTATGCTCTATGGAGTTTCAGGAACTTGTAAAATTCTTCCTCAACTTGTTTCATAATTTTGTTTTTATTTTTTATATACAAAGAGAAACTATCCAAGCTTTAAAACTTAGTTTATCCTCAAATCTTACCATTATCCACATATCATCAGGACTTCCACACGCTACGAAACATCCATCTTTTTCAGCTTTATTACAAAATGCTGTATATGTTTCTAAAGGTGTTCCTTTTTTTAAATTAATTGTTCTTTGATACACACTTTTGCCCGCCATAATTATTTATTAAATCTAAATTTATTTGCCAATTTACTTGCGTGTTCAAAGCTTTCGCCTCTTCCACTCTCTTTATATCTATCTGCTTCTCTTTCCGACATATTAGCTGCTGCATCACATCTCTCTGCAAAATAAACATCAAACCATGACAATATTAATTGTCCGTCCAGTCTATCATAAATCTTCCCGAATTTACCTAATTTTACTCTTTTAAATATCAAGTTAATATCAGAAATTTTAAGCGATGGATAAGTATCAATGATTAACATTGCTGTTTCATGAGTTTGTGCATCCGTCATTTTCTTTCCTATATTCAAAAATTCACGGAGGTTGATAATCCATCCATCCAAATAAGCCTGTGTAAAATCGAATCCCTGTGCCTTAGTAATATCCCCTAATGAAGGGAGATCAGATTTTAATACAGATGGTAGGTCATTAAGCTTTCGGCATTTTCCCATCACTGCCGACACCGAGAAGTGTGTTAAGAATTGCTTTTTTGAACTCAGGACTAACATTTGAGTCTGAGTTTGTGCTTTTTGAATTTTGTTTTGTGCCATTTTTACTGAATTTTCCGTTATTATTTGACCATGTAATTAATCTTCTTTTTAATTCCCAGGTTTTTTGATAGTCCTTTCTCATTTTAGTTTCTGATATATTTAATTCCGCCCAATAATTATAGAATTTTGTAATCATTTCTTTAGAATAAATATCTATAAACGGAATTAATAAATCGTGAAATTTTTTTCTTCTTATGAGGGTAGCTGCTTTAGCTGCGTCCAATTTTTCTTTTTTTCCCATCTTATCTTTAATTAGTTTATCTTTAACATTACCAATAACAGTATCATTTACATTAACAGTATCAGTAACATTAACATTAGCATTAACAGTAACAGCTTCGTTTGCTTCCTTTGTTTTGTCATGTAAACGTTTGCTTCCTTTTGCTTCCTCTTGCTTCGATTTTGAAGCATTGCTTCCTTTTGCTTCGATTGTTTTCTGTTTCCTGCTTTTGCCTGATTTTAAGCCACCTACCTTACCTGCATTACTGCGTTTTTCTCTTTTTACTTCCCAACTTTTTAAATCTCTCTTCATTTGTTGTCGTATAGGCTCGAATACAAGCTGAATAATGATGTCATCTGTTTGTGGATTTTCGTCATTTACATAGCTAAGTATATGTTTAAATAATCTCCCTGCCTGTTCGTTTGTTAGTTTTTCTACTGTATATTTCAAGTCAGTATATAGGAGAAATGATTTTTTATCCTGTGCCATTATGCTATTTTGTAAATTGATTATTAATTATTTTAAATACCCTCTTATCTATTGTTTTATTGATTTGATAGGATTATATTTCAAAGACCATATCTTCCGTAACTCAATCATTAGGCTATAATATGATTCGACCTTTTTCATGTTATATTTTTTTATTATATCTTTTACATCGTTTAGTGATAATGAAAACCATTCTCCTCTTTTATTTTTTTCTGCATATTCCTCATGGAGTTCATCCTCTACATCATTATCGGAGTAGGCTAATAAAGATATTGATGGTCTTGTCGACATTAATGTTTTTTCTCTAATTTCTGGATTATATGATTTCCCTATTTTTATATATCCATCTCCATCAAACATCAAATATGTTTTTTGTACTTTATTTATTTTTTCTATAATGTTTTTGTTGTTTTCAAAAGCAGGAATATCCTCAAACCCTACAAACACATTTACAATATCTTCATCTCTACATTTTAAATAAAGGTCTTCATTATCTGCATTTTCACGAGCTGGCATGAAATCATAACCAAAATCACTTCTTTCTGAATATTCTACAAAATAAAAATCATCTGTCATTATCATAGGAAAAAAATCTTTTATCTTTTTATATTCTGAAAATTTCATTTTACATATAGACACAAATCCTTTTGATCCTAACGTATCGCAATAAATCATATTGAATGTTATTAATTTCCGCGCAGGAACCCTATCTATAAAGAAATCTTCTGATTGCTCTCAAGTATTGTTTACTAAATACTGTATGTTACTTTTTAACAGATTTAGTTCATTTGATATAAAAAATTTTTCTATATTATCGAAACTATCATCTCTAATTTTATCTTGAATTTCTTCCTCAGCCATATCCATTTGTGATGCTAACCATTTTGTTGATTTTTGCTTATTTAATAAAGCAGTTTTAAGTTTGTTACTAAATTTTTCCATAGTATTATTGTTTAATGTTTTTCTTTTTGATACTGGTTAAATTTTCCCATTTTACGTTCCATTACTACATTTGTTTTCATAGTTTGATTTTTAATCATCAAATTCATTAAAATATGACCAAGCAGTTACAACTGGCTGACCTGGTATTGCTGTTCCATCATTATACTTTATACACTCATTAGAATTCCATTCTAAAAAACACTTTAGTTTCGGTCTCCATGTTAAAATCTTAAATTCTCTGTACTCACTTGCATTCATACTCAGCCCTTCCACACTTGCGATGACCTCTGTATCATATTTACATTGAGGAACTCCATTTTTAATCTTTGTCCATTTTATCTTTGTTCTCATAGTTTAAATATATTTTAAAAAGGTAAATCCTCATTATTATCATCATTATCATCATCATTGTAAATTTCCGTTGGGAATAAAACCTTTAATTTTTCTAAATCTTTTTTATGTTTTTCTGCTTTTTCATTGTTTTTCTGAGAATATATATATTTAGACATCATTAAACCGTGGATAGTGCCAAGCCTTAATCCGTTGTATATTTCAAAGCCGTATCCTGAAAGTAATACATCTACAATAACACCATCAACTTCATACTTTGCGCCAACTCCATCCGATGCTGTTCCTATTTTTTTTACTTTTAATCCTTTAGGGAATATAATATCAGGCGCACAATCAGATATTAATATATCTATATCTCCCGATTCTCTGCATAAATCTATACCTCTTATTTTAAGCATCAAAGATCCTCCTAAAGAAGTATTTGTATTTCTGCCTAATATTGCTTTCGCTAACTCTAATTTATTCATATATTATATTTTTAGTTATGGTTTGTTTTTTAGGTATTTTATACCATTTGTTATGATATAATACGAGATATTTCCTCCTTTTTTTAACTACATCACCATCAAAATATTTATATTTCTTATCGAAATCAGGCACGAAAAGTTCCTGACCTCCTATAATTACTCTTGTTTTTTTCATTGTTTAATTTTTAACACCTCTTCATCACTCATATTGGCTATTTCTCTAATCTGTGTAGCTACATAATCAAATTGTGCTTCGCCATAAGATGCAGCCCAACCCCCATTTGTCCTTTGTTCGTTATCAGCCTTCATACCCTCAACTTCTACTTCCAAGGCAGTTACTAATATTAACCTCTTGATTCCAGTATCCGTTAATTTACTTGTCATACTCTATATTTTTGTAAGAACGTTAGTTTGTTTCTTTAATTTAGATAATTCAATTTGTTTCCCCTTTATCTCCCCTTCAATCCTGTCGATAGATTCCTCAGCTTCCTTTTTAAGAAGTATTTTTTTACGTAATTTTAATTCGTCTGTTAGATATTCATCAGGTATCTTTCTTTTTAAAGAATAATCAGAAATATCCTTATCATCCTTTACTATTTGTTTCCCTATTTCTAATATCTCTTCATCTGTGGCATTTACAAGAATACCGTATTTGTTATTAACACTTTCAATACAACCATGACCCTCTTCCCAAATACTATAAGTCCATGCTGATAATTCACCATTATATAAATCAATAGAATAATTTAAACATATATTTTCCTTCCTTTTAGCTTTTTGAAAATCATGTGGACGGTAATCACAGAAAACAGTTAATCTTTTTGCAGATAATAATTCACTTCTATTTATTATCTGTTTTTTTAAATCAGTTTTTGTATTTTCAATTTGTTGAAGATCGAATTTACCGTTTCTGATTTGTGTTTCAATATCGGTAAGCTCTTTTTTCTTAACCTCTGTTTCTTTTAGAATAGCTACCAAGTCCTTTTGTCTTTCTATAATTGGAGCTTTTGGAAATATCTCATTCACTACTTCTTTGATTCCACAGGGCTCTACTATCATTGTTTCTCCATCTTCATCATAATCAGTATATCTATATAACCTTTCGATTATAAATTGTCCTGACGTTTTACCTTTGCTGTAATCAGGATAATTATACTCTTTTTCGAGTGGACCGAGTGAACTTTGATTGTTTAATGATAACACTTTATGAAGAATAACCTCTTCTCCATTTCTTAAATACACTTTTTTTGACATAATAAATTGTTTTATATTTGTAAATTTTGAATGAAAAAAATTATTTGAATTTTACTAATACTGCGCCCTTCACATGAAGAGTATCTAAGTTCCTTGCTTTGATCTGTTGGTTCACCCACTGAGGAGTTTTCCCGACCATTTTTGCATACTCTGTTTGAGTTGCTACATCCTGTCTTATCTCTTTTTTTGCCATTTTAAATATGTAATTATTAAGTTTAAAAATAACCGGATTAAATCCGGTGAACATTCTCTTATCTGATGTTGTTTGTCTTGAAACTACCCTATCTTTTTACAGAATAGGGTAGAAATTCAAAAATCAAAATAATGAAAACAACCTACATAGAATACAAGAGTAGCCCAAATGTATAATATTATTTTAAGAACAACTAAATAAATCTAATGTTTTTTAGACCATGGATTTTCCCAACCTCTATCATTTAGTATATCATCTAATAAAAGACTGTATTTATTAAATTGTTCGGTATAAAATGCAAGAGATTCACTACAAAAATATTTTTTCTTTTCTGTGAGTTGTTTCATTCTTTCAGCTCCAATTTCTTTTAACAGATTCTCACCAAATTCATCGTGGTCCGCTTCACCGGAAAAACGATTTGAACTTCTATTTTGTGGTCTGCAATTATCCTCTTCGTACCGTGTGCCTTTAAATTTACGTGAATAGAAATGTCCATTATCAATGTTTTTAATGCCATACAGTTTACCTGTCATTATATCTTTGCAGAATAATTCACCTCCTGATTCAATGGCAAATTTAACACGGATATATCGGCTAAAAACTTCATCTGCTTTAGCCATCATCTTTTGCTCGTCTGACTTACCTCTTTTAATGCCGTTCTTAGCAACTTTACCTCTCCTGCCGTACGAATTACTCTTCTTGTTATAAGACTTCCTCCATGCTTTTAAATTAAGGCAATTATGACATACTTTTGATACAAGTATTCCATTACGATAACTGGGTGTAAAATCTTTCCCACATTTTTTACATTTTATCTTTTCCATACTTATTGTAATATTATACACAAGTTTATTAGAATAATATATTATCTTTTTGTATATTTTCTATTCTCTTTTCAGCTATATTAAAATATTTATCATCCAATTCTATACCTATAAATTTGCGATTTTGGTTTTTTGCATTATAAGCAACACCATTAAATAATGCTAATTCTTTATTTATGTTTACAACACCAACTCCTGTGCTACCACTTCCCATAGTGAAGTCTAATACTATTTCGCCTTCGTTTGTATAGGTTTTGATTAGGTATTCCATTAAGGCTACGGGTTTTTGGGTTGGATGAAATTGTTTTATAGTTTCGTTGTTATTGAAATACTGTATCCTTTTCGGATATCTTAACCCATCATCAACTTGAATATATGTTTTTTGTTCTCCGTAATTATCCGATTGTTGTATTGATTTGATTTTATCTCTTACTACAATTCCTCTTTTATATGTTTTTTCTGCCTTTGTTTTTTGTGGGTTATAACAACATTGTTTGTTATAAAAAACGCAAATATCCTCATAATCTAATAATGGTTGCTTTCTTGCATTAAGAAATCCTGTACTTTTGTTCTTTTGATATTTCCAATCATACTTATAATTCTTAATATTACTCATCCTCAAAGCACTCGAAAATGGTTCACTTCCAAATAAAACTATTGCACCATTTGGTTTAATAAGTTTGTTTAATCTTTCCCACATAGGTTCAAAAGGAATTACTGAATCCCACGAACACGCAGTCGTGCCGAACGGAGGATCTGTAATTATAGCATCTACTTTCACTCTTCTTTCAATCAGCTTTGTCATTTCCTCCAAAGCATCTCCCTTTATCAATTCTATATTTTTCATAATTTTCCCATTTATAAATTCTCTATTTCTTTCGTTAATCTGTCTTTCTCTTTTGATAATTGGGATAAGATATATTTCTTTATGCCACTTTCAATCCCCTTTTTTATATAATCTGGGATACATACATACTTAACTGGAATATATGTATGAATATTATCACTTTCTACTTTGCTTATTGCAATATCAACCTCCACCGCAAGTCCGTTAATTGTTTCTTGTACTTCTTTTAATTTAGTATAAAGTTCACTTGCTATCTTACTTTTATGTATATCCATGGTTTTTATTTGTCTGGTGTAAATGTAATATTTAACAGAATCTCGTCTGATGGTTGCGGGTCTGAAAATATAGGTTCAACGGATACAATTCCTTCCATCTCTATTATCTGCTTGATAATTTCCTGTTTTTGTTGTTTGCAGGTTTTTGCATCTTTCAGATTCTTATCATCTATCATAATAGTTGGCTTGAATAACGTTTTCCCATTTGTATTTGGCAAATGTTCAAATAAAGCATGGCATTGCAGTTTATACCATATTTCAGCATTGATAACCTTTAAACGTGGCTTTATATAGGCGTTTATATAATCCCCTCCTACTGTCTTTTTTAAATGTTCCCATCCAGCCTCTGTTATCTGGATATACACATAGTCATTTGTGTTAAATTTTTTCATTTTGCTTTTATTTATGATAATCTATTAATCCACATATTAAATCTTGAAGGGAAATAAACAGATATTCCATCAGAAGCAAATCTATTTATTATAACATCAAGGATAGGGTCTATTTCATTAGTCTTTAACTGAGTTGTTGAATGGTATCCATATAAATCCTTGATGATAGGTTTAATCCATCTCTCCTTGAATAGATTACCAGTCCACGGAATTTCTACTTGAACTTTATTGTAGTCATCAAGAAAAACATAATAATCTCCGGCATCATTTTTGGCTTCTGCACAGTTTTCAAAAAACAAATGTAATGCTCTATTCTGTAAATTAGTGCGAGTTCTTTTTACCAGTTTTAGTTCAACCAGTTGTTTGTTCTTTTTGAGAAAATCAACAACCTCTGAAAACCTGTTAAGGTCCTCGGGGTTATTTAAGTTAAAGAAATTCTCCATATCAAATTTTAGCTATTTGTTCTTTTGACCACTTTTGGAATAAGAGAAATTTGTTGAAAATATCGAATGCTACTGTCTGAGCCTTCTTGTCTTTAATATCCGGGATGTTGATATTCATTCCATCAACCCATGCTACCAACTTAACTTTATCCGGTGCCTTCGCTGCTTTGTCTGCTTCTGCTTTTGCTTTCTTAGCATCATCAATCTTTTTCTGTTCTGCAGCTGCTATCTTTTTCTGTAATTCCATAGCCTGTTTGTGTTCTGCAGCTGCTTTTGCTGCAAGTTTCTTATTCTCTTCCCCTAAAAGATTTAAGGCTTTAGATTTAGATTCTATATCCTCCTGTTTTTTTAAGAGTGCTGCACCATTAGTGCTGTTGGAGAATGTTTCCTTTAATCTTTTATTCTCCTCCTGTGCTTGTTTGATAGCATCATCTTTCTTTTTAGATTCTGCTTTCTGTTTTGCAAGAATATCATCCTGAGCTTTCCTTGCAATTTTTAATTTTCTTTCTTTTTCGGCAGCAAGTTTTTTTAATCTTGCGTTCTCTTTGCGGATCTTCTCGTCCTCAATCTCTTTTAGCTTAGCTGCTTTTTCTGCCTCTGCTGCTAATCTTATTCTTTCTGCCTCTGCTTCTTTTTCAGCTTTGATTTTTGCATCATAGAGAGCCTTACATCCAGCCAGATAATTGTTATATACATCTTCTTTCATTGCGCCCAAACCACCGGGGATGACCTCTGAATACTTTGCCACCTCTAAAGTACGCACCTCTTCAAGCTTTTTTATCTTTTCAGCTTTTAGTCGTTCGTAATAAGTTTCAATTTCAGCGAGATTATCTTCCATTTGCTGAATAGGTAAGGTTTCTTTGTTTTTCCATTTATCAACAAACTTACCTGCTGCAAGGAAATAAGCCTTTTGCGCTTTATGGATTGCAGCTATTCCTGTTCGTGTTTTAACTAACTTTTTACGGAGAGTTGCTGCTTCGGCACAGGTTTCTGCATTAATTTCTTTAGTAATTAATACTTTGTACATCACTTCATAGCCTTCTCTTTCTGCGATTTTAGGCAAAAATGCTTTTTCGATTTCTGACACTTCTTTTTGATTTAGCCCGAACTCTTCAGGATTTACTTTTTCAATTTCTGTTTTCATTTTTTTAAATTTTTTAAATTTTCGATATGTTTAATTTGTTCATTTGATATTCCTTTGATTTTTGATCTCCTATATTTCTTTTCTGGACTTGAAACCCATTCAGTGGCTATATCTCCTCTTTCAAATTTACATCCCTTATTAGAAATAGAATAACAACCATTATCAACTTTTATTACTATGGTATTATCATTCCCTTTATCGGAAATATCAATGGTTGTAATTAAAGGGCTACCCAAACAATCTACAGGACGAAAAATCCAATCTGACGGAGTGATAATTTTGGTAGATATAGGTTGATTTATTACTCTTCCAGTTGTAATTTTCTCATCTTTTACATGAGGAGGACATTCCCCAGTACAAAGATGTTTTACAATATTCTTATTATAGACCTTTTTAATAAAATCAAAAAACGTTTTCTTTGTTTTCATTCTTTAAATTTTTGATGTTTACAAAAATACACATCTAAACAATAGATATGTATTTTTTATATATGTTACAAAACACTATTCGATGATAAGACCCATCTCTTTAGGTGTTATAAGTCTATGAGATTCTTCAAAAGGTTCTTTAGGCGACCAACTTTCATAACCATCAGGATACTCAACATAATAACCCGGTCTATCCTTTTGTCCTTCTGCAAGTTTTTTATTTAACACGTCATGAATAAAGACGTTCTGCATCATTGGGGCTGCTTTAACGATTTTGCAGCTTACGTACAATTTAGGTTCTTCCATTTTCTTAAATTATTTAATGTCCTTTTTTAATTCCTTTATAAAAATTGCATCAGCATTCGGCTCTTGAAATGATTTTATATAAGTTATATGCCGTTCTCGTGTATCAAGCAATTCTCCTTTTAATGTACGATACATCATCCTTTCTTGATCATAAATCATAAATCTATGTGCTGTATTATGGTCTGCCCGTGATAAAAAAATTACATCTTTATAGTGTTTTTCATTATATGACCAATGGTGTTTTTCAAATCCAACAGGAGAAGCAATATGTTGTGAATAATTCCTCGCTACTATTTTTTTCTGGATATTTTTCTTTATATTTTGCCATTATTCCCCTTTTATCTTCTGGAGCTGTCTTGTTATTTCTATACCCTAATCTATAATATTTTTCTCTACTTCTCCTCCTTTCGGATTCTAACCCTTCGGGTGTTGATGTTATTCTTATTTCTCTCGATTTACTATCTTTCTTTGTACAATCCTTACATTTATTTAAATGATCATCTTTCATTTTTGGGTGTTTGTAAAATTCAGAAAGAGGCTTTAATACTCCACACTTGAAACAAACTTTTGATTCTTCCATAATATTATATTCTTATATTG
>Ga0172377_10004979_pt1 | contig 13640 bp, 13 predicted proteins | sample Pumphouse3metaG_FD_119749 | JGI IMG/M metagenome (GOLD analysis project Ga0172377, IMG submission 119749) | Leachate microbial communities from a municipal landfill in Southern Ontario, Canada - Pumphouse #3 metaG | ecosystem: Engineered > Solid waste > Landfill > Unclassified | place: Canada... | reverse complement strand
TGTTTCGCGCTCTTATGGACGTATATTTGTGGACGCTGAGGAAGACTATGATTTTGATGAAGCGGTCAATGCGCTCCAGCATGTTTTCGGTATTGTGGGGATATGCCCGATGAAGGTCGATCCTATCGTGCCTTATGAAGAGCTGGCAAAGACGGCCGTGGAGTTCTTCGGCGAGGAATATCCTGACAGGAACACGACCTTCAAGGTCCACACAAGGAGACTCGACAAGAGCTATCCCATGAATTCGCAGGAAATAAATAATGAGCTCGGAGGAGCGCTGCTTGATGCTTACCCTGAACTAAAGGTGGACGTTCATGATCCGAAGATCACAGTAAATATCGAGATACGTGAACAGATATATATGTATACACATGTGATTCCGGGGCCGGGAGGTCTTCCGGTGGGGAGCGCCGGCAAGGCCATGCTCCTTCTCTCAGGCGGAATCGATTCACCGGTATCAGGCTGGATGATGGCAAAGCGCGGACTTAAGCTGGACGCTGTCTATTACAACGCGCCGCCCTATACAAGCGAGCGTGCGCTTCAGAAAGTCATAGACCTCGCGGGACTCGTGTCTGAATACACAGGCCCCATATACCTTCACAACATCAATTTCACTGAGATACAGCTCTATATTTATGACAAATGTCCTCACGACGAACTGACTATCATAATGCGCCGCTACATGATGAAGATCGCGGAAATGATAGCAAAACGTACAGCCTGCGGCGCGCTTATCACGGGCGAGAGCCTCGGACAGGTTGCATCTCAGACAATGAGATCACTCGAATGCACGAACAGAGTCTGCGAGCTGCCGGTATTCAGGCCGCTCATAGGTTTTGACAAAGAGGAAATTGTTACGATTTCCAAGAAAATAGATACGTATGACACATCAATACAGCCATACGAAGATTGCTGCACGATCTTTGTGGCAAAACATCCTGTCACAAAGCCTGTTCTCAAGGTAATAGAACGTCATGAGCATAATCTGGACGCGGGAATAGAAGAAATGGTGCAGCGAGCCATTGAAACCGACGAAATACTTGTCGTAGATGCAAATGGTTCGAGAGTGTTCAAGAATAGAGAAGACCCGCTGCAGCCCTGGGATTAAACGATGTAAGGTTTCAGAATTGAGAGAACCTCGTCAAGGTTGTCTTCAGCATGGATGTTCAGATCGATCGGCTTGCTGAGATCGAGTGAGAAAATACCCATGATGGATTTGGCATCGATGACGTATCTGCCTGAAACGAGGTCAAAATCATAATCAAACTTTGTAATATCGTTTACAAAGGCCTTTACCTTATCAATAGAATTCAGAGAAATTTTAACGGTCTTCATTATGGAAGTCCCCCTTAATTAAATTTATGGTCATTGCTTATTATACTAGTTTGACGGGGGTGAAAAGTCAATCACGGAACGGAGTAAAACATTGACGAAAATAGCTTTTCATAATCTGGGATGCAAGGTAAACGGCTATGAGACCGATGCGATGATCGAGAGCGTCAGGGAGCATGGCTATACTGTCGTCCCTTTTGAAGAAAATGCAGACATTTATGTGGTGAACACTTGCACGGTGACGAACATTGCTGACAGAAAGAGCCGCCAGATGCTGCACCGCGCGAAGAAGCAGAATCCGGAAGCCATAGTCGTTGCTGTCGGCTGTTACGTTGAGACAGATGCCGAAGGCGTTAAGAAAGACCCGGCTGTTGATCTTGCGATCGGAAATGCAGACAAGATAAGGTTCGCGGAGATCCTGGAAGAATTTCTTGCTTTGCATGGGGAGGAACTGCCGACGGATGCAGGCTGCACGGCGGCGCAGACAATGGAGACAGATGCTCCGAAACCGCAGACCGGCCTGTCCGAGCGGGCACGCGCTTTCGTAAAAATACAGGACGGCTGCAATCAGTTCTGTACTTACTGCATCATCCCATATGCGCGTGGGAGAGTCCGGAGCAGGAACGAGGAAGACATCCTTGAGGAAATAAGGAATATTGCGGCAAAGGGCACGAAGGAAGTCGTGATCACAGGCATCCACATCGGCTCGTACGGAGGCGGGAATGAGGCGCTTCTGTCGCTGATACTCAAAGTCTGCGAGATACCGGGAATAGAACGCATAAGGCTGGGATCGCTCGAACCCAGGACTATGACCGAAGATTTCATAAAGGCCATTTCCGGGCAAAACAAGATCTGTCCGCATTTTCACCTCGCCCTTCAGAGCGGGTGCGATGCCACGCTGAAACGAATGAACAGGCACTACACGACAGAGGAATTCATGGAGAGCGTCGATAATCTGCGCAAGTATTATGACAGACCGGCAATCACGACAGATGTGATAGTGGGGTTCCCGGGTGAAACTTCGGCGGAATTCGGCAAGACGCTGGACTTCCTCGAGAAGGTCAATTTCTATGAGATACATGTTTTCAAGTATTCAGTCAGACACGGAACGGTTGCCGCAGGACTGCCGGATCAGGTTCCGGAGGGTCTGAAGGCGAAGCGGAGCGATGATATCCAGAAGATGACGCTCAGGCAGTCAGAAGCGTATCGCCGCTCATTTTACGGAGAACATGTTGAGATCCTCACGGAGGAAACAAAGACAGCCGCTGAGATGAAGCAAAGGACGCAGAACGAGATGTCACCGGTGAAAGCCGGAGAAACAGGAAACAGTAGCTTTGAAGGCGGAAAAGCTGATGGCGGGAGCACACGTTACATCACCGGCCACACGAAACAATATCTTCAATGCGCGATACCGGTGGCGGAGTGTGCAGAATGTTTTGACGGATGTGATGACACGGATGACCATATCCAGGGATTGCTCATAAAAGGAAAACTTGTATCTGAGATCCCCGGGTCGCCGTATCTACTTGTGAATCGTGACGATTTGGGATAAACTTGTGATAATTATGAGGAATATTGATGCTTAAGGCGTGGAGGCTATAGATATGATCGAGAACAGGAACGGAGCAGATGCAGCCGGGGATGATTTCGGCAGCACACAGTATTTTAAGGTAGAGCCTGAGAAGGAATCAGCGGCAAGAAAAGTTTTGTCGATAGTATATGATGCGCTTACGACGAAGGGATATGATCCCGTGAATCAGATCGTCGGGTATATTATGAGCGGAGATCCCACATATATCACAAATTACATGGGCGCGCGCAGCCTCATCATGAAGGTGGAGCGAGACGAACTTGTAGAGGAGATCCTCAAGAGTTACATAAGGAACAACCATTGGGGAGAGCAGAAGTGATCGGTGATGTTTTATGAAGATCATGGGACTTGACTATGGCTCCAAAACAGTCGGAGTTGCGATGAGTGATGAACTGCTTATCACTTCGCAGCCAAAAGAGATTATACGGCGCGATCGTGAGAGTAAGATACGCAAAACTCTTGCGCGCATTGAGGAACTGATTGTACTTAATGATGTCAGAGGCGTAGTAATAGGCCTGCCCGTTAACATGGATGGCTCTGAGGGTGAGCGCGCAAAAGCAGCGCTTGCTTTTAAGGACATGATAGAGCGCAGGACAGGTCTTCGGTGCTATATGTCTGATGAGCGGCTGACGACAGTCGAGGCCGACGAAATCATGGACAGAATGAATATCCGGGTGGATGACCGCAAAACATATGTCGATATGATAGCGGCCAATGTTATTCTGCAGGAATTTATGGAGAATAACCCGGACACAATTGCGGCTATCAAGGCAGGGAACTGACATGGATAAAATTGTTTTCACACCGGAGGGGAACGAAGAGCCGGTTGAATTATATGTTTTGGATCAGACCGTACTTCGCGGGACGACGTATATTCTCGTCACGGAAAGCGAAGAAGGAGACGGAAATGCTCTGATCCTCAAGGACACGGCACCCGAGGGTGCTGACGAGAGCGTTTATGAGATCGTGGATGAAGATACCGAACTCGATGCAGTGTCGGATCTGTTCCGCGATGCACTCGATGACATGGATATCGGTCTCGAGCCCTGAAATGGACGCTTCTCATTTATGAGGAGGAATTTAGGAAATAGTGAGAAAAGAACAAAAGAAGAAGTCCAGACTGCGGATCATTCCGCTTGGTGGTCTGGAAGAGATCGGGATGAACATCACCGCGTTCGAATATGAGGACAGTATAATTGTCGTCGACTGCGGGCTTGCTTTCCCGACGGATGAGATGTTCGGTGTCGATATGGTAATCCCCGACACGACATTTCTGCAGAATAACCTTGATAAGGTCAAGGCTTTCGTGATAACACACGGGCACGAGGATCACATCGGTGCGCTGCCGTATGTCCTGCGCGATGTAAATGTGCCCGTCTATGCAACAAGGCTTACGATGGGCATAATCGAGCACAAGCTCGAAGAGCGCAAGATGCTTGAGGTCACCGAAAGGCATGTCGTGAAGTTCGGCGAGACCGTTGAGCTCGGCAAGTTCAAAGTCGAATTCATCAAAACAAATCACAGCATAGTCGATGCGGCTGCCCTCGCAATCTATTCGCCGGTAGGAGTCGTAGTTCACACAGGAGATTTCAAAGTCGATTACACGCCTGTTTTCGGCGATGCCATTGATCTGCAGCGCTTTGCCGAGCTTGGCAGGGACGGCGTGCTTGCGCTACTCTGCGATTCCACTAACGCGGAACGCCCGGGCTACACAGCTTCAGAGAAGACAGTAGGCAAAACATTTGACATCCTGTTTCAGGAGCACAAGGATACACGTCTTATAATTGCGACGTTCGCGTCCAATGTCGACCGTGTACAGCAGATAATAAACACAGCGTACAAGTACGGGCGCAAGGTCGTTGTTGAAGGCCGCAGCATGGTCAACATCATCGATACCGCCAGAGAGCTCGGATGCATCAGCATACCTGAGAATACGCTGATAGATATTGACAGCTTGAAGAACTACCCGGACAGCAAAACCGTAATTATTACAACGGGTTCTCAGGGCGAGAGTATGGCAGCCCTGTCGAGAATGGCTGAGAATACGCACCGAAAGATCCATATAGGACCCGGTGATACGGTTATTTTCTCATCGAACCCGATACCAGGAAATGAAAAGTCTGTAACAAATGTCATAAACCAGCTGCTCATGAAGGGCGCGGATGTAATATTCCAGGATGTCCATGTCTCCGGACACCCATGTCAGGAAGAAATAAAGCTTATATATACACTTGTTCAGCCTAAGTATGCAGTTCCGGTCCATGGTGAATACAAGCATCTTAAGGCTCATGAGAAAATTGCAAGAGAACTGGGTTATACAAGTGATAATATTTTCCTGCTTCACTCGGGAGACGTCCTTGAACTCGACAGATCATCAGCCCGTGTGAACGGCAGAGTGCAGGTCGGCGAGGTCATGGTCGACGGACTCGGCGTAGGTGATGTCGGAAATGTAGTGTTGCGTGATCGTCAGCATCTTGCGGAAGACGGCGTTGTGCTGGTATCATTTGCGATGGATGGAAGCAGTGGTGAACTTGTCTCCGGACCTGAAGTCACATCACGTGGCTTTGTTTATCTAAAGGAATCAGACCAGCTCATGGATGAGGCACAGGCAATATCAAGAGATGTAATTGACGGCTGCCTTTCCCGCGGAATATCAGACTGGGGCAAGCTGAAGTCGTCTGTCCGTGAGGAACTCAGCGATTATTTCTGGAAGAAGACACAGCGCAGACCTATGATAATACCTATGATACTGGAGACCTGAAGAATAATGTCGGACAGCAGAAACAGGTACACAAATGAATATTCCGGCGGCGGATACGGCAGGAATCGATCAGGTGATGGCAGAAACCAGGTCAGAAGAAAGAAAAGAGACCGGTTCAGCAGGAAACAATCCATAGTCGACATGGTGGGAAACATTGCCAAGTATGTAGTAATAATACTGCTGATCCTGTTTTTCATTGGAGAGACCAGGAGAATGTACGGGCTGGGCTACAGCATTTTCTGCCCGGAAGCTATGGATGCGTCAGGAGAAGGCAAGACCGTTTCTGTGACTATAACAGATGACATGACGGACTCCTCGATCGCAAAACTTCTGGAAGACGACAAACTTATAGAGAGCAGCCTTGTTTTCAAGGTGCAGCTCAAATTCTCGGAGTATGATGGAAAACTTATGCCGGGCACATACACCCTGAGCAGCGAGATGCTTCCAAATGAAATGATGAAGCTGATGTCCGAGTCATATACAGATGAGGACTCTGCGGCCGCCGCGTCATCCGGCACGGCATCGGCCGGCGCGGCATCTTCAGATGCGGCGTCGTCAGATACGGCGGACACCGGGTCGACTTCCGGGGTGGAATCGACCGGCGCAACTGCCGGGAATGTGGAGCAATAGGATTATCAGTTAGGCTGTTCCTGATGGAACAGCCTTTTTGCTGTCAGACATCAGGAAAGAGAATGGGTATCAGATGAGCGAAGAATATGAAGAAAGGCTTAGTGCATTTATTGATTCAAGAGGCGCCAGGCAGACACCAGCGCTCGCAGGGCTTGAAAGAAAAGCAAGGGCTGACAACGTCCCTGTGATAAGACCGGGGACGCAACGCCTCATCCAGTTCCTGCTTGGCACAACAAAGCCGGCGGCGATTCTTGAAATCGGGACTGCTGTGGGGTATTCTGCCCTTTTTATGCACGAGTACGCACCAAAAGGGTGTAAGATTACGACAATTGAGATCGATGCGAAGCGCGCAGAGGAAGCCAGACGTAATTTCGCGGCGTTCGGTCTGGCACAGGAAGAAGCCGGGGATATTCACCTGATTGAAGGCGATGCGGGCGAAGTCCTGAAAGCTATGAGCGGGAGTTTTGATTTTATATTCATGGATGCGGCGAAGGGGCAGTATATAAACATTCTTCCTGAGGTGATGCACCTTTTGAAAAAAGGCGGAGTACTGCTGACTGATAATGTTCTGCAGGACGGTGAGATGCTGGAGTCAAGGTATGCTGTGACAAGAAGGAACCGCACGATCCACAGGAGGATGCATGAGTATCTTGACGCACTTCTTGATGATGACAGGCTGAGAACAGTGATCCTTGGGACCGGCGACGGCGCGGCGATGAGCGTGAAGATGTAATATACTTGAGAAACAACTTACAGGAGACAATACATGCAGCAAAATGGAAAACCTGAATTACTTGTGCCGGCCGGAAGCCTTGAAGTCCTGAAGACCGCAGTAAATTTCGGCGCTGATGCAGTGTATATCGGAGGCGAGGTGTTCAGCCTCCGTGCCAAAGCGAGAAACTTTTCAGCAGAGGATATGGCTGAGGGCATAAAATATGCGCACGAACATGGCGTCAAAGTACATGTGACTGCAAATATTCTTGCGCACAATGCAGATCTCGCAGGAGCAGATGATTATTTCAGAGAACTGGCAGAACTCGGGCCGGATGCACTTATCATTGCAGATCCGGGAATGTTCGAGAAGGCGGGGCGTCTGTGTCCCGGAATAGACAGGCACATCTCGACGCAGGCGAATAACACAAATTATGAGACTTTTGACTTCTGGTACAGACAGGGCGCTAAAAGAGTAGTCTGCGCCAGGGAACTCAGCCTTGCAGAGATACATGAGATCAGGGAGAAAACGCCGGAGGGCCTTGAGATCGAGGCTTTTGTCCACGGCGCAATGTGCATTTCATATTCTGGCCGCTGCCTTCTGTCGAATTACTTCACGGGGCGGGACGCCAATCACGGCACCTGCACGCACCCATGCAGATGGAAATACTCAGTTGTGGAAGAGACCAGACCGGGCGAATATTTGCCGGTTTATGAGAATGAGAGAGGCACATTTGTTTTCAATTCCAGGGATCTGTGCATGATCGAGCACGTTCCGGAGCTGGTGGCGGCAGGCATCGACAGCTGGAAGATCGAGGGCCGCATGAAGACTGCGCTCTACGTCGCGACTGTCGCCCGCACATACAGAAAAGCAATCGATGACTATTTCGAGAGTGAAGAAAAGTATCGCAGCAATCTGCCATGGTACCGCGAAGAAATAAGAAAGTGTACCTTCAGGCAGTTCACGACGGGATTTTACTTTGGCAAGCCATCGGAAGAATCAATGGTCTACGACAACAACACTTACAAGCAGGACGCCGTGTATCTGGGAGTCGTCAGAAAAACTGAAGATGGCTCACTTGCCATGTTCGAGCAGAAGAACAAGTTCAGTGTCGGTGATACAATTGAGATCATGAAACCTGACGGACGCGATGTCCCGGCCATTGTCATGTCACTCCGGACGATGGATGGCGGGCAGGTTGAGAGCGCGCCGCACCCGCAGGAGCTGCTGTGGGCAGAGCTCACTGAGCGCGCCGAGGTCGGAGACATCCTGCGAATGGAGTCAGATGAACCGGCAGGCGATTGAAGTTTTCGCAGAAAAAACTTGATATTTATGCTGTTTTGGTACATCTTGTAATACATAATCATATGAGGGCAGCAAGGCCGGGGCAGAAAAGCCCGGCGTGGAGGTAGTATGGACGACAACAGGAATACGGAAACTTCGGGCAGCAATAATATCGAGAGGATTTTCGGAGAGAATGTTTTCTCGCCGAGTACGATGCGGGAGCGCCTGCCAAAACAAGTGTATCAGAAGGTCCGCAAAATAATAGATGAGGGCGGTGAGCTCTCGAGGGGCGATGCCGACGTGGTCGCGAAGGCCATGAAGGATTGGGCAGTCGAAAGGGGCGCGACACATTTCACGCACTGGTTCCAGCCGCTCACGGGAATCACGGCCGAGAAGCATGACGCATTCATCACAGCTCCCGACGAAGACGGTCACACGATGGCAGAGTTTTCAGGCAAAGAGCTTGTAATGGGCGAGCCGGACGCTTCATCATTCCCGTCAGGAGGTCTGCGCTCGACATTTGAGGCGCGCGGCTACACCGCATGGGATCTCACATCACCTGCATTTCTTAAACATTCATCCGCCGGGTACACGCTTTGCATACCAACGGCATTCTGCTCATATACCGGCGAAGCGCTCGACAAGAAGACACCGCTCCTGCGCTCTATGGAAGCACTCAACACGCAGTCTCTGCGGCTGATCCGCCTTTTCGGAGACAAAACATCCAGGAAGGTCACGCCCAGTGTCGGCGCCGAGCAGGAGTATTTCCTTGTTGACAGAGACAAATATCAGAAGCGCCCTGACCTGATTTTCACGGGCCGTACGCTTTTCGGAGCTCCGGCGCCCAAGGGGCAGGAGATGGAGGATCATTACTTCGGCGTTATCCGCGAGGGCGTCGGCGCTTACATGAAAGACCTCAACGAAGAACTCTGGGAACTCGGCGTTCCGGCGAGAACACAGCACAATGAGGTCGCTCCCTGCCAGCATGAGCTTGCTCCGATCTACGAAAATGCTAATGTGGCGACGGATCACAACCAGATCATCATGGAAGCCATGAAGCGCGTCGCAATTCATCATGATATGCGCTGCCTGCTTCATGAGAAGCCATTTGCCTGCGTCAATGGTTCAGGCAAGCACAATAACTGGTCGCTGACGACGGACACCGGCATCAATCTCCTTGAACCAGGGGACACGCCCGAGGATAATGTCCAGTTCCTGCTTGTCCTCTCCTGCATTCTGAAGGCTGTCGACGTTCACGCCGATCTCCTTCGCCAGAGTGCGTCCGATGTCGGAAATGACTTCCGTCTCGGCGAGAATGAAGCACCGCCTGCAATTGTCTCAGTCTTCCTCGGCGAACAGCTCGAGGACGTCGTGAAACAGCTCATAGAGACAGGGAATGCGTCAAAACATATTCAGGGCGGAGTCCTGAGGACCGGTGTTTCGACACTTCCGGATCTCAAGAAGGACGCGACTGACAGGAACAGAACATCACCGTTTGCTTTCACGGGTAATAAATTCGAGTTCAGAATGGTCGGCTCGGCGGATTCAATCGCGTCGGCAAATACTGTACTCAATACTATAGTTGCGGAAGCATTCAGCGAAGCTTCAGGCATCCTTGAGAAGGCAGATGATTTCGGCGGAACTGTCCACGATCTCATCAAGAAGAATCTGACCGAACACCGCAGAATAATCTTCAGCGGAAACGGATATTCAGACACATGGATCAAGGAAGCCGCACGCCGCGGACTGCCTAATATCAAGTCGACGATCGAGGCAGCTTCAGCGCTTACGACTGACAGCGCAGTGTCGCTTTTCGCTTGTTTTGGCATATTTACAAAAGCAGAGCTTGCAAGCCGCGAGGAAATCACATATGAAACATACGCCAAAACAATCAATATCGAGGCTTTGACGATGATCGATATGGCGGGCAGACAGATACTTCCGGCATGCATGCACTATTCGGGGAGACTCGCGACGACAATAAATGCCATGGCGACTGCAGGTGTTTCGACGGCGGCAGAGTCAGGACGGCTCAACGAGGTCGCGACTCTCATTAATGAAGCCGACAACGCGCTCACGAATCTGCGCGCACTTGACGAGCAGGCAAGCCATGTGGAAGACGTGAAGAAACAGGCATTCTTCTACAAGGATTCAGTGAAACCGGCCATGGGAGCACTCAGGAAACCATGCGACCAGCTCGAACTCCTGGTAGACAAGGCGATGTGGCCGTTCCCGACATACGAGGACATACTCTTCAACGCCTGATAAAAATTCGTGTTCATTCAGACGCATCTCGTGAAAGGTCTGTTGATAATGAAGTCAGAAATGATAGATTTAGAGACAGCAGAAAACGCTGGAGCGTTTCTCCACGGGAGGAAAAATGAAGAGAATGAGAAGAATTTTATCGACACTGATGGCAGTACTGATTATTGTGGGTGTCAGCGCGGCACCGGTACTTGCGGCAGAAAACGCCACTACATTTAACTATAAGGCATACGCTGATACTTACGCGGATCTCAAGGCGGCATATGGCTATGATGCAACTGCTTTGTATAACCATTATGTAAAATATGGCAAAGCAGAAGGCAGAGTCGCGACATTCAATGACGCGGGCACAGCAACCACTGCGGCAGCAGCCACAACTCAGGTGGGTACAGAGACGATGGATCCTGAACCGCCGCAGGATATAAGGAAACAGGCGGATTGGTTCGGAAAACTCACACCGCCGGAGACTATGACAAATGCCAGGCTCGTAGCTGAGGATAACAGGTTGAACGCATGGATGAGAGCGAACTATTACAGCGATTCAACACAGATAAGAGAAGAAAACCTTTATATTGAATTAGGCGGGCGGGCAAATGCTCTGTATGAACTGGCAGAGTACCAGGAAGAATTTGACGATGACTATAACAATATTGCTCATGACATGGCAGCGGATATAATGAGTTCGGGTTTCTACAAGAGGGCGGTTATGAGTGACACAGCTCCGCTTAGTTTGTATATGGGTTAATCTCCAGACAGGGAATCAGTTATTTATGACAAGTACCAGGCAAAACAATAATCTTACAACGGGACCCGTCTTCAGCACTTTGATGAAGTTCGTGGTCCCGTTCTTCATATCCAGTTTTCTCCAGACTTTCTATGGTATGGCGGATCTGATGATACTGGGTCTTTATAATGGAGCGGCTTCCACGACTGCGGTGTCGACAGGGAGTCAGATCACGCATATGCTGACAGTCATTATAATCGGTGCCGCGATGGGCTCAACGGTACTTATCGGGCGCGAGGCCGGTGCGGGGAATGACAAGGGAACAGTCAAAACTATCGGCAATACTGTCACGTTTTTTCTTCTGTTGTCAGTAGCGCTGACCGCCGTGATGCTGCTTCTTTCGAGCCCGATAATTTCTCTGATGCAGGTCCCGGATGAGGCAGTCAGCGAATGCAGACGTTACCTCATCATTTGTTTTGCCGGAATACCGTTCATTACGATCTATAACATAATCAGCAGCATATTCCGCGGACTTGGGGACTCAAGAACACCGACGATTTTTGTCGCCATAGCATGCGGAGCCAACATAGTTCTCGATTTTGTTTTCATGGGGGTATTTGGAATGGGAGCCGCCGGTGCGGCGCTCGGGACTGTGCTCGCGCAGGCACTCAGTTGTGTGATTGCGGTTGCTGCGATTATCAGAATGAAAGAAGGAAGCATGAAAACGGCATTCGGTCTCAGGGCGGATGACCTGAGACCCGATAGCGGAACAGTAAGAAAAATCCTGGAGGTCGGCATTCCTGTCGCACTCCAGGATGGATTAATACAAGTATCATTCCTTGTGATAACAATGATTGCCAACAGCAGGGGTGTTACTTTCGCTGCGGCTGTCGGTGTAGTGGAGAAGATCATCAGCTTTATGTTCCTGGTGCCGTCGGCTATGTTGTCGGCGCTTTCCGCAATGACAGCGCAGAATATCGGAGCCGGAAGGGAGGAGCGCGCCAGGAATGCTTTGTTTGACGGTATGGGTGTCGCAGTTGCTTTCGGTGTTATTGCCTGTGCACTGTGCCACCTGTTCGCCCCGTGGATGATAGGCCTGTTCACTGGGGATGCGGCGGTCATCAATGCCGGGAAGTTCTACCTTTACAGCTATTCATTCGACATCATAATTGCGGCGGTACATTTCTGCTTCAGCGGCTACTTCTGTGGGTGCGGCAGATCCGGGATTTCCTTTATTCACAATCTGTTGTCGATCCTTCTCATAAGGATTCCCGGAGCCTGGATTGCATCGATCAAATGGCCAGACACCCTGTATCCAATGGGTTTTGCCGCACCGCTCGGATCCGCGCTCTCAGCGCTCATCTGCGTCTGCGTGTACTGTCATATGAGAAAACAACTTAACTCCTGAAACTGCGTCAATATCAGGACATATGACCTTTTATGGCGCCGAACTTACAATAAGGAATACAATCTCCACAACCTACGCATTCATAGTCATTTATGTTGCAGAAAGTACCCCGGTCACTTATTTCCACAACGTCTATTGCAAAATGGTCACATGAATTAGCACATGCTCCGCAACCTTTACATAAATCGGAATCAATAGTGCAGTACATGTACGGGTGTTTACTGCCACCACTGACTTTGTTAAGTGCCTGATCCTTAAGCTCTGCTGGTTTTTTCTCAATATTATCATTATTCATAGATTGCTCCTCTCGTTTAACTTCATGTTGTTTTGTCAGGTTCAATAATATATACGAACATGTGGGAAAAAAGTACGGCTCTATGTAACTTATTCATGACGGTTGAGACGGCGCCGGAGCAGTAAAGTCTCAGAGGACGTATACAAGTGTGATATCTATTGCATTGTCAAGTATATTGCCGAGAAGTAAAGTCTCAGGGGACGTATACAAGTGTGATGTTGACGATCTTGCCGCCTGCGACACGAACAGTGCAAGCCTGTGGACTGCAGGCATAATCCTTCTCACTGTTCTGCATTTCTTCAAGAAAATCACCTGCGTAAAGTTCGCGTGCCGGGTTGTCAAGATCAGAGCTGTCATCAAATGTGAAATCCTGGTCTACAGGCAAAACAGTTTTACCGATCAGTTGAAAAACATCTTCGTCATCCCATGTTTTCTCGCGGTAAACGCCGTCATCATCTGTCATAAGATCATACCCATTGCCATCAAGCCCGCCGTTTATCTGTACATAGCCATTATCTGATCTTTCAACAGTATCCACAGTTACACTGTCACCGTCTATTACAATTGTGTCGCCTGTGGCGAGCTGTGAAATGTCGACCATATCGAACAATTCATTATCATAGACTTCAAGAGCCACG
>Ga0172377_10004976_pt1 | contig 13645 bp, 14 predicted proteins | sample Pumphouse3metaG_FD_119749 | JGI IMG/M metagenome (GOLD analysis project Ga0172377, IMG submission 119749) | Leachate microbial communities from a municipal landfill in Southern Ontario, Canada - Pumphouse #3 metaG | ecosystem: Engineered > Solid waste > Landfill > Unclassified | place: Canada... | reverse complement strand
TCATATTCAAATAAAAGTGAAGATTTATCTACATTTTTTCTTTTAATTCTATCAAGCATAATTACAGTATTAAACTCTAAACCTTTTGATTTAAAAATAGTTAAAATTTGAAGCCCAACTGATTCAGAATTTTCCATATTAGAATCTAGTTTATCAATCTCATATACAAAATCAACAATATTAGAAAAAACTGAACTTACTTCAATTAGTTTAATTATGTTTTCATCAATAATTTTTAGTTTACTAGCTAACTCTTTTATTACTTCTTGAATTGATTTTTCTTCTAATTCTATTGCTAAATCAAGCTCATTTAAAATTGGTTTTCCAATTAGTGCATTTAGATTCTCTTTGTAAATCTCTTCTTTAAAATAGAGATATTTTATTGCATTAATTACGGCTTTTACATTTTGCTGATTTATAAGTTTTGAAGTCATCTCTGTTGATATTTTCAAAGATGGGAATTTTTGTTTTAAATAATAATATAGATTTAAAACATCATCATTTGTATAAGTTAAGATTGCAATATCATTTGAATTTACACCATCTTTTAAAAGTTGAGCAATTTTAGAAGCAATGTTTTCATATTTATCATCTTCTTCAAGTTTTTCATCAACAATAACTTCAATATATCCACCTTTTGTAACTGACTCTTGCTCAAAATATTCATAATTTGGAATATTTAAAAACAAAGAGTTTACATAAGAGATTATATTTTCACAAGAACGATAATTTGTATTTAAAACTTCAACTTCAAGAAGTTTATTTGTATTTGCTACATAATCAAAAAGTTCTCTTTTCCCACCACGAAACCTATAAATTGATTGTTTTGTGTCTCCCACATAAAAAAATGTTTTAAATTTAGTTTGATCACCTGCAAGTATCTCTTTAATTAATGGTTCTAAGATTTTATATTGTAAAAGTGAAGTATCTTGAAATTCATCCATCAAAATATGTGAAAATGAAGAATCAAGTCTAAAATATAAAAAATCTTTATCAATTTTTGTAGATAAAAGTTCATAAACTAAATTTGAGATATCATTAAATTCCAAATAGTTTTTGTTTTTATTAAAAGTAAATTTAAAATCTTTAAACATCAAATAAAGTTCAAATAATTTACTCAAACTATATCCAGCTCGTAATTTATAATAAATTGCTATTTCATCTTTTACATTAGAAAAAAATGATTCTATTGTCTCATTTGCACATTTTTTAAAGTATGAATAATCAGCTAATGTATCTTTTTCAAGCCAAGTTCTTCCAAATAATTCATCAAAAGTTTCAAAATCAACAGCTTTAATGGCACTAGCACTGGCTCCGCTGCAATTTAAAATTTGCTCTTTTATTTTAAAAGCAAATTCTAAAACATTCTGTTTTTGTAAATCAATAAGTTTTGCATCAATATTTAAAATATTAACTGTTTCATTTTTCTCAAGTAGGTTTTTGAATAATTCAAAAATTGAGTTAAATTTCTTTTTTTCATAGTGTGAAAAATCAATCAAAGTTTCAAATTGTGTTGCATTTAATGATTGTAAAAACTTCATACTCAAAGCTTCAATATCATCAACTTTTATCTCAAAATCATCTGATATTCCAATATATCCACAAAATTCTCGCAAGATTTTATTTATAAATTTATCAATTGTAAAAATAGATAAAGTTGCATTTGAAAATGATTTAACTAAAAAACTTTTTTTACCAAGAATATCTTGTTTTGTTAAACTTGATTGTTCAACAATTGCACTTAAATATGCTTCATCATCGCCTAAAGTTAAAAGAGTTTTATAAATTCTTTCACTCATTTCATTTGCCGCTTTATTTGTAAAAGTAAGAGTCAAAATCTCATTTGGTTTTGCACCAAGTAACAAAAGTGTAATATATCGGACAGTTAATGCAAAAGTTTTTCCACTTCCAGCACTAGCTTTTAAGGCTAAGTATTTTTTCATGGTCTAATGATACTAAATTTTTTATTAATAAGATTCTTTTAGATATAATCAGCACTCAAAAATCACTTAGGATTATAAATATGCAAAATAAACATCAAAAAGTACAAACTCTACTTGATGCAATTCCATATATTAAAAAATTTTTCGGAAAAGTTATTGTTATTAAATATGGTGGCTCAGCACAAACAAGCCCTGATTTAAAAGAAAAATTTGCTCAAGATATAGTTTTTCTTTCACTTTTAGGAATTAAACCTGTTATTGTTCACGGAGGAGGAGCTAGAATTACTGAATTATTAACTAAATTAGAAATTCCTTCACACTTTGTAGATGGTCACAGAGTTACTTGTGAAGAGAGTATGAAAGTTGTTGAGATGGTTTTAAGTGGTGAAATCAATAAAAATATTACATCTTTACTTACACATCATGGGGCAAAAGCTATCGGAATTTCAGGGAAAGATTCAGCAATGATAAATGCTGTTCCAAAAGATGGTGGAAAATTTGGCTTTACTGGTGAAATCACAAAAGTAAATGGCGAGATGATAAATAACCTAATAAGAGAAGGATTTATTCCTGTTATTGCTCCTATTGGAGATAGTGCAGAACCAAATCATCCAGGATTTAATATAAATGCAGATGTTGCTGCTTGTGAAATTGCAGCTGCAATTGGTGCACAAAAAGTTTTATTTTTAACTGACACTATTGGAGTTTTAGACAAAAAAGGAAATTTAATTCAAACTTTAGATAAAGAGAGTGTTGAAAACTATAAAAAAGATGGAACAATCGCTGGTGGAATGATACCAAAAGTTGATTCTTGCATAGATGCAATACATAATGGTGTAAATAAAGCACATATTATTGATGGAAGAGTTGAACACTCAATCTTACTTGAATTATTTACAAGTGATGGAATTGGTACTCAATTTATAAGAAAAGACAACCCTAATAATGGGATAGATATAGAAAAACTATTAGAAAACTAAGGAATATTATGAATTTTATTGAAACAAGAGGAAATGACGGTATTAAACCAGTTGAAGTACCATTTAGTGAAGCAATACTAAATCCAAGTACTTCATTTGGTGGATTATATGTACCAAAAAGTTTACCAAAATTAGAAGATAACTTTATTTTAAATCATATTAACTCTTCTTATAAAGAACTTGCTTTTGACATATTAAAAGCATTTGAAATTGACATTGATGAAAATGAAATAAATAAAGCCTTAGCTTTATATGACAATTTTGATGATGCTTCAAATCCTTGTCCAGTTGTGAAAGTTAAAGATGATTTATTTGTACATGAACAATATCATGGTCCAACTCGAGCATTTAAAGATATGGCACTACAACCTTTTGGTTCGATTCTTTCTTCAATTGCAAAAAAAAGAGATGAAAAATATTTAATCCTTGCTGCAACTTCTGGAGATACAGGACCAGCTGCTTTAAATACTTTTAGAAATAAAGAGAATATTCAAGTGGTTTGTTTATACCCAGATGGTGGAACAAGCGATGTACAAAGACTTCAAATGGTTTGTGAAGATGGAAAAAATCTTAAAGTTTTAGGAATCAAAGGAAACTTTGATGATGCTCAAAATGCACTAAAAAAACTTTTAGCTTCTAAAACTTTTAAAGAAGAGTTAGAAAAAGACAATATTAATTTAAGTGCAGCAAACTCAGTAAACTTTGGAAGAATTATTTTTCAAATCATCTATCATTTTTGGTCATATATCCAACTTTTAAAACAAGAAGAGATTATGAATGGTGAAAAAATTTATTTAGTTGTACCATCAGGAAACTTCGGAAATGTATTAGGTGCATTTTATGCACAAGAAATGGGTGTTCCAATTGAAAAACTTCTAGTTGCATCAAATGAAAATAATATTTTAACTCAATGGATAAATACAGGTATTTATGACATTAGAGGAAAAGAGTTAAAGCTTACAAAATCTCCTGCGATGGATATTTTAAAATCATCTAATATTGAAAGAGTTATATTTTCTTTATTTGGGGCAAAACGAACAAAAGAATTAATGGAAGATTTAAACAACAATAATATCTTCACAATGAGTGAAAAAGAAACAAAAGAAGTTCAAAAATATTTTTCAGCAATTAATTCAGATGATACTTTTGGTACTACTACAATTAAAGAATTTTTGGATAATGGATACTTAATGGATCCACATACTGCAACTTGCATCAAAGCATATAAAGAGTTAAAAGACAAACCATTAAAAACAGTTATTTATTCTACTGCTGAATGGACAAAATTTTCACCAACTGTTTTAAATGCCTTAAAACAAAATAATGAGAAATATAGTGATAAGGAAGCATTAGAAGAAATTTCTTCAAAATATAATGTAACTCTACCTAATAGTATAAAAGAGTTATTTTCTGCAAAAGTAAATCACTCTTTAGTTATTGACAAAGAAAATATTGAACAAGAAATCGTGAAATTTATTAGAGAATCATAAGATTCTCTAATAATAATTTTATTAAAAAATTAAAACTATATAAAAAATATACACTGTGTAATAAATTCACAGCAACTCTCTCAAAACATCATTTAACTGACATAAGTCAATTCATTTTAAGTAATTTCGTACTATAATCACCGAATTCTAAATTAAAAAAAAGGAAGCCAAATATGTCTAAAGAAATAAATAGACGAGATTTTATTGGTTACTCATTTGCTGCAGTTGCTGCAGTAGGTGGTGCTGCTTCGCTCGTTGGTATGAAACAAGCTTGGGATCCACTTCCAAGTGTACTTGCTGGTGGATTTACTGAAATCGAATTGTCAGCTATCAAAGCTGGTGAGCCAGAAACTTTCACATGGAGAGGAAAACCAATATTTGTATTGAAAAAAACTCCAGAAATGGAAGCAAGTACTAGAGACTTAGTAGTAGGTGCTGATAGATTCACCGTTGCTATTGGTCTTTGTACACACTTAGGTTGTATTCCAGCATGGAAAAAAGATAAATGGAAATGTGCATGTCATGGAGGGGAATTTAACCCAAGTGGTAAACAAGTTTTTGGACCACCACCAAGACCTCTTGATTTACCATCATTTAGTGTAAAAGGTACTGCTATCACTTTAGGTGAAGAAGGTCCAGAATACAAAGCAATCGCTGCTGCGATGAAAGCATAAGGAGTTAATTAATGGCAAAATTTGAAAAATCTAACTCTGTTGGTGAGTGGTTAGATCAAAGATTAAATTTAACTACTTTCAACAAAGTAATGATGACTGAATATTGGATTCCAAAAGATATTAACTTCTTATGGGCAATGGGTGTATTATTAGCTACTACATTTGGTATTTTAATTATTTCTGGAATCTTCTTAATGATGTATTACAAACCAGATATTAACTTAGCATTTGACTCTGTTAACTACACAATTATGCAAGAAGTTGCATTTGGTTGGTTATTCAGACATATTCATGGAGTTGCAGCATCAGTTGTTTTCTTAGTTATTTATATACACATGTTTACAGGAATTTATTATGGTTCTTACAAACAAGGTAGAGAAATGATTTGGATTTCTGGTATGTTATTATTTATGACATTCAGTGCTGCTGGATTCTCTGGATATATGTTACCATGGGGACAAATGTCTTACTGGGCTGCAATGGTTATTACTAACTTATTTGGTGGAGTTCCTGTTATTGGAGATGCTTTAGTTGTATGGATTAGAGGGGACTTTAATGTGGCTGATGCAACTTTAACAAGATTCTTTATGTTACATGTATTCTTATTACCAATTACAATTATGGGAATTATTGCTTTACACTTCTATACTCTTAGAATTCCTCATGTTAATAATCAAAATTCTGATGAATTTGATTTTGATACTGAAGCTGAAAAATATTTAGCTGGAAATAAAAAAGAGTCAAAAGTTATTCCTTTCTGGCCTGTATTTATCTCTAAAGATTTAGCAGTACTTGGTGTATTCTTAATTTTCTATTTCTACTTAGTATTCTTCCATTATGATTTTGCAATGGACCCTGTAAACTTTGATCCTGCAAATAATATGGTTACACCGGCTCACATTTATCCTGAGTGGTATTTCTTATGGTCATACGAAGTATTAAGAGGATTCTTCTTCGATATATTTGGATTTAAAGCATTTAATATTGGATTAATCGCTTTTGCATTTGCAAATGTTATTTTCTTATTATTACCTTGGTTAGATAGAGATCCAAAAATTCTACCAGCGCATAGAAGACCAGTTTTCTTTGTATGGTTCTGGATTTTAATGATTGACTTAATTGTATTAACTGTTTATGGTAAATTACCACCAACAGGTGCTAATGCATGGGTTGGATTCTTTGCAGCTGTTTCATTTATATTATTATTTGTTATACTTCCAATTGTTACTAAAATTGATGCTAAGAAAAGGGGATCACTATGAGAGAATTAAAAATATTAGCAGTAGTAGTTGCTTTAACGCTAATTACATACTGGGGAGTTGAGCCATTTGCTCACTCTCAAATGCACCCTCATGTTGCTCCTGCTGATTTTACATTTTCTGATGTTCAAGAAGATATTAAAGATATTAAAGCATTACAAGGTGATGCAGCAAATGGTGAAACTTTAGTTACATCAAACTGTACAGCTTGTCACTCGATTGAAGCAAAAGGATTCCCCCCTGTTATGGATAATGCAAGTTCTGCTGCTGCTTATGGAGTAACTCCTCCTGATTTAAGTAGTGCTGGAAAACTTTATAATGCAGATTATTTAGCAGCATTTATTAAAAATCCTGCGAAAGCTTCAAAAGTTTCTCATAAATTTGTTGAAGGTAGAGTTCACCCAATGCCTGCTTATGATTGGTTGCAACCGCAAGAAGTAGCTGATATGGTTGCTTACTTAAAATCGATTGCACCAAAAGAGATGACAAATAAACAAGTTTTCAATGATGCTTGCCAAAGATGTCACTCAATTAAATATGCTGATATGAAAGGTGGGACAATGGCTGCATTTACACCAAATGCTGACATTAAACACTATATGGGGAAATTACCTCCTGACTTATCTCAATTTATTAGATCAAGAGGTCATGAGTATTTAGAAACATTTGTTAATGATCCTGAAAAAAATCTTGAAGGTACTGCGATGCCTAGAGTTGGATTAAATGAAGAAGCTCAAAAACAAGTTGTATCTTACTTAGAAGAAATTGGTGATTCTAAAAAATCTCAAAGAGAAGAGTTAGGACCTAAATTCTTAATCTATCTTGTGATTTTTGCAATTTTTGGTTTCTTATGGAAAGCAAGTAAATGGAGAGATGTTCACTAGAACATCTTTTCAAATTAAGAGGAAAAATAAATGAAATTATCTAAATTAATAATAGCTACATCGCTATTTATAGTATGTGCAAGTGCAAATGATGTAATGCAAAACTCAATGTCAACTATGGAAAAAGGTATGACTCAAATTCAAAAAGGTTTTTTAAATAATAACCTTGATTTGATTAAAGAGGGAACTAAACTTGTGAAAGAAGGAAATGCTCTTTTTTCAGATGCGAAAGTTATAAACCAATATTTGCCTGACAATAAAAAACACATGGTAAATGTAGCTGAAAATGCTTCAAAAAGAATATCTTTAGATATTACTGAATTAGAATCTAATTTGGATAATAAAGCATTTATAAAAGCTACAAATGCTTATTCTGATATGTTAAATGCATGTTCTAGCTGTCACTCAATAGTTAGAAATTGGTAAGAAAATAAAAAGATAAACTTTCAAAGTTTATCTTTTTATAGAAGTATTTTTGCTCCAGCTGATATTATTGCTGTTTCAGAACGAAGTATTAAATTCGAATTAAATCCTACAATATTTTCTTTATTAAATTTTTCCCTTTCATTTTTAGAAAAACCTCCCTCACATCCAATTATTAAAGTTTTAATTTCATCTTTTTTATCATCAATACAAATTGTAGAAAAATCTAAAAAATAAACATCACCATTCTCTTTTATAAAATCTACTAAACTTTTTGATATTTCAAGTTTTATAATATCTGATCTTCCACATTGGCTTGAAGAGTTAATTAAAATTTTCTCTAACTTCTCGATATTGATTTTAAAGTTCTTTTGCGAATAATCAGAATAAATAAATGTGATTTTATTTACTCCTATTTCATTTAATGAAGTTATATACTTTTCTACTGTTTTGGGATCTACAACACACCAACCAAGATGTAATTTTTTTTCATTAATTACAATTTTTTCTTCCTTGGAAACTAAATTCAAATATGCTTTTTTCTTATCAATAGAATTAATTTTATATAAATAAATATTGTCATCTTTTAAGTTTCTAAAATAAATCTCATCATCAATTTTGTGTCGTCTAGCTTTTATCAAATAATTATAAACTTCATCTTTAATTTCAAAAATATCTGTTCCACAAAATTCATCATAAGTAAATTGCATTAAAATACCTTACTTAAAATATAAACAGCAATAATCACAGAAATTTCTATCGTATAAATCTTTTTTGCATAAATATAAAATTCATTTTGTAATTCAATTTGGTCATGTTTTATAACCCTCATCTTTTTGTATCTTTTTATTTCAATAACTAATAAAAATATAGAAGCGGGAATCATTAAAGCTATTGTAAAACTAAAAGTTTGTGCATAAAAAGCCACTATTGTCCCTGTATAAATTACTACTGCATTTATTGAATGATATAAAGGTGTCAAAAATTTTAGCCGTTTTGCTAAAACTATAAACTCTTTTTCTTTATATACAGAATATAGATTAAATAACATAATTGCTAAGAAAAAATATATTGTATAAACGTGCATCTGAACTGCACTTTGCATTAATTCCATTATTGTTTATCTCACTTTTAAAAAATTTTGGTATTATATCTAACTTGTCATAAGTTTTTATTTTAACTACAAAAAGGAATAATATGGCTATAAATGTACAAACTGCTATAGAAATCATTTCAAATTTAACTTTAGATTTAAATTTTGAAATTATCCCAATAGAAAATGCAACGGGAAGAATATGTGCAAAAGATATTTTTGCTACAAGTTTTTTACCAAAATTTGATAATTCAGCAATGGATGGATATGCAATAATTTATGAAGATAAAGACAATGAATTAGAAATAATTGATACTATTTTTGCAGGTGATAACAATAATAAATTATTAGAAAAAAATACTTGTATAAAAATTATGACTGGCGCAAAAATACCAGATAATTCAACAGCTATAATTCCAAAAGAAGATGTAGAAGAACTTAATGATAATAAAATTAAAATTTTAAAAAATGTTAAAGAATTTCAACATATAAGATATATTGGTGAAGATATTAAATTAAATGAACTTTTAATAAATATTGGTGATGACATTAATTTTTCAAAAATCACCCTACTTGCAAGTCAGGGAATTTCGCATATAAAAGTTTATAAAAAACCTAAAGTTGTAGTTTTTGCAAGTGGCGAAGAGTTAAAACTTCATTATGAAAAAATAGAATCTTTTCAAATTTATAATTCTAATACACCAACTTTTATAAGTCGTGCAAAAGAATTAGGTTGCGATGTAGTTTTTATAGGTCAGGCAAAAGATACAATTGAAGATATAAAAACTTTAGTTAATAACTCTTTAGATGCAGATTTAATAATAACATCAGGTGGTGTTTCAGTGGGAGATGCTGATTTTACAAAAGAAGCATTTTATGAATCAGGATTTGAAGCACTTTTTGATGGAATAAATGTAAAACCAGGGAAACCGACTGTTTTTGGAAAAATTAAAAATACATATATTCTAAATCTTCCAGGAAATCCTCTTGCCTCTGCATTAATATTTGAAATGTTTGGAAAAATCTTAATTCAAAAACTTATAGGTTCAAAAAATATTTATTCAAATTATATTTTAGGAAAATTGAAAGAAGATTTTTCAACAAAAAAAGGAAAAACTACTTTAATACCTGGTTTCTTTGATGGAGAATATTTTGAAGCTTCTCAAAAAAGATCAGCTGGAATGGTTTGCGTTTTAAGTTTTTGTAATTCAATGATTATGATAGATGAAAAAGTTGAGAAATTAGAAAAAGATTGTTTAATAAAAATATTACCAATAAATTGGAAATTCTTTAGCCATATAAAAAAGGACTTTTTAACACATGAGTAACATCAAAACAAAAAAAGCAATATGTATTTTAAGTGGGGGAATGGATTCTACCTTAGCTTCATATATGGCAAAAAATGACGGTTATGAAATAATTGCTGTTCATTTTAATTATGGACAAAGAACTCAAGAGCGAGAATTAAAAGCATTTAGAGATATTTGTAATGATTTAAAAATATTAGAAAAATATGAAGTTGATATTCCATTTTTTACACAAATTGGAGCAAGTGCTTTAACAGATAAAAATATTGATGTTCCAACAGGAGGAATTGAAGCTGGAGTTCCTATTACTTATGTTCCATTTAGAAATGGAATTTTTTTATCAATAGCAGCTGCAATCGCAGAAAAAGAAGAAGCAACTGCTATGTATATTGGAGTTGTACAAGAAGATAGTTCAGGTTATCCTGATTGTACAGATGAGTTTATACAAGCTATAAAAAAAGCTATAAATCAAGGAACAAAAGAAGATACACGAATTGATATTATTACACCTTTAGTTCATTTATCAAAGGCTCAAATTGTTTTAGAAGCAAAAAAATTAAATGTTCCTCTTGTACATACTTGGTCTTGTTACAAAGAAGAAAATGAAGCTTGTGGAATTTGTGATTCTTGTAGACTTAGACTTAATGGATTTAAAATTGCAAACCAAATTGATCCAATTACTTATAAGGTTTTATAATGCATTGGAAAATATCAAAAGAGTTTGAATTTTGTTATGGTCATAGAGTTTGGTCACAAACTTTAGATCCAGAATTCTCTATAGATTCATGTCTAAAATGCAGACATTTACATGGACATCAAGGAAAAATCTTAGTTTATTTAGAAGCCAAAGAGTTAAAAGATGGAATGGTTACAGATTTTAAACATCTTAATTGGTTTAAACAATTTATTGATGATGTTCTTGATCATAAATTTATTTTAGATATTAATGACCCTTTATTTTTTACTTTACTTCCAAATGTTAATAAAAATGAATTAATTAACTTTGATGAAGGGTATTATTTAGTAAATCTTACAAAATTTAAAGATGAAGATAATCATATAAAAGAACTTTATGAAGGTTATGTAATTGTAGATTTTGTTCCAACAAGTGAAAATTTATCTGCATGGTTTTTAAAAATTGTTCAAAAAAAGATGGATAAATTAAATATCAAAGTTTCCCATGTTGAATTTTTAGAAACACCAAAAAGTAGAAGTACTTTTTATGCTTGAAATAAATGAAATCTTTGGTCCAACAATTCAAGGTGAGGGAAAACTTGTAGGAACTCCCTCGATTTTTATAAGATTTGGGAAATGCAATTTTAAATGTGAGGGTTTTGCAGTAGAGTATGAAACTCCAAGTGGAATCAAAAAGTGCGCATGTGATTCATATTATGCTGTTGATACAGAGTTTAGAGATACTTGGACAAAATATAAATCTTATGAAGAAATAGTAAATGAAGTTGATGTTTTACTTTCTAAATATCCTAATAATTATAAAATCGATATTGTAATAACAGGTGGGGAACCCTTATTATATTGGAATAAAGAAGAGTTTCAAAAACTTTTAAAACACTATATTCAAAATGGTCATAAAGTAACAATTGAAACAAATGCATCTTTAAATCTAAATTTTGAATTTGATTATCAAAAAGATATCCTATTTTCAATGAGTGTAAAACTTAGTAATTCACTTGAACCTTTGAAAAAAAGAATAAATAAAGAAACTATTACAAAAATCCTAATAAATACTAAAAAATCATATTTGAAATTTGTAATTGGAAAAGACTTTTTACAAGATGCAAACAATGAAATACAGGAGATTTTAAAAGATATTCCAAAATGTGAAGTTTACCTTATGCCACTTGGTGACACAGCAGATGAAATAAATAAAAATTGCGAAGAAGTAATCAATATGGCAATAGAAAATGGTTTTAAATATTGTGATAGATTACATATTAGAGTTTGGAATAATAAAAGAGGCGTTTAATTTTCAAATGCTTTTATTATAAAAGTGTTGATATAATAAACAATTAATGTAAAAATTTAAAAAGGATATAAATGAAATTTACAGGTTCTAATGTATTAATTACAGGTGCAAGTAAAGGAATCGGAGCTCAAATTGCAAAAACTCTTGCAAGTTTTGGACTAAAAGTTTGGATTAATTATAGAAGTGGAGCAGAAGCTGCAGAAGCTATAAAAGAAGAGATTGAAAAAGCTGGTGGAAAAGCTGCAATTATCAAAGCAGATGTTACAAAGGAAGAAGAGTTCACACAAGCCATAAAAACTATTATTGACGCTGATGGTGAATTAGCTTATCTAGTAAATAATGCTGGTATTACTAAAGATAAATTGGTTCAAAGAATGAGTGTGCAAGATTTTACAGATGTAATAAATGCAAATCTAACTTCAGCGTTTATTGGTTGTAAAGAATTTTTTAAAACAAGAAGTAAAAAAGGATTTGGTTCTGTTGTTAATATTTCATCAATTGTTGGAGAAATGGGGAATGCAGGACAAGTAAATTATTCAGCTTCAAAAGGTGGCTTAAATGCAATGACAAAATCATTCGCAAAAGAAGCTGCTAGTAGAAATATAAGATTTAATGCAGTGACTCCGGGATTCATTCAAACAGATATGACACATGAATTAAAAGCAGAAGTAAAAGCTGAATATGAAAAAAATATTCCTCTTTCAAGATTTGGACAACCTAGTGAAATAGCTGATGCTGTAGCATTTTTATTGAGTGACCACGCATCATATATTACGGGTGAAATATTAAAAGTTAACGGTGGATTGTACGTTTAATTTTTTATTAAAAAGTTAAAATCTTTAATTTAAAAGAGTTTTTAAAACTTTTTTGTTATAATACGAACATAATTTTATAAAAGGAAATAAATATGGCATTATTAGATGACGTAAAAGAAGTAGTTATTGAGCAATTAGATTGCGATCCAGCAGAAGTAAAAGAAGATTCAAAATTCATTGAAGATTTAGGTGCAGATTCTTTAGACGTAGTTGAACTAGTTATGGCTTTAGAAGAAAAATTTGACATCGAAATCCCTGATGAAGATGCTGAAAAAATCTTAACTGTAGCAGACGCTATAAAATATATTGAAAATAACGCGTAATTTATGGATTTTAAATAGAAGATTAATATCTTCTATTTATTCATTTTAACTATTGAGTTTTTTTATAAAAAGATTGAATAATTCAAATAATAAAACATGGAGCATATTTAAATGAGAAGAGTTGTTGTAACAGGTATAGGTACTATTAATTCTACAGGACATAATGTAAAAGATTCTTTTAAAGCTGTGGTAGATGGTGTTTGTGGTATTGACACTATTACCCTATTTGATGCAAGTGAATTTTCTGTAAAAATTGCTGGTGAAGTAAAAGATTTCGATCCTACAACTGTAATGGACAAAAAAGAAGTAAAAAAAGCTGATAGATTTATTCAATTAGGTATAAAAGCAGCTCTTGAAGCTATGATTGATTCTGGTTACGTAACACAAGAAAATAAAAAAGTAGATGCTTCTATTGCTGATAGATTTGGAATGATTTCTGGTTCTGGAATTGGTGGTTTATCAACAAT
>Ga0172377_10004974_pt1 | contig 13646 bp, 11 predicted proteins | sample Pumphouse3metaG_FD_119749 | JGI IMG/M metagenome (GOLD analysis project Ga0172377, IMG submission 119749) | Leachate microbial communities from a municipal landfill in Southern Ontario, Canada - Pumphouse #3 metaG | ecosystem: Engineered > Solid waste > Landfill > Unclassified | place: Canada... | reverse complement strand
TTGGTCATCCAGTCTTCTCCTACCGGTTCCTATGCCACAGTAGTGCCCATTGCTTTCAGGACTGCTCAGATCAATCCCGATTTGATCTATTTCCAAGGTAACGATCAACCTTTGGCTCAAGAGGGTTTATTGGAAGACTTGACCCCGTATGTGGAGAAATCGAAAAACATCAAGGCCATCATGCCTGATCAAACCAAAGCGGCCCTTGCAAATTATCCGTATTTGATGTGGTTGGCTCCTGCCCGTGTTCAGATTCCTGTCATGCGTTCTGATTGGTTTGCACAAATGAAGAGTGGTAAGGCTTTGTTGTCCGATCCTACAGTAGACAACTACTATGCACTGTTCAAAGAACTGAAAACCAGTGGTTTGGCCAAATGGCCCATCACCACCGATGGTGGCATTCTCAAACTTGACTCAGTATTCAACCATGCTTTCGGCATTACAGCTACCATCGTAAAAGAGAATGGCAAGTGGGTCTATTCCAATGCCACCGAGGCTTCCAAGGCCAAGCTTGCTTTCTATGCAAAGCTGTATAAGGATGGTCTGTTGGACAATGAGTATGTAACCAAGACTTGGGACACCATGGAACAGGCTTTCTATGAAGGGACTGCCGGTTTTGTATCTGGTACTGCAGGTGATGTAGTGAATGTCTACAACAACAAGATGAAAGAGACCCAGGGCGTTGAACTGGTTGTCCTTCCTCCTGCCAAGGGCGTTTCTCAAGCGTATCAGAGCATTGATGTCACCAAGGAGAGCAGAGGCTTTGCCATGAATGCTGATTCCAAGGTGAAGGATGCTGCTTGGGCATTGCTCGAGTTCATGGCTGGTCCTGAAGGGCGTAAGCTCGACAAGCTTGGTCTGGAAGGAATCCACTACACCGTAGAGGGTGGCAAGTATGTGCTTAGTGAACAGTTCCCTTCTTGGTGGGCTAAGTTCTGGCCGACCATGAATGGTTTGGATTTGACCCAGGTTGTTGGGGATGTCCTCTCTCCTGCTGCCATCGATTCGTTGAATGCAGCTGCAAAGTACTTTGCCCCAGACACCAATGTTTTGCTTCCTGAAGATTTGCTTCCTCTCAAGGATGCCATGGATAAGCTCTATCGTGAGTACTCCACTGATATCATCAGAGGGCTCAGGCCTATCTCTGATTTCGATGAGTTCGTCACCAAATGGAATGCTGCCGGCGGCACAAAGATCTCTGAATATTTCGCTACGGTTCTGTAAGTGAGATGAGCATGTATACCGGGTCCGTTGGACTCGGTATATACTGCTCATGGATACTTGAAAGTTTGTATTTTCGTGAGGATGGTATATGACCACAGCAACTTTTGTCGAAAAGGTGTACGCAGGGTTTTTAGGGATGAACATCGGGATCCGTTTGGGTGCACCGGTGGAACCTACGCTCTGGACGAGCGAGCGGATCGAACGTTTCTATGGTGATATTCACTCCTATGTGAAGGATTTCAAGATTTTTGCTGCCGATGACGATGTAAATGGTCCTGTATACTTTCTTAGATCTCTCAATGACGCCAAACAACAGGGAAGCCTATCGGTATCTGATGTTGCAGAAGCCTGGCTCAACTACGCCCGTGAGGGGGTGGGGATGTTCTGGTGGGGCGGGTATGGAATCAGTACTGAACACACTGCCTATCTGAACTTGAAACAGGGCATTCCTGCACCGCTTTCTGGTTCTATCCAAACCAATGGAAAGATATTGGCAGAACAGATCGGGGGGCAGATTTTCATCGATACCTGGGGTTTCTTGTTCCCAGGAGATCCAAAGAAAGCATCAGAATATGCCAGGATCGCTGCAAGCGTTTCCCATGATGGTGATGGGCTGAGGGGAGCTGAATTCATTGCAGCGTGTATTGCCGAAGCGTTTGTAAGCAGTGATGTACACCATATCCTTGAGAAGGCTCTCCTTTATATAGATGAATCTTCCACCTATGCCAAGGTGGTGCGAGCTGTGATGGAATTCCATGCACAGCATCGTGAGAACTGGAGGGAGTGTCTTGCATATTTGCAGAAGTACTGGGGATATGACCGGTACCCTGGAGTCTGCCATATCATACCCAATGCAGGTGTTTGCATCATGGCATTGCTCTACGGGAAGAATTTTGCCGAAGGGGTTGAGATTGCCACCATGGCAGGCTGGGATACTGATTGCAATGCTGGAAATGTGGGTTCGATTCTTGGGGTGGCAGAAGGACTTGCAGGCTTGCCGGAACACTATCGAAAGCCGATCAACGATATGATCGTGCTCTCCGGCATCTCTGGGTATTTGAATATTCTCGATATCCCCAGCTATGTGAAGCAAGTATGTAAACTGAGTCTACAGACGAGGAAAAAAGAAATTCCTGTACAGTTGAACGTGGAAGAAGGATGCATTGATTTTGATTTCTCGCTTCCAGGTTCCACCCATGGTTTCAATCTTTCAAATACTCACGATTGCAGTTTGAGGAATACCGAGGGAAAGCTGGAGATGCTGTATGACCGTATGGTACGTCCTCAAGGAAGTCGTTTGTTTTATAAGCCTTTTTATCGGCGTGCTGATTTTGATGACGAGCGTTATATGCCGGTATTCTCTCCAACCATCTATCCTGGACAGACAGTAACGATGCAGTTGGGATTTGAAAAGTTCAGTGGAGAGAGCATTACCCTTACCCCGTATGTTCGCAATAGTTCTACAGGTGCTTTGGTGCTGTATGATGCGATGGTGATATGGGATGAACATCCACGAACGGTCAGTTTCTTCATCGACGGAAGTGATCCTCAGCTTATCGGCTGCATGATTGATGAAGTGGGGTTGGTGTTTGAGGCGAACTCACCTGCAAAGAACCGAGATTTCGGATGTTTGGTTGTTGAGCGATTCACCGTGTCGGGTAAGGGTGAGTATTCCATCGATATGAGCAAGCAGAAAAAAGAATTTGCATCCATTACTCCTTTTTCACACAACCATGGTAGCTGGGAACTGGTGAAACAGGAGACTGGTGATGTCTTGATGGAGCTCATGACCCTCGACCATGGTGAGGCGTGTACGGGTAATTATTTTACCAAAGATGTGCAGGTCCAAGGTTCTTTTGTATTGCATCGTGGGAGTTCTGCCTTGGCCTCCTTGAGAGTCCAAGGGGCGAGAAGAGGCTATTACGCAGGATTCCATAAGGGAGAGGTCGGTATTTTCAAGCATGAGATGGGAATGTTCAGCTCTTTGGTTTCAAGGCCTTTTGTTGTGGAATTGGAGAAGCCCTATTGCATTCGGTTTGAGGCAAAGGGAAATCAATTGTGTTTGGACATAGATGGCCAAGAAGTGGATAGGGTGGAAGACTCCTCATTTGCGTATGGAATGGTTGGCTATGCAATGTATGAGGGTGGCCGCATTGGGTTCGGTTCGCTTTCGGTGAAAGAAGAATAAGAAAAATAGGAGTATATATGGTACGTAGGGAAGTCTTTGTAAAGGATCGGGATTTGGTGTTGGATAGGGCCATGGGATCTCTCATCGGCTTGGCTATCGGTGATTCTTTCGGTGATGCAGCAAGGATGCAGGCCAACCGGGAGAGTTATGGTTTCATCACCGATTTCAACGCTGGGGCAACCTGGAGCACCGATGATACGGAGTTTGCTTTGTTGACAGCCAAGACGTTGATAGCCTGTAAGGGAGATCTTACCAGTGAGAAGGTGGTTAAGGCTTGGTTTGAAGATGTCGTGGTCCAAGATGAGTTCAAACGGGGTGGAGCAAGTGAGGTTGCTGCGGCAAACAATTTGCGTAGGGGCTTGCGTCCTCCCCTCAGTGGTAGATTCAATACGTTCCACATGAGTGATGGAACTGCCATGAGGATTCCTCCTGTAGGCATCATCTGTGCCGGTGATGTGGATCGTGCGGTGAGACTTGCTGAGATTGATGCTTCGATCAGTCATTCAGAGGATGGGATCTGGGGTGCTCAGGCAGTGGCCGCAGCAGTTGCGGTTGCTATGGTCGATGGTTCGTTCGAAGAAATATTTGCAGCAGCAATGGCCCCGATTCCTCAGGACAGCTGGTTGTACTACAACATGAAGACGGCCTTTTCTCTCGTTGAAGCTGCCAAGGGAAATATCCTTGAGTGTTGGATGCCGCTTCATGATCAGCTTCGTGCGAGTACGTGGGCCACTACTGCTGAGGCTATTCCTGCTGCCTTTGCATGTCTTGCCCTCAGCCATGAGAATTTCAGAAGTGGATTGGTGCTCGCTGGCAACTTTGCACGGGATGCTGATACAATCGGGGCGGTAGCTGGAGCCATTCTGGGAGCAAAATTTGGCATTGCTTCCATTCCATCCCACTGGGTGGAGAAAGTCCGCTATCCTTCAGGTACGTGTTTGCAGTTCACCAAGGGGCTGGATGTTTGCGCGATGGCAGAGCAACTTTCTGATTTGATTCGATAAAGAGAACTCTTCAGTCTCTGCTCTCTTTGCTCTTCTTTGGTGATGTATGAAGGAGGGGGCGCTTTTAGCCTCCTCCCATACAAAGCCGTTCAATCGAGGGCTGTTTTCCATAGAGTCCGAATTGAGAGGGTGCATTCGGGGCCACTCAGGTCTCCTTCCTGCAAGCCAAGGGTATAGTCGTTTCCCACAAAACGCCAACCTGTGCGAAGTGAAAGCCTCAGATGTTCTGTAAGGTTCATCTCTACACCAGTAGAAATGCTTGCATAGAAATAGCGATTGTCCTTGGCTTGTTCATATCCTTCCTCTCCGTCCAAGTCCACCAAATATCCTACGTTCACTCCTCCAACTGCTAAGCGAAGCAGTGGGTGGATCTTTCTTTCTGCTTGCGGGGTGAACAACAGTTCGGTACCACTCATCAAGGCATAGGAGGCTTGTTTGTCGGCAAGGTGTATGCCGAAGTTTGCATGTTCGAAATTTGACAAGGGGTTGCCTGCACAGAAAAATCCAATCCCGATCCATGGTGCCAACTGAAATCCTGATGAAACTTCTGCATAAGGCAATTTTTCATCGTCTATAAAGGAAATTCCACCACCAAGAGACACCTACGAAATAAAAGAGAAAGTTGGTGTTTCACCGTTCAGGATTACTTCTGTTTCCCTATACGTGATGGTTGTTTCGTTTGCCGAGACTGCTGTAGTTACGAGCAGCATGCCGATTGCCAATGAGAGAAAGCGAATGATTTTATACATACTGAAAAACTCCTTGGGAACATACGAAAAGATGCATGTTCCTGTCTGAGTAAAACCTAGAGGTTTTTTTCGTCATGTTGTATCGGATGATTGTATGAATCGGGGGTGAAGGTACTACGAACAATGTAGTAGGGCGCTCGTTTATACCGAAATTTGGTAAAAAAGCACACTTTCAGGCTGGCAATGCAGCAAGTGACCTGAGCGGCAACGATTACCTATTTCAAGGAAATGGCTGAAAGAAAGGGAATTCCTTATCAGAGCATCATCAATCTATATCTGAGTGATTGCACGAAGAAAAAGATGAAACCGGCTCGTATAATAAAAATAAATGGAAATTGGTTTTTTATTGAATAGTTGTAAAGTTTCGTGTAATGTTAACCTACATGGAGGTAATATGAGTGGAATAAAACAGGCTCTTCCTAATGGTCCTCTTTCCGTTGTATTAATGCAGGTGCAATATTCTCCAATAGTACAGATTGAAAAGTATATACCTGCAATGCAAGATTACCTAAGAAAAAACGGGTATCCCTTATTTACTCCTATAAAAGGAGATATGGTAAGAATCGAGCCGCATGGAGAGACTGAAAAGTTCGTCCTGGCACAATGGTTTTTTTCATCTGAGGACATTCAACAGACGGTTATTATTGACAGTGATCGAATCACATTTCAAGTTTTTAATGTCCAGTCTTATACTTATGAGACAATTCTTCAGAGTTTTCTTTCAATAGTTAAAGAATTTGATGCGATAGTGGAACTTTCTATCTTTACTCGAATAGGTCTGCGTTATATCAATTCGATTCTAGAAACACCGAATACATCCTGGAGGATTTTAGTTGCTAAAGAATTCCAAGGGCCAGTTTTTCCAATGAACGTTAATTGGATGGAGAATGAGCTTTGTTCCTTCTCCTCACAAAAAGGAGTATTGCTTAAGGATCTTAATATTTCCAGTAACTTTAGGTTAAGGATGATGCAGAATTCCTTAGGAAGAAAATACCCTGAGGATATTCAACGTATTCCGTTAGGAGAACCTGAATATTTTGATCCACGATCATTGGTTACCTACCTTGATCTTGATCATTATGTACTTTTTACGTCTGCACCTAAGAAGAATGTATTTAGTCGGCTTTCTGAAGTGTTCAGAGAATTACATTCTGTAATCGAAGATGTTTTTTTTGAATCTTTAATAACTGATGAGGCAAAAAAACTATGGCAGTAACATTTGAATACCCGGCAATTGACTCCTCTAGTTCTATTTCAGCAAGTGAACCGGGACTCTCATACTATGCCTATAGAGAAGATGGATCAATATCGGTTGAACAGGGTACAAAGGTTTTTTTTATTCGTTCTAAATTGGATACTATTCTGATGAATACAGAATCTGCTTATAGTTTTACTGACAAGAATACTTTATTATTTGATAATTTGATTGTAAATTCTCAGAATCTTGGAGTATTCATTGGAGATTTTTCTTTGAAAAACCCTAATGAACAGTTTGTTATTATTAATAAGTTCTTTGGGTTTAAAAAAACTGAATGGGCTGATATCTTTTCTGTATCAAGAGTTACTATATATGGCTGGCTAAAAGATGGATTAAAACCAAGCGGTGAGAATGCGAGAAAGATTTCTGTTCTTTACAACCTTCTCAATACCCTTCCTAATAGACAAGAAGGAGATAGACTTTTTGTTGGATATCTCAATCATCATATCAACACTTGTAATTGTTCGCTTCTTGAGTTGTTTACAACTGGTATTTTCTTTAAACGTGAAATTCCTCAATTGTCTGAAATTCTATCATCATTATTAAAAAAGTCTCGGCAAAAGTTCAAGGAATTTGAATATATGGAAAAGACATCACAAGCAACAGAGGCCACTTTAGATTACAATTTAAAGAATCTCTTATAATGAAGGAGTAGTTTTCCATGTCTGAAACTTCCTTGAGAGATTGTATTATCGCTAACCAATGGAAACAGGGAATTATTGTCAAAAGTGAACAGAAAGACATAATTCTTTCAGAAGTGGAAGAGACATATGATTGGATTAAGGATACCGAATTTCTTGTTTTATTCAGCCAAGATTGTGATTTGTTGAATTCAAATCTTGAAAATGAACCCTTTGCTGAGTTTTTCTGTGCATTAGCAATCGAAAGAGCAGACCCCTCGTTGGTATATGGTAAAAACCCAAGGAAGATTCATGTTCCTATCAATAAGTCATTATGTCTTTGTCTTTCCATCAACCATCGGATTCGGATAAAAAGAGAATTTCTTGCAAATATTTCTCTTCAGAATCCTATGAGTCTTCCAGATGATGAACTGACTAATCTTCTTACATGGGTCTCAAAGAAATATTCTAGACCCGCTTTTCCAGATAGATTCAATAATTTGTTATCTACGGTTCCAAAATTAGATAAAAAATTGAAGAAATTGAATGATGAGCATAGAGAAATAAAAAGACTCTTTTTTTTAGTCTCGCCATTTACGGAAATTGAAGACAATCAATACTATACACTCCAGATTAAGGTACTTCTTGTTGGATGTACGTATGATGATTGTGATTATGTAAAAGATGCCATCATTGATGAATTGAGACGAATTCTTTCTATTGGGCAAATAAAAATCATCAATATTGATTGTTCTTTTGAGAATGAAATGACTCTATTTGAATTGAGTCATTTTAAAGAATGGGATAAGGACTATATCAGTAGACGCTTTGACCTTGTCCTCTAGGAGTTTTTTAATAACGGACAGGTTTCCCTGTTCTCCCTGAGATGTACATCCCTTCAATGAGCTTGACCGTTTCCAATCCCTCCTCTCCGTTACAGAGAGGATCCCTGTCGTGTAGGATTGCTTGGGTGAAATCTTCCTCTTGCAATTTGAAGAAATACCAGGTTGCATCGATGGAGTTAAAGAATCGTGTATCCTCTTCTTTCCAGATCTGGAGATTCTGCTGTTCTCCTTCAATCGTCCATAGGTCGTTTACCGGGGGTTCAAGCACACCGCTCATTCCTGCGATGAACATGGCTCCTCCATCGGTTTGCACCCCTGCACTGAAAGCACTCGATCCATGGATATGGACTTTTGCAAAAATACCGGGCTTCTGGGAGTTCGAGACCAAGATGCTGGCCATAGCCCCACTTGCAAACCTCACCGTTGCAACTGCAGTATCCTCCACCTCGATATACGGATGATTGATGTTGTCCCATTGGGCATACACCTCTTTGATGGGACCGAGGAACCAGTGCAGCAGATCCAGTTGATGGGGGGCTTGGTTGATGAGTACCCCACCACCTTCTTGTTCCCAGCTTCCTCTCCAAGGGTCACTGGTATAGTAGGCTTGATCTCTCCATCCCAGCATCGTTACCTGTCCAACCATGGGAATACCGAGTTTTCCCTCTTCAATGGCTTGATGAATTCGCTGACATGCAGGGTACCATCGCCTTTGGCTGATGACCCCCAACTTCTTTCCTAGTCGTTTTGCCGTTTCTATCATGGTTTTGGCGTCTTCAACAGAAAGAGCCATGGGCTTTTCAACCAGCACATGGGCTCCAGCTTCTAAAGCCTCAAGGGTGTGTTCCTTATGCAGGGGGTGTGGGGTGGTGATGATGACGGCATCAATGGATTCTGTTGTGATCATCTCCTTGATATGCTTGAACGGAAGGATATTCCATTGCTTTGCAAATACCTTTGCCTTTTCTTCATTGCGCCCACAGACTGCCACCAGTTGACTATCCTCAGCCTCAAAAAGAGCCTTCGCATGCAACTGTGCTACCTTTCCATATCCAATCAGTGCATATCGTACCATCGTCATGTTCCTTTTTCAGGGAAGTAGAACAACCTTTAAAAGATCATCTTCCCTATTGTAGAGTTTGTCAAACCAATACTGCCCCTCTTGCAAGGGAGCTGTTTTGCTGATCAAGTCTTCCACATTGAGTTTCTTATCGGCCATCAGTTTGATTACTGCAGGATATTCACCGCTGATTGCACAGCTTCCCTGTAATCGGATTTGTCTGGTCACTATCTTTTGTAAAGGAATTTCAATCTTCTGGCTGATATTCCCGACCAAAACCACCGTCCCTCCTTTCTTGACCACCTCGATGGCGGTGTTGATTGGATTTGTGGCTCCCACTGCCTCATACACGATATCAATCATTTGTCTGTGATTTATCTGGGAAAGTTTTTCCAGCAGTTCCGGATCTCGAGGATCAAAGGCATAGTCGGCCCCGCAATCCAAGGCCTTCCTTCTTCGTGTGTCGTCGGTTTCCAGTGCTACGATACGACCGCTGGTAATGATTCGCAGCAGTTTGATGAGAAGCAGCCCGATAAGACCGGAACCCACTACAGCCACATCTTCAGATAAACCAGGAGAAGCGAGGGATAGTGCATGAGCTGCAACCCCGGCGGGTTCTGTCAGGGATGCCTGAATGTAGTCGAGGTCATCGGGAATTTTATAGAGGATGCGCTCTTCTATGAGTGCATACTCTGCAAAGATACCATCCTGTTTATATTCATCACAGCTGACACCCAACACTCTTCTGTTGTCACAAAGATTGACAGCTCCCTTCTTGCAAAAGGAACAAGTGCCGCAAGAGATGGTTGAATCGAAGGTCACCCGATCGCCTGCCTTGAAGTTTTTCACCAGGGAACCAACTTCTTCTATCATGCCGCTTGCTTCATGGCCCATGATGATCGGGGGTTTTCTTCTTCCACTCGAGCCATCGAAACCATGCACGTCACTTCCACAGATGGAGGCAGCCTTGATGCGGACCAGAACCTGGGTGGGGGATGCTATGCTCGGGGTGGGTACCTCGAGATACTCCAACTTCTTGTACTCAGTCATTACCAGTGCTTTCATTTATCGTTGTATCCTCGCACTTGACCCTTGGGCCAATGCTTCAACTTGAGCTAAGCTTGCCATGGTCGTATCACCAGGGAACGAGGTGAGCAGGGCTCCATGAGCCCACCCAAGATTCAGACTCTCCTCAGCATTCTTTCCTGAAAGCAGACCGTAGATGAGTCCGCTTGCAAAACCATCGCCTCCTCCTACCCGGTCATAGATGTCCAGTGAGCAGGTAGGGGCTTGATACCCTTTGTTGTCGTACCAGAGGACGGCACTCCAGTTGTGATGGTTGGTCGATACGACCTCCCTCATGGTGGTGGCGACTGCCTTGATGTTGGGAAAGCGTTTGGAGACGGTTTCCATCATGGAATAGAAGGAAGAGGGGTCGAGTTTACCAGCTGAAGCAACTTCAGGACCTTTGAGGCCGAGCCCCATCTGGAGGTCTTCTTCATTTCCAATGAGAACATCTACATTTTCAACGATGGAAGAGAGTATTCTCTGCGCAACTTCTTGAGGCACCTCTCCCTCTTTTGCAATCGAGCTCCATAACTTTGCTCGATAGTTCAAATCGAACGAGACGATGGCTCCTTGTTCTTTTGCTTTTTTCATCGCCTTGATGATCATGTCAGGAATGGTGGGAGAGAGCGCACTGAAGATACCTCCACTATGGAACCAGCGGACCTTGTGGGAAAAGATTGCATCCCAATCGAAGCTGTTCACATCTAAAAGCGCTGCCGCTTCATTGGCTCGATTGTAAAACACAACCGGAGCTCTGTTTCCCTGTCCGCGGTCACTGTATACCGTGGCCATATTGGGGCCTCTCACTCCATCATGCTCAAACTGTTTGTAAAACCCGGTGACCCCCATCTTTCTCACTTCACTTGCGATCTTGTGTCCGATGGGGTAGTCGACCATGGCTGAAACAACACCGGTTTTTTGCTCAAAAGCACGGCTAAGGTTTGCACTTACATTGAACTCCCCCCCTGAAACATGGATCTTCAGGTCCTGGGCATACGCAAAGGGGACAACTCCGGGGTCCAGTCGTATGACCAGAGCCCCGAGGGAGATGAAGTCGAAACCATCGTTCTGTTTGGGGAGAATCTGCAACCTTGCCATTCTGCTGCTCCTATATGGTGTAGGTGGTGGAAGCGGTGTCTCCACCCCGTCCCGTCCAATTCGTATGGAAGAACTCACCTCGGTTTGTATCTGTGCGTTCGTAGGTGTGGGCTCCAAAGTAATCTCGTTGAGCTTGCAGTAGATTGGCGGGGAGGTTTTCACTCCGGTAACTGTCAAACCAAGAGAGGGCGGCCGAAAGCGAAGGAGTGGGGATGCCGTTGAGAGCAGCAGTGGCTACTACCTTCCTCAGGCCCTGATGGTTCCTTTTCAGGATTTCGGAAAAATAAGGATCGAGGATCATGTTCAGCAGATCTGGGTTTTTCGTGAAAGCCTGGCTGATCTTATCAAGGAATGCCGAGCGGATGATGCAGCCACCTCTCCAGAGCAAGGCTATGTTGCCTAAGTGAAGATCCCAGTCATTGGTCTCTCCTGCACTCTTGATCAGTGCAAACCCCTGTGCATAGGAAATGATTTTCGCTGCATAGAGCGCATCTTCCAAGAGCGATAAAAACGCTTCCTTGTCCTCGATAGGCTGATGTTCGATAGATTCGAACACCTTGCTTGCCTCTACACGTTCTTCTTTTTGGCTGCTGACACTGCGGGCAAAGACAGATTCTACAATGAGTGTGAGAGGAACTCCAGCATGAAGGGCTGCAATGCCCGTCCATTTTCCGGTTCCCTTTTGTCCTGCAGTGTCGAGTATCTTATCCAACAAAAATGAGTTGTCTTCATCCTTGAAACCCAGAATATCCTTGGTTATTTCCACGAGATATGAATCGAGCACTCCTTCATTCCAGGTCGCGAAGGCCTTTTGCATCTCTTCATTGGAAAGCTGTAGGTATTTGCGCATAATGTCATATATCTCGCAAATGAGCTGCATATCACCATATTCGATGCCGTTGTGGACCATCTTGACGAAGTGCCCTGCGCCACCTTTGCCTATCCAGTCGCAACAAGGGGTGCCGTCGATTTTTGCAGAAATCGCTTGGAACATGGGTTTGATGGACTGCCAGGCAGCAGGTGATCCTCCAGGCATGATGGAAGGACCCAACAACGCGCCCTCTTCTCCTCCTGAAACACCCGTTCCTATATACAAAAGCTTGTTGCTTTCAACGTAGGCCTGTCTTCTTTGCGTGTCTTCATAGTTGGAGTTCCCTCCATCTATGATGATGTCTCCCTTTTCAAGCAGAGGAATGAGGGCTTCAATGGTCTCGTCCACTGCCTGTCCGGCTTTCACCATCATCATCACCTTGCGGGGTGTTTCCAAGGAGGAAACCAATTCTGCGATCGTGTGGGTTCCGATGATGCTTTTGCCCTTTGCTCTTCCTTCAATAAAGGAGTCGACTTTTTCGGTGCTCCTGTTGAATACTGCTACACGAAAGCCTTTGCTGGCCAGATTGAGAACCAAGTTCTCTCCCATGACTGCAAGACCGATTAATCCAATTGACGCTTTCATACGTTTTTCTCCTCATCAGGTACGTCTTTTTGCGATGACATTTCTCATTTTATTCAGGTTCTCAACGCCTAGGTCTTTCATTCTTTCCAGAATTTCTACATAGAGTACGTCGATGATGGTCAGTGATACGATTCGTGAAGAAAAGGATTCAGCTACCAAAGAGCTGAGACTTGTTGATACATGCAATACAAGATCTCCCATTCTGGCAAGCGGGGAGCGGTTATGGCTGGTCAGAACGATGATGGGACATCCATTGTTTCTGAACTCCTCTGCCAAAGCAAGGGTGTCATGGCCGGAACCTGTATGGGAGATGATCAGAGCGACGTCTTTTTCATCTGCTTGGGAAGACAACATCAGCTGCATATGGAAGTCAGATGCATAATTGCAGGACAAACCTGTTCTGATGAATTTATGGTAGGCGTCGAGGGCTATGATGTTGGAACCACCCAGGCCCATAAGATAGATGTTCTTCGCTTCAGACAGCAATTTGCCTGCTTCTTTTACGGCAGTACGGTCGAGACTGTTATAGGTTTCATTCAGGGTTTTCTTGGCATTGATGAAGACAGTATCGATAGGATCTTCTTGATCCGACACTTCTGTTTCAAAAACCTGTTCGTTGGATGGGATGGTTTCGCGTGCCAAGGCAATGCGGAAGCGCTGATAGCCGGTATACCCAAGCTTTCGTGCAAATCGGACCATGGTGGATTCACTGGTGCCGATTCTGTCAGCAAGCTCTTCGATGCTTGGATTTACCGAATCTTTCGGGTGCTCCAGGATGAAGTCGGCAATTTTCTTCTCTTTGATGCTCAAACTGCTGTACTTGCTTTTAATGGTATAGATGGCACTCACTTCCGTCATGATCTCTCCTCTGGATTCCTTTTACTCTAGTATAGTGTGAAATAAATATTCATGCAATTAAAAATAATATTCAATTTTATTTTACATATAGGCAAAAAAGGTTATAATAAGACAAAAGGATTGAAGGATACTTGCGAAAAAAAGGAGAATGAATAATGAAGAAACGGAATTTACTTCTTGTGCTCTTTGTGTTGCTAAGTCTGGTAGGCTCAGTGTTT
>Ga0172377_10004973_pt1 | contig 13647 bp, 9 predicted proteins | sample Pumphouse3metaG_FD_119749 | JGI IMG/M metagenome (GOLD analysis project Ga0172377, IMG submission 119749) | Leachate microbial communities from a municipal landfill in Southern Ontario, Canada - Pumphouse #3 metaG | ecosystem: Engineered > Solid waste > Landfill > Unclassified | place: Canada... | reverse complement strand
TGTGCAATACGATAGATGCAGATCGCCTTAAAACCGGGATACGCAAGAATAATTTCATCCGCCGATTTTGTGGCAGGATCTCCATCTAAAGCAGCCTGGATATCCAATTTTAATAATTCGCGAATGCCCGCTAATTTGTTCAATAACTCAGCCGTAAACTTTTCCGCACAACAGCGCGCTTTCTCAAAACAATCAGGATCTCTTTTCTTCGTGTGAGGACGACATGTAATGGCACGCGTAATCTGTTCCACAAACCCCGCATAAACTTCATGCAGCAATTCGCCAGTTTGGAAAAAACGCCCCGCTTCCGTAAATATTTTTCGACCCGAATACCCCGGAAATAACAGCTCCAATACCTGCAGCAATAACGCCACTACATTCTCACGCTGCGGCAAACCATAGCGTCCCTCTAAACTCACCCCCGGACCAACTCGATAAGATTCACATAGCTGGTGTGAAATATTCTGTAATAACTGTTCATTCTCTGAAGCATTCATACTCATTTATATTCCCTTTCTATTTAAAATGTTACAGGGCATTGTCCATGCGTTTTATATCCATATCTACACCGAAGCACCCCTTTGCCACATTTAATCTCAATTCTTTCATACGCATTATAAACGCCAAAAGAAATTTTTCCAAAACGGACGACGATGTCGCTTCACAAAAACGGATACTGCATCCTCTTCCCACATCCGAATACAATGCAAACAGACTTACATTCAACAAGTCGCCGGATACATTGAAAAGAAACGGATTCATTTCTCCGTCATTCTTATTTCCCGTGTTAAAAAGAAAAACAATTCAACCATTTTTTCTGCCTCAGGATCCCAATTCCGGCATCGGTCGTTCTCTCCCAGTTGTCGCGTTAATCAAAACAGCAGATTTTAGACATTTCGTCATCAGACTCGGAATATCCAATCCCCTTTCATCTTCATAAATAGCCTCTGGATCCGCCATTGTTGATGGTCGAGCCGGTGCAAAGACCGTACAGCTATCCGGGACATCCTCACTCGAAATATCAAACGTGTCAATTTTCCGGGCCAGCTCCATCGTTTCAAGTTTTTCAAACGTCAAAAGCGGACGTAATACCATAAATTCCGCCGCTTGGCTGATTGTTGCCATGTTTTCCATCGTCTGACTCGCTACTTGCCCCAGATTATCTCCCGTAACGATTGCCTGGCACCCTAATTTTTGCGTCACAACATTCGCAATTCGAATCATAAAACGCCGATATAAAATTGTGCGAAAACGGCTTCTACAAAGATCACGCACAGCCTTTTGGGCTGGCAAAAGATTAATCGACAACAACTTTCCCGGTTTTTGAAATTGATTCAGTTTTCGCACAATCGTACAAACTTTTGTCACCGTTGCCGGTGGCGTATAAGGCGAGCTATGAAAAGTCAGAAAATCAACACTACAACCACGGCGCATCATCTGATAGCATGCCACCGGCGAATCAAAGCCGCCGGACAAAAGTGCCAGCACGCAACCGCCGCTTCCCGAGGGCAAACCGCCAGGACCAGCAATCCGCTCAAAAGAAACAAAAGCACGCTTCCGCCGGATTTCCACTTCAACAACCATCCCCGCATGCCTCAAATCAAGAGATAACTCCGGATGATCCGACAAAAGCTTCTCGGCAAAATACCGCTCCAGCTCTTCGCTCGTCATCGAAAATTCCTTGTTACTTCTGCGCGCCCGCATCGCATAGCTATATTCACCATTCTGATCCGGTGTATTTGCTGCAATATAGGCCTCGCAAACTTCCGAAAAATAACGACAAACGCAACCCTCCACCGCATCCAGCGTCGGCTCCAAATAAAAGCCCGGGGATATAGAAGACACCCCAGCTATCGTCGGAATCATTTGGCGACACAAAGCCACATCTTCTTTCGTCAAACAAGTCTTCTCCCCCATCGGCAATAAAAAAATCCGGCCGCTATCATAAATAATGCGGAATTTTCCAATCGACGCCAGCCTCTTTTGCAGCATTTGACAAAGCCGCTCCTCAAAAAAACCGCGATTTCGGCCTTTTGTACCGATTTCATTATAGCGACATAAAATTGCATTGTACGGTAAAAATGGTTGCCAGGGCATAAACTCGTATTTCCTCAAAAAATTTAAGAAACAAAAGGCACAGAGTTTTTCCAAATATTCAGAACAACTCTGTGCCAATCTATTGTAAGAATTACAAAATAAGACTCTTATTTTGTATAAGATTCTTCAACGGCCACGGCAACAGCAACGGACGCGCCAACCATCGGGTTATTTCCCATTCCGATAAAGCCCATCATTTCAACGTGCGCCGGAACCGAACTGGAACCCGCAAACTGAGCATCTGAATGCATGCGCCCCATCGTGTCGGTCATACCATAAGAAGCCGGACCAGCAGCCATGTTATCAGGATGCAATGTACGACCAGTACCACCACCAGAAGCAACAGAGAAATACTTCTTGCCGGCAGCAAGGCGTTCTTTCTTATAAGTACCCGCCGTAGGATGTTGGAAACGAGTCGGATTCGTGGAATTGCCCGTAATGGAAACATCCACCTCTTCTTTCCACATAATGGCAACACCCTCACGGACATCATTCGTGCCATAGCAACGAACAGTAGCACGCGGGCCTTTGGAAAAAGCTTTGCGACTCACTTCGGTCAGGGTACTGGTCTTATAATCATAATTCGTCTTAACATAGGTAAAACCATTGATACGACTAATAATATAAGCAGCATCCTTGCCCAAACCATTCAACACAACTTCCAAAGGCTTGGTACGAACTTTATTTGCAGCAACAGCAATGCCGATAGCACCCTCCGCAGCAGCAAACGATTCATGCCCGGCAAGAAAACAAAAACAATGCGTATCTTCATGCAAAAGTCTTGCCGCCAAATTACCATGGCCAACTCCAACCTTACGCTCATCCGCAACAGACCCCAAAATACAAAATGCCTGAAGCGCTTCGCCGAGCACTGCCGCGACTTCTGCCGCTTTTTTTGCGCCCTTTTTCAGCGCAATTGCCGCGCCAAGACAGTAACACCATTTTGCATCCTCAAAACAAATTTTTTGAATGTTCGTCGCAATCTCATAAGGATCAAACCCGTGAGCTTTGCAAATCTCTCGGGCTTCAACAACATCCTTAATTCCATATTTTTTACAAACCGCTTCAATTTGAGGAATGCGGCGTTCATAACTTTCGAAAAGTGCCATCTTTTTTCTCTCCTTCTATAGGATATTCGGAAACTGGGTAACAGTAAATACCGATTTTATTTATTCGTGACGAGGATCAATATATTTTACCGCACCGTCTTCTTTAGCAAAACGACCATAAGTGCCCGTCGCCTTCTTCAACGCATCATTTGCATCCATGCCCTGCTTAATATGCTCAAGCATAATGCCAGCATTAACAAATTCATATCCGCAAATTTCATTATTTTCATCCAACGCAAGCTTGGATGTATATCCCTCGGTTGTATGTAAATAACGAGACCCTTTTTGAATCGTTCCATAAGTCGTGCCAACTTGAGAAGTCAACCCTTTGCCAAGATCCTCAAGACCCGCACCAATCAACAGCCCACCTTCTGAAAAGGCACTCTGACTGCGGCCATAAGCAATCTGTAAAAACAATTCACGCATTGCCGTATTAATGGCATCACAAACTAAATCCGTATTCAATGCCTCTAAAATGGTTTTTCCCGGAAGTATTTCAGCAGCCATACAAGCAGAATGCGTCATACCAGAGCAGCCTAGCGTTTCCACTAAAGCCTCTTGAATGACACCCTTCTTTACATTCAAAGTCAACTTACAGGCACCCTGCTGCGGAGCACACCAGCCCACACCATGAGTCAGGGCCGAAATATCTGTAATTTGACGGGACAGAGTCCATTCACCTTCCTGTGGAATCGGTGCAGGGCCGTGATTACACCCCTGCTTCACACAGCACATATTTTCTACTTCTTTTGTTGTGTTCATAATCGGAATTTTTTCCTCTATATTATATCATCAAGATGGGTTAAACAGTCTATCCAGACTGTACCTGCAGAACTATTTAAATGTAATATCTCAACGAGCTTTTTCAACTAAAATGCTCTTATTTTATCTTTATTTATCAATTCCATTTATAATATTGTAATACCGCTCCGAGCACTTTTTTAACGCCACACGAGTCAATGGAGAACATTTTTCAAAATGCATTCCAAATGTTGAACGCGCCATTCCCATCCACTGTTTAAAATCTTTAATATGGCGGCAATCCAAAGAAAATTCGAGTCGCTTCCGCAGGTTTTTCTCCCATAATCTTTTAACATTAGGCCGCTGTTTTGAAACAAAGGACAAACTGTTCAACCGAAAATAAACCTGATTTAATAAAATTAGAACCTCATTTTCTTTTTCGAAAATTTGTTTTTGCAATTCGTTTTTAGAATCGTAAAGCCATTCATCTCTTTGCCAATCCAGGGACTCTGCGTCAGCTTTTTGCATTAATTGATCCAAATCATGTTTGCAGAGTACGATCATAGCATTGTCTCGCTCAACCTGCTGTATATTTCGATGATAAACCCACGTATCAAGCCCCAGCAGGAAGGACGCCGACAAAAAGATGGTCAGCAACACGGTACAAACAAAGGTTGTTTTCAAGGCATTGCGTTTTAACATTTTATACATTCTTTGATAAAATGGTGTAGAGTATGCCTTGATTGGACGCTGAGACTGATAGTCATAGATATCATGCACAAAATCGCCAACACTGTTATAGCGATTTTCCGGATTCAGAGACATTGCTTTGAGGCAAATAGCTTCTAATTCATGGGATATCGTTGCCCCGAAGGGATGCGTTTGCCGTGGCCGCAGGAACTGGCCATTTCGTACAGCATTCAGAATATCATTTACATCTTTCAAGTGATCGAAGGGGTTTTGCCGTGTCAGAATTTCATACAAAATGACCCCCAGCGAGTAGATATCACATCGATGATCCAGAATTTTATTTTCCCCGCTAGCCTGTTCCGGCGACATATAGCGTGGCGTTCCATTCACAAGATTATTAACAGTCAGATTCGATGTATCCGTATCATGCCTTGTAAAATGGACTATTCCAATGGAGCCTTTTTCATCCCGTACCTCCGATACCTCCACCTTGTTTTGCAAAATATCTTTACTAAGAATCGGCTTTTTCAGTGGCTTCGTCTTGCGAACAAGCCCCCAGTCAATAACAGTCACTTCACCAAATTTTCCAACCTGAATATTTTCCGGCTTCAAATCACGATTAATCACGCCCTTACTGTGCGCAAAAGCGACACCGTTACAAGTCTTCAAAAAAATTGCCAGCAGTTTTACTTGCGGATATTCACGGACACATTCTTCGTCACCGTCTTTTAATTTTTTCAAAATATCGCGCAGGGTATCCCCCGTTAATTTTTTCATTGTAAAGAAGACGCCATACTGAGGATCAAATCCGAGTTGATGCACTGGAACGATATTAGGGTGTTCCAGCTGTGCTGTTGCGCGCGCTTCCCGTATCATCCGCTCGATATATTCTTCGTTGAAACGATATTCCGGGCGAAGCATTTTTACGGCTTGGGGCCGTCCCAGCCCCTCATCCTGTGCTTCGCTCACGATCCCAACTCCGCCAAAGCCGAGTTCTTCCATATGATGAAAATCCGGATGGCAGGAATTCAATTTGAAGCCCAAATGCTCTAGCGTGCGCTCCACTTTTTGGCGTCCAGACACAAAACTCTCATGATTAATAACAACGGTGGCATTTAAAGAAACGTCATCACATTTATTTGCATTAGTTGATTTATCATGACGATTCTCTAATGTTTCGTTCTTTTTCAACGGTCAAATCCTTTTCTCAGTTCACGCAATAAGTAAAGCCCAGTTTTTAAAGCGCGTAAATATAATACGTTTATTAATGTATACCATTAAAATAAACTTACTATTTAAAAAAAGACAATCTTTTTGCAAAAAAAACAACAAATAGGAAAAATATACATTGTTTCAAAATGAATATGCACAATAAATATCTTTTACATAAATCGAAAAAATCCATAACCTCAATGTCATCCGCCGCTATCGAAACGAAAACCCTAAATCCGGCCAAGCTCCGCAATAAAAGCTTATTTTGACTTCCTCTTCAAGAACTCGGCACTTTTGCCCCAATTCCGTTCCATGCATTAAAAGTCATCACCAAGAAAGATTACAAATTCTTCTAGCCCACGCTTCTCTAATAGTAATGAAAGCAAGATATCGTTTGATATATTTTGCTCCATGAAGTTTCTGCCAGTGAATTAAACCCTACAGCAAAAGACCCCTTTTGATTTTTTCTGAGAATTTATAAACCGGTTTTCCCATTTTCTCACTTTCATTATACCACTGAAACGGACCGCTTACAATTATTGTTAAGCACTGTCTGCAACGCAGGCACCGGATAAAACACAAAAAAACCTTCCTTCGCAAGAGTCCTTAAATAAACGGAAATCCAACTGCCGTGACATCCCATTTTTTAATAACAAACAGGCTCTTGAATACAATAACTTAGGCGCAAAGAACGCCATAGAAACTCAGTCCATTTACCGCCTCTCTAATAAAACAGAGAGACGGTAAACAAATCCATAAAATACAATTTTATAACAAGATAATTTTTCTGCATCAAAAGGCAGAAATAAAACGGAAACCCCGACACAAAAGGAGGCTTCTATCCGTTATTTGTGCGTCGAATTCAAATACAATATATCGGAGCAGATGCCCTCGCCTGAAAAAATATATTTGCCATCGGCTTTCAACGTTTTGCCAAAAGCACTGCGATAATCACCCTCCCCCTTCAGCATCGCTTTGGACACCTCTGGACCAACTCCTACAATAACAATCGCTTTTTCACCAGAATTGGCCGTGAATTCTGCCACACGAACAGTTCCCGATAATGTGTCCACCACAAGTTGCTTCGGAGCTGTATCGGACAGAATAAAGGACTGGAAGTTCTTTAGCGCCTTCACTGTCTTGCTGAATTCTTTCCACTGAACAGCATACGATTCTTTGGGCAATTTGGGCGATCCCAAATAGGCATAATTATAATAAACAAAGCCTTTGGCTCCGTGAATTGCAGCAATCAAGGCCATGGAACGCATTTCATCATTGTTTGGCGCACGGAAATTTGCCATATCCGCATCGTTCTTAGCATAGTACGTTCCCATATTCATAACCTGCGGATTAACCCACATCGGCATACTCGTATGAGCAAGCTGCGTTACAGCAAATTCTGCGGCCTTTAAATGATAGGGTTTCGTCTTACTCACAGGATAACAGTCAACCCCTAAAATATCTGCCGTTGACCCCAGAGCGGGGATAGTTTCTGCACGATAATCAATCCCGTAAGTGGGATGATTTGAATCGAGTTGGTTGAATAAGCGACGCATTTGAGTCAGACGTTTGATTTCACCGGGGGGTTCCTCGTCATTAATATACCAGGCAAGCAGCGCGGAATGATCCTTGAACGAGGTTGCCAATTTACGCACGATCGCATCTTGACCAACAGCGCCTTCCCATTGTTTACGACTCCAACGACCTTTTGAGCCGACATCCTTTACCGAAAAAATCACTTTGACATTTTTTTTGGCACAATAATTCAGAACTTCACGAATGAGCTCAATTCGATCGCTGCCCTCACGAAAGCGCAAATCCATGGAATTATAGGACAGCACACAATTAACACCAGCAGCACTAAAAGCATCGATGTCGCGTTTCGTTAAATTTCCGGCATAAACACCTAGAGGCATAAAAAGTTCGCCATCAACATAAGCACGACCGCGTGCGTCAAAACGTACCATTTGCTTTGATTGGCCGTGTTGAATTACAAGCGGAATATCCGTAGAATAAACAACCTGTTTTGCAACGGCATCAATGCAATAGACTTTGGTATTATATGTCCCATCCGGAATATCAGAACAGTCAAACGATGCGCTTGAACCGGTAAGTTTAGACACAAATGTTTTACCGTCTTGCAATGCAAGCTGAATGTAAAGATTCTTGTTTTTCGGGAACGAATAGTCATAGAACGCCTTAACGGTCAGTTTACCGTTGTTAACAGTGTTATAGGGTGCAACAAAGTAAACGCTCCATAACCCCGACCCCAGTTCCTTAATTGAGACATCATCAAACCAAGCCGTTCCAGTTGCCCCACGCCACAAATACAATGAAAGCGAGGCTGAAACAGCATTTTTGGGAGCAACTTGCTCCGCACGAATCAGCGTCCAGTCCTTTGTTCCCCAAATACCGCGCAGAAAAACTCCAGTGTTACTCAAATAAACTGATTTACCATTTTTATCCTGCCCCGAAAATTCCAAACACAAAGATGCTCCGGCATTTTTGCATGGCACAAGATCTTTCGTTTTGACCCAGGCACTAATTTCGTAAATTTTGGAAGGTTCTATTTTAAAACTCTGTCCAGTTACCCTATAGGACTTGGGATCTGTCCGAATTATTTGCAATGCACAAGTACCGTTACGCCCTGCGCCGAGAACAACTTTTCCCGCCTGGGCAAGCCCTTTCCAGCCAGTGGTGTTTTCTTCAAAACCAGAATTGACGATCTTTACCGGTTGGGACTGTATTTGATCCTCTCGCTCAAGCTGGGTTAAATCAAACGGCTGAATCGCGAAGGCCGAAAACGAAACGGCCGTCGATAACACGATGAGAAAAAATGTTTTTTTAGAAAAAAGCATAGCTCGATTGCCTCGTTTTATTGAAGATACCAAAAATTACCTGGGTCCATATACAGAAGTGTACTACAGACTTCACCAGGGCATCGGAGTGTCTCCGTGTGACCATCAAGAAAAGACATATTGGTAAAACCATTGTGAAAAGCAGCTACTTTATGACTGCTGCCAGATGAAAGAGGATCCCAATAATGCCACGGCAAACCTGCTGTTCCTGTCACAGCGTCTGTCAGATAGCCAAACGTTGATGGCTGAGCAAAATCAGGACCAATCAATTTCAATGCGTTTTTTGGAGTCCAGAACCAACCTCTTTTCGATGCATAGCGAGACGGCATTCCATAAGCGCTTGTATTAAGCACCTTACTTTTCGTCACACGTTTTGAGTCGCTGATAACCGCTTCCGGACAAAGCCAATTTTTACCGACATACCAGCCACTGTAATTAGGACTACTCAGGTAAACACCCGGCGTGTATCCTGCTTTGCAAAGTATTTCAGCATAGCTCTTTAATGCATCATTTTCATAGGTAATAAACCACCCATCACTGTCATCAGAATAGAGCACAAGCGTGAGCATGCATTGCTTTTGATTATTAACACACGTGATGGTTTTGGCTTTCCTCCGCGCCTGACTAAGCGCCGGCAAGAGCATGGATGCCAAAATTGCTATAATAGCAATAACAACCAAGAGCTCGATCAGTGTAAAGACATGATCTTTTTGTGAATTAGACATACTGTAATCTCCCTTCATTTGTTTGTTTGTTTTTTGTTTTTCGCGTATAAAGATAATATTGACGCGTCCTTACTGCTTTTTTGTAAGATTCTAGAAAAAATTCTATCATTCCGTGTAGACCTCCTTATTGGCACATTAATCGCTGAGAATATCGCTATTCACATCCTTTGCATGGAACATCCATTTTCCATTTTCCAGCGCCGTTAATCCATACTCAGAACGGTACTTTTTATTCCGATCTATTAAAATTTCAGCCTCAGCTTCACCGGGCCCAAGTGCTACAACAATCACTTTCGATTTTCCCTCATCATCCGTTAACTGCCAAGCCTTTACTTGTCCCTTCCGTACTTTTAGCGGTACTTCTTGCACTGTTTTTTCAGAAAGCAAGAAAGGCTTTAGTTTATTTAGAAGTCCAATTCCCTTTTGCACTGTTGCCAAATTAGCTTTCGTATCCCCGTCTTTTTTGGGATCCGGCTGACAAAGCGGAGTATAGGTGTAAAAATAATAGCCATTCACACCATACCCTGCGGCAAGTAAAATCATGGCACGAAATTCATTTTCGTTTGGAAAACGACATTTGGAATGATCTTTTGTTTTTGAAAAATACCGACGCATATTAAACATTTGTAATGTAAACCAATGCGGCAATCCGGTTTGTGCTCCTTCTTCCAGTTGGGGAACCATGGAAGCAATAGACTTCTCTTCATGAATCGGATAAGCATCACAGCCCAAAGCATCCGATGCCGGGCCATAAACCCGCATCGATTCAGTCGTATATCCAAGTGCGCATAATACCCACGCCGGATGGTTCGGATCAAGCTTATTCAATAACTGACGGCGCGCAGTCAACTCCGGAATCATCTGGTTCGGCAACTCATCACAAATGTACCAACTCAGCAGACCCGGACGGTCTTTGAAAAGTGAAACGATACGCCGAACAATTTTATCCGTTCCATGATCTCCATAAAGCGAAGTCGTAGCGTGGCGTCCCGATGCAGCATACAAATTTTTGATAGAAAAAACAATTTTGAGGTTCTTTTTTTCACAGTAGTCAAAAACTTCCATTGCTCGTTTATAACTTCTGGGTGCCTTACTAAACCCCATTGAGGTAGCATTATAAATCATCAGGGTATTGAAGCCGATATCTTTTAAAAAGGTCAGCTCGCTTTTCTTATTTGCATTACAAAAAACTCCAATTGGCAAAAATTTCTTGCCATCAACAAGGACTCGATTTTTGGAATCAAAACGACAGTAAGAAGGGGCTTCTATATCGGTTTTCGCCACAGTAAGCGGAAATTCATTTTCTTCCAGGATCAATTTTCGTGCAGTATCAAGAACTTTTACTTTCAGTTGTCCATCCCCTAAAGCTTCTTGAGGTAGTTGTAATTCTGCTTGATCTTCAATAATAGGAGCAATCATGACATTGCTATTCCATTCGGCATAAGCATACAATTTACCAGAAGCGGCCTCGTTCATGATTGTTTTCCCATCATTACCGAAAACCAACTTCACTTTTTGCCCCGGCATTGCCTGCAACATCGGAGTATTGGCAGAATAAATAGTCCAGCGACTTTCTGCCGGAGTAATTTTCGCTTCATCAAACCATACTTTACCCGTCATGTTCCGATCCAGATAAAAAGAGAAAGACGCTCCAGAGGCCTGTTCTGGTATTTTAAGGTTTTTAATTTCAATTCGCGTCCAATCCGACGTTCCACGCACGCCTTTCGGATAGATTCCTCCTCGCATCCATTTTCCGTCTTTTCCTACAAGCCCAATGCAAAAAGTGCCACCGCGACCAATCTTTTTATTACCGACATCTTTGATTTCTTCCCCGCGAATCATCGCACTGAAGTTGTACGCTTTACCAGGGATAACATTCAGGTCCTGAGTCCCAGCAATGACATATTCTTTCGGATTGGTTCGTTCATAAAAAAGTCCTCCGGAAGCAACACACCCACCGCCATTTTCAACGCAAGCCCGCGAGTTTACTTTCCAGCCACTAGCCCCCGCCTCAAAACTAGGATTTACAATTTTTACCACAGCTGTTTTGACTTTTTCCAGCTCTTTATATTTTGTAATATCAATCTCTTGTCCACAAAGTGTCAGACAAAATAGTAAAACAAAATATACTGTAAAATATTTTTTCATAAAATTCATTTTTCCATCCATAAAACTTAAAAAAAACCGGTTTCATTTCTAATATCGAGAATTATTTTTTTAACGGAATCCCTTTCGGAAAGACCACTTCATAAGGCACACTGCAATGCAAATATTCCAAAGGCTTGGCTTTGGCAACCAAATTCAAAAAATCATTAAGCTTTTCCCAATACAATTCCGCCGATGGCGGATTTAATTCAATGTAATTATCATACCCCCGGATATTCGGCAAATAGGATAGTACTTTTATTTTCTCTTCCAAACCAGCCGCCGCTATTTTCTTTAACATTGCTTCGCTATGAAGATGCCAACATAAAAGGACTTCTGGCAGCATTTCATCGAACGGCCATGGTTGTTCTTCAAAATAAAGAGGCTTCTCACAACCAGAAAAATCAATGTCATATTTATGACAAATTGCAGCCCATTGCTCGGCCGCAAAATTTTGATACCCTGCCAGCGGAGTAAAAAACTGCAGTGCAATTTTTCGGTATCCTCTTTCACGCAATTGCGATACTACCAAATCGATCGTCTGAAACGTATCAAATTCACAAACATGAACTGGTAAATCTCCAGCATAATGCCGTACTAACGGAATAATGCCGGAACGAGAAACAGCCATAGCACACTCTGGAGTCAATGTATTGTAACCAAAAAGAAGAATATCAATCGGACAGGTTTCCCAAAAACTCGGATCTTCTCTCAACCGCTTGTTTCCCATATCTAAAAACATCGTATTGTAATTCTCATAATGCAATTTACTTGCCAAATTACTTAAAAACTCCCGATTCTCAGCGGTACTGTCAATTTTCTTGCACAACACACCAATTGCATAATGCTTGACACGCTTATGAGCACAATAATTTATAACGCTTCCCCGCGGCCCCGGAGAAATGAATCCAGAAATGGAAAGCGGCTTGACCGCCTTACTAATGGTCTGCATGGAAACATCAAACTCTAACATCAAAACACGCAATGGCGGAAGTTTTTCCCCATAGACGCCGTCCAAAATGTTTTTTTTAATTTTTTGGGTAATTAAGGTATGTTTTGTTATGTTCATCTTTAATGCTCTATATTGTGCTCTATACCATATTATAATACACAAATTAAAAATTTCAACTAACGTATACTTAAAATCATTCTAAAAATCAACTCTAGTTTGTGATTTGTGATTATCCAAAAAATGTTTAGACTTGTAGATAAATTTTGAATCCGACACCGGATACGCCTTGATGCGCTAACCGCTAAGTGCTTTGATATTAACACGAAGCACAACACAAGTCAATCAAAAACAACAAAAAATATTTTATTCCCCTTCAAGAACGGATAGAAAAATATTTCGCCTCAACGCGAAAGAACATCGTTTTTATCTATGTTTCACGCATCCTATTGCGTTGAAAACCAGCCGAAAAAACACAAGGACGTGCGTCTCCATAAATCAACGGACGTAGCTACATATTGGGGATGCCTTTATCGGTATATCAAACATCATATTATCTTGCAATCAGCACAGAAAAATGCACAAACGTACGTCTTCATAGATCAACGAAACGGACAACATATTAGGGATGTTTTTCTGCGTATTTTGGTCACCTAAAGTTTATACCCAAAATGTTTTAATCTTGTCATAATCTTTAACAATGATTACAATGCCTTCCGAAGCATTGCATGACTTCCATGGTTCTTCATGTCTTTTTGATGTCTTGACTTTAAACTTGCTAAAACCATGCATCCATCTTTTTATACCACAAAAGTCATAGCATTTCAGGATAGTTTATGCATCTATATGTTCTTTCTTGAAATCACAAAAAAAGTTGCTATATTTTTTGCTGTGGTTTTTGATTTTACAATTTTTGCCCACCCTACCATTGGGGGAACCCCCTCCCCGCGCGTAAGAAAATTTTGAGATTATTAATACCGCATACCCATAATCATAGCAGATAAGGGGCTGTAAAAAAATTAACTTGACAATTTGCCGAAAAAATCGTGATTTGATTTTGGGGCCGACAACGAGGAGCATACCCTCAGGTATGTGACGAGGTTGGCGGCACAAAAAGCATT
>Ga0172377_10004972_pt1 | contig 13648 bp, 8 predicted proteins | sample Pumphouse3metaG_FD_119749 | JGI IMG/M metagenome (GOLD analysis project Ga0172377, IMG submission 119749) | Leachate microbial communities from a municipal landfill in Southern Ontario, Canada - Pumphouse #3 metaG | ecosystem: Engineered > Solid waste > Landfill > Unclassified | place: Canada... | reverse complement strand
CCGCTCTTCACCACGTGCCGCCGGCTGCCGGAAAGAACCGGACGGGACTTGCCGCCGTTGACATTTGAACGCACCGGGGCAGAAGACGATATCCGCAGCTTCTGACCGGCATGAATCTTCGCACTCTTCCCGAGTCCGTTCCACGCCTGCAGATCCGGAACGGAAACGCCGTAATGGCGCGCAATGGAGAAAAGTGTTTCCCCGCGGCTGACCGTATGCGTCCGGGAGGAAACGGGCTCGCTGTTCTCGGAACGCGAATTCTGCTGCGGAGCGGGAACGCGGAGCCGCTGCCCCACATAGAGGCGGCCGGAAGTCGCGCCATTGAGCTCCATCAACGTTTCCCGGGAAACGCCCTGGGAAGCGGCGATCGAAGAATAGGTATCGCCCGGACGCACGATATACGTGCCGCCTTTGAACACGACGGGAGCGGACTTGTCCGCATCCACTGGAGCGTCGTCATCTTCATCATCCGAAGCAATCGTCCGCAGAGGGGGTTCCGCGAGATACAGCGTGTCCCCTTCCTTAATGTCCGAACCGTCGAGATGATTCCAGGTCTGCAGCTTCAAAATGGAAATGCCGAAGGCGCGCCCGATGGACGCCAGATTATCCCCGGCCTTGACTTCGTAAGTGCGTCCGTTCGCCTGCGCCCTGGCTTTCACTCCGGCAGGGATGGAATACCGGACGCTCGGACCCGGGAGCGGGATCATCAGCGTCTGACCCCGGTGAATCCGGTTTGAACGCATGCGATTCGCCTTCTTAACCGATGAAACGGCGACCCCGAACTTGCGGGCGATCGACCCGAGGTTATCCCTGCGCTGAACTTTGTAACTCTGCCAACGGGCCGCCTGATGCTTGTCCATTTTTTCATACACGGCCAGAAATTCATCGCGCGTCCCGACAGGAATGCGGAGCGTGTAATTCTGCCGCGGCGGCGTATACAGACGGCTGAGTTCCATATTCAAATCCATGATCGACTGCGTGGAGACGTCGAGGATCTCCGCGACCTTGTCCAGGGGGAAACATTCCGTCACCGTCACCGTATCATACGCAGGGAGCGCCGCCGGTTCGATCTTCATTCCGTAGTGTTCCGGATAATGCCCCACGATCATCGCGGCGAGAATGCGGGGCACGTAATGCATCGTTTCCCTGGGGAGAGCGAGGTCCCAGTAAGAGACTTTCGCTGCGACCGGCGCGGCGGGAACCACAGAATCCGTCATAACGGACACAGACTGTTCCGATACGGTGGAATCCTCCGCGGGAATATCGGTGTCAACGGAATCCAGGTCCGCCTCGTCGGATACAAAAGACACATCTTCCGTAGCCGAATCATCGGCGGTGGAATCCTCCGCAGTCCCCATATCCACGGAATCCGCGGCGGGAATATCCGGCATAGCGACAGCGGCATTCGCGTTGCGGACAAGCCGGCGGACGCGGCCTTCCCCGCAGTTATAAGCGGCCATGGCGAGAAGCCAGTCCCCGAATTCATCGTGCAATTTCGTCAGGTAAGAAAGCGCGGCGTCCGTCGCCATCGCCGGATTCCGGCGCATATCGACCCAATAGTCCACTTCAAGCCCGTAATGCCTTCCCGTAGCCGGGATGAACTGCCATAATCCGGAAGCCTTCGCGCGGCTGTACGCCTTCTGCTTAAAGCCGGATTCCACGAGCGCCAGATAAATAAGGTCCGCGGGCATTCCCCGTTCCTTGAGCTTCGCGTAAATCATGGAATCGAGAGCGGTCTTGCGCGAAAGGGAGCCTTCCGTGAAAGCACGCGCTCCATGCGTCATATAATAAATTTCCTGCATCACGCGGTCATTGAGCTCCACGGGGAGCGAAAACTGCGAAAGGTCCAGCGTATCGAGGAAACTTTGGATTTCAATGCGCTGCGAGCTATCGAGAGGCGGTTCGTCCAGGCCCTCGTGCCCCTCCTCCTCAAAGTCATAGCGGATGTATTTAGAGGCATCTTCCCCGAGTTCCGCCAAGTGGGGATAAATTTCATCCAAGGCCCGGATGATTTTCGTCGGCATCTCTTTCCGGTACAGCGAATCCTGCGGACGCGCCACCGCGGAATAAAGCGAATCATGATTCTCAATAACAAGATTTTTTAATGCGACATCCAAATGATAACGGGCAAGGAGCCAGTCTTCATTCTCCATCGCCTGCAATGCATTTTCGTACTGCTTCCATGAAGGACGCTTCGCTATCTCGGGAGCGACCCAGTCGGACAACGCACGCGATGCGAACGATTCTTCCGCCATCGGCGTGTAAGGCTCCCCTTCATATTCCTGCGCCGGTTTATTCGCACAGGACGTGAAAAGCCCGGCTATAAGGACAACCAGGCATGTTCCCTCCCATTTACGGGAAAGACTCACTGATCGTAGTCCAGATCTTCAGCGTAATCAGACCATATCTGGTCTCGCTTAAATGTCAGATGATCGAAATCGACTTCCTCGTCGACCTCTTCTTCCTCTTCTTCACCGTCCTCATCTTCCCCGTCTTCATTGGGAATGGGGACTGAAGAATCGAAATTCTCACCTTTGGGGCGCCGACCGCAATGGATTTTCCGTCCGTGATCCGGATCCGAAAGTTTTCTATTCATTTCGCACCTCCTAAAGAACCTTGTTCATTAAAATCAGAATCACCACCGCGGCAGCGAGGGCTGCTATCATCTGAATGATGATAATCACCCGGTTGACCCGATAGGCGAATTGCCGTCTAGGATGCCAGGCCGGCAGATCTGATCTCTTAAGTCCTTTGTTACCCATTGCTCGCAAATATACTCATTTTTGTGGAAACGCAAGTATTTTAAAGTTATTTTTTAAGTACATTGCGAATTTTTCTTTGTGCCGTCGTCGTGATACTGCCTGTGACCCGTGCCATAGCCGTAATGACCGTAACCATAGCGGTAACCATAGCCATACTGATAGCTGCCCCGCCCGCCTTCATACACACAGCGGTTCATCACGAACGCCGTGGGGCATTTCCCGGTGAGTTCCAGCATGCGGAGGCCTTCGCGGATGGCGTCGATGTCGTGAGCCCCGTAGCGGAGCACGATCAGCCGAAAATCGGCGAGGCGCGCGACCCACTGCGGATCGGTCACCAGAAGGAGCGGCGGCGTATCGATGATGACCAGATCGAACTGGGATTTCACCTCGTTCACGACCTGACGGAACACGTCGCTCCCGAGAAGCTCCGCCGGATTGGAAGGAACGGAACCGGCGCCGAGAATCATCACGTTCGGACAATCTTTCAGGGAATGAAGGACATCCTTGACTGCTGCATGACCATAGAGCACTTCGGAAAGGCCGCTTTCACGGCGGGAGCGCAGCTTCCCCTTCCGGAGATCGGCGTCTATAAGAAGCACTTTCTTGTTTGTCTGCCCGAACAGAACAGAAAGACGTTTGGAAATGTAGGACTTTCCCACCGAAGGGATAAGCCCAGTCACCATCAGGACTTTCATGTTCCGGTCAGTGCAGGAGAATTCGAGCGCGGTGCGCAGGGTACGGACCGCTTCGTCGGCAAGTTCATCCGGATCGTTCTTTTTCGCTTCCGGAACTTTCGCATAGACGCTTACCCCCGTTTCCTTTTCTATTTCAGAGGAACACTTCTCTCCGCGGGATGATCCGAGCCGGAGAAGGAATACGAGACCGCAGCCAAGAAGCAACGCGCCGGCAAAGAATCCGGCAAAGATGAGCGTCCGGCGCGGACTCACCGGAAGGACTTCCAGAGAAGCATGGTCCACGATCCGCGCACTCCCCACCTGTCCCGCACGAACGATCCGGAGCTGCTGTATATTATTAAGAACGGTCGTATAAAGTGTGTCATTGAGGGCGACGTCTCCCTTGAGACGCATCACTTCCTGCTGCGTGAGCGGCAATTCCTTGGTCGATGCGCCGACCTTGTTCATTTCCGTCCGGATCTGCGCTTCCTGCTGATCTATGGTCTGGATGGTCGGATGATCCGGCGTGAACAGCTTGGATTGCTCCTTTTTCTGCTGCTCCAAGGCAAGGAGTTGCTTCTGCAGATCTACCTGCTTTTCAAGCACCATGCGCGCTTCACTGGAAAGGTCCACGGATCCCACGGAATAGCGGTACGCCGTGAGTTTCTGTTCAGAACTGTCCAGTTTCATTCTAAGGGCCGGCAGCTGCGATTCCAGGAAAGTCAGCGTTTTTTCGGCCTCAGCACTATGCATTTCCACATTTTGGCGCACGTAGGCATTTGCCACGGCGTTGAGGACGGCTGCGGCTTTGTCCGGATACTGATTTTTATACGTGAGCTGAATGACGCCCGTCTTTTTTCCTTTTTCGGAAACGTCAAGGTGTTCTGCGAGCGCACGCTCGGCAAGAAGGGAATCCGTTTCTGAAAGAAGGAATCTCTGACCCGGACGGGCCTTTATCCGCAGCACTGAAAAGCGCACGGTATCCCCTTCATAAGGGACTTTGTACAACTCACCGGTACGTCCGCGGATAATGCTCTCACCCCGGCCGTTCAGCAGAGCGAAATGCAAGGAATCGATGACCTCCGCAGACCATTTTTCCTTTTTGCCGACGGCAGCTTCGGGCGTATCAAAAAGCTGGAGATCCATCCGCCCTTCGCGGTGAAACAGCCTGTCAAGAACGCCCGTCGGCACTGCCGAATAACAGAGATGTTCCTCTTCCACGACCTTCGAAAGCACCATGCGGCTCTTCATCAGTTCGATTTCCGCGTCGGAAGGGCTCGGCATGTCAAGGAGCGCCCCCATGTCGCCGATGGCGAGACCGGCCTTGCTTCCTTCGAGATCCACCTGCAGCATCGCATCGCTCTGGTACTGCGGCCGGATCCAGTTCATGCAGACGACTCCGCCGAACAGACCTACCACGGCAAAGACAGCGAGCAGTTTCCATCGTGCGACTAAAATGGACAGGACTTCCATCAGATCAATTTCATCATCCGCCTCGCGGACTTTATTTACATTCTGCAGATCGGTATCCATTCGACTACCAGTTCATCAGATCATCCTTGGCGACTTTCGTGCTGTGAATGGACAAGGTGGAGTAATAAAGCATCTGCGCCGTCGGGAGCAATTCCGACACAAGGCGGTTCCAGCGCGTAAGACCCGTGGCGTCCACATAGACGATGTCATTCGGCTTCAGCAGGAAACGGTCGCCGAACACAAGGGCGAGCGGATTCCGGGAATTCAGATGATAGACCTGAATCGTGTCCGGGACCGCCGCGATGCGGAACACATAGATAGCCTCGCTCTTGGCGGACGCCATCTGCAAGCCACCGGCATCGGCGAGCGCTTCGGAAAGCGACAGACGGCCCTTGTGGAACGGAAGCGCCTGCTGCTTTCCGACTTCACCCATCACATATACGCGTGCCTCATCAATGCTCCCGACCCGGATAACGTCATTGCTCTTGAGAACGATGTCCGCAGGACCGGCTCCGGCGGGATAGGACGCAAGCAGATTAATTATATAGGATTTGCCGTCCCGGGTGAATTCCACGCGGGACGCGTCGCCGTCTTCCGAAAGGCCTCCGCAGCTGTTGATCGCCTCCAGGAACGAGACAGGAATATCGGAAAGAGGAATGACCCCCGCCCTGAGCACCGCCCCCTGCACGTAAGCCTTGCGGCTCTGACTCTTGAGGAGACGGACGTCAATCTGAGGATTATTCAGCACTTTGGAAAGAGACTGCTGGATCAGCGTGCGCACGTCATTTACAGTTTTTCCCGCCGCCGGAATAGAACCGACATAAGGGTAAAAGAGATTGCCGTCCGGCATCACGAGCTGTCCCGTCGCGTTGTCCGTGCGGTAGGAACCGAGAGGCATGGTCAGCTCCGGATGCTCCCAGACGACGACCTGCAGTAAATCGAAGGAACCCAGCTTATAGGGTTCCTCGTCATACTTAAGAAGCTCCGGCGGAATCCGTTCGCCACGGGCATCCGAAGCGGCTATCGATGAAAGTGACTTGGGATTGATGCTCTGAATGCGCACACGCGCGCCTTGAAAAGAGGCAAGCGTGTCCACATCCCCGGTTTCGTCTGACTGCTGATCAAAGACCATGCCTGGCGCCCAGAAACAACCGTTAAACAAGAGTACTGCGGGCAAGAGAGCAAATAAACGATAAAACCGCACGGCAAACTCCTCAATTTTTTGTTTTCTATCATTAAACGGCGAATAAGATAGAAAATGTTTTATTATGCAAGTAAAAAAAACTATTTTTAACTACAAAATTATTTTTTTCTTTCCTTTAAGGAGGATAAATGAAGCGATATAGAAAGATTCCCCTCTGCCTGGGTTTAGCCTTCGGGCTCGCCTCTGCCCAGACCGGATTAAACGGCGGCCTGGATGGGCTGCATCAACAGACGGCAAACACCTTCGGCCAGTGGAATTTCACGGCCGGCGTTGGCGTTTCGGCGACTTCGGACAGCAGGGTTCTTTCTGAAACCGGCGGCTATTATGACAACAGCGGAAAGGTCGTGATCCAGGACAGAATCGCCCCGATGATCGCGGGCGATGCGTTCCTCGGTTTAGGCCTTACCGACTTCTGGGATATCGGAGCGACGCTCCCCCTGAACTATGACGGCGAGAATCCGGAACCTTATGCGCAGCACATGCGCGGCTCCGCCATCGGAGACGTCGATATGTGGACGAAAATCAAGATCCCGACTCCGGACGGCTCCATTTTCAGGGCGGCCCTTGTCGCAGACGCCTATGCTCCGACAGGAAAGAGCGAAGTCGGCATGTACCCCCGCCACCAGTGGTACAGTAAATCAACGGATGAAAGCACGTCCGCTTACACCGCAGGCGACTGGGCCTTCGGCGGGACTCTCGTCCTGACATTTGACTTTACACAGATAGACGTTCCGTTCCGCTGGAACGCGGACGCCGGTTACGTACAAGTGCTAGGCGACGGTACGAACACGATGACCTGGGCCACCGGTCTGAACGTTCCGACCTCGGCTGCGGATTTCTTCCTCGAAGCCTCCGGCGAAATGCGCGTCGAAAAGGTGGACGGGCAGCACCGCGAACCCAAGGCGGACCCGATGTACCTCACACCGGGCATGCGGCTCCACCTGCCTCTCGGCATGGACCTCGCCCTCGGCGCGGACCTCGGCATGAACGGGCTTTTCTATGCCGACTATGACGGCGAGCATACGACGCCGATCATCCGCAAGAAGAACGGGGAGACGATCCGTTACTCCGTGACCGGTCCGCACTACGGACTTTCCGCGCTCCTCAGCTGGAACAGCGGCCGAATCAAGGACAACGACGCGGATAAGGACGGCGTTCCTGACAAAAAGGATCTCTGCTCCCACACGCCAGAATCCTTCCCGGTGGACACGAACGGCTGCCCGCTCGACCAGGATAAGGACGGCATTCCGGACAACCTCGACAAGTGCCCGAACACGGGAAAAGGGCTTTCGGTGGACAGCATCGGCTGCACGATCGATTCCGATAAGGACGGCGTCGCGGACGGACTTGACAAATGCCCGAACACCCCGGCCGGCGCCGCAGTGAATGCTACCGGCTGCCCGCTGGATGCGGATAATGACGGCATCGCCGACTATAAGGACAAATGCCCGAATACGCACAAAGGCGCGACCGTCGATACGCTCGGCTGCCCGGCCGATGCGGACAAGGACGGCGTCGCCGATGAAATCGACAAATGCCCGAACACATCCATGAAGGCAACGGTGGATGATTCCGGCTGCCCGCTCGACCAGGACAAGGACGGCGTGCCCGATTACAAAGATAAGTGCATGAATACGGCGCGCGGCGTGACCGTCGATACGCTCGGCTGTCCGATGGATAACGACAAGGACGGCGTCGCGGACTATCTTGATAAATGCCCCGGCACACCGGCAAGCGCGGTCATTGACAGCACCGGCTGCTCCAAGGACACGGACAGGGACGGCGTGGAAGACGTGAAGGACAAGTGCCCGAACACGCCTATGGGAATGACTGTCGACAGCACGGGTTGCATTCTTGACTCGGATAAGGATGGCGTCGCCGACGTGACGGACAAGTGCCCGAACACGCAGGCGGGAACGACTGTGGACAGCACGGGCTGCCCGGTCGATGCCGACGCCGATGGCGTGCCCGATCCGCAGGACAAGTGCCCGGGAACGCTTCCCGGCGTGAAAGTCAAGTCCAATGGCTGCCCTGTTGACAAGAAACAGGACCTGAGCCAGCTCAAGAAAGGCATCAACTTCAAGCCGAACTCCGCGATTCTCACGAATGCGAGTTACTCGACGCTCGATGACATCGTCGCGCTTCTTCGCGAAATTCCGGTGGCGAAGCTCGAAGTGCAGGGCCATACGGACAGCACAGGCAATGAAGACAAGAACGTCGATCTTTCACAGAAGCGCGCGAACACCGTCGTTGATTACTTTGTCCGCAAGGGCATCGAAGTCAACCGTCTTCGCGCAATCGGTTACGGTTCCGCCCGTCCGATCGCCGATAACAAGACGAAGGTCGGTCGCAATGCGAACCGCCGCGTGGAACTGGTTCCGTTCCAATAATAGGCGATTGAGTCTGTAACACGAAGCCTTCCCGATCCGGGAAGGCTTTTTCGTTTCCGTCAGTGCGGAGGAATGTTTTTTTTCTGTGTCACGGAGCGCCGTTATAAAGCGACACAAACGATTCGTAATGATCATCAGTGTAATAGATGACGCAGGCTTTCGCATAAACTAAACGATTCGTGCCGCGGTTCTCGGCATAATAATCGACATCGCATTCGTGATAAGTATTTTCCGGGAGTAGTTCCTCGTTATTATTGAAGGAATCACCGCCGACCATCACGCCTAGCGTTGCCCACGGATTGAAATTCCATTTAGTGAAAGTCCATCCCTGAGCGACGTAAAGCGATTCGGCCTCAACCATTGTCCGATAATTGGCAGGGAGTTTTCCGAACTTGCAAAGATACGCAGCGACGGAATCTCGGGTTGTATAAGCTGCGGATTCGGAAACGGCGGCATATATGCTTTTTGATTCCGCAAATGAAGCACTAGAGGAACGGGACGAAGAGGATTCTGCACCCACAACTCCGGACGAACCAGACACGGTCTGCGAACATGCTGTGCAGACCGCAATGGGGGCGATTATTGCAAAAAGGCGGAATTTCATATCAGAAAATATACGTGATTACGATTGCCGCCGTTGCGAGGATGAGCAGGAACGGAGGGAGGATCGCGCGACGCATTTCCGGAGATCCGAAGATGAATACGAGGGAGCCTTTGCAGATCGTATTGCCCACGCCTGCGAGCGCGATGGCAATGGTCGCTTCGTGAAGCCCCACCGCAGCATGGGATTCCATTTCCAGTGCGGAAAGCGCGATGGCATCTATGTCCGCGAAGCCAGCGATGAAGCTCGAAAGCATCAGGGCACTCTCACCGAGGTAATGCTGCGCCGCGCTCGCGACGAAAAGTACGCACGCGAAAATTGCGCCGAACTTGATCGCCGGGAGAAGCTCGAAAGGATTCGTGTATTCGGATTTCACGGAATGTCCGCCATCGCTGTGACTCATATAGAACGCATACGCGAGTCCCGGAAGCGGAGGAATGAGTAGCGGGAGCAGAAGCGCCGTGCGGAACGCGGGATTCACCACAAGACACACGGCATACACGCGGATGTACATCACGGACCAGGCGATGACGACCCCGAGGGCGAGGCTCCGTCCATATTCGGGATTGTCCCGGCTGCGCTGCGTAAGGTTCCAGGTGAGTGCGGTACTTGATGCGAGTCCGCCGAGGAGTCCGGTGATACCGATGCCTTTGCCCGGCCCGATGACCTTGATGAGGATATAGCCCACGAAACTAATGCCAGAAATGAACACCACGAAAAGCCAGAGCTTATACGGACTTAGGACCTCTAGGCCTGCGGGGCCGTAAGCCGTCTTAGGAAGGATCGGGAGGATGACTGCGGAAATGAGCGCGAATTTGAGAGTCGCTATCAAATCCTCTTTAGACACTTTGCGGGCGAAATCATGAAGCTGGCTTTTGACGGTGAGGAGCCACAGGAGGCACACGCCTATCGCCGCGGCTTCGAGAATCCGGCCATACCAGCAAAGCGCGCCGAGCAGATACACGGCAAGCATCGTTACGCTCGTGGTGAGACCGGGCTGCGTGTCCTTGATCTCGCGGAAGGCGATGATGTGCGCGACAGCGAGGAGAAGTCCGATGACGCACAAAATGACGACGAACGGCGCGGGAGAACCGAGAAGGGAGGAAATGAGCGAGGCGACACCGCCAAGGAGCCCCGTGATCGCAAACGTGCGGATGCCGGCAGGATGATAATCGCCCGTGCCGTTAAAGGAATGTTCCCGCTGAAGCCCGATGAGGAACCCCAAAGCGAGCGCACACGCAAGTCTGTAAAAAACATTCAGTTCCATGAATCCAAATGTATACTCATTTTTCAAGGAAAGCCGGCGGGACGGTTCCAAAGAAGAAGAAAAGAGACAGGGACAAAAACACTCACGCGCCATAGCGCCCCCACAAAATCTACCTTTGCGCCCGTGAACGAAACTAAAGAACTCTCCCCCGCCCTCTCCCGCCGTATAAAGCTGCACGTCACGGGTCCCCTGCATGATTTCCGCGTCATCTGTCATCCCGGTTTTGAAAAGACGGCAATCCGGGAACTCGCAAGCCTCGGCATCCTCAATGTAAAAGAAGATTACGGCGCCGTGGAATTCAACGGAAAACTCACCGACGCCTGGAAAGTGAACGCTTTCGCGCGCACCGTCACCCGCGTATGGATGCGCATTGCTCACTTCAAGGCGGAGAATTTTGGACGTTTCGAAAAGGAAGTCGCGGACATTCCTTGGGAACTCTATTTGCCTTCGGAGAGAGCGCTCCCGGAAATCACGGCGGTGTGCCACAAATCCCGGCTCTACCACACGGATGCGCTCATTGAAAGGGCGGCCCCCGTCATCGGCGGAAAGTTGCACGCAGTATCGCAGAGCACACGGGCCGGGGCGGCGGATTCCGGACTTTTAGGCAAGGAGCCTCCGCAGTCCGTACTTTTCCGGTTCGATAATGATGTCTGCGAAGCGAGTGTGGACCTCACGGGAGAAGCGCTCTACAAGCGCGGCTACGATAAATTCACGGAGAGAGCGCCCCTCCGCGACACGATGGCCGCGGCGATTCTCTACGAAAGCGGCATCCTTACCGCACAGACACTTGAAGACCCGATGTCCGGAAGCGGAACGTTCTCGCTCGAAGCGGCACTCTGGGCAAGCGGGAAAACCCCGGCGATGACCCGCAAAACGGAATCCGGGGCCGGGTTCGCCCTTTCCGCGCAGCCCGCCTTCAAAGCCGCCGCGTGGAATTTCATCGCTACGAAAACGGAATTTCCGAAGCCCGGTTCCGCGCTGAAGATTCACGCCGGAGACAAAGACCCGGAAGCGATGGAAACGGTTGCGCACAACATAAAAGCCGCGCAGATGGAAAAATTCATTGAAGCGGATACGGCGGACTTTTTCGAACACGCCCCCGCCGCGGAAAAAAATCGCACGCTACTCGTGCTGAACCCGCCTTACGGCAAGCGCCTCCCCGTGGACGCGCCCAAGCTCTATGCGGAAATCGGGAAAAAGATAGCGAAGGATTTTAAACACGCAGACGTCGCCGTGATAGTCCCCGACGCCTTCTGCGGCAAGGCGCTCCGGCTCCATGCGCAGAAAGTGATCAGGACGGATCACGGCGGAATGACCGTGACCGTGGAAATAAAGACCGCGCAATAAATTCGCGGAGCATCCAAAAGACGGACATACCCCTGTCCGACGGTATATTTTCTACCTTATCCGTCATGGAAAGCCAAGCACAGGATTTCGTACGGTACAAGGAGCTTGATAAGCAACTCCGCGACGCGAGCAGGGAATATTATAAAAACGGCTTTTCGCCGATGTCCGACCAGGACTTCGATTTCGGAATCAAGGAACTCGAAGCGCTTGAAGCGAAATACCCGGAGCTCCGCAAAGGCGATTCCCTCACGAACCGCGTAGGGAGCGACCTCACGAACGACTTTCCGAAAGTCGAGCACAGAATTCCGATGCTGAGCATCCAGAACGTATATAGCAAGGAAGAAGTCATCGCATTCATCCATCAGGTGGAATCCGCGGAGGAAACGCCTTCCGAATGGGTGTGCGAGCGCAAGATCGATGGCGTAAGCCTTTCCCTCACGTACCGCGACGGCGAACTCATCCAGGCGGCGACGCGCGGAGACGGTGTATTCGGCGACGAGATTACGCTCAACGTGCGTACCATTCCCGACATTCCGCACAAACTCAAAGGCGCGCCGGCCGGTCTCCTGGAAGTCCGCGGAGAAGTCTACATGGAATTCCAGGCGTTCCTCGACCTGAATGACACCTTTGACCGCGAGCACAAAAAAACATTCCAGAATCCGCGGAACACTGTCTCCGGAAGCCTCAAACTCAAGGATTCCAAGGAATGCGCGGCGCGCCCGCTGCGGTTCCTCGCCTACCACATTCCCGAACCCGTGGGCACGAAATTTCATTCGGAAAACCTCGAGCTGCTGAAAAAGTTCGGCTTCCGCACAAATGAATACTGGAAGGCGAAGGACGCCGACGGCATCATGAACATCGGGGACAAAATTCTCGCCGGGCGGGATACTCTCGGCTTCCCCATCGACGGCATGGTCGTCAAGCTGAACGACCTGCGCGTGCAGCAGGAACTCGGCAATACGGCAAAAGTGCCGCGCTGGGTCGTCGCCTACAAATTCAAGGCCGAGCGCGCGTACACGCCAGTGCTTTCCGTGGATTTTCAGGTGGGCCGCACCGGAGCGGTCACTCCCGTGGCGAACCTTGCCCCCGTGAGGCTCGCGGGCACGACCGTCAAGCGCGCGACGCTCCACAACTTCGATGAAGTCGCGAGACTCGACCTACGCGTGGGCGATACCGTGGGCGTTGAAAAAGGCGGAGAAATCATTCCGAAAATCATCGACGTGGATTTTTCGAAACGCCCCGCAGGTTCCGTGCCGCTCGCACCTCCGGACGTGTGCCCCGAATGCGGGACACCGCTCGTGCGCCATGAGGGCGAAGTCGCACTCCGCTGCGAAAACCTGCACTGCCCCGCGATGACGCAGTGCCTTTTCGAACATTTCGTGAGCCGCGAAGCGATGAACATCGAAAACCTCGGACCCGCGCTCATTTCCCAACTGCTGGATACCGGCAAAGTGAAACGGCCCTCCGACATTTATGCGCTCTCGCCCGAAGACCTGGAATCGCTTGACCGCATGGCGGAAAAGAGCGCTAAAAACGTTCTTGCCGCCATTCAGAAAAGCAAGGAAGGGAGCCTCGAAAACTTTCTTTTCGCCCTCGGAATCCGGTTCGTCGGGCGGAGTTCCGCGCGGAACATCGCCCGGTATTTCCAGAACCTGACCGCGGTGATGAACGCGAGCGAAGAAGACCTGCAGAAAGTTCCGGACATCGGCGGACGCATCGCAAAGAGCATTTTTGCATTCTTCCGCGACCCGGCGGAACGCGGGGAAGTGGACAGACTCGTCGCACTCGGACTCCCCACGGAATTCAAGGGTACGGTGAAGAACACGTTCCTCGGTGAAACGGCGGTCCTCACCGGAACGCTCCCCACACTCGACCGGAACGCCGCGCGCAGAATAATCGAGGAAAACGGGGGCAAAGTCGCAGGCTCCGT
>Ga0172377_10004965_pt1 | contig 13653 bp, 8 predicted proteins | sample Pumphouse3metaG_FD_119749 | JGI IMG/M metagenome (GOLD analysis project Ga0172377, IMG submission 119749) | Leachate microbial communities from a municipal landfill in Southern Ontario, Canada - Pumphouse #3 metaG | ecosystem: Engineered > Solid waste > Landfill > Unclassified | place: Canada... | reverse complement strand
CTTATCTGTCATGAAAATTATTTTCTTGTGATTTGTTATCAAAGCATCGTCAACAGCCTTTTGCAATAATAATTTTCCCAATTTGCTACTATTGGCTTCAAGGACAAATATTTCTGCTATATCATTATTCCATTGAGCGGTCATGACATAGCCATATATGTTCTTGTCATCAATTATTGCGAAAATACTCCATTCATCCAAGCATGATAATAATCTTTGGCTATTCCAATAGACATTTGGATTCATTCTATCGTGATATCTAGCAAAACAATCATAATTTTCCTTATTTATACGAACTATCTTGCAACATATATCTTCGAAATTCACTTTCTTTTCTATGACCATCCTGATGGCATCATCGCATATAAATGCACCTATCGATTTTAATATATCGTATGGTGGAATTATATCGTGATAGCAGAAGTCAATTTGGTATCCTATGTATTCTTGACTGATGAATGGCCATATTTTGTCTATTTGAATTACATCATTTATCTGAATATATTTTTCCGACTCATTTATTTGAATGTTATATTTATCTAAGACTGTCTTTCTCATTTTTATAATACCCATTTAATTATATCTATTTACATACTTCATCTTGGCTTTAAAGGTATATCTTTTAACAAAGTCAGATTTTGCGTTGGTATATCCATCGCGATCATGTTCAAATTTTCTCCATAAGTCTAGTTTTAATTTTTCGTATTCTTTAGCGATTTTGGGAAATTCTATCAAATAGTCACGAAAGTATAATTCATCATTGTCTCCATTATTTCGCAAGTGGATGTGAAAAACCTTTTTAGCAAATCCGCTTTTAGTGTATCCTTTGTTGAAAGCAGCTCGCGTTCTTTCTTGATACATCAACATATAGTTATGAGTCTTTAAAACATCAATGGATTTTAGATAATCCTCCTCGGTAATTTCAATAAGAATGTCAACAATATTTTTGGCATAAATATTGGGAATAGAAGTGCTTCCTATGTGCTCAATTCGCGTAATATTTATGTCGCTCAAGATGTTTAATAAAATCTTTTTTTCTTCATTGAAGTACTTTATCCAATTGTCATCATGCTTAACTAAAAAAATAGGAAAGAGTTGCCATAATTCTTCTAGTGACATTTCCTTTAATTCTTTGCCCATAATCAATTCCTCTCTGATTTAACTATTTATATAGTGTACTGATTTATCTAAAAAAATAAAGTGAATATTGAGTGGTTCATTTTTAATTAGTTCCAGGTTTCCATTTATCCATATGTTTTTTTTAAAAAAATAATTGAAAATTTCAAGATAAATACAAAAGAACGTTTCCATAATTTACTATAATTTTCTTAGTGCATATGATTCAATCAAATATGAAATGAGAGATTATCAAAATAATATATGTCATGATGAAAATACATATATTTAGTTAAAGAAAAAAGGCGATAGAATTTCTATCACCATTAACATTTAGATGGAGCAGGCGACGGGAATCGAACCCGCGTGATCAGCTTGGAAGGCTGAAGTTCTACCACTGAACTACGCCTGCATCGATTGAAGTTGTGTGGCGGATCAGATGGGGATCGAACCCACGATCTCCTCCGTGACAGGGAGGCATGTTAACCGCTACACCACTGATCCAGCGCTTAGATATAATGACATAAATATGTAGTAATTTCAAGAGTTTTTAATTAAAAAAATTTTGCGAATCAATAAAGTGACTATTAAATCACTTTTATCTTGCTTGCTCAAGACAAATGTTTCTTAACAATATATAAAATATCCCCTAATTGATTAAGTTTGAATCAACGCATAAAAAAACTTGGGAGATAGATGTTTAATTTGAAATTCTTTAAATATCTATTTTAATCCCAAGTCAATTTGCTTCAATTTTTTAGTTAAAGGCTTTATCTAATTCGGCTTTAAAAGCGCTGGCGGGTCTTGAACCAATTAACTTATTGGCTTCGGTTCCATTCAAGAACAAATTGATTTGTGGAATGGAGTATACGCCATATCTTTGAGCGATAGCCGGTAATTGATCGACATCAACTTTGACAAAATTGACATCGGGATAATCATTTTCCACATCTTCAATCACTCGTCCCATCATTTTACAAGGTCCGCACCAAGTAGCAAAAAAGTCAACGACAATTTTTCCACCTTCGGCTAACAAAGCATCGAATTCTTCCACTGATTGTATTTCTTTTGACATAATATTTCTCCTTTTTAATTTGGCTATTTATATAGCCTACGTATTAAGTATATTTGAGTAATATCGCTTGTGCAATAAATATGCACCATTACAAAAGCCATAATGACAAATAATATAATAGAACGATATGCAAAGGATAATACAAATAGAAAAAGCCTTGGGTAAAAGCGTTGTGAATGCCTTGCTTTCCTGAGTAAAAAAAGATAAATACACTGGCGATAATGGCGTAATCCTGAATTTGAAAGCCCAAGAGCTTATTGATAAAAAAAGCGTTGGGATAAAGCAGAGAAAGAACAGAAAAGAGAATACTCAAAATGATGAAAATAACGATAGAAAAAATATTTTGATATTTGCGCAAACTCGATTTGATCAAATAGTCCTTATCTATTTTAGTTAAACTTGCGTAATAGTCAATATAGTATGATCCAAACTTTTCGCCGAAATAGAAACCGAGCATTATTGCCAATCCGTATGTTCCATATTCGGCTCGTATGGGAAAATATTCAAAATCAGATAGGACCATCACCGCGGCTGGAATCAATCCCAAAAGGGAAAAGCCATCGTTTCTCTTAAATAAGCTTAGGGCTAGAACACCTAATCCTAATTCAAACATGGCATTTCCATTATAGCCGTGATTTGAAAAAAACATGACAAGGTCAATAAGTAAACCGAGCACAATCAAACGCAACGAATATTCAAGATTGTTAGAAGATTTATATACCCCTTGAACTGATATGAAAGCATACAGCGGAAAAGCTATTCTTCCAATTGTATACAGGGTGCGAACGATAGAAAGATCATCGTGAAAGAAAAAAGTGCCTACATGGTTGATAGTCATGGCAATCATAGCAATGATAAGCAAAGAAAAATGCGACAATTTTAAATATTTTGGTTGAAACGACTCATTATTTTCGGTCTTTATTAACTCTTTTTTCATTTAATTTACAATTGATTCTTTAACTTGCCAACAATATTCCAATTATGCCGATTAAATTGTAAATGCCGTGAACGAACATTCCAGGAACAACATTGTTTTCATGATCGTAAACAAAAGAAAGAACCGCGGCTCCACCTATGTATGAAGGAAGAGAAATAAGTTCGTTTGTCAAATAACTTTTATTCACTTCCCAAACCGCGGCTTCTTGATTGTAAAAACTTCCTACCCAGTCAAAGTGAATAAGACTGAAAACAATAATGGTTACAATATATGCTAGCAAGCGTGACTTGGGTCTAATACTTTCAAATAGTCCCTGTCGATAAGCTGTTTCCTCAACGATTGGTGCCAAGATGGTGACCATAATAATTATCAATACTCGGTGCGCATCAAGCATTTCATTGATTGCATCTTGATTTCCGTTTACCGATGGGTCGATACCCAATTGTTTATATGTATAATTTTGTAAAATTGAGATAAAAAAAGCGACAGCATATATTAATAATGCTCCACATACAATGAACACCCAAACATTTTTATCTTTCAAACTCTTGATATTGTTTATGAATTTGGTCTTATTGAACAAGTAGGAAAGCAAAATGAGCAAGAGAGCTAAAATAACGTAGCTGATGAAGTTAGTATATGTTTTCATATCTATACTGGACATTGCAGGGAATAGTCTATTCAAGGTGTTACTGACAGATATAGCCAAAATATTCAGACCTAAAAATCCCGTGAAAAACATTGTCAAAGCCTGCCCTAGAGTAAAATATTGGATGCGGGGGTTTGAAAGTTTCCGATGTGATTCTTGATTTGTTTCAGGAGTATAAAATTCCATATTGCTTCCTCCATTATTTCGATTGTACTCAACTTAAGTTACAACTTATATAATCTTATCATAATTTTTTGTTTTAAATTCAAAAAATATAAGTTATTATGTTTATATATTATATTAGTTTAACTCGTATGAAAAAATAAGATTACATCGTGTTTATCATCAATCGATTGATTGGACATATATTAACACAAAAACGAAGGGGAAAATTATGGGCGATATTTCAGCATTCATTGCAAACTTTAACTGGAATTATTTATTCTTACTATTTGCCTTGTTCGGTCTTATTGGAGGACTTGTTGCTTTGATTAGAGGTATCAGGCACACGATTGCAAAATACATCGTGGATGGAATACTGATTATCCTTTTGCTAAGTTTTATTCGACCAATATCAATAAGCATTGGAAATATCGATCTTTCTTCATGGCAATTGCAATTTGATATCCAGGGAACAACCTATCAATTGACAACAATTAATACAACTATCATCAATGTTATTGAGGGCTTGGGGTTAGTATCATCGGCATCTGATCCTACCTTGGTTCAATTGGGACTGAGCGTGGCCCATTCGCTTATTGGATTAGCGGTCATGATTGTTGGCATTCTTCTTATCGTCATTATCATCGGTCCTATCCTAGGAGATATTTTAAGACTTATTATCGGTGCAATTTTTTCCAGCTCTCAAAAAACAAAGAAAAAGAAGAAACATCGTTTAGCCTCCTTTTTGACAGCGTTTGTTTGCGGATCGTTGATAGGAGCGCTCTTATTATCACCACTAACGGCTGCTGCAAATTCTATTTCGGAGGCCGCTTCACAAATTAATGATGCCCAAGATCAAGGGGCATTGGCCGATGATCAGTTCGCAGAATACCAAGATTTGATTGATTTGATTGAATCCTATCAAGATTCAGCTGTCTTTCAGGCAATGACGCTTGGCTCAGGTGATTCTAGTGATGCCATCGATTCAAATTTGATTGATCAAGTGACTTACATCACCATCAATGGTGAAAAGATATATGTCTCGACGGAAGTTGGCAATCTATTAGATATGTTTTCATCAGTGGTTGATGCCATAACTTACGATGGGACGAACGTTGTTATCGATTACAATAAATTGCTCTTACCCGAAACGGTAGAGGGAGTACTAGATGGTCTATCAAACTGGAAATTGTTGATGGAACTTCTTCCCGTCGTTAGTGAAATAGGTTTAAATGCTGCGGATTTAGAAAATCAACTCGGAGTTAAACTTGACTTATCTGGAATTGATTGGTCTGATGCAATGACCGACATCAACGATATTTATTATCAATTCTATCAAGCGGGACTAATTGATGAATATGTATTGCCTGCTGTTAATGGTGAAGCTATCGCGCCTAATTTCTCTCTTGATTACAGCAAGAAAGAAGAAATGAAAGCTGCTGTTGAAGCAGTAGGAGATAGCGAACTTATTTCTTCTTCATTGTCGGATATCATGTGTGGGTTTGCGAAACAAGCTGCAATTGACAACGGAATCGAATATTTATCAACAGTCCAATCGGTTTACGATTCAATCGACTGGTCAAGCGAATTATCCAATCTAGTTGAGTTTGTTTACGATTTGGCTCGCGTACTAAATTTAAAAACCATCAGTTCGGAAACGATGTCAACATTAACTGATGATATTACTGAAGCTTTAAATGATTCTGGCAAACTTTCAAATATCAAGTCGCTTGTTTGCGGTGGAAGTGTTGTATTTGAGGCTACCGATGACTTATCTGCTGAGACTATCGATAGTTACAGCGGTTTGCTCAATTTTCAAATCACCTCCAAAAAGGTTATTGATATTGGCTCTTTTGCTCAGAGTATGCTATCAAGTTTAGATGGTATATATGATTATATCGATGAGAAAACGCTCGACAGTGTTTGTGAGCAAATTGGTAAGAGTGAAACATTAGCGACGGAAGTTGGATATTTGATTGATATTATTCCTGATGCCCAATCATTGACACAGAACGATCTTGATATAACCGATGAAGCTGATCGCAATCTGATAAAGTCGTTGCTTAACAAAATAGATAAGTCGACGATAATTTCTCAGATCCTTCCGGGAATGCTTAAGTCAGTGCTGAGCGATGATCAATTTAGCGATATGCTATTTGGTCTAAGCGCCTATGATTTCAATTTTGATTGCACTGATGAGGAAGGTAATTCGAGTTTGGTTCCAGAGATGGAAAAAATACTTGATATTGTTGGAATCGCTATCGACATATCTGATTCTATATCTAACTCTTCAGATACATCATCGATGATTAATAGCATCAATGTTGACGATATGGAAACTGTTTTACAAACGATAGTGTCATCGGATATCATCAATCCTAAGCGCAGTGTTGACGGCTCAAGTAACTTGGTGGACAATACTAATTTCAATACGATGATTACTTCGATTTTTGGAAATGAATCGCTTGCTTCAACCGGTTTGAGCCTTCCTAGCGATTTATCGTCGATTCAGTGGCTAGACACGGAAACCCGCGATGGTGAAATAACTAATCTTTGCAATGTTTTCCGCATGATTCAAAAGCATACTGACTTCTTCACTAGCGACTCACTTGATATTTCTGATTTAAATGGCGACATGATTGCTGAAATATTTGGTGCTGTCGGAAAATCGCAACTGCTTTCGGGAAGTCTATCATCAATATTAAATGACAGTTTAGCCAGTTCTCTTTCTGAATTGGGCGTTTCTATAAATTTCAATTACGTAACCGACTGGGAAGCCGAGGCTTCGGCTTTGGGAGCGGTTGTTGATCGCTTGAACGAAATTGGAGCTGGAACAAATATTGATACGATTGATTGGGTTCAACTCAATCCTAATCAAATCAATGCTATTTTGACTGCCCTAAGTCAAACCGAAATGTTGGGAGTTCAAAAAGATAACAACGGATATTATGTCGATAAATTTGGCGAATTGGCTTATACCTTAATCAATAAGGCTGGACTTACTGATATGGTTGGGAATTCACTTTCTCCTGATAGTTTTTCAACAGTGGAGAACAAATATACGGGCCAACTCAAGTCGAGTTTTGCTTGGACAGAAAATATATCATCAACGACATATAATATTATGGTCGATGGTAATGCTGTTAGCGTGACCGCCAATCTGGATACCTTGGGAGAGATTTCGGCCATTTGCGACATCTTTGAACAAGTAAATATCGTGGGTACCGATGCTATCACTAACGCGACCGCTAGCGGAGCTGATTTAGCAACATTGCTTAAGACAATCAATCAGTCAAGCCTTTTTGCGCCTAGCATTCCCTATATGTTAGATTATGCTATTAGCAACATTGGCGATGTTACTATTAGCGAGGGCAATGTAATCAATTTTGATATCATAAATACTAATTATCTATTGACTGCGACGAAGGAAGAAACCGATGTAGAAATAGACAAGATATGTAATCTTTACGATACCTTTACAGATGAAAGTAAATTGGCAACTCTAACTGGCGATCCGACTCAGTTAGATGAAAATGGCATAATGGCTTTAGAAGATTTATTAAATGCGATGGCTGATTCGAAAATTTTAACTACGGTCAAAAGTGGAGAAGACTATTCTTTCTTTACCGAATTGTTTGGATCTGTTTTGCATTCATCGACCCTTGATCAAATGATTACAGGAGCTGATGCTAGTACAGCCAAAGCAAAAATACTCCCCATGCTTTCGAATATCGACAATTGGACTTTTGATCCTTCATTGACTAGTGCTGAGCGTTCGGCGACCGACAGTTCCGCCATTTTGAATTTTACCGATGCGCTCAAAGTTATTACTCTCAATAATATTGCATTGAGCGATTTAACTAATCCTTCAGCTATCGGGGCTGATAGCATTAGTGCTTTCTTAAAAGCTGTTAATGAATCGCGGATTCTTCATCCGGCAATTTGCACCTTTTTCAACGATATTTTTGATGCGATGAATTTGAGCGATTATTTAACTATTGATGGCATTAATTACCGTACGATAAACACTTATGTTCATCGCGATTACTCTAGTGAATCATTGACTTATTGGGACAATGAAATAGATTCGGTGACAATGCTTTTCCAAAATTTGAAGTCCAGTTTTGCTGGGAACTTATCATTTGACAGCATTGAGTTAGGTAATGGCATCAGCATCTATGATTTTGTTGGTCCAATCGATCAGATGCATTTACTTGATGATTGCAAGGAATATATCCTTTTCAAGATTTTAGATAGCAATGCGGGCGGTGTAAAAATAACTGACTATATTCGAAACTTTGATGCAGAATGTGCTGCTTATGGTAATACTAATGGCGTTGCGTATGCCATTCGTAAACTTTTGATGCCTGAAGGCCACACCCAAGCTTTTTTGGAGGAGCAGTGCAGCATTATTGATCGGATGATCAATAGCTTGACGGATATCGCACAAGTTGACTTTTCCGATGGTTCAAGTTTTGCAAGTACGGTTTTTGATTTGATGATGAATACCTTTGATTTAACTTATGACAATTTGACGATGAAGACCACATATGTTCGCGGTCTTTTAGCTCAGGAACTGGTGTCGGGAATGCTAGCTAAGAATTTGGGGATTGCTGATCCATCCGATGTGGATTTTTTCAAAACATTCTTCTTTGGGGATACAGCATACGACAATGATTATTACTACTTCAATATAATTGAAGCACGCGGGCTGGAAGGCGTGGCTTCGCTTTCCACGGTGGGAAGTTATGGCGATGCTGGTTTCAATGATAATATTGAAAAAGCTTTTACTTTGATGGGAAGGTCGCTCACAAGCACTTCTATCTATACTGTGGAACCTAAGGCCGATACTTACAACGCGCTTTTAAATCAAACAGAACAAAAACTTTCCCTCATTAAATACACGAATGAGGATGAAAGTTCGCGTTTGTACAATTCACGCTTAGCCCTTACTCTTTTCAATTCCTATGCCGATGATGCAATCGTCTTTAATGGCAAAACAATCGCCGAGAGTATCTCAGCTTGGAACAGTTTCATCGATACTCCCGCTGGCACTATGGCTGGATATGATGATGGAGATAAGATTGATTTCAACAATCAATCATTTGAAGAAAGTGGAGCGAAATTTATTGCGGCTTTGAATGCCATGAATGCTTTAGGAATGTAATGGATATTTTAAAACAGAATATTAAAGCTTGTTGTGAAATAAAGAAAAGTCGCTTTGTTACTTATATTTATCAACTTGAAAATGAAAAACAATTCGACGAATATTTAACTGAAATAAAAAAGGAAAATCCCGGAGCGAAACACATTGTATATGCCTACATTTCGCGAGATTTTAAAATGGGCGCAAGCGAAGACAAGGAACCGATAGATTCAGCGCACCGCGTGCTCGATATTTTAAAAGCGCAGAAGGTTGCTGGAATCGCTTGCTTTGTCGTTCGCTATTTCGGTGGGACACTGCTTGGTGCTTCCAATTTGAGTCGCATTTATGTGAACTGTATTTTTGATCACCTTCCACGTGAGGCCTTTGGAAAAAATATACAGATGGTTGTCTTTAAAGCTGAAGTTCTAAATCGCTTATTTAAAACATTTGAGTCGATGTTAATTGAGGCTGGAGGCGAAGTTATATCCCAAAAATTTTGTGGCCCTAGAATAGAATTAGAATTTGATTTACCATTAACTAAAACGATTGATATCGATCGATATCCGTTATCGAAAGTAATAAAAACAGATAAAATAATTACGAAAATTATGTGATTTAATTCATTGATTTTGTTATACTACCTTGAAAGTGGGGAACCTGCAATGACCGGAAGTTTTGATCGTTATAACGATTTTAAGAAAAAAGTACTAGCTACCGTGGCTAAAAAGGCTTACGAAGGTAAAATAAATGAAAATACACCTAATGAAATAGCGCGTGAACTTCATCCTTACCAGCGTCCAAAATATCGCTGCTGTGTATATAAGGAGCGAGAAATTACGCGCGAACGATCTTATTTAGCGATGGGCCGTTGCCCTGATGGGTCCAAACCTATCCCTGGTAAATTTATCTATGTTTTGGAGGCGGCTTGTGATGATTGTAATATTCACAAGGTTAGAATTACTGATAATTGTCGCAAGTGCTTGATGAAAGCGTGCGTGCAAGCCTGTAAATTTGGAGCGGTTTACGAAGGTGAAAGCAAGATGCATATCGATTATGATAAATGTCGAGCCTGTACTATGTGTGCTCAGGCCTGTCCATATTCATCTATCTTGGTTTCCGATCGCCCGTGTCATCGCTCGTGCCCAACAGGGGCTTTGAAATACTACGACAATGAAATAGCCTATATTAATTATGAAGACTGCATAAACTGCGGACAGTGCACCGCTAGTTGCCCTTTTGGTGCTATTTCCGATTTGTCCTTTATCGTTCCAATCATCAACAGCATTAACGCCGGCAAGAAGGTAATCGCTCTTGTGGCTCCTGCCATCATTGGACAATTTTCTAAAGCGAGTTTAAAACAAGTGTATTCCGCTTTGATAAAAGTTGGATTCAGCAATGTGATGGAAGTTGCTCAGGCCGCTGATATTACAACTAAATACGAGGCAGAAGAGGCTAAACTTGCTCAAAAGGAGGGACGTCAAATTGCAACTTCGTGCTGTCCCGCTTTCGTTGAGCTAACAAAGAAAAAATATCCTGAAGTCTATAAGAACAATACTTCTGATGTTATGTCGCCGATGGGAATTGCTGCGATGATTGCTCGTCAAAAATATCCTGGTGCAGTGACGGTTTTCATCGGTCCGTGCGTTGCTAAGAAAGCGGAACGACTCTTGAAGAAAAATGTTGATAATCTCGATTATGTTTTAACTTTTACGGAGTTAGCAGCGATGATGAAGGCTAAAAATATCCTTCCTATCGACTGCTCGGAAGATGTCGAAGTTGAGCAAGCTTCAATGTCGGGACGAAATTTCTGCAATTCGGGAGGTGTTGCTAAGTCCCTAAATGATTATTTGGGTGAAATTGGCTCAGATGTTCAACTCACTTTACATGCGGCTGATGGTGCCCAAGAATGCTTGAAATGCCTCAAGGATTTATCGCGCGGTAAATTAAAAGAAGACGTCTTGGAAGGAATGATGTGCAAAGGCGGATGCATCGCTGGAGTATCATCGCAGGTTCCCAATATTTTTGTTGCGACGGCTCACGCGAAAAAGGAAAATGCTACCACGGCTAGTATTAAGATTACTGACGCGGTTAATGAATATCAAAAAATAAATCCTATTTATCGGAAAGATGAAAATTAGAACGAAATATTGAAAAATATTTTATTCGTAAAAAAGTCAGTTGTATACTGACTTTTTTTAATTTACCTACCCTTCATCTCTCAGGTTAATAAAAAGTGCATTTTACTTGACACAAGTTTTTTTGATATAATTTGTAAGTGTTATCATATGAATAAATGGAGGAATTATTCTTGATGAAAAGTGAGTTAACTGCAAGTGAAAAGGCCAAGTATAATGAGCTTGGAGACTTTATTAAATCTATCAATGGCGACGAACATGATTTGATTGCTGTTTTACATAAGGCGCAAGATATTTTTGGCTATCTTCCAGAAGAAGTTCAACGCTTTATTGCCGATGGGCTAAATATTCCGGTGGTTAGAGTCTATGGCGTTGTAACCTTTTATTCTTTTTTTACGATGGAAAAGCAGGGCAAATACATGATTAATGTTTGCCTGGGAACCGCGTGTTTTGTGCGTGGATCCGAAAAAATTCTCAAGGAATTTCAAGATCGCTTGGGCATAAAACCAGGAGAAACAACTGAGGATGGGCTATATACTTTACAGACCTTGCGCTGCGTCGGGGCTTGCGGCTTGGCACCGGTGGTCCAAGTTAATGGGAAAACCTATGGAAATTCCACTTTGGAAACCGTTAAATTGATTCTTGAAGAATATAAATAGAGGAAAATAGTATGAGTAAGAAAATAAAAAGAATTGAATCGCGAAAGGATTTCAGCGATTTTTGTAAGCATTGTGATCACGTTCTTGATATTAAGAAACATTCCAAATTTGCTCCCCAGGGGAAATATGTTATTTCAGTGTGTGCTTCATCAAGTTGTCACGCTTCTCAGTCAAAGGAAATATATGAAAATTTGAAGAGAGAAGTAGTTGAGCACGATTTGAGTGATAGAGTTGAAGTCAGCATTACAGGCTGTTTCGGTTTTTGCGAAAAAGGTCCAATCGTAAAAATTTTCCCTGATGATACTTTTTATATTAAGGTCAAACCTGAGGATGCCAAAGATATCATTGAACAACATATTATTCGCGGGAAGAAAGTTGATAAATTGCTCTATATTAATCCCGCGACAGGCAAGGTTATTACTAAGCAAGACAACATGCCTTTTTACAAGAAGCAAAAACGAATTGCTCTGCGAAACTGCGGCTTAATCAATCCGGAATCGATTGAAGAATATACGGCCAACAAAGGTTTTCGAGCCTTAGAAAAAGTTCTTTTTGATTACACGCCTGACGAAGTGCTTGAAAAGATGAAAATATCAGGTTTAAAAGGTCGCGGTGGCGGTGGCTTTCCTACCTATTTGAAGTGGACTTATGCGAAGAATAATCCTTCGGATAAAAAATATACAATATGTAATGCTGATGAAGGTGATCCGGGAGCATTTATGGATCGTTCTATTATGGAAGGAGACCCTTTTTCCATAGTCGAAGCAATGACTATTGCCGGTCATACCATTGGTTCCGATGAGGGAGTTATATATGTTAGAGCTGAATACCCGTTGGCCGTTGAACGTTTGCAAAAGGCGATATTGAGTGCTAGACAGCATGGTTTGCTCGGAGAAAATATTCTTGATTCCGGCTTTAATTTTGACATTCATATTAAATATGGCGCTGGTGCTTTCGTTTGTGGTGAGGAGACGGCTTTGATTAATTCAGTCGAAGGTTTGCGTGGTGAGCCGCGTGTTAAACCACCTTTCCCCGCCCTTCACGGTTTATTTGGCAAACCAACGACGGTTAACAATGTTGAAACTTTCGCTAATGTTCCATATATTTTAAACGAGAATGAGAAAAATTTTGCGAGCATAGGTACCGCAAAATCCAAAGGAACAAAGGTATTTGCTCTCGCTGGCAAAATTAACAATGTTGGCTTGGTCGAAGTTCCGCTCGGAACTCCATTATCCGAAATTATTTATGATATTGGTGGTGGTATAAAAAATGGAAAAAAGTTCAAGGCTGCTCAAACTGGAGGACCTTCAGGCGGATGCATTCCTGCTTCGCTTGTCGATGTTCCTATCGACTATGAGAATTTGATTGAAATTGGATCGATGATGGGCTCTGGCGGTTTGATTGTCATGGATGAAGATAACTGTATGGTCAATATTGCCAAATTCTATTTGGGATTCACCGTTGATGAATCGTGTGGTAAATGTACACCATGTCGAGTTGGGAATAAACGTCTATTAGAAATATTAACGCGCATAACTGAAGGTGAAGGCAAAATGGAAGATTTGGATGAATTGGAAAATTTATCAAAGGTAATCAAAGATACAGCCTTGTGTGGTTTGGGACAATCATCACCAAATCCCGTAATATCGACATTGAAATATTTCCGCGATGAATATGTCGAACACATTGTCAATAAATTGTGCCCCGCGAAAGAATGTCGAGCCTTGGCTAGATATGTTATCGATCAGTCAGCGTGTATCGGCTGTGGTAACTG
>Ga0172377_10004963_pt1 | contig 13653 bp, 6 predicted proteins | sample Pumphouse3metaG_FD_119749 | JGI IMG/M metagenome (GOLD analysis project Ga0172377, IMG submission 119749) | Leachate microbial communities from a municipal landfill in Southern Ontario, Canada - Pumphouse #3 metaG | ecosystem: Engineered > Solid waste > Landfill > Unclassified | place: Canada... | reverse complement strand
GGAAGATTATTCTCCCAATTTGCTTCATATTCTATGGTGAAGTACCCTTTAAAGTTTTGACGCTTTAGTTCTTCCAACATTCCCTTTACGTTTAGAATTCCTGTTCCCCAAACAACATCTTCAAGCTTGTTTTCGGGTCCTTCAGGAGCAATATCTTTAAAGTGGAGTGCTATGAGTCTTCCATCCAATTCCTTTAAAGCGGGTATTGGGTCTATACCCATTCGTTTATAATGTCCAACATCAGCTGAAGATCCTAATAAAGGACTTCTGTCACCAATAATTGACAATAATATCTCGGGTTTCCAGTATGATGCCTCGTTGGGATGATTATGTACCGCAACTTTAATTTTATATTGTTTAGCCAAATTTTCTACCACATCCCAGTCTTCTCTTGCTGGTTCGGCACTAATAAACTCCATGTCCATATCTTTGGCAAACTGGAATACTTTCTCCCACTCATCACGTTGGGGAGTCCATACACCCGTTGATATGATTTTTACATCTTTTGATTTGGCTATTTCTTTTATTTGATTTTGTTGTTCTGTGGTAAGTGTATATCCAAATTTTGCATCACCAAACCCCTCACCCATTTTTTGACCAGGATACACTTCAATGTAATGCAAACCTAGCTCTTGGGTTTTCTCAAGTGCTTCCACCACAGAAAAAAGATGGAATGTATAAGATTGCATGGATAACTTCCATCCATTCTTCTCTGCCTTTGTTTGTGTAGATACATTGGTGCAACTACTCAGAAGTCCAATAGCAGCAAAAACGAGTAATACTTTATTTATTATTTTCATATTATTCTATTTTAAATCTCGGTATCTTACTTTCGGAATGAAAGTAAGTTACCGAGACATCTTATTGTTTTTTTTTAAATCTTAGGCATGTCAGGTAGTTTAAACCCATTATGATAGGTGTGCTTAATCCACTCATTGGCCATTTCTTGTGCATTAAAATCAGCATATCTACGATCAAACTTTGGATCTCCATCGATTACTGCATATTCATCCAAAGTTACAATCTTGATCATGTCTGAGTCTGAAATGTTTGTAAACTTCATATTTTCTCCATCCCACAGTAACTCACGATGTAATCCATTTAATCCAGAAAGTCTTGTAGCCAAAACTCCCATAAGAACCATTTCATTCTCTGGTCCTGAAAACTGGAAATTAGAAGTTGACTCTACTCTATTTTCAGGAGATTCTTTGGCCGCTCTCACCCAATCTTGTTCGTGAGCATTGGTTGACCAAATATTACCATTTCCACCTTTCACTCGAGGGATAGTTGGCTCTGGCTCTTTGAAATAGGCCATTCTTGAAAGTGGTAACAATGTTGGATTCTGACCGTAACATCCAGTCATGATTTTTCCTTTTGTTCCGTGCAAAATAATTCCTCCATCAGGATCACCCATCATTTCGCCATCTTTCAGTTCATCTGGTCTATCGGGCAGTAAACCTCCATCATACCAGTGCACCATAAGTTCAGGCATGTTTACATTGCCTTTTGGTGGACGTGCAGGGAATTTATAGGTAACTTTTTGTGCTTGCGGTGGAGAGTAAAGATTTGATAAGGTGGAGCTTGCAGAAACACTGATAGGATATTTTAAATCAAGCGCCCAATAAAGTGGATCCATAATGTGGTTGGCCATATCGCCTAATGCACCTGTTCCAAAATCCCAAAATCCTCTCCAGTTCCAAGGAGTATAAGCAGGATCATAAGGTCGTTTTTTAGCTGGACCTATAAATAAATCCCAATCCAATGTTGATGGAATAGAAACTCCGCCTTTTGGCTCAGCCAAACCTTGTGGCCAAATTGGTCTATTGGTCCAACAATGAGCTTCGTAAACATCACCAATTGCTCCTGCTTGCACCCATTCTGCAACCTGACGGCACCAATCAAAAGAGTTTCCTTGGTTTCCCATTTGTGTAGCTACTTTGTACTTCTTAGCAAGTTTTGCGAGCAATCGCGATTCATATACACTATGCGTCAATGGTTTTTGAACATAAGCGTGTTTACCCAAAGTGATACCATGAGCTGTAACACCTGCATGCGTATGATCTGGAGTTGCCACCATGATGGCATCAATGGATTTTTCCATTTTATCAAACATCTCCCTCCAGTCTTTGAACTGTTTTGCTTTTGGATAATCATTGTATGTCTTAGCAGCATACTTTTGATCGATATCGCAAAGCGCAACAATATTCTCTGTTTTCATATTGGCGAGATTGCGGCGACCCACACCTCCAACGCCAATACCAGCGATGTTCAGTTTGTCGCTCGGAGCGGTGTGTCCGTAAGCTTTTCCTAATACTGAACTAGGAACTACTGTTAAACCAGCTGCTCCAATTGCAGCTGTTTTTAAAAATTTTCTTCTGTTGATATTCATATGATTTGATTTTATGTTGATAGGTATTCCTTAGGTATAATTTTCCATTTTATATCGGAGTGCGACTTGAAGTCTCGTCCCGAGTATAGTGATTTTATTTTGATTTCTCCATCCATTACTTTTCACCTATAACCACTTCACTCTCCGATAAAACCGATAAAACCTGTTCTTGTGGCATATCAAAAACTATATAGCGTCGTTTATCTGTAGGAACTGTGCTTACAGTCTTGCTTTGTTTCACAAATGAGGTTGGTTTCCCGAGAGCTTCAAGCAGAACAATGCTTTTATGGGAGACAGGTATCTCAAGCTGTGCCTCTCCTCTGGTATGCCAATACACAACCCATGTTTTGTTATTTCTGCTAAACATAAATGCTTGCACATGGGGTGAGTTGTTTGCTATATTTTCCACTTTACTATATGGAATTAACTCATATTCGTTCATCTCATTTTTAAGCAAAATGTGCTCTTGTTCTACATTTTTGAGTTCTTCTCTCTGTTCCTCCGTAAAGAAACCTGCTGCACGTGCATCTTCCCAAGTTTTCATTACTTCTAGGTTGTCAGATGTGCGTGGATGAGCATCTAATTGATCCAATTTACCCATCAATGCAATTGGACAATTCCAAGCTGCGGCACGACTACATATATATTCATACATATCAGGTTGCATTCCGTCTGATAGTGAGTCGGGTGCTAAGTAGTCGTTCCACCCAAAATTGATACTCGTAAAATTGTCTGCCATATATTTAGCAGCCGGCATGGGATATTTAATAGTGGCATCCCTAATGTATTTCGGGGGGAAAAGATCAAATGCATTTCCACGTGTGATGATATGCCAACTAAAGTGAGATTTCATTGCTCCCTCTGAAAATAGAGGTTTAGGATTCAGATGTCTGTAAACGTCTAATTGTGCTTTCGATGTATTATACCAATAGGGAGGGTGTACATCTTCTGCTCCATCAAAATAGACAAATTGAAATCCTGTTTTGGTATAGATATCTCCAATTCGCTGTCCTACTTCGTCCTGAATGGAAGTACGTTGGTCGAATCGGATGAAAAGTGGCCAAGTATCAACATCCAACAATCCAAATTTATATCCCTTCTCTGCACTTTGTGCAGTTGAATTCAATTCACCACGCTTGCAACCATTGAATGTATAAGGACGTGTGGTTGTATAATCGGTATAGGATATTAGTTCGTTACCCAGCTTTAAGAACCTACGTCCATCTTCCATGGGAGAATTTCTTGGGTTTTCTTCAACAACTATAGTTGTTGTGGTTGCATCAATGGAATCTGATAATGTAAAATGTTTTGTTAAGTTTAATCGGGAATCGGGGATGGGCGATACATAAGGATCATTCTTTGCAGCTTTATTGTAGTGAATATGAAAACCGGGAATCATACCTGCCTCTTTTATCTTGCGGGTTATCTCCTGCAAATCTGCCATTTTATTGGGAAACTTCTGTTCGTTCCAAACGAAATGTCCCATCGAGGTTGCAAAGTCAGTATAATAGATTACTATTATTTTGAATCCACCTGCTTTGGCATAGGCGATATGTCTGTCGATATTTTGAGTAGTTACATTCCGTAGTTCATAATAAGAGCGAGGATAATCAGGGTTGCGTCTGCTTTCAACTCCTAATGGCAGATTGTAATCTCTCTCTAATTTATCTATACAATTGAGCAAATTGTTTGTCCTTGTGGTTATTAGAGCAGCGCCTACATCCATCAATTTCACATCGGTTTCCATACCGGCATACATAAGATGATAATTGGGGCGTTCAATAGCATCAATTTTTGCGTGAGCATCTGTAGCAAGGATATTTACTGCTATGTCGTTGTCCCATGCAACATTGAGCCAATCACCAAATCGATCTCTTTTTTTAATTGGTAGTTGCAACAGCGTGAATTCATCAATCTCTGTGGGTCTTTTAATGCCAAACTTCTCAACATCGTATGCCAAATCTTTTAGTTGGAATCCGATATAATGTTCGGTTATAGTAAGTGCAATTGTAGCTGTATAGGACAAATGGTCGAAACCAACAATAAGATTGTTTTCTTCACGTCTAACTTTGTTAGCTGCATGTGAAGTGGTCTTTGCCGGGTAGATAAGAAAACGTTCGTTGTCGTAGGGTCTATATTCGGTTATTGCAAAAACAGCGGACTCTTCCGCAGTCGTGTCCAAACACTCATGACCTGTCGGTTTATGAATTAGGCTAATGGCTTTTGCGTGAGGACTGAGAGTAAGTCTCATTTCTGCATTTTCAATTACTACCAAATTTGTATCAGTTGCTTCATTTCTTGCAGATATATTGTTGATATTTACAACTGTCAATAAACTAATGAGTAAAAATTTGATAGATTGTATTGTTCTATTCATATTGATTTTTATGTTTGATAGATAAAACCTATGATTGTGCCATATCAAAAATCATATAACGTCGTTTATCAACAAGAACTGTGCTTGTTATTTTGCTTTGCTTCATAAATGAGATTGCTTTATCGAGGGCTTCAAGCAGGATCTTTTATTTCCCATATTACAGCTATTTATCTATAACTGTACATTCCATTCCAAAATTAATTTTTGCTTCAAAGGTGCGGTTCCACGGTAATTCAAAAAATAAGCTATCTGTTTTTTCGCATTTAACTCTTTTGTTAAGGTAGGCAGGCTGGTTCTTTGAAAAGTATTTCAAACTCTTCTTAAAATATTTTTGCATGCTTTTCATACCAAAGAGTTGTGCTTTATCTGTAGTCTTATTATTCATTATAGAAGAACTTTGACCTTGATTTTGGAGATAATTGTTCAAATCTCTTCTCACAATTGTGTGATAATAGTAATCATCCATTAATCTGTGCAATAAAAACCAATTTTGTGCAGTTAGTGCTTTATTGATAGACTCGGGAGTAGAGAAAAGATGATTCTTAGTCAATGTAAATATCAATCCTTGTGGAAGTGAGGTTCCTATTGTGTTTCCTGCAGTGTTCCAAGAAGCATATCCTGCTAATTTGCTTAGTATATCTTTTTCTAACAGCATAGTGGTAAATTGTTCATCTCCACCTTGTATGTTGCCAATAGGATCAACATCGGCTACTATCACATTCTTCTCAAGTTTAATTTGTTCTTGAATCTGATTAGCAAATGGTTCTGCCACACCGGGTATATTGCGAGATGAAAACACATACAAATACACATCAGCATCCTCTTTTGCTGTTGTTTCTTTTGCTCCTGCAGCAAAAATATGTTGGCTTACGGTTTCAGATAGTTTTGTATCTTGAAAAGGCATTACTTGTTCACTTTGATCAAGCGAGCTATATATTGCTTTTACGTTAGTGTTTTGATTGTACTTTTCATTTAAAGATCGAGCTAATAGTAGCATCACAACTTCATCTGCTCCGGGCAATATTATCGCTTTTTCACTAAGTTTTGATCTCTCTATCTCCTTCGATAATCTTTTTTGATCCTGCATATGAATTCCTTGAGGTGAAGCATCATCTTGTGATAGAACAAGGAAATCGATAGTGCCGTCCTTAACCATTTCAAGTGACAATAAATTTACTTTCAAATTCCTTTTGCGTGTAAGCAAATAATCGTGGATAACATTCTCTGGAATTTCTTTCTCCAGTTCATCCATCATAATTTTGTTCTCAGCACTTTTGTCACCGGCAATTGTAGCCCATTTTGAAAATTGACTGTAATATTTTGCATTCTCGTTATTATAGGTGAGTGCCAGACGCATTATAACGTTTTGGGCATATATTTTTATGTTAGGAGCTTTTTCACGAATTTCTTTGATAAGCTCAATCCGCGCTATTGATGTTTTTTCATCCACGTTATATGCACGAGAACCAATAAGACCACTATATGCTACCATGTCCACAACTACTATTGCAGCATCAAATTGATTCAAATTTTGACTTCTGACCCAGTCTTGAAGTTTATCAGAATCTCCGGGAGTGAAGAAATGGCCAAGATACTCCATTGGAGGATAAGTCACTTCTGCATTTGCAATATTAGCCATATGCGATGGAAATTGCCAACTGCTCGGTCTGTCATCCAAAGGAATTAATAAAATTCGAGATTTTTGGGCAAAGCCAATATGAGCAAATGAAATTAAGATTATGAAAGTTAAAATTATTTTCCTTTTCATTGAGTGGTATGTTTAAAACTTTTATCTGATTGCAAAATCCAATCTAAATTGGTGTATATTTGAGAAAATGACTTACATCTAAATCAATTTAGATATTCTAAGAAGAAGGAAACAGAGGAGGCTTTTGCATCCTTTTTTTACACTATTTCCATTTTGTTTCTAAACCTTGTTGTTGAATCCAGTTTTGGAAATCAGTCAACATTTCTCTGTTTTCTCTTACTGCACGTGGAGGTATATTCTTTTTATTCGCATATGCAACTAACATTCCCACTGCTTCACCAATGCTCCATTCAACAGGATGTAAACGATAACAACCGTTAGTTATATGTGTTGTGCCAATGTTTTTATTAGCAGGAATAAGGTTATTGACACGCTGAGGGAGTAAAGATCCTAATGGGATTTCAAAGGGCAAAGAAGGAAAATCGATATAATTATTACCTCGCGAACTTGGGTGAAGATCGATGTGGTAATAACCAACACCTACACTGTCATAAAAGTCAGCGGCCTTTTTACCTGCTTCAGCTCCTGCAACAATTCTTCTGTTTTCGGCTCCTACATGTTCTTCCAAAACAGTAAATTCCGCCTTAATTCTTCTTGCCTCTCTTATATAAGGATACTTTGCCATTCCATCTTCTGTGCCCATCATATCGCACCTTAATCTAAGACCTGGCCATCCCTGTCCTCCATCAGGACGAGGAGCCTCGGTTTGCAGCCAATAGAAAAGTGATAAGTTTTGACGTTTAGCTGCAGCAACATGTTTATTGAACTCCTCTTCTGATACATCAATTAGGTTGCCCAATAAATAGTCATTTTGAGGCCAGTTTACTATTGTTGCACCACCATCATAAGTTCCTTTCATGAAATTATTTTCATTAATAATCCTTCTGTAATTCCATAAGTTGAGGGTATCACCCAACGCTTTTCCTTCAGGATGGAATCCTAATTTTTTAGGTTTTAAAGTACGAGGATCAGAGTAAGTTAAATCTAATAATTTTCCTGACCATGCCGGCTCCATTTTTGGAACAAAGTTGCTCCAAAAATCATAATCTTTTGGACGATCAATAATATTGTTCACACCCGGTTGATAATCCATAGCGAAACAAAGAGTGAATGCTTGATTATTTTTTGGATCAGCTTTTTCAGGGGCATGCAGTTCATTTGTTTGGCTTTTAGATTCCGTACCTGTTATGTATTCCGTACCTGTTAACGGTAATAGATCGCCACATTCAGTAGCATCTATAAAATAAGGAGCAGATAAAACCATCGGATCTCCAGTTTTTAAGGACACCACTTCCAATGCTTTAACTGAATCACCAACAACATCTGCTTTATTAATTTTATATTCAGTTAATAATTTTAATTTACCTGTACTAATGTAAGGTGCCAGCATCTCTATTAAAACCGAGACAGCTACACGGGGTTCGTGACACAAGCGAGAGACTGTTCCATCTCCCGGATTTAGGTATTCTCTTGCTTTTGCATCTGCTGTCAGTGGGTAGTTCCTCTTGTAATACTCCCTCACTTTAGTGCGAAACTCTCTGTACGAAGCTGGTGCTCCATGAGTTTCGATCCATTGATGCTCATCGGGCGGCACACCTTGTTGGGACAGTTGTCCACCAATCCAGTCTGTTTCTTCCGTCATGATAACTGAGAGACCATTTCTACACGCTGCTAAAGCAGATGCACAACCACCCAAGCCTCCACCAATAATTACAACATCAGTAGCAGCTTCTCTTCCAATCGACTGACGATCACTCTTGCTTTTGAGTGATTTGTTAAGTTTTGGCGCTAATGTATTGCTTTCAAGTAGGGCTGAACCTCCTAATAAAGCTGTATAAGTTATGAAATTACGTCTGTTCATTCTTGTTTACTATTTAAAAAAACTTTTATATTATGAACAGGTACAGAAAACGACTCGTTTCCTATACCTGTTTTTTTATTTAATAATTTTCTATTATTTAATAACCATCATTCTGAGTTATGTTCTCATTTCTATCTCTTTCAGTTTGTGGAATAGGAAATAGGTAGAATTTATCATTCCAAAAACGATTTTGGTCTCTCACTTTTAATTTATCTTTGAAAGCATCGTAACTTGCAATATCGTTTAAGTCATGTCGAGATGTTTTCTTGAAGTTTGGAATCATATCTTCCGTTGCATCTTGATAGCCTCCAGAAGTTATATATCCATCTTTATCTTTGGTTAATGCAAGTGGATAGCCATAACTGGGCCCTTCATTTTCAAGATCTCCAATTTTCCATCTTCTCATATCTACAAAATGTAATCCTTCTAAAATTAATTCAACTTTGCGTTCTCTACGAACTAATTGTCTCATTTTGTCTTGATCACCTTGTCTGTTAGTCGAAACATTAGGCATATTTGAACGGTTGCGAACTTGATTTATTGCATCATATACAGAGTTGTCTAACTCGCCCAACTCAATTTTAGCTTCTGCATAAGTAAGAAGAACTTCTGCATATCGCATTAAGGGAACATTACATGTTTGGTTACTAATGTTTTCTTCTGTTTCGTTACTAAATTTTTTCCACAGATAACCTACTCCTGCATTTGCAAAACTTGTCCATGCTGCACCACTGTTGATATCAGTGTTTGTTCTTTCTTCCCATTTTCCTGTATCATAATTGTAAAACATTGTTGTGGGGTTATATACGTCAGCTATAAACATAACTCTACCTGCATCGGTTCCTCTTGTGTTACCTCTTATAGTATCTCCATGCATCCAGAGTGTAGCGTTGAAACGTGGGTCTCTGTTCTCTGATGGGTTTTTTGGGTCGTATAGGGGCGATTCATCAATTCTTTTACCGTCTATACACTCGTAGGTATCAGCTAAAAGACGTGACGGATGTCTTCCGGTTTGCCCGTAAACTCGTGAAACCTGGCCAAAACCAATCATATGAAACCGTTTACTTCCCTTATCAGAATACATTAGCTCAAGTAACATTTCATTACGAACATCAGCTTTTGATTGTCCAGCTTTATTAAATAAATCTTCAAAGTTATTAGCTAATGATCTTTGGCCAATAACAGATTTAGCTGCTTCTGCCGATACTTTAAAGTATTCTGCTGCCTTGCCTCCATAGTTGAGGCTGCCTCCTAATAAAGCCGCACGGGCTTTTAGTCCATATGCAAATGATTTATCTATTCTACCTCTATCAGTAGCCACCCATGGAAGATCAGCAAAAGCTAAATCTAAATCAGATAATATAAAATCAAGAATAACTTCTTTTTTCTCCGATGCTACTGTATATTGCTCAACTGTCACTGGTTCAGTAAAAAATGGAACATTTCCATAAGTAGATATTAAATTATAATAGGCATAAGCTCTTAAAACTCTGGCTTCCGCTAAATATTGTTTTGATAAGCCTTCTAAATTCTCTATATATGGTTCAGATCCCTTGATTACAGAATTTGAGCGTGCCACAATTCTATATAAAGTTGTCCACCAGGTCAAAACTGATCCATTGTCGGGGGTCAAAGCTCCACCAGCTCCAATTGTGCTGTTTTCAGCTCTCTCCATTGCTAAGCCTGTCCAATGATCCAGCATTGCACTGTAGGGTAAATTATATGCTAAGTCAATGTATAAGGAGTTGTACACTCCTGAGACACCATCTTTTATTGCAGCTTCAGATTTGTAAAATCCTGAAGAGGAATAGTTGTTAGGTTCTTTGTCCAAAAAATCTTCACAAGATATTACAAGAAGACTAATGGTAATTAAAAGAACGGTTTTATGTATAATATTTTTCATTTTGTTGCATTTTAAAAGTTTATAGTTAAACCAAAAGTATAAGTTCTCATTAGTGGATAAAAACTACCACTTGAAACAGAGTTTTCTGGGTCATAGCCTTCATAAGCATTTGAGAAGGTGAGTAAGTTTTGTCCACTAACATAAAATCTAACCGTGCTTAAATTATATTTACTTGTTATTTTATGAGGAATAGTATATCCAAGCACAACATTTTTCAGTCTTAAATACGCTCCACTCTTTACCCAAAAATCAGAAATCATATTATTGGGATTGCTCCCAGAACCATCAATTAGCAAAATAGGAAACTTTGCATCTCTATTATCCTCAGTCCAATAATCAAGTTGGTTTTCAAACATTGAACGTCCAATGTAGAACGGTCGAACTCCGTATCCGGAGTAATGAAGATCTTTTTTACCTACTCCTTGGAAGAATATATTGAGATCTAGTCCTTTCCAATCAGCTGCAAGGTTCAAACTATATTCATATCTTGGAGAAGGGTTTCCAATAATAGTACGATCAAAGCTATCAATCTTTCCATCTGGTTCACCTTCCGATCCACTTATATCTTTATATTTTATATATCCTGGTTTAATATTCTCTCTCTCTCCATATACAGGAGAACTGTCAATTTCTTCTTGTGTTTGGAAATATCCATCAGAAACATAGCCAAACCAAGAGCCCATTGGGTCACCTTCACGAGTTATTTGAGTTCCAATATACTCTTTTCCAAATAAATCAGTGATTTTGTTTTTTACATCAGAAAAGTTACCGGTAATACTGTAATTCAAATCTCCAATTTTATCTCTCCATGTTAAGTTTAAGTCCCAACCTTTATTTCTCATCGATCCTGCATTTTCCCACGGTGAACTAAGACCAACAAAAACAGGTATTGGGAATTGCTGAAGCATATCATCTATATTCCTTATATAATAGTCAAATGTTGCATTGAGTTTGCTATTCAATAAGGATAGGTCTAACCCTATGTTTGTTTGAGCTGACTTTTCCCAAGAAATCTTTTCATTAGCAACTTGTGTTTGAGCAACACCTGTTCCAAGCTCTTCATTAAACCAAGTTCCATAACCTGGAGATATTGTGGCTGCATATGGGAAGTAGCTGAATATATCTTGGTTACCCAAAACACCATATGAAACTCTTAGTTTTAAATTATTAATAGTGTTCTTTATAGGTTCGAAAAATGCTTCCTCAGAAACTCTCCATGCAGCTGATGCTGATGGAAAGAAACCCCAGCGCTCATCTTTCATAAAGCGAGAAGATCCATCAAATCTTCCATTTAACTCTACAAGATATTTTTCTTTGTAGTTATAATTTAAACGTCCAAAATATGACAGCATTGCCCAATCATTATGTCCTCCTGAATTTGTTGCAGTAGCATTGTCCCCATGGTTTAAATCTTCAAAACCATCATACTCATATCCTTTTCTGCTTGCAGAGAATGAACGACTGTTAATCTCTTCAGTTTGAAGACCAGCTAATATTTTGAAATAGTTATTTGAGAGTTGTTTTTCATAAGAAGCTTGTAAGTTAAACTGCTTTGTGAGAGTTTGACTCCATCCTTCATATTTGTTTGTTCCGGAAGCTGGATAAGTTGTTTTGTATGCTCCACTTTCATAAGTGTCATATGGTTTTAAAAATGAGTCTGACTTTGTTTCAACTTTGCGATGACTGTAACCTGTATATACTTCAAATCCATCAAAAGGATTTATTTGTAAAAATCCCTTTAAGCCAAGTTCAGGTGATCTCGCGGTGCTTATTCCTGATGCTTCTGCTGAAGCTATTGGGTTGTCTCCATTTTGACCATAACCCCAAGTACCATCATCATTAATTCCTGAAAAAACAGGCACAAAGGTAGTAGCTTTGTTTATAATACCTTCAGGAGAATCAAGGGTAGGATTCACCGATTTCGACTCTCGGACGTTTATATCTATTCCTGCTTTTAACCATTTTGTAACTTGGGCATCCGTATTTAGTCTTAATGTTGATCTTCTATAGTCATTGTTAGAAATATTCCCGTCTTGATAAAAATGAGCTAAATTTGCAAATACCTTAATAGCATCAGAGCCACCACTTAAACTTATGGAGTTGTTGTGAGTAAGTGCATTATTTCTAATAATTTCATCTCTCCAATTTGTATCATATCTATTGAAATTGTCAGCTCCAAGTGTTATGTATTCATTAATTAATTCATCAGAATACTGAGGCCCTATATCTGCATTTGCTCTTGCAACGTTGATAGATCTCATATAATCAACTGCTGATAATGGTTTTGGAATTGCGGTAGGGGTGTTTACACCAACATAACCACTGTAAGAGACATTTAGCTTATTATCTGTTGCTCGTTTAGTTGTAATTAAAATCACTCCGTTAGAAGCACGCGATCCATAAATTGAAGCAGAGGCTGCATCCTTAAGAACCGATATAGATTCAATAGTGTTCATGTCTATAAAGTTCAAACCATAAGAATCTGCAATAACACCATCAATAAGAACTAATGGCCTTGAGGAAGAGTTTATTGACCCCGTTCCTCTTATTGTTATTCCTCCCCCATCATATCCAGGTCTTCCTGAAGTGGTTGTAACAGAAACTCCTGGCACTAACCCTTGTAAGGCAATAGATGTGTTGGAAACATTTCTTTTAACAATGTCATCACTACTCACATTTTGTACTGAACCAGTTAAATTTACTTTTTTCTGAGTTCCATATCCTACAACAACAACTTCTTCTAATGCTTGGGTATCTTCTTCAAGCGTTACATTTATTGTTGTTCGTCCATTCAGAGCTATATCTTGTGATTTATAGCCAATATAGGAGAACTCAAGAGTAGAATTTGCCGAAGGGACTGACAAAGTGAAGTTGCCATTAATGTCAGTAATAGTTCCTTGTTGCGTGCCTTTTATTATAACGTTCACGCCAATTAACGTTTCTCCTTTCGAATCAGTTACTTTCCCTGTTACGTTTGTTTGTCCATAGGACAAAAGGGTAAAGCAAAAGAACATGAGCAAGAATAGAAACTTAGTGATTCCATTTCTTCTCAAAATTGATTTTTTGTTACTTTTCATAAGTTTTTTTTTAATAGTTAATTGTAATATAAGTATTATTTAAAATTTAATTAGTCTGCATAAATAAAGTTTATGCTCTACGTTCACTTAGCTGATTTATTTATTTATCACTACCAATCTTCTCCAACGTCTTCCAACACTGATACATACCTCTAGGCACATGAAAACATCCTTTCCATTTTCCACCCTTCAGGTCGAACAGTACTTCGCCTTGGCGATTGAGGTAGCCCCACCATTCGGGATTGTTTTGGTCTTTGAAATGACTCCATGTGTAGTCG
>Ga0172377_10004960_pt1 | contig 13657 bp, 9 predicted proteins | sample Pumphouse3metaG_FD_119749 | JGI IMG/M metagenome (GOLD analysis project Ga0172377, IMG submission 119749) | Leachate microbial communities from a municipal landfill in Southern Ontario, Canada - Pumphouse #3 metaG | ecosystem: Engineered > Solid waste > Landfill > Unclassified | place: Canada... | reverse complement strand
CCAGGTTGCAGAGGGAATTCCCAGCACGCAGGCGGCATACCACCTTTCTAAAGAGCACCATATCCCCATGCCCATATCAGAGGCGGTCTACAACGTTCTCTTTAACGGCAAACGCCCCGCAGAAGCTGTGGTAGAATTAATGACGCGCGAGCCTAAGGAAGAAGTCTGGTAGGCTGCGGGTACTGCCTTCACGCAACTCCCAACTATTATACATGTATTACCCCCGGGGAACGTTGGCAGTTGCATAGATTAAGCCTAAGGAGGGCTTATGTACGACGTATTTTCACTGCCGGAGTTTGCATTCCCAAAAGGGTTTCTTTGGGGCTCTGCCACAGCCGGGCACCAGATTGAAGGTAATAACACCCACTCGCAATGCTGGGCATACGAGCAGTCGAACCCAAAAATTGAGGCCTCTGGCATGGCCTGCAACCACTATGAACTCTACAAAGATGACATAGCGCTAATTAAGGAACTTGGCCATCAGGCGTACCGTATGTCTGTGGAATGGAGCCGTATTGAACCTTCAGAGGGAAAGTTTAATATGGAGGCGGTGCAACATTATCTGGATGAATTGCAGTTGCTTAAAGAAGCCGGCCTTTATGTTCTTGTGACTCTGCATCACGGAGCGCACCCTCTCTGGTTTGAAGAGCAGGGCGCATTCAGTCAGTTGGAGAATCTTCGTTACTTTGAGCGGTATCTAAACTTTATTGTGCCTAAACTTTCGCCTTTTGTGGATAACTGGCATACTATTAACGAGCCCAATCTTGGCTGGCCGTGGTCTGATGAGAGGGCAATTACCAAAGCAAACTATATGAAGTTCCATGCGCGAGCATACCATCTTATCAAGCAGTATTCTAAAGCGCCGGTGAGCTACTCGCACGCATTCGTCCACTATATGCCAAGCCGCCGGTACAATCCGTATGATAACCTAATGACCAATCTGAAGGATTTTCTGCATCATGAGTGGTTTTTCCATGCTATACGCACCGGTGAGCTGCTCTCTCTTTCTGCTAATGCAGAATACGTGGAGGAACTAAAGGATTCGGTTGATTACTGGGGCGTGAACTTCTACACTCGGCACATGGTGGATATGCGCACCAACCCTGCGGATGCTCCGCGCATCAAGCATAAAGAATTAAAGATGATCTGCAAGGATTTCTATCTGGAAGAGATGTTCCCGGAGGGGCTTACTGCAAATCTGGAGAGGCTTGCTGACAGACCGGTGTATATCACGGAAAACGGCTGTTCATGCGATGATGACCGTTTCCGGATTGTCTACATTGCCCTGCATCTATCCGCCCTGCGCGATGCCATTGATCGCGGGGTTGACGTGCGCGGATACTTCTACTGGTCGCTCATGGATAATTACGAATGGGAATCTTTTATTCCACGGTTTGGTTTGGTTGACGTTGATTTTCAAACTTTCAAGCGCACCCCAAAACCAAGCGCATGGTTTTACAAAGACATTATTGCGCAGAACGGTTATAGCCCGGAGATCCTTCGCCGGTATCTCCACAAACTGCCGACGCTGGCGCAATAATATATTCTCAAAAAAAACGGCGCTGGAGGATTCTGCCTGCGTGGTATAACTCCGGCAGTTTTCTTTCTTAACAAGCCCCCAAAGCATATGACGCTCTCTGGCTTGCATTTTGGGGGTTCGCATCTTATTCCGTGCAAACTCCTGCCGGGCAGCCTCCTGCATACCCGGAATCGGCAACTACAAGATTATCCTTGCCTTGCTCATTCCCTATGTAAAGCACCTGCATCGGCCTGGACCCGTACCGGTAGACGGTTATACCTTTGCAGCCAAGGTTGTATGCCAGCATGTATATCTTCCATACGTCAGTTGGAGTTGCATCACCAGGCAGGTTTACGGTTTTTGCTACTGCATTATCTACATGACGCTGAAAAGCAGCCTGCATCTTCACATGCCATTCAGGATCAATATCAAGCGCTGTAACAAACAGGCTGCGGATATCCGGCGGCACTGCATCAATGGACTGCACTGACCCACGCTTTGCCACTTCTGTCATAAGCTCTTTGCTGTAGAATCCCCGGTCCTTTGCAATCTTTTCAAAATAAGGGTTAACCTCAACCAGCCTGACGCCTTCCATTACTTCTCGAACAAAGGCCACTGCAAAAAGCGGTTCAATTCCGCTGGATGTGTCGGCAATAATACTTATGCTTCCGGTGGGCGCAATAGATGTAACCGTGGCGTTCCTCATTACCAGGGCGCCCGGCCTGTCCCAAATGCTTCCAATAAAGGTTGGAAAGGCGCCTCGTTTTTCGGCCAGTATCTGGGACATTTTGCAGGCCTCTTCAAATATACAGCCTATTACCTGTTCGCCAATATCCAACGCTTCATTGGAAGCATAAGATACGCCGAGCTGGACAAGCATATCTGCCAGCCCCATTACCCCAAGGCCGACCTTTCTGGTCTGCTCTGTTGCCGCCTTTATCTGCGGAAGAGGAAATACGTTTGCAGTAATTACGTTATCCAAAAAATGGATTCCAGAGTGTGTAAGTGCTTTTAGCTTCTCCCAGTCTATTCTTCCGTTTGCTACTATTTGTGCCAGGTTGATTGATCCAAGGATACAAGATTCATACGGCAGCAAAGGTACTTCGCCGCATGGATTTGTGCTTTCAATCTCACCCAAGTCCGGGGTTGGATTCCTCTTGTTTATCCTGTCAAGAAACATTAATCCCGGATCGCCGGTCTGCCATGCGGATACCGTGATAAGCTCAAAGACTTCGCGGGCGTGCAGGCGCCTTACAATCTCTTTGTTCCTGGGATTAATCAGTGCATATTCTTCATCCTTGTTTACCGCCTGCATAAAATCATCCGTTACTGCAACGGATATGTTAAAATTCTCCAGCGTGCCTGTCCTGGATTTGGAAGTTATAAACTCCAGAATATCAGGATGATCTATGCGGAGGATGCCCATATTTGCCCCGCGCCTGCGGCCGCCTTGTTTTATAATGCCCGTGGCCTGATCGTAAATCCCCATAAAAGATACGGGGCCGGAAGCCACTCCCATTGTAGATTTGACCAGGTCTCCTTTTGGCCTGATCCTTGAAAAAGAAAAGCCGGTGCCGCCGCCGGATTTGTGTATGAGAGCCATATGTTTCAATGTTTCAAAAATACTCTCCATGGAATCTTCAATCGGCAGAACAAAACATGCGGCAAGCTGGCCTATATCTGTGCCGGCGTTCATTAGAGTAGGGGAGTTTGGCATAAACGTTCGGTTTGCCATCAGTTGATAGAACTCTTCCTCTATGCGGCAAACTTCTTCTTTTGTAGCTCCATACAGGGCATCGCATGCAGATACGGCATGCGCCACCCGGCGGAAGAGCTGTGAAGGAGTTTCCACTACATTACCTTTTTCATCTCTCTGCAGATACCGGTGCTTTAGCACGTTGACGGCATTAACTCCAAGTTTAAGATCATCAGTTACACCTATAAGACGCTTGGCTTCCCTTGCAATCGTCCGTTGCTGGCGATACAGAATATAGGCTTTGGCAACCTCTGTGTAGCCGGCCTTCATCAGAACTTGCTCAACAATATCCTGCACATCCTCAACCCTGGGCAGCTGCCCCGGATAGCGGATATTAATAAGTTCTATGACCTCTTGCGCAAGTTTGCTGGCTGCTTCGCCATTCTGCGTGCCCGTGGCTTTGAGTGCTTTTGAGATGGCATTTGAAATTTTTTCAGGTTGAAAGGATTCAATCCGGCCGTCCCTCTTGCGGATTTGCGTTACCTTGTTTGCCGTTGACATGTAAGTGTCTCCCATGTTTCACATGAAATCTAAGGATGCAATCTGCTTTCAAGGATGGCGGTTATCTGGCTGCAAAGATTATTCAGGTCTAGCGTAGAATGCAGGTCAAACCCCTTGAGACGAAGCTCCTTAATCAGCGTCACAACCGGCGGAGGCGCCAGATTGTAATCGCCCAGATCATGATTAAAGAACAAGCCGGTTATTGTGCCGTATAGATCAAGCTTTCCTCCGTGCTTCATAACATATCCTTTATCCGCAAGATTGCTCACAACATTCATATCATGAATAGTGCTTATCATGGTCATGCCGGTCTCTTTATGGAGTGCGCCAAGGAAACCCGCAATTTCGCGGCGGCTGGCATAATCTATGCCCTCCATAGGTTCATCCAGAATCAATAACTCCGGCTTAAAGACCAGTGCGCCTGCAAGAGCAACTTTTTTGCGTTCTCCACCGGAAAGATAGTGGGGTAGCCGGTTGCGCAGGTCATAGATATTTAAGGCATGAAGTATTGCTTCAACCCGGCGGTGCGTCTCTGCACGCGGCAGGCCAAAGTTCAGCGCTGAAAATGCTATATCATCAAATACCGTCGGGCCAATCAACTGTTCATCCACGTTCTGCATGACGGTACCTATCCGGGATCTTATTTCATCATATTGGCGGGCGGGATCTTTGCCAAATACGGTAACCCGGCCGCTGTTTGGAACTATCAGGCCCAGTATATGTTTTAGCAGGGTGCTTTTGCCGGAACCATTGGCCCCCAGAACGGCTAAACGTTCTCCGCGTTTTACCTTAAATTCTTTGCCGCAGATATCAACTTTAACGCCGCCTGCATAGGTGTGTTCAACACAGTTAATATCTACGACTAGTTCATCATCCATTTTTATCACCCAAATGATATATGCGGTTCTTAAAGCCGCGTACCTTAAGTGCATCTGATATTCTCTGGCTCATCTCAATTGAGTGCACAAGAAAGTGGCCAAGCGCCGTTCCCAGTCGGCTTAACGTAGCTGCCGGATGCCTATAATTAATGCCGCCCCGCAGGTGAAACATTGTGCGAATATTATTCAGGCTGTCTGAAATTATAAAGATTGAACGATACGTAAAAAAGAGTGCGGCTATCATAAATCCGGGCAAAAACCGGCTTAGTATGCTGAATATGGCTGGGTAACTGGTGGTAAGGAAGAACACAACAACAGCCCCCGTGATAGCAAACACTCGAAGGATAATTATTAAGACGGCGGCGACGGTGATGCCAGTAATACTAAAGAATAAAATAACAAGAAAGAGCGATGGGTAGAGCATGAGTACAAATACAGTTTTTACTGGCAGATGCGCCGTAATTGCTATAAGTATCACAGCAGCCAGCATTGCTGATAATAATGGAATGGTTTGGATATTCAGCAATAACAGTATTATCAATGCCAGGGCAATCATTTTTATAGCTGCCGGTACCCTGTGCATCCAGCTTCTGCCATATACTGATATGTAATCTATATAATAAAGATCCATGATTAAACTAGCCCGCTTCCTGATTGCTGATAAGACCAGGCATATTTTTGGATAGAAAAACAAGTATGGCTGCGGTGAGGATTCCCTCAAGAATCCAGCCTATTAATCCTATGGAAAACATTATTACCGCAAGCCGTCCCAAAATAAGATGCCCTCCGGTAAATTGCTTGCCTAAATGAATGTATGTCGATTGCGAGATTTGTTCTATCCACCTGCTCCCGGCCGCTATAATGCCAAAGCTTGCCGCCGTACCGCAGGCAAGTCCAATAACTGTTGCTGCAAATCCGGCGCCGTACATAGGCATGCGTTTTTGGAGAAACCTGAACATGCAGCATCCAGCAACCATTTCAATAGTCAAGACCAGCGTATTTAAGCCTACTACTGTAATTCCCCCATGCCCAACAAATGCAAGCATTAGATTGACTATGAATGCAGCTATGATGGACATTCTTGGTTTTAGGATGATTCCGGTAATAACAGAGAGATTGAAATGAAAACCGATTGGAGGTATTTCTAAGGCCATGGCAAGGATCATTACAGCGGCAAATATCCCAAGATTAGCAAACTCCCTGGGTTGCGCGGTAGCTGTCCCCTTGCGCCATAGTATTGCTACCAGGAGAGCAGATATAACATACCCGGCGACCCAGAGCCAGGCGGGTAAAATGCCGTCGGGAAGATGAATGTGAGACATGAATAGATACCGGCCTCATTTTCTGAATTTGTGTCTTTTGTTGTTTTACCCAGTGCAGGCAGGTAGTATTCCCGGCCTAATTGCCAAGTAAAAGAAAACCCCGCCGGCGGCCCGGGCGGGGGTGTATTTTAAGAATGGGGCTTTGGAACATATAACAAGGCAAAAAATTGAGTCCTCTGACAGCAAACCGTTCTATGTGTCAGAGGACTCTTATGTATCAAACGATCAGGTGCGGGCGCCTATACCGGACGCCCAACGACAAGGGAACATCTTGGATTTTCATTTCAGTATAACCTTTCTGAACATGGAGGGGTCTTTACGGCCGCCTGCAACTCCGCGTGTGAGTTCCATCCAGTATTCCTGCCCGCCGTTTCCATCATCATCAAAGAGTACAAAACTTATGCCTATTACCCTTCCGTTCTTGTATTCCCCAAAGCTTGGCAGGGAGGAGTATGGTATGGTTATTTCATAGTTTGTAAAGTTGCCGTCTCTTGTAACGTTATATTTCATCTCTCTGCTGCTTATAACGCCGGCATTAGGCATCCAGCGGTAGGCCTGTATACCGCTTTTTGTGAGCGCAAGGCCTAGTTCTATATCGTTCTGGTCGTAGCCGGTGTATCCGCTTGCTTCCGGTGATACGGCATCTCCGCCTGCATCTATTGCTATCTGCAAGGCATCACCATCCCATATCTTATCCAACAATTTATTGTTTATATGCTTGTCATCCAATACCTTTACTGTGAGGTACAGGTTTTTATCATCATTGGCAAGGTATGCCTTGGCACTCAGGTCATCATCTCCGGTCCAGAGATGATGTACCGCCGCATCTACTGGGACTAGATTGTTATAAGAGAGTGCGGCAAACGGTTTATCCGTCATGCGTTCAGGAGTCCGGCTTTCCAGGAAAGTTAATATCTTGTTTGTGTCAACTCTCTGTCCGGCTGCTGTTATATTCAGGCTTATCTTATAATTTGGGCCGAGGATGAATTTGGAATCTTTGAGCGGAAACTCTATAACTTTGGTCTCTCCCGGCTTAAGGGTGAAGGTTGTGGTGGGGTTAATCAGGGGAAGCGGGCAACTCACATTTAATCCTGCTTCTAAGCGCTCTGCGGCAAGACTTGTTGCAAATACCTGAAGCGCAGAATCATCTGTTGTATACACATCGGCTTTTATTGCAAGAGGTGTGTTTATTTTGCATGTGAAGATAAACTGCTCAAGCTGATTCATGGAAGCGTTCTTCATCACCAGGAACACCGGGCTTTCGGTGAGCGGCAGGCGGCCGGTTTGTGATGCGGGCAGGCTGCTTCCCACCACGTTCAGCACTTTAAGTCTTATGTTCCTGGGGATGTCTATTGAGATGTCTTTGGCAATACGTGGCGCCCAGATGGCAGCTACTGCATCTTTGCCGCTCTGGAAGATATAGCATTCCACAGATTTGCCCATGTTCAGGTGTTTTCTATCCGTCACAGGCTCAAGAAGGTTGGCGATGTTTGCAAAGACTGCTGTTGTGGGCATGGGAATGAAGGCATCCGTCCACATGCCGTAACTCTCTCCGCTGTTTGTCCAGAACCTATGGTATGAGTTAAACCATAGGAATCGCTCTATCTCCTTGATGCTTCTTACAATAATCAGGCTTTGCGCCATGTATGCAGCCATGTTTTTTGCATAGATGCTGTCCGGCCGGCAGTGGTAAGAGAATCCATACTCTCCTATCCACATGTGCTTGCCTTGAGCCAGCGGCACCATATTCTGGAGATACTTGGCAAGACCTCCCTCCGTGGGTCCAAGAACCGCAAGCCCCGGCCCAAACGTGCGGGGATACATATAGGGGTGGGGGGCTATTCCATCCAGATTCGGCCCTATATCCTTAAGAACTGCCTTGGCGAATAGGTATCCTGTGCCCGCGTCATTGCTTGTGACCGAACATCCGGCGAATATGCAATTCGGGTCCGCCCGCTTAGCCCCGTCATACCCGGCTTTAAGGAACTGGGCGTATGCGCTTGCTGAATCGGTGCCCCAGGTATACTTTACGCCCAGGTCTGGTTCGCTCAGCACATCCCATACCTTTATGCTGTCTTTGTACCGGGAGACCATGTTGTATACATAATCGCTGAAGTCTTCCATATTCCTTGGCCTTATTCTTCTTGAATCCATCGCAGCCCAAGCCGGTATTCCGGCATCCTCACCACTGTAAATATAGCCTACAATGTTGAAGCCGTATTTCTTTGCAAACTCTACATCTCTATCCATGCCCTGCCAGTTAAACTTGCCCTTTTCCGGCTCTATAGATTTCCAGGTGCGCCTCAGCGGAAGGTTAAGCCATCTGGAGCCTATTTTTGCAAGAGACTCCATCTGCTCTTCTGATGCCTGGCCCATGTAATCCGAAGTCCCCATGAAACCCTGGGTCTTTCTGGTGGGAGAGACGGGTGGGACAACACAGAAGAAAGTCTTGTCTTCATAAATTACTTTGCCGTCGTTTGTAATGGATGCGGATATGGTGTAGAAGCCCTTGTCAAAGGTAGCAGGCAGGCTGATTGGCAGGGTGAAGGATGCATTGCCCTTCATATCCACCTGTTTTGTTCCTTTTAAAACAGATTTTCCATTATAATCTGCAATGTTGTAGCTTAAGGTTAGAAGAGAGTTCCGGACTGTGCCGTTATACAGGTTTATCTTAACTGTATTCAGCTTGCCGCAAGTATAGATGTTGCCGGGCTCTCCTGTTACTATGGAGAACCGCTCTGGATGATGGTAGTCTGTGAGGGCGCCTTCTTCAAGCTGGATTGCATCTATCCAGAAGTTAGCGTCAGATTTTTGGGGAATCACAATCATCCGCCAATCATCTGTCGTAAAATTCAGGGGCGGAATAGTAAAGCTGTACCTCTTCCACTCCGTGCCGTATGCTGCGTTCCAAATGCCGTGTGTTGCATCTTTCCCCGTCTCAGGGTTACGCGTCCAAATGCTTGCAGAGCATGGTGCACCGGGCTTATCCGTTTTCATATAGAAGGAAAGCGTATACGAACGCCCCTTCTCAAGTTTGAACCTGTATGCCTCAAGCTGGGTAGGATATGCCACCCTCAGGCTCTTTTTGCCGTGGTATGCCGTGGCTGCATCCACACCCCAGTTGCCCGCATATGCAGAAGTCCAGGAAATCCAGGGTTCTGCACCCGTTTCAAAGCTGGTGTCTCCTGGGAAGAGATTCTTACCCTGTGCAGCAAGGAGCGGAGCTTGTGTACCTGCAAGCACCATAATCAAGCAGATTGCAAGCATAAGAAACAAAACCTTGATACGCAACATTTGGGAAATTCCTTTCTTCTACTCAACCTTTATATTGTCTATGGCAAACTCTATATCCGTGCTGCCGGTAATTGGTAAGAATGCAAGGTAGATTATCTTGCTCTTATCCAGCTTCTTATCACCATCGGCGGGCCCCCAGCCATACTTGAAATCTGAATAGTTTATGTTTACCTTCTGCCATACCGGACCAAGCGGAAGCACGGGGCCGTGGAACCATTCTTCCTTACCGTTTGAATCTTCTACCAAGTATACCTGGCACTGTCCCAGACCGGATATCTTCTTTATAGATAAATTAATATTCTGCCAGTCCTTTACCATCGGCCATGCCTTGCGCACCACGGTTTTATCACCAGGAAACGACATTACTACCGCAAACTTTCCCTCTGAAGCGTTTGCATCTGCCAGAGATATGACAGGCGACAGACGGTCTTTTGCCCAAGACCCCGGAGTCCACCCTATCAGACCGTTTTCGCAGTTATCCACAAGACCTGTCAGATCGGCCTGGGATTTGTCTTTTCCAAGAACTGCGCTGTCTGCATACAGAACTATGTTCTGTCCGGAGAAGCCCTCTTTGCTTCTACTCTGAAGGTTAATGGTCAGAGCGTCCACTTTGAAGCCGCTGCCATCCCCAAGCTTCCCATAGGTATTTTCGTTAGCGCTGCATATGCCTTTTACGGCATTAAATATATTCCCGGATGCAAGCACCCACCCATTTGGGCATTGCTGTATAAATGGAATATTGTTGCCCATCTGTTTTCCGTTGGGCACCATAACACTCCAGCCAAATCCAACATTCACCCCGCCAGCGGGCTTCTTGACCCTCATGCAGCAGGATAGATTCAGCAGATCTGTGAGCGGCATTCCGTGTCCAAGCGGCAGGCGGAACAGGCAGTATTGTCCCTTGTTCAACGTAATATCTAGTTTGTAGCTCTTTTTGCCGTCAAAATGCTCTTCATCGGACAGCCCTGCATAGTTTACTTTTATATATCCTTCTTCCTGTGCCTTGGAAAGACTCCAGATATTCCCCGATGTACACCAGAAACTAAAGCCTGTGCCCTCCTCAAATCTATTGCTATAGATTGGCCCATCCGTTGCGTAGCATGCCGGTATTCCCCATATACAGGCAACCCCCGCCATCAATACAAATGCTGCAAAAACTCTTTGTACGTTTAACATATTTCCACCTCCATAGATGTACTGTCTAGTATGGCCAGTCATTCACGCCGCTCCACATATTCCACAAGAAGACTTTGGAGATTTCGGATGACGAAGCTCTTGATAACGGAAACCATGCCACATGGTTATCTGCATAGAGCACATTTGTCCCGCCAAAGTGCCGCGTTGCTATGTATGCACTCGCCGTAGCCGGGCTGTTAAAATCAAAAAGAGGCTCATATATACGGCTTCTGCATCTTCCATCTATTATTACTGCGCATGTTGAAGGCGAGAGGCATTTTCCAAGGCTTCTAGGCCTGTAAGTTGCGTTCGAACCAGCATACCCCATGTGCCCCATATGTGCAGGATACATGTAATTTGTTATCTTCTTACCACTGTTCAGAAGGATTTCGTCAGTATCAGCAGGGCAGAATAGTATTTTACTGGTTTTGGGGCCGCCTCCATCCCATGCACATCCTGCTATATACGGATGGATTGCTGTAATCCATATTGTTGAATATGCGGCAGTGTTATCATATACCCTAGAATTTGCAAGCGGCATAAACTCGTCATAATCCTGGCAGTATGCGGCTATGGACATACCCATCTGCTTAAGGTTGCTTGTGCAAGTTGTCTGTTTAGCCTTTTCCCTGGCTTTTGCAAAGACCGGGAAGAGTATGGCTGCCAGTATAGCTATGATGGCTATAACAACGAGCAATTCAATCAATGTGAACCCCTTTTGCTTTGATGCTGAACTAAACATTTTTACCTCTCCTTCTCCGATAGATATAATCTATACATATCGAATAAATTACCAAAAGCTTGTCATGCGCCTTACCATCAAATATTGGCCACAGCTACCGAGCGGCGTTCAATCAGCTCAATGGGAAGAATCTCATGCTTTACATATGCTTTTCCGTTCAACTGTTCCAGCAATCTTTCTGCTGCATGTCTTCCCATATTGTTCAAAGGCTGCTCAATTACAGTGAGGGCCGGTTTCATGCATCTGGCCCATGATGAATCATCAAATCCTATGAGCGACACGTCCCGGGGAATATAAAGGTTCATATTTTTAAGTTCTGCAATTATCTTCATTGTCACCGGGAAGAAAGAACTAAATATAAGTGCTGTAGGTCTGCTTTCTAATGTGAACATATTTCTAAGGTTAAAGAGTGTTTCATCATCCAGGTTTTCATATTTGGCGGCGATAAACCATTCATTCCGGCACTCAATTTCAAATTCGCCAGCCATGTTTTTAAAGGCAGATCGCCGGGCCAGAGCATCAAATGAGCAGTAATTCTGGTCCACATACCCAATTCTTGTATGACCTCTATCCGTAAGGTAGCGGAGGGCGCACCGGATGCCGTATTCGTTATCGCAATCTACGCTGGGCGTGTTCACATCTTCCCACGATGCGCTTATGATAACAGATGGCACATTGCTGTTTTGAAACTTTTTAATAAGATTTTTTTGGCGTTCTGTGGGCGCCATAAAGATCAACCCGCTGAAGCCATTATAGCTGTTAATATCATCTATACTGCCATAATCTGACATTGTTAAATGCAGTCCGGTCCCATCAAGTACATTCCGTATGCCTTCACAGATAGGCCCCTGATGAAGATTGGATATTACACCCTGTCCTTGAAACTCGCTAAACATGCAGATAATGCCGGAAGTAGCTGGTTTTTCTTTCTGTGCAGAGCTGTCATTTACAAACGTGCCACGTCCCACATGGCAGGATATAAGCTGCTCATCAGAGAGTATCCTGAGTGCGCCTTCCACTGTTGACAGGCTTACGGCATGGCGTTCCATGAGCTCTCTTCGTGTAGGCAGCCTATCACCAGGGGCAAGTTTTTTCTTTATGTTATCTCTCAATACATCAGCCAGTCTCTTATATTTCGGTGGCATGTGTAGTACCTCATTTGGAATTATATCGAAACAATTATATATTCTGCATTTTAGATAAAACTCCTTCTTTATCTGCATTTTTTTCTAAAATATATTTTTTTAGGAGGTATTATCGATATAATGGCGAATTATATTGCAGGAAATACTTGAATATATCGAAATATTGCAAGGGGGTACATGGTGGAAAAGATTAGTCTTAATGGTGAGTGGCAATTTCGTCAATATGGCAACAGGTGTAAATCATTGGCATGCAATGGTTGGAACCCTGCCCAGGTGCCGGGTACGGTGCATCAGGATTTGCTTTGCCTGGATATCATACAAAATCCGTTCTACCGGTTGAACGAAAAAGAAGTCGCCTGGGTTGCTGAATGCGATTGGGCCTACCAGCGCAAATTTCATCTGCCGCAGGATTTTAATACAGATGCCCCGGCAGAACTAATCTTCCACGGGCTGGATACCTATGCAGAGATTATGCTCAATGGCCACTCGCTGGGCAAATCAGAGAACATGTTCATCCCCTGGCGCCGCCGAGTTGAAGAATACCTGAAACCCGGCCATAACCTGCTGGAAGTACACTTCGCATCCCCCATGAAAAAAACAAGCGAAATAGCTGCAAACGAAGGATTACCATTTCAAAATGGGGGAGGCATCCCAGAGAGAGGATACGCCAGAAAAGCGCTCTACTCCTTTGGGTGGGACTGGGGGCCCAGGCTTGCCACAAGCGGCATATGGAAGGATGTAGAACTGGTATTCCCATACAAAGCCGCCCTCTCAGACGTACACTTTACATCCAAAGTAGAAGGGAATATTGCTTACATCAACGTAGATGCATCAGTTACAGGGTATAAGCCCGGATGCTATACGGTGCGCTATATGCTCTCCGGCCACGGATACACAGAAACTACGCAGAAAGAGATAATAGACCCCACCGAGAGCACCTTCACCGCAAGCACAGAGTTTGCCATAGACAACCCCAAACTCTGGTGGCCGGCCGGATACGGAGACCCGTCCCTCTACAACCTTCATGTAGAACTGTTGGATGGAGAGACTCTGCTTGATACCAAAGACATGCATGTAGGCATAAGAACAGTAGAACTCGTTCAGGAGCCGGATGAAATAGGAGAGAGCTTCTACTTCCGCATAAACGGAGTTCCCGTATTTGCCAAGGGAGCCAACTGGATTCCGGCAGATTCCTTCCTCCCCAGAGTAGATGCCCCAAAATACCAGAAGCTCATAGACATGGCCAAGGAAGCCAACATGAACATGCTCCGGGTATGGGGAGGCGGCATATATGAGGACGATGCCTTCTACAACGCATGCGATG
>Ga0172377_10004954_pt1 | contig 13665 bp, 14 predicted proteins | sample Pumphouse3metaG_FD_119749 | JGI IMG/M metagenome (GOLD analysis project Ga0172377, IMG submission 119749) | Leachate microbial communities from a municipal landfill in Southern Ontario, Canada - Pumphouse #3 metaG | ecosystem: Engineered > Solid waste > Landfill > Unclassified | place: Canada... | reverse complement strand
GCGAGTTCCTGCTTAAAAGCAAGCTTGCTCTTTTTCGGAATGCCGAGAGCGCCGCGAAGGCGGCTGCTCATCATAGGTTCATCACGGAGCACGGCAAGAATCTGTTCACGGGAAGGTAACTCAGCCATAATCAAGCCTCCTTGGCTTTCGCGCCCGCAGGGAGCGCAGATAAAATAGTCGCACGGACCTGATCGCGCAGGGATTCGAACGTCATCGTTTCATATCCGGAAGGTTCCACCGGCGGGTGAATGATGATTTTAAGCTCACCGGGGAAGAGGGCCGTCGCCGACTTCGGCAGAATGCGGCCCGTATTCAAAATCGTAATCGGCAAAAGCGTATAGCGATGTTCCTTCGCCATATGAAATATACCGTTTTTAAAAGGCAAAAGCGCACCATTTTCCGACCGGCGGCCTTCCGGAAACACGGAAAAGACATATCCCTTGTCCGTGCGCTCCTTGAGGCGCGCTCCTATCGCCACATTGCCCCGGGATGCGCCCCGGTGCACGGGAATGGATCCGGAAAGGTCGAGCATCCTCCTGAACAGCGGAATTTTCCAGAGATCTTCCTTCGCTAAAAATGCGGAAGGGGCGACGCCCGCAAAAATGCAGTTGATGTCCAGAAAGCTCTGGTGGTTCGCGATGATGACGAAACCGCGGTCCCGGGGAATATTTTCTGAACCGTCTACGCGGAGGCGTATCCCGAACATTTTGAACATCGGCACGAAGAACAAGTGCGCGACATTGTTCAGCTTTTTCACATCGCGGAAGAAATTGCAGAAAACGATGCCGTAAACCGGAGCGAGGATGACGGCGCCCAAGGCGACTACGACATAATAAAGGATTCCGAGCATCCTGTTCCGCAGCGGGACGGAACTAAGCATACAAACTCCAGTCAAGAGTCATTCCCGCAGCGAGCGGAACCACTCCGTGCACGGATTCCGGAACGACCCAGGGACGGCGCACATAAGTGCGCGTCTGCGTATTGCGGGGAAGCCCGTAAAAATCCGCGCCGAAGCCCGCGACGAAATCGGGAAGCCTGTCCATTTTCCCGAATTTTTCAAAAAGCTGAATAAGTATCGGAACGGCGACCGGAACGGAATAGACGCCGGCGGCTCCGCACGGGCATTCTTTTTTATCCTGCGTATGCGGGGCGCTGTCCGTGCCGAGGAAAAATTTCGGATTTCCGCTGAACGCCGCCGCACGCAACGCGTCGCGGTCCTCGGGGCGCTTCGGGAGCGGTTTGCAGAAATGATGGGGACGGAGGCTTCCTCCGATGACATCGTCGAGCGTATGGAGCAGGTGATGCACAGTGATCGTCGCCGCGACATTCGCGGAGAGGCGCTTCACCGCTTCCACCGCCTTCGCCGTCGAAAGATGTTCGAACACGATGCGGAGCTTCGGATAATGCTCCGCAAGATATTCCACCCGGCTGATGAATTCCGTTTCGCGGTCAAGGCAGAACGCGCCAGGTTCCTCGCCGTGAATGCAGAGCACGAACCCGAGGCGCTCCATACGGGCTATCACCGGCAGTACGGATTCAAAATCAGAGACACCATCCTGGCTGTTAGTCGTGACCCCCGCGGGATAATACTTCCCGGCGACGACGCCCGCTTTTTTAAGGGAAACGAGAACGTCCTCGGAGTACGCCGGAGAAAGCTTGAACGTCATCAGAGGAACAAGCCCCGGAGCGGCATCAAGAATTTTGCGCTTATAATCAAGAATTCCCGCGACCGTAGTGAGCGGAGGAACGGTATTCGGCATCACCAGGACGCGCCCGAATTCACGGGCGACATCGCGCGTATAATCGGCTAAAGCGGCATCCTGGCGGAGATGCACGTGAAAATCATCAGGAAGAGGCAATTCAAAAGTATCCATCTAAACTGAAAATAGGTAAAATGGCTTTTGAAAACGCGAAAAAAACGCGATTTTTTCAAAGAAAAGAGAATATATTGAAAGCTCTCATGTATAACTCCGCATTTTCCCTTTCTGCAACGCTCTGTGCCGCAGTCTTTCTCACCGCGGAGTTCATGGGATGTTCCACGGAACGGGACGCGCAGGGCGCGGAAAAGCTTCAATTCTGTCAAAAGACTCCACCCAATATCAAAAATGACTATCAGATAATCCTGGGCGACCGTGAAGCGCAGAACTACGCGGGCATCAAGGGTCCCGTGAAAGCGATCACGGAACGGCGGTATGAACTTGCGAAAGGCGACTCGGGGAAATGGCTCCCGGCGCATTTCTCAGGAACGACCGTACTGCATTACAATGAAGACGGCAGCCTCGCAGACCTCACACAATATGATTCCACAGGAGAGAACATCCTCCTGCTCGCGATCATCATCCATAAAAGCAACCGCAAGGAAATTTATCTGCACTTCGCTGAAGAAAACAGAGACTTCGTCTATTTCTGCAACAGGCAGGGCCGCATTCTCGAGCAGGGGCCGAACCCCGTATACACGCAAAACATGCTCGATTCCTCCTGGAGTTCGACGGACGGACATTACGCCTGGGAAGAGGACGGCAAGGGGCACATACTCGCCGCGCGCACCAAACTGCCGAGCGGAGAGCGCCGTTATTTATATGAGTACGACGATAACGACTCCCTCGTAAACATCCGCGCCCTCGATAAAGACGAAAAGGAACGCGGAAACATCTCCTGGGAATATGATTCCAAAGGCAGGCTCAAGGCTTCTCATTTCGCATACGACGAGCGCCTGTTCAGAATCAACTCTTTTGACTACGATGAAGCGTTTACATACGACGCACAGGGGCGGATTTCTTTCGTTGTCACGACGCGCAGCGATCCCTCGTGGGAATCAAATAGCTGGCCGCCGTTCAAAGACAAAGACACCATTCTATACCAATACGACCTGCGCGACGGATATTCCGAAGTCAAGGAAATTCAGAACGGTACCGTGGAACGTTCCGCGATCACCGATGCTTATGGCAATGAAATTCTCATAGAAACCGCAGGCCCGTTTATCTATGAAGGCGCGAACGGAACCGACGCGGCATACGACTTACAGCGGATCGAACGCAGCTTTGAATATTACGGGGAAAACAGATGTGGGCGCAACACCGCAGTTTCCGGGAAAGACGGACTCCACTATTTTGCCATTACGGCACATCCGTTATTTCGGGAAACGGAGCTGCAATGCTTCCGCATAACGTTCAAGGGGCAGGACAGCGCCTTATGGCGCGGATGTCTGCATAATACCGGAGACTCTGAGCTTCTTATGAAAGGCGGGCTTTTTGCGGCACAGACGGATTCGCTGATCATCCTCCGGGATTCTTCCTCATCCGCAGATTACTGCATCGATAAGAGCAAGAGCACGGCGTCCCTCCGGTCGGAAGAAAGTCCCGCCCCGTCATCCCAGACGCACCAGAAAGGGCTCATTTCCCTGCGCGCGCCCGATTTTCTGCGGATGAATCCCGGCGATATAAAAAAAGTGTGTTCGTTAAAGCAAGGAGCATCATCCGCCAGCTGCATAACCCTGCACGATTTTCCGGGCAAAGGCACGTTCAACCTCATCGGCGGAATTGCATACAAAAGTGCAAGCGAAGTTTTCATTTTGCAGCAGACCTGCGCGGAACCGCACGTATTCGTGACAAAGGATAAGTGCGCACTACAGTGCGGCGGGCCGGAAGCTCCGCTTCTATTCCAGAATTCCGCGATCTCGTTCAAAGGCAAGCTCTACGACGATACAGTCAGAGCGTCAGCGCCGGTATCCATTAAAGACCTGCCATGTAAATGGTAGCGGACAAAAAGCGGAGCCGGATGGTCCGGGCGGGGAAAACGGTTCCGGAAAATAGGATACTTTATAAGTAATCATTTGTTTGCAGTCCGGAGACAACGGGAACATCATAGTATTTTCCTTTCTACCAAACAAAGGCAGGTATTATGAACAAGAAAAAGCTTGCATTACTCCTAGGGACGGCACTTGCGCTCGCGACATTCAGCGCCTGTGACGAGTTCGCTTCCAGTCCTTCCAATGATGAAAGCAGTTCCAGTAAGCAGGACAGAAGCAGTTCTTCCGCAGCTGCAGTGACGAGTTCCGCGGGGGCGACTTCTAGTGCTTCCGGTGAAAACTGATCGCTTCGTTTTATAAGAAAAGGATCCCATCCGCGATCCTTTTCTTATTCATCGATTTCAACGACTTTATGATTGCCCGTCGCTCCGAGCGCAATGCGGATTGATCGCTTCGGTTTTTTGAAATAATCGGCGAGAAGTCCGCAGATCGCTTCATTTGCGGCGCCATTGACAGGCGGAGCCTTCACTTCCACTTTATAGAAACCATCCCCGAGCGGGGTCACACTTTCCCGCTTGCTCCGGGCATGCACTTTTATGTTGATACGCATAAATTATGCGATCACAGGACCTGCGGGCGGAACGGGAGAAAGCGGAGACTGCTGCATAGGGCGCGGAGCTGACTGCGGCGGAACCTGAGGAGCGACGGACGGCGACGGCTGCTGATAACGCGGGGCCTGGGAATGCGCCGGTTTCACGAACAGGGGGTCATCCTTCTGGTCGCGTTCCATCGCAAGCAGCAGATCGCTCTGGCTCACAAGAAGCGCACGGGCGCGGATAAAATAATTCGTGCGGAGCTGCTTCAACTGTTCTATTTCGCCGCGGAGCGTCTCCGCTTCGCGTTTCGTCATTTCCACTTCGCGGACCGCACGCGCTTTAGCTTCGGCGATGATGATCTCCGCTTCCTTTTCCGCATTGTGCTTCGCTTCATCAAGCATGCGCTGCATCGTCATCGCGGCGTCATGCATCGTCTTTTCAATCTGCTTGTAATAATTGACGCGCTCTTCGGCAATCTTGAGACGTTCCGTAAGATCCGTGCGCAGACGACCCTGCTGTTCAAATGCGACCGCGACAGAGTCAAGGAAGGCCTTGACTTCCGCAGCGTCTACGCCGCCGAAACGTTTGGTGCGGAAAGCCTGATTGCGAATATCGAGCGGAGTGAGTTCCATAGATATACCTGCCGGAAAAATCTTCCGCAAATATAAAAAGTTTATCCTATTCGAAACGCAGAGCGTCTATCGGATCAAGGCGACTCGCCTTTTTCGCCGGATACCATCCGAAAAAGACGCCCGTCACAAAGCAAACACCGAAACTCACCGCCACACTCAAAAAAGTAATGCTCATCGGCCAGTTCAGGAATAGCTTGACGATTTCCGTCGCGACGACCCCCAGGAAGATTCCGATGAGACCGCCGAGGAGGCTGATCATCACGGACTCGAACAGGAACTGCAGAAGGATGTCCCTGCCGCGGGCGCCGATAGCCATGCGGAGTCCGATTTCACGCGTGCGCTCCGTGACGGACACGTACATGATATTCATTATCCCGATACCGCCCACGAGAAGGCTTATGCCGGCAATAGCCGTAAGCACCAGGGAGAGCAAGTCGCTCGTGCTGGTGATCATCGAAATCATCTCTTCCTGCGTGCGGACCTTGAACGGATCCGTCGCCTTCGTCCAATTCCGGCGGTCCTTGAGGATCTGGAGAATTTCGTCCGAAGCCTTCGCGGCATAACCTTCGCCGATGGAGTTCGCGTAAATGGTGCGGATTTCCGTCGTCGCATTGAACCGTTTCATCACCGTCTGGTAAGGAGTGAAAATCACTTCGTCCTGATCCTGACCAAAATCGCTAGATCCCTTGAGTTTCAAGGTGCCGATGACTTTGAGCGGAATGTTCTTATAGCGGATCGTCTTACCGATGGGGTCCGTATCCGGGAAAAGCGTTTTCACGACGGTCTGCCCGATGACGCAGACTTTCGCCATACGGTCCGCCTTATCATCGAACATGACGCCTTCATCGATGGAATAATTGCGGATCTTGAGGTAATCGGAACTGATCCCCATGAGGGAAATAGATTCGTTGTTATTACCGACGACAGCCTGTCCGCTCGCCGTCACCAGAGGAGAAACAGCGTCAATGTAATGCGCATTTTCGCGGAGCGCCGCAATGTCGGCTTCCTCAAGCGTTTCGGTTGCATCGTCCGACGCCACCTGGACGCCGCCGATGCGCGTCGTATTCGGCATAATGGTAATGGCGTTCGTACCCATCGCGGTCATCTTCGCCTTGATGGATTGCTTAGAACCTTCACCCATCGCGACCATCGTAATCACCGCGGCGACGCCGATGACTATACCCAGCACGGAAAGGAACGTGCGCATCCTGTTCCGGAAAAGCGCGCGAAGCGCAATGCGGATAAGGGTAAGCGAACTCATTGTGCGCTCCCTGCTATAGGTTCATCTTCCGCAAAAGTTTCAGGAGGAGGCAACGCCTCGAGCGCTTCCTTCGCGCTTTTCACATTTTCATTCCGGGTATCGCGTCGAATTTGACCATCGCGCAGAAGAATGGTGCGGTCGGAAAACACAGCGATGTCCGGTTCATGTGTAACGAAGACAATTGTCTTTCCCTTCGCATGGAGCTCCTGGAATATCATCATGATTTCATAACTTGTACGCGTATCCAGGTTTCCGGTCGCTTCGTCCGCGAGGATGATCACGGGATCGTTCACGAGCGCCCGCGCGATCGCGACACGCTGCTGCTGACCGCCGGAAAGCTGATTCGGCAAATGCTCCATACGATCCGCAAGACCGACACGTTCAAGAGCCTTGACCGCGCGCTCATGGCGCTCCCCGGAACTCACCGCCGGATTATAGAGAAGCGGAAGTTCCACGTTCTCGATCGCCGTAGTTCGGGAAAGCAGATTGTAGCTCTGAAAGACAAATCCGATTTTATGGCTGCGGATGTAGGCGAGTTTATCGCTCTTCAGCTTTTCGATATGCTCTCCATCGAGAACATACTCTCCGCCAGAGGGCTTGTCCATGCAGCCGAGGATGTTGAGCATCGTGCTTTTTCCGGAGCCGCTCATGCCCATGATGGTAACGAACTCTCCCTGATGCACATCGAAGCTCACGCCGCGGAGCGCGTGGACAATCTCGTCGCCCATCGGGAAATCCCGGCGGAGATGACGGATGGAAAGTATCGGAGATACATCTGCCATAATCACTTCTTGGCGGTGCTTTTCTTGCGCGGACCGGGCATAAACGGACTAGTCGCTTCGGACGTCGCCGTCACTGCGGATGTTAAATCCTCCTGACTCACAACCACCGAATCGCCGAGCGAGAGGCCTTTAAGAATCTGCACGTTCACGCCATCGCTAATGCCGATTTTCACGGGGTGAGGAGCCGCCTTCCCGTTCAGGTCCATCCACACGAGATTCCCGGAAATCCTCGGAGAAGAAGACGAGCTCTTCTTTTTGCTTCCGCCTGGGCCTCCGCCAAAGCCGCTGCCACCCATGTCCGGGGGGCCCATATCGTCACGGTCCTTGGACGTGGAATCCTTATGTTTCGAGCGACGCGGCATATCGCGCATATCCACCATCGGCGTTCCGTCGGCAGGAGTGAACTTAAGCGCCTTCGCCGGGACGCACAAGGCGTTTTCCACTTCCTGCGTCACGATGGTGCAGGTCGCAGTCATACCCGGGAGGAGCTTTAACCCTGAATTATCAGCTTCTATCACAACGGTATATGTTACAACGTTAGATGTCGTCTTCGGATTCAGGCGCACTTCGAGCACGCTTCCTTTAAATTCATCGTCGGGATACGCATCCACGGTAAATTCAACGCGCTGTCCCTTTTTCACGGCGCCGATATCCGCTTCATCGACATCCGCGAGCACTTTCATCTTGGAAAGGTCTTTCGCGAGCACAAACAAAGTCGGCGTGCTCATCGAAGCAGCCACGGTCTGCCCTACATCCACGGAACGCACAAGGACAACTCCGTTTATCGGGCTCCGGATCACCGCATAGCCGAGATTGATCTTCGCCTGATCCACTTCGCTCTTGCTCTTGTCCACCGCCCATTTCGCGGAGTTCATTGCATATTCATCCGATTCCAGATCCGCGGTGCTCGCACTGTTCGTTTCGGAAAGTTTCTTAGTACGTCCATAAACGGATTTCTTATACTGGTAATCCGTCTTCGCGGATTCATAAGCCACCTGCGCCTGGTAAAGCGTCGCCTGCAACTTAGACTTATCTAATTCCGCAATGACCTGACCCATTTTCACCTTGTCATTGTAATCCACAAAAATTTTGCTGATCTCGCCGGACACCTGAGTGCCGACTTCGACGGAATCCGCCGGGTTCACCGTACCCGTTGCGGAAATAGTCGTGGCGATCGTCATCTGCGTCACTTTTTCGCTGATCAGCGCCCCGGCTTCCGAAGACTTGCGACCGGCAAAGAAATGCCAGGCAACCAATGCGATAACCGCAATGATGACAAGGAAAGCGATCCGTTTTAAAATTCTTTTCATTTGTACTTTCCTCTGTATAAATCCAAGAGATCGCGCGCAAGGATACTCGAATACTTCACCTGCGTGAGCGTGCGGCGTGCGCTCTCCAATTCATTCTTCCGTTCCAGATAATCCGTATAACCGAGAGACCCCGCGCGGTACTGCTCATCCGCGACGCGGAACGCTTCTTCGCGGGCATCCCGCTGAATGATAGCTGCATTCCAGGACGCATCCGCGGAAACAGCCTGCAGATAAAGCTGCTCCATCTCGTTCTCAAGGGTTTTATCCGTCTCCTGCCGCGTGACTTCTGCCTTCTCCGAAGCGACCTGCGCATTGAGCACCTTCGCCGTCGTCTGACCCTTATCAATGATAGGCACGGTGATACCGAGCGTCACACTGTGCGTATAACCGACCTTCATCTGATTCGCATACCTATCGGATTCCCAGGCCTGAAAGCCCGTCGTCGCATCCGCGCCGAGAGTCACCGTCACGGAATTATTCCTGTGCGCAAGCGTCTCTTCCTTATGCGCGGCAAGGAGAGCGACGCTATCGGCGAGAAGGCCAGGATAACTTGCACGCGCGTCTTTCATTATAGTTTCAAAATCAGGAAGTTCCCCCATCGCCGCCGGAGAGTCATACTTCATTTCGGAGGAATCCACTTTCAGAGAATCTCCGCGCGGAAATTCCAGAAGCTGGCGGAGCGTAGTGCGCGAACTTGTTTCCGTCTGCGCCGCGGAAATCGAATCCACCCGGTTCGTCGCGACATCGGAAGCGGCAAGGATGGAGTCCTTGCGCATCGCGGAACCCGCCGCCAGTAATTTGACATTGTACTGCAAAACGGAATCCGAAAGAGCGAGAGCATCCGTCGCCTGCGTGCGTTTTTCCATCGATGCGAGAAGCGTCACATAAGCGTTCATCACGGATTCCGTGAGCGAAAGCGCGGCCATGTCCGTATTATACTTAGACGTCTGCAGATCCAGCTGGCGACTCTCGATCGTGAGTCCCGTCGCGCCTCCGTCCCAGAGCGTCATCGAGCCGGAAAGGCCGGCACTCAAACGGTAATGATCCTGAGCGGCATCGTTGAACGGACTATCGTACAAAGTCTGGTTCAGTTTCGCAGAAAGAGTCGGATAACGATCGCTCCGCGCAGCGTCGAGTTCGACTACGGCGGAACGTTCGGAAAGTTTCGCCGTAGTCATTTTGAGGCTCGTCGCCCTAGCCCGCGAAATGCAGTCCGAAAGCGTGAGGCTACCGGAATCTGCCGCGAAAGCCGAAGCGACGGTGCATAAAAGCAGTATGGATATATTCTTTTGCATTACAGCGATTGGATGCCCGGCGCGCCCCTCGCGTTGCACCACCGGTATGATTTATTCCGTTTTTTAAACTTGCGAAGCGGAACCCAGCGCCTGAGCGCTGGTGGATTTTACGCATTGGACCGGATTTTTCTTCTTTTTCCCGCGGTCAAGCGCCTGACAGACGAAATACGTGCCGAGACCGCCCCAGAGCGGGAGAAAATACGGCGTGAAACTTGCAAATTTTTTCCAGCCGCGCCTGATTCCGAAAAGTGAAAACAGTATCGCGAGCACGATGCCGACACGGACGCCTATCCGGCCGTAACGCCGGTTTTTGCGCTCCAGCCCCGAAAGGCCCTGGGACGGCTGCAGGGAATCGTCAACGAAATGTCCGATGGCGACCGCGCCTATGACGGCGAAGAATCCTCCGAGGGCAAGACGGCCCTTACCGGAGAGTCCGAACGACACATGGCGGGAGAGAAGGAGCCTGTGCATCACGAAACCGATGATCGCATAGACGAGGAGCAGACGGAGGATCACCGGGCTCCGGAAGGAATCGTCAATGCACCAATTCACAAAATGCTCGCAGTTATTGCTGTAAAGGTAATAGGAGCGCTCGTAAAGGCGCGTTTTCGCCCGCGCGACTGCGGCGTCCCCGCTAAACTTTGCACGGGGATGTTCCCGAACCCTGAAGCCGTGCCCGTCGCAGAACATCCGGAGTGAAGTCTTGACGATGCAGCCGTAGCGAATGAGGTTCGGAAGCTCGGGGATGTCCCTCAGCCGGAGCGTTTTAGCCATTCCGGAATAATGAATCACCTTTCCTCCACCGATGTAAAGACCATGGTGACTGAAACCCGTCCGGGGAGAAACCAGATGCGCGCCTACAGGCGGCTCGGGAAGTTTGGATTCATCGATTCTCATCATAAATTAAATATACAAATCTCCCATCCAGGCATAAAAAAACTCCGGCGTAAACCGGAGCCTGTTCGTGGACAATACTGGATTTGAACCAGTGACCTCTGCCGTGTGAAAGCAACGCTCTAAACCAACTGAGCTAATTGTCCATAAGACTGCGCAAAGATATAAAAGCGTCTTTGCCGCGTCAAGACCCGAAGTGGAATTAAAGGTATTTGTCCTCGGCCTTGCGGAGAATGCTCAGGAAATCCGCCTGCGTCTTGGATTCAATGAGATCCTTGCGGACAATGCCGTCGGCGAGGATACGGCTCACGGACGAAAGCGCCTTGAGGTGGGGTCCGACCGTATTTCCCGGACTCACGATCAGGATGAGCAGACGCACCGGTTCGCCGTCCATGGAGGCGAAGTCAATGCCTTTTTCAATCGTCGCCGCGACCATACACATACGGTCGACGAAATCGCTCTTCGCATGGGGAACGGCGAGGCCGCAGCCGATACCCGTGGAGCGGGTCTGTTCGCGCTTCCATACAGCGTCAAAAATTTCGTCCCTGTGTTCCAACTGGTACGCCTTGCAGAGAGTATCCACCAGTTCATGGAGGAGCTGCTCTTTAGTCGTGCTCTGAGAATTGATAATGACGCAATTATCGACAAACCTTTCGGAAAGACGCATAACTGATTTCCTTGATTTTTTTTGATTCCGCAATATATTTAGTAAAAAAAAGCAATCCGTGTGTCATTGCAAGCGAAAAAGCCAAAACGCGACCAGAAGTATGTGCCTTTTTTAACGATTTTACGCATTTTTATTTAATACAGCCCTAAAATCAGCCTCGCTGTGAAAGTCCGGCAAATTTTTCAGCAGCGATTTCATCCGCGCCACGGGGATCTGCCCGGGTGCCGCAGCTTCCATTATCGACGCATAAGTCAGATTCGCTCCGCAGGCCAGGGACCACAGCCGACTCGCCCTGCCGGTATCCCCCATCGCAAACACGGACAGCCACTCGAAGTCTTTAATCCGACGTTCAATAAACGCATAGAGACCGGCGCAATCCCCGGCGGAGGAACTCATCGCCGCGATTTTAAATCCATCGGCCTTCAACCGGGCGCATTCGTCCGCGGAAGCGGAAAGTTCTTCAATACCGGGAATGCCCTTGAAGTCATGTTCAGAAACAATGATCTTCATGCCGGCGCAGGCGCACCGCGGACGCAAAGATGCATAATCAGCGAGGGCGAAGCGTTCCAAATCGAGCCAGTCCGGGCGCTCGTCCGCGTCTATGATTTTTTCCCAGAACGGCATCCGCCTGCCGCCGAAGGAATCCGGAAGAGCGCCGCCATCCCGTTCAAGGCGGATCGTTCCGAGCAGAATGGCAGAAGGATGCAGGCACTTCGCGCGCCGCGCTATATCCGCCCAGGCTTTCCTGTCCGGGAAAAGGTCATACCGGATTTCAAGGACATCGCACAGGCGGACGTTCCCCGCGACTTCGCCGTCAGGCGCAGCTTCCGCGGATTCCAGCACCGGAGCGCTCAGGACTCCGGCGATCAATGGCGAGCAATGCATCAAATCATTCCTCTGGCTTAATAGCGCATGATAGTGGAAACACGGACTTGGTCATAATCGCCGGAAGAATATAACTCCGATCGCATGTCTATCGCCTCCATGCAGCAATCCGACTTCGTCCCTATCTTCAGCACACTGGTGATCGTTGAAGAGGATTGATAGCCGGAATAATCGCTATCGGCAAAAACAGTATCCGCGACAAGAATGCCGTTGAGCCACAGGCTCATTTTTCCATGACCCCACTCTCCGGCAATATGATTCCAGGATGTATCGAGGGTCACCGCCGCTGAAATGTTAATTGGAAGGTTCGCATGATTTTTTAAGAAGTACAGGACGCTATCCCAGGCATCATACACAAACAGCAAGCGAGCCTCCTCCGTGCCAAGGAGCATCCGCGACGTTTCATAAAAATCAGCGCCGGGACGGAACCAGAATTCAATAGTTCCTGTAGGAATGCTGTTCTTCAGCGTGTCTTTTAAATCGAATTCCCCGGAGCCTGGAGTTACAGAAAGCGCCTTTCCGCAGATACCAGTGACAGCGTCAAACGATGTATCCATAGCCTAAAACTCTTCAAAAGACGATGTGAAGGCATCGCCGGAAATGCCGCATTTATCACAAAGCGTTTCACTTCCAGAAGAAGAATCGTTACAGCCATACAAGACAAACATAGCCGACACCACTGCAAGTTTCCAGGAATTCATTTCATTCATCTCCTAAAAATTTCTAATACAAAAGGAAAAGTAATAAAACAGATGCTGCGATTAAGATCACATAACAAAAAATCCCTGTCGCAAAAGGTTTGCACAGGGATTCTTTTTGAAATTCACTTATTTGCTGAATGTCAACTTCAGACTCGGACCCTTGGTAGCCGCGAGAGAATCATTGCTGGTGACGAACAGCGGAATGTCATAATACGAGCCGCTCGCTTCCGACAGATTGCGGAGAATCATTCCGTAATTGGAAGACGGAGAAGCAAGCCAGCCACGAACAAGCTCCGTGATATCAAACGTGATGGAAGAATCTCCGTACGCCATCACTTTAACGACACTTGCCGCAGAATCAGCGTCTACGTTATCAAAGCCGACGCCGACCTGATTCCAGGCTTCGCCGAAAGAGCGCTCTTTCGCAGTGACTCCGTTCACTTCGGAAGAATTCACCGTTGTGCCGAGATCCGAGCAGGAAGCCGACGTTCCCTTGCCTTCATTCCACGGACGGAGAACCTTATGAATATCAAAAGTCAGTGCGGCGGATTCCCATTTCGGATACCACTGACTGACATGCAGTCTGAAATAAGCATGCTCAAGTTTTCTGGAATCCATGGAATCGGGCAGAGTGAAGCGAAACAGAGAACGCATCACCGTGTTCTGATCATAAGTGGCGGAGGCTGTGCAAATCAAACCTCCCATATTATAATCACTCTGTGCGCTCGCGACGAAGCCGCTGTCCGAAAGCGCGAAATTAATCTGTGCATCCGCACATGCGGAACCCTTAAGCGTGATGGATCCGTCCATAGCAGAATCCGCGACAGCAGTATCGACCACGGCGGTATCAATCAAGGCGGAGTCTATCGCGGCGGTATCGACAGCGGCGGTATC
>Ga0172377_10004951_pt1 | contig 13668 bp, 11 predicted proteins | sample Pumphouse3metaG_FD_119749 | JGI IMG/M metagenome (GOLD analysis project Ga0172377, IMG submission 119749) | Leachate microbial communities from a municipal landfill in Southern Ontario, Canada - Pumphouse #3 metaG | ecosystem: Engineered > Solid waste > Landfill > Unclassified | place: Canada... | reverse complement strand
GACAGGATCAGATGCCCATCACCTGTTGCAGGTTGGAAAACGAGCATGCTTTCTGGAAATGGAAGACATTTCCTTCAAAGCCCTCAAGATGGCCCTCATGGAAGGGAATGTCTCCTATATGGAGAAAACAGCTTCATCATAAAGGATAAAAAAAGGTGTTGTCCTCTTTGAACAACACCCAGCGCCTTATCGATGGATTTTCATCATCGATTGCTTGATCTACCGAAAATCCTCAGAAGAAACAAGAAGATATTGAGAAAATCAAGATACAAGGAAAGCGCTCCGATGATGCTTACCTTAGTGAAGGTCTCTTCGTCCATGGATGATCCATACTCATAGTTCATCCTAACAATTTTCTGGGTATCATATACGGTGAGGCCCAAGAAAATGGCTACTCCGAGAAAACTGATGATATAGTCCATTCCAGAGGAGCGGAAAAACAGATTCATCAATGAAGCGATGATGATGCCCCAAAGTCCCATTCTGAGATAGTAACCAAATCCTGAAAGATCTCGTTTGGTTGTCATGGCATACACACTCATACCGGCAAACATCAGAGCTGTGGTAAAGAAAGTCTTGTAAATGACCGCACCTGTATATACGGCGAATATGGTGCTGAGCATGACTCCCGTAAGCACGGAATAGGCAAGAAAAGCTCCAATTGCGCTACTCTGGCTCATTTTGTCTAGGCGAGCACTCAAATAAAACACCAAAGCGAATTCACCGATGATTACCAGAAGGAACCCCATGGTGTTTCCTATCAAGGCACGCATCAAAGAAGGGTTACTCGCCAAGAAAAAAGCGACGACCCCTGTAAGGCCAAGGCCTGCCGTCATCCAAAGGTATACATTTTTTACGATGCTTCGTTGACGTACTGCTACATTTTCAAGCATCGATGATCTGTTGTCTGCCATAATAGCCTCCTACACTCGTTAGTAATAATGTCTCCAATTTACTCCAAATAGTCAATGAAAATCAAACCATCCGCCCAAAAGCAAACCCCAAACAGAAGCTATGCAAGAAAGTTTTGCGATGGTATAGTAGATTTCATGAAACGGTATATACCCCTTCTATTACTTCTTGTGCTTTTAACGGGCTGTGCAACCACGCAAGGGCAGCAAGAGGACAGGACAGAACAGGTACGGTCTGCACTTCTTGAAGTGTTGATGATTGCCAGCGAGTCCATAGAAGCCAATCTCCACGCTGATTTCCAACTCTCGCAATTGCTTCCCCCCGATTCAGTCGATCTTTTGCAACAGACGCAAATCCCCAGACTCCAGGAACATCTGGAAATCTGGAAACAGCAGGTGCTCTTATCTTTTCGCAAGGCGACCTTGGAGTTGCCTGAGTTGCTTGTTCCATACATCAACAATCTGACCATTGAAGACCCGATAGCGATCATGAAAGAGAGCAACAGCAGTGCTTCCGATCTTTTAGTCGAGCGCTACGGACAAGAAATTTATGAGGAAATACAAAACCTACTCAGCCTACACCTCACTGAAAGCATGCAGACGTGGGATTTTATCAGAGACCGCTACTCCATATGGGTAGAAGGAATGGTTCTGCTGGGAAAACCTCGATTGTCTGATATCGATGAAAATCCTTCCTCTCATCTCTCTCTTCTATTTGCCCAAACCTTTGCAGAACAACTCACGAAAGAAGAAATTTACCTAAGGACCACTCCCGATTTCCAAGGTACCGGTTCTTTGTATGAAACACTTCAACAGGATACGCCGCTATGACCCTTTTCGAAAATGCGAATGAACAAGAAGCCGAAAAAAACCAGCCTTTGGCCTACCGAATGAGACCCCGTATTCTGGATGAGTATATTGGGCAGGATGCCATAATTGGAAAAGGCAGACTGCTCAGAAGAGCGATCCAAGCGGACCAGCTTTCTTCGGTAATTTTCTATGGTCCTCCGGGTACAGGCAAAACCACCTTGGCCAGAGTAATCGCCAATACAACAAAACGGCATTTCAGCACGCTCAATGCAGTACTCTCGGGAGTTAAGGAACTGCGATATGAAATTGAAGAGGCCAAAAGCCGCTTGGAGCATTTCAACCAACGGACGATTCTCTTTGTCGATGAAGTGCATCGATGGAACAAAAGCCAACAAGACGCATTGCTCCCCTGGGTGGAAAACGGCACCTTCATTCTTATCGGTGCAACCACGGAAAACCCCTACTTTGAGGTCAACGCTGCATTAGTGAGTCGGTCCAGGATTTTCCAACTGAAAAGCCTCACCGCTGAGGATTTGCATGCCATTGCAATTCAGGCTCTCCAAGACAAACAAAGAGGGTATGGGGCGTATGATGTAACATTTGAAGAGGGAGCCCTTGAACATTTGGTTGAAATAGCCAACGGAGATGCCCGAAGTCTTCTCAATGCCCTACAACTGGCGGTCGAGACTTCTGTCGATAACTTCCCCCCTCCTCCAGGCTTCCGTATTTTCATTTCCAAGGATGCTGCAGAGCAGAGCATCCAACGAAAAGCCGTTCTCTATGACAAAGAAGGGGATTATCATTTTGATGTCATCAGCGCTTTCATAAAAAGTCTGAGAGGCAGTGACCCCGATGCTTCCCTTTACTGGTTGGCAAGGATGGTGAACGCAGGCGAGGATCCAAAATTCATCTTCCGAAGAATGCTCATCAGTGCATGTGAAGATGTAGGTCTTGCAGATCCTCAGGCCATTGTGGTGGTGGAAGCTGATGCACAAGCCTTTGAGCGAATTGGATTCCCCGAGGGCCGTTTTCACCTCACGCATGCAGCTCTTTATCTTGCCACTGCACCCAAAAGCAACTCGACACTGGGATTTTTCGATGCCCTCAAGGGAGTCGAGGATGAATCCAAGGATGAAGTGCCCAACCATCTTCGGGATGGCAACAGGGATGCCAAGGGATTTGGACACGGACAGGGATATTTATACCCTCACGCTTACCAAGACCACTGGGTTGCCCAACAATACCTTCCCACCTCATTGCAGGGAAAGATTTTCTATCAACCTGGAAATCTTGGGTATGAAAAAGCCATCCAAGAGCAGGTGAACAGGCACAGAGAAGAACAGATGGAAAGCATAGAAGAAGATGCGTTTGTCGAGAACCTGACGTACTCCCCGGGGGACAAGGAGCGACAGCGCTGGTTGAGCAGAACCACCAGTGAACGAGGAATCATGCTCCAGACCATACGGGATACGCTTTTTTCCTGCATCCATATCCGTAGAAGCGATCGGGTTCTGGTTTGCAATGCCGGCCATGGGCTTCTTCTTTGGGAAGCCTACCGGCAGACACCTGAGGGGTTGGTCATTGCCCAGGTCCAGAACAAGGAGCAAGAGGAGCACATAACGCATTATGCGCAGAATCTACAGAATCTTGAGCGCCCCATTGTTTTCCAAAAGAGACTGCAAGAATTATTACCCACCCTTGAAGAAGGACTGCTTTTCGAAGTGATGGTTGGACGCAACGTTTTCACCCGTTTGGATCAAGACAAAAAAGTGCTTTCCCTCATCAAGGAGCGATTATCACCAAAGGGGGTCATTCACTTTGCAGAGATCGTTCCCTCTCAGGGTTCAAGACTCTCTCAATTCTGTTCAGGGGAGCTCAAGGAACATCTTGCCCTTGCTGAGGAGAGTATGTATGGAAAGACAGGTAATGAGCTTTCCAACTGGAACAGTTTGGATTTGAAGACTGTGTTCGAACAACAAGATCTGGTTGTTCAGCTGCAAGAAAAGGATCTGTACGAAAACCGTTTCATTTCTGAAAGAGATATTCATCAATGGATCCAAAACTCCTATGCTCCCTCTTGGAAGCAAAAAGGAGTGGAAATCAATCCTGAGGAAACGGAGAAGGCAGTGTGCAAGGTACTTGCCAACCAAAATCTTAGATGGAAACATCATATAGCATTTGTACAGGCTGCAGTATCCCCTTCACTGCTCAAAGAAGACCCAGCATCCTCAGATGGAAAAGCCGAGAATGCCTGCAAAAGCTGGAGAGAGGTGGAAGCAAAGACCCATCCAAATAAGTGATTGCCTGCAAAAGCATTGGTTGCGTTCCAGGAAAAAGCGGGTTTTTTTCCTATGGGGTTGTTGACAAACAAATGGGTTTAAGGCATAGTATGCAACGTTGAAATGCACTGGTGATGAGCCTATGCTTCAGCTGTATATGGTGGAAGTAGTTCAATGGTAGAGCACCAGATTGTGGATCTGGCTGTTGCGGGTTCGAGCCCCGTCTTCCACCCTTCTGGAATGCAAACGCGCTCGTAGCTCAGCTGGATAGAGCGCCGGACTTCGAATCCGTAGGTCGAAGGTTCGAATCCTTCCGGGCGCAGACTGGATTTGTTTTTTGAAAATGTACTTTGTCATGGGCCGCTAGCTCAGCTGGTAGAGCAACAGACTCTTAATCTGTGGGTCAAAGGTTCGATCCCTTTGCGGCTCAATACATGGCGAACCTCTTTGGGGGCACGACATGCACCGCGAGAGTGGTGAAATTGGCATACACGCCAGACTTAGGATCTGGTACCTTACGGTGTAGGGGTTCAAGTCCCCTCTCTCGCATAGTACAATACTCCAATCTGACGAAAAGCTGATTGGTTTTTGCGAAAGTAGCTCAGTGGTAGAGCTCCACCTTGCCAAGGTGGATGTCGCGGGTTCAAGTCCCGTCTTTCGCTCTCAAGCGACTCGGAGTTATTCGGGTCGCTTTTTTTGTTTGTTTTTTCTGCAACTGCTTACTAAAGTGGTGGTTGCTCTACAACAATTGTTGTATATTGGTTTATACTGACACTTAGCAAATTGTGTGATGGCACCTCGAAAGAGTACATCGCCTAGGATATACTGGTCCAACCCGGACCGAAAGGATGAGGATAGCATGATCGCTGATAAGAGTATTAAAGAACTGGAGAATTCCTCCGTCGCGCTGACGGTCACCGTGACCGCTGACACCATTGAAGAAGGCTACAAGGCTGCATTGAACAAATATGCTGCTACTATCCAGCTCAAGGGTTTCAGAAAAGGTAAGGCTCCCCTTTCTGTAATGGAAGGAAAATTTGGCAAGGCAATCCGCGAGGAAAGTACTTTCAATACCATCGAAGAGTCATTGAAAGAGGCCCTTGAAACTGTAGAAGAAAAGTACAAGCCTCTTGCCTATAGCACTCCTGAGCTTCAGGATGAAGAGACCCTTCTTCCCTTCAAGGCTGACTCTGATGTCACATTCACCGTCAATTATGATGTCATGCCTACTTTTGAGCTTCCTACCTATACCGGTCTGAGCATCACTGTTCCCAAGGTATCCGTACCCGAGGAAGAGGTAACTAAAGAGATCGAGAAGCTCAGAGAACAGAATGCAATGGTCATCGATAAGGATGGCGCAGCTGCAGTAGGTGATATCGTCACCGTTGATTACGTAGAACTTGATGAAGAAAACAATGAAGTCGCCGGTTCTGAACGCAAAGACTTCGTATTCACCATGGGCAGTGGCTATAACTTCTACCAGATCGACACTGATCTCGTAGACATGAAAGCCGGTGATGAGAAGACGTTCGCAAAAACCTATGCAGAAGATTCCACCGTCGAAGGCTATGCTGGAAAGACCATTACACTCAAGGTTGCCCTCAAGGCTGTCAAGACTCGTGACATTCCTGCATTGGATGACGAATTTGCACAGGACGTCAAGGAAGAATACAAGACTGTCGAAGACTTGGTTAACGCAACCCGTGAGAAGCTTGAGTCCGCTCTTGCTGCAAAGCTTGAAGAAACCAAGCTCAATGCACTGAGTGAAGAACTACTCAAGGGAACTACCATCGACATCCCCAAGAGCATGATCGACCTCGAGATCGAACAGAGCTGGAAACGATATGTCAAACAGACCGGTCTCAGCGAAGATCAGATCTTGAAGTTCCTCGAGTATCAGAACAAGACCAAGGAAGAGCTCACTGCTCCTTGGAGAGAAGCTGCAGAGAAGTCTTTGCGCATCCAGCTGATCATGGAACAGATCAAGGAAAAGGAAAACTTTGCCCTTGACGAAGAAGAAGTGAACAAGGCTTGTGACGAGCAGCTCAAGGACATCACTGACGAGGCTCAGAAGAGCTACTACCGCACCATGATCGAGGACGATTTGAAGTTCCAGAAGATTGCTCCTTTCTTGCAGGAAAAGAACACTTTTGTTGAAGGTGATGTAGTGGAATACAGTGAATTCATGAATGAAGCGTACGGTGCATAATCTACCTTTCAGACAGTGATACACATTGAGAAAAGGCGGTGCCCACCCAGGTTCCGCCTTTTTAATCCTAGAGAAAATGAGGGGGCTTTTGACATGAATATTCATCCTGAAAGGATGCAATCCAACATACCGATGGTAGTCGAACAGTCTGGCGTCGGGGAACGCGCATACGATATTTTCAGCCGGTTGTTGAAAGATCGTATCATATTCCTTGATGGCGAGATAAACGATGCGACTGCAGACCTTGTCGTTGCACAAATGCTTTTTCTCGAGTCTGAAGATCCCAAGAAAGACATCAGTCTCTATATCAATAGCCCAGGAGGCAGTGTAACTGCCGGCTTGGCCATCTATGATACCATCCAATACCTCAGTAGCGATGTGCAGACCATCTGCATGGGACAAGCAGCCAGTATGGCAGCTTTGCTTTTAGCCTCAGGAACAGAAGGCAAGCGTTCCATTCTTCCCTCAGCTAGAGTAATGATCCACCAACCCTGGGGTGGTGTTGAGGGTCAATCAACCGACATCTCAATCCATGCAAGGGAAATCAGCAGACTGAAGAAACTCACCATTGACATTTTCGTCGAGCATACTCATAAGAGTTTCGAGCAGGTTGCAAAAGATGTTGAACGGGATTTCTTCCTCAGCGCCGATGATGCTGTTACCTACGGTATCGTCGACATCGTCATGAGAAGGAGTAAATAATGGCACGAAACTCGAAAGTCTGTTCCTTTTGCGGCAAAAGCCAGGAAGAGGTCAAAAGACTAATAAACGGACCGGGAGTGGCCATCTGCGACGAGTGCATCAAGGTATGCAACGATATGCTTGCCGGAGATCCAAACATGCAGGAAGAAGTGATGGGGCTTCCTGAAACCATTCCAACCCCACAAGAATTGAAAGACTACATGGATGAGTATGTAATCGGTCAGAATGATGCAAAACGCGTTTTGGCTGTTGCAGTCTATAATCACTACAAGCGAGTCAAGTTTCAGAAACAGATCACTGACCAAGGTGTAGAACTCGACAAGTCGAACATCCTCATGGTTGGTCCCACTGGAACCGGTAAAACCTTACTTGCATCAACACTTGCAAAAAAACTCCAGGTTCCCTTTGCCATTGCCGATGCAACTACGTTGACGGAAGCAGGATATGTTGGTGAAGATGTTGAAAACATCCTACTCAAGCTGATACAGAATGCCAATGACAATATCAAGGCAGCAGAATACGGCATCATCTTCATCGATGAAATCGACAAGATTGCAAAAAAGGGAGAAAACCCTTCCATCACTCGCGATGTGAGTGGTGAGGGTGTCCAGCAGGCCTTGCTTAAGATAATTGAAGGTACAGACGCTTCGGTTCCTCCTCAAGGTGGAAGAAAACATCCCAACCAAGAAATGCTCAAGATCAATACACGGAACATCCTTTTCATTTGTGGTGGTGCGTTCGTTGGTCTTGATAAAGTCATTGAAAAAAGAGTTTCTTCGCATGCTATGGGCTTCGGTGCCAACATTGTCAATACAGCAGACAAAAACTTGCATACTCTGTACAGCAAGTTGATGCCTGATGATTTGATCAAGTTTGGTCTCATCCCTGAATTCATTGGAAGACTCCCTATTCATGTAGCACTGGACAACCTCTCCCAACATGATTTGACACGCATCATCGTCGAGCCGAAGAATTCCATCATCCGCCAGTATGAAGCTTCCTTCAAACTCGATGGAATTGAACTCATCTTCAAAAAAGAAGCAGTTGAAGCAGTGGCTATGAGAGCGTATGAACAGAAGACCGGAGCGAGAGGGTTGCGTTCAATCGTTGAGAATATCATGATGGGCATCATGTACGATATTCCTTCACTTTCCCAAGTGAAACAGGTCATCATTGGTCGTGAATGTGTCACAGATGGGAAAGAACCGGAAATTATCCGTGGAGCATAATATGTTTACCTACCCTCCTATCGATGAGGAAATCCTAAATTTACTCAGAACGAGAGAAGAGTTCATCGTCATCGGGCATATCAGTCCCGATGGCGACTGTCTCTCCAGTCAAATGGCAATGAGCTCATTGCTCCTCAAGATGGGAAAAACTGTCCATATGGCTAATGCAGGTCCCTTTGATCGATCGGAAATTGCACATCTACGTGCTGATTTCTTAAATCATATCGATGACAATCTGAAAAGCCGTGATCCTTTGGTTGTGGTCGTCGACTGTTCAGCGCCTGAAAGACTTGGACATCTTGCACAAGAAATCAAGGATTTGACCACTGTCATTTTTGACCATCACAGCAGCGGAGAACAGTTTGGGACATATCGTTATATTGTAAGCCGTTCCGTTTCCACTACCTTGATCATCATGCAGCTCTATCAAGCTCTTGGGGTTGAAATAACCCAAGGAATTGCAGAACACCTCTTCTTTGGATTCGCCACTGACTCGGGTTTCTTCCGTTTCATCAATGCCTATCGTGGAGAAACATTGAGAATGGTTGCTGACCTTGTCGATCTGGGAGTATCTCCCAACATGATGAACGACCGAATGACCGGGGGTAAAAGCCTTGGATATGTGAAATATCTCGGTAAACTCATCGATCGAAGTGAAAGCTATTTCGAAGGTCGACTCATGATAAGCAGCAGTTGTCTTGAGGATAGTGAAACGTATATCACCACTGACAAACCCAGCGACGCTCTCTACTCGATGTTGCTGTCCGTCAAAGGTGTTGAAGTGGTCCTCTTCTTCAAGGAAATTTCTGCTACTGTCACAGAAGTAGGATTCCGTTCCAGTCATCAGAGCAACTTTGATGTTGGTGCGCTTGCTGAGAGTTTTGGCGGCGGCGGACATAAAAAAGCTGCTGGTGCAACCGTCCAAGAAAACATAAAAATCGTAAAAGCAAAGCTTCTCAAAGCTGTAGAGGATTTGCTCTAGGCATACATTGGCACACACATTGCATGTTCCTTGTGGAAAGACAACCACAAGGAGCAACTCATGCAATGTTTTGTTATCTCTGAAGTGCAAAGCAAACAACTTACATCTGCAGTCATACTGTATCAGCAAAGAACAGATGACTTCCCTCTTCACGACAAAGTACACAAGGCAACTCAACGATTGCTATACTACCTGCCTAGGTATCTGCATCTTTTGCCTGAAGAAGAGTGTTGTGAATTCCTGTTTTACTGCTATGACACCATTGAACACTACCTCCGTTCATACAAGGAAGGAAACCTTTCGTATGTAGGGTATCTCACCCAAGTGGTCCGAAAAAGAAGTCGTTATTACATAACGCTCAAACGAACGCAGAATGCAAAAGAACAGGTTCTCCTTGAAAGTGAGCAAATTGATTGGGAGAGTGAAAATGCCCAAGCTTCTTCAGTATCTGAAACCAGCACCTACACTGCTTTCTCTTCAATTCATAGTGTCCATCCGCAAGAGATGCCTTCACTTTTCAATCAATTGCTCCAAATCCCTGATCACAGCGAAGCAAACACCCCAATAAACGATGCAGTACAACTTTCCTTGCAAAAGAAACTGAGAAATCCAGTTAATAGAAAACGCTTTCTTATAATGCTTGCAATATCACCCCAGCTCACCAATTATCATCTCCTTGAAGAAATCTCCGCCCTACTTGGCGTAGAGGTCCCCCTTCTCAATCGGTTTCTTTGTACGGCTGAAATACAATTGGAACAAAAAAGAGCCTGTAAGCAAAAATTGGAACAGACATCTCACCGACATTACAGAAGATTGATGGAAATTCAGGCTGAATTGAACAAGTGTGCGGACAAAGAACAGCAAGCAAAATTGAGGGACCTACAGAACTGGACCGAACGTGTCTATAAAGCAAAGATAGAACAGATTAGAGGCTTGGAATATCATCTGAGTCACTCTCAGATCAGCAGACTTCTCGACATTCCCAAAGGAACGGTTGCTTCTTCTGTACACTATATCAAGCGCTTGCTCAAAGAATGTATGGACGAATCTTAGGCCAAACAGTATCTTTTTAGACATGAATATTATCCTAGCAACAACAAACGATCATAAGAGGGAGGAGTTCTCGCGTATTTTGCAAGGACACACGATTCTCCTTCCTTCAGACATAGGCCTCGTTTTTGACTTTGAAGAAAACGCAGAAACTTTCACAGAAAATGCCTTGGGAAAAGCAATGGATCTTGCCCGACGTGCACCAAAAGGGTATGCAGTCCTTGCAGATGACTCTGGTCTTTGTGTAGACGCCCTACAAGGCGCTCCAGGCGTCAGGACTGCCCGTTACGGCATGGAAGTGTTTGGAAGACTTCTGGAAGCACAGGAACGCAATGCCTATCTTCTGGAAAACCTCAAGTCGTATACAACAGATCAAGAGCGAAGCGCACATTTTGTTTGCGCTCTTGCATTGGTGATCCAACCCTACAAGGTCTATACCATTTGTGAATCAGTAGATGGTCACATTACCAAAGAACCCTATGGCAAAGGTGGTTTTGGTTACGATCCTGTCTTCCATGTCGATGAGGCCGGAGAAACAATGGCTGCCCTTGGAAATGAAAAAAAGGACCTGTACAGCCACCGGGGACGAGCTACGAGACTGCTTAAAACCTTGTTAGGAGATGAATAATGGAAATTTTGAAACGCTCACAAGTCAATGAAATGGATACTTGGGACCTTACCTCCCTTTTTGCAGATGAAAAAGCCTGGGAAGAAGGAATGCAGGAGTTGCAGACACACATTGACAAGGCTCCTTCCTACAAAGGAAAACTCATTGAGGGAAAGACCTCGTTGCTCACTACCCTTGCTTGGTATGAACAAACCGGCATTCTTGCAGAAAAACTGTATAATTGGGCTTTTTTGAACTACGCAGGGGATGCTTCTGACAATCAAAACGTCAAGCGATACTCTCTGGTGAGCCAGGCTCTTGCCCAACTGGGTGCCAACATGGCGTATTTTGATCCAGAACTTCTCTCGATTGATGACGTAACCATGGAAACGTACCTTCTGGACCCTGATTTCACTCCCTATACAGTCTATTTGAAAAAATCCCGTCGCTTCAAAGCCCATATTCTCAGTGAGGCAGAGGAACGTCTGATGGCGCTGCAAAGTGAAGTCGGTTCAACAGCTCGCTCTACGTTCGGTGACCTCACCAATGTAGATTTTGACTTTGGAACCATCGAAACCGAGCATGGAGAAAAACCGCTTACACAAAGTACATTCAGTTCGTTTCTCATGAGCGAAGACAGGGAACTGCGGAAAAAAGCATACAAACAGTTCTATGCCACGTACAATCAATATCAACATACCATCGCACGTCTGTATGAAGGTCAGGTCAAACAGGACAAATTCCGTTGTGATGCGCGAGGATATGAAAGTTGCAGGAAGATGTCGCTTTTTCCCGATGATGTGCCACAAAGCGTATATGACAATCTTGTTTCCACGGTTCATGAATCCCTACCCTCACTTCATCGGTATTATGAACTTCGAGCCAGGTTGATGGGACTGAAGAAACTTGCCCATTATGATGTATATGTGCCGTTGGTAGCTGGGGTACAGTCGAAAACCAGCTATGATGAAGCCGTAGAAATCATTGCCGAAGCGTTGCAACCTCTTGGAGAAGAGTATGTATCCATTTTGAAAAAGGGGCTCACCACAGAGCGCTGGGTCGACAAATACGAGAATAAAGGCAAGAGAAGCGGAGCTTTCTCAAGCGGTTGTTTTTCCGGCAAGCCGTACATACTGCTCAACTATAAGGAAGATGTCTTGAAGGACCTTTTTACCGTCGCCCATGAGGGAGGCCATTCCATGCACAGTTATTACAGTGCAAAGAACAATCCTTATTTTCAGTATGACTACACCATTTTTGAAGCTGAGGTAGCCTCAACGTTCAATGAACAGTTGGTGGCAAAACATCTTCTTGAGACGGCAAAAGACAAGAAGACCAAAGCCTTCATTCTTGGCAAGGAACTCGATGATATCGTCGCTACGCTCTTCAGACAGACAATGTTTGCGGAGTTTGAAGATATTACCCACAGACTCAGTGAAGAAGGAACCCCGCTCACAGTCGAACTGCTCAGAGCAGAGTATAGAAGACTGCTTGAGAAGTATTTTGGAGATAGCGTGGAATTTGAGGAAGAGAGTGATCTTGAAGGATTGCGTATCCCGCACTTCTACAACTCTTTCTATGTGTATAAATATGCTACCGGCATCAGTGCTGCAATAGCACTGAGTCAAAAGGTGCTCAACGGAGGGAAAAAGGAAAAGCAGGACTATCTGTCGTTCCTCACCAGTGGAGGCAGCACCTACCCTATCGACTCTTTGAGAAAAGCGGGGGTGGATATGGAACAAAGAGAGCCAATCCAAGCTGCCATCAAACATTTCGAGTCACTACTCGATGAGTTTGAGTCTTTGCTGTAAAAAATGCATTTCAAGCTCTCTTTTTCAAAAGAGGGCTTGACGCATTAGCCTTCCTTGTTGTATTGTTGCCAACGTCAGTTCGAAAGAATGGGACGAAAAACCTCATGAATGCGGTAGTGGTGGAATTTGGTAGACACGCTAGCTTGAGGTGCTAGTGGGCTAACGCTTGTGCTGGTTCAAGTCCAGTCTACCGCATGTTAACAACCCCTTTGTAGATATGTAAATATCAAACATAGGGGTTGTTTTGTTTTAATACGATGGAACCCCTAAACTATAGCTCGGCACCAAAAACGGCACCAGATGCATAAATGGGGTAATTTATGGATAATTTTACACTTACGAAGACCAAAGGCTACTGGTACTACTATTGCTATTACCAGGAGAAAAGAAAAAGATTCTCTACTGGAGTGAAAAACCAGAAACGTGCATACCAGTACTGCCTCGACCTTGAACGTAGCAGAAGGCTCATTCCAAACAAGGAGACAGGCCAGATCACTTTCGGGGAATTCGCAAAGCCTTTCTATGTTTGGGGAGAGTGCCCCATAGTCAGTGACAAGATATCCCGGGGATACCATTACTCACAAACCCTCTGTAACAGCAACAAGCTTTGCTTGAATAAGAATATCATTCCAACGTTTGGCGACCTCTGTTTATCTGAAATCACAGAGGATATGGTTAATATATGGTTGCTTGATCTCAAGAACCCAAGGATGGTTGATGAGAAGAAGTACAAAGGGATTGCCAACAGCACAGCCAACAAACAATTGAAGCTACTGCGGGATATCTTCAGCATAGCGGTCAAGCGGCGTCTCATTGAAACCGACCCCGCTAAGAATGTTCACAAGCTTTATGACAATGTAAACAGGCGAGGATCCTTCACCCTGGAGGAAGCACAGCAAATATTGAGTCACAAAGAGTATTGGGAAAGCCATTTCGTGCTTTTAATCAAGTAAAATTCCCCGTGGAGCATCTGCTTCTTCATCTGCTCGTGCGTCAGGAGCGACATCCCCTGCTGATCAAAAAGTCCTCGACTACATGCAAGTTGCAGGTCCTCATTCATCAGCGGAAACCGATCACG
>Ga0172377_10004948_pt1 | contig 13672 bp, 13 predicted proteins | sample Pumphouse3metaG_FD_119749 | JGI IMG/M metagenome (GOLD analysis project Ga0172377, IMG submission 119749) | Leachate microbial communities from a municipal landfill in Southern Ontario, Canada - Pumphouse #3 metaG | ecosystem: Engineered > Solid waste > Landfill > Unclassified | place: Canada... | reverse complement strand
CGACCCACGGATTATGAGTCCGTTGCTCTAACCAACTGAGCTATAGGCCCGACTTTGAAGATAATAAGAGGATTAGAGGGTGGTGTCAACTATTGGAGGCTGTTCGCTTCTTAGGAGAATGTTGGTAAAACCTAATAGTTCTAACACCTTTAAACTCTCTTTTATCTCATCTTCACTTATCCATCTTAGAGTGAGTCTTAGGAGACTATTTTCAGTTATCTCCACTATTGGTTTAAATCCTAGATCTAAGAATTTATGGTAGAGATTGTATAAATTGGTGGGGTCGGCAAAACTCCCTATCTGTATCTTATACCACCCTGTGTCTCCTGGACGGTCGTACTTTGAGTCTACCTTTTTAGGTATCTCTATAATCTCTAGTTCTACTTCGGTTATCCCCTTCTCTAGGAGGTCAATCTCCTTCGCTGCTCTAGGGGTAAGGTCTATAATTCTCCCCTCCACAAAGGGGCCACGGTCATTTATCTTAACGTCTACATAGAGGTTGTTAGAGAGGTTATTGACCCTAACGATTGTCCCAAAGGTGAGGCTCTTATGGGCGGCTGTAAGAGCCTCCTCATTGAAGAGTTCCCCATTCGCTGTGAGAGCCTCTTCTACATCACTAGTGTACCATGAGGCAATACCTCTCTCAGCAAAGAGGAGGGCGGGGAGGAGGAGGAGAAGGATCACAATCTTGCTCTTCATATGGTGATTATAAGGAAAGTTACCTGAAAACGCCACTTCTATTGCCCAAAAATTGTCTCCTCGGTATAATCGCCACCATGAGTACACAACCTAAATCTTTCCATTGGGCAGATATATATGCCGACAAAATCGTCAGGGAGAAGGGACCCAAAGAGCAGTATACCTGCGCTTCAGGGATTACCCCCTCTGGAACAGTCCATATCGGAAACTTCCGAGAAATCATCTCCGTTGAGCTGATTGTTCGCGCCCTCCGCGATAAAGGACACAAGGTACGCTTCATCTACTCGTGGGACGACTACGACGTCTTTAGAAAAGTCCCTAAAAACATGCCCAAACCTGAGGTGCTGGAGACCTATTTACGTAAACCTATTACTTTAGTTCCTGATACCAATGGTGAGTACAGCAGCTACGCCGAGTCTCATGAACAAGCTGTTGAGACCCTTTTGCCAGTGGTGGGAATTGAGCCTGAGTACCTCTACCAAGCCCAGAAGTATAGAGCCAGTGAATATGCTAAAGAGATGCGCCTAGCTCTTGAGAAGCGCGATGAGATTAAGGCCGCTCTCGATGAGTACCGTACAACGCCCTTGGAAGATGATTGGTTTCCCATCTCAGTCTTCAGCAACTTCACCGATAAAGATACCACCACCATTTTAGAGTGGGACGGAGAGTGGCAAGTTACCTACCGCGATGATGAGAATGGTAAAGTTGAGACGATTGATCTACGTAACACCAGTGCTGCTAAACTCCCCTGGAGAATCGACTGGCCAATGCGCTGGGTCTACGAAGGGGTCGACTTTGAACCAGCTGGTAAAGACCACCACTCAGAAGGGGGCTCTTTTGATACCTCCAAACACATTGTTAAAATCTTAGGGGGAGAGGCACCTGTCTCCTTCCAATACGACTTCCTCTCAATCAAGGGGAGGGGAGGGAAGATCTCCTCATCCACTGGAGAGGTTATAAGCTTAGCCGATGTTCTAGAGGTCTATACCCCAGAAGTAACCCGCTACTTGTTTGCCTCAACTAGGCCCAACACCGAGTTTGCCATCTCATTTGACCTTGATGTACTTAAAATCTACGAAGACTACGATACCTGTGAGAGGATCTATTTTGGCCTCCAACAGGCTAACGAAAAGCGCACCGATAAAGAGCGGAGAATCTTTGAGCTCTCCCAAGTTAGAGAGGTCCCCACAGAAGCTTCTTACCAGATCCCCTTCCGCCACCTCTGTAACCTCTTACAGATTAATAGTGGCGATAGTGATGCTGTTATTGCAGGGCTCACCGACCTTCTCCCCTCACAAGAGAAACGGCTCAGAGAGAGGTGTGTATGTGCTTGGAACTGGATAACTAACTACAGCCCTGAAGATTTTAGATGGGTCTTAAGGGGGAGTGAAGAGCCTCTAATTGAGTTATCCCAAGAGGCTATTAAGGGGATTAAAGAGCTCCACGCCGTTGTTGAGCACCTCGAAGAGTACGATGAGAAGCAACTGAGCGAAGAGATCTATGCAGTAGCTCACCGCAATGAGATTGATCCTCCTGAACTCTTTAAAGCGGTCTACTTAGTCCTTATTGGGAAAGAGCGAGGACCCAAATTGGCTGGTTTTGTAATTACCTGTGGTAAAGAGAAGATCTTGCCAATCTTAGGGCGCTATCTCTAGAGGAGCTCATCTAGGAGAGCTTTGTTTTGTCTCCACTTAGGATTACTCTTAACACGTAAGTCTAAGTGGAGATTTTTATTGGTGAAGAGGCGCCTAATGTCTTTGAAGGCGGCCTGTCTAATCTTCTTTATCCCCTCTCCCTTGTGGCCCACTACAATCCCTTTTTGAGTCTCTCGCTCGACATAGATGAAAGCCCTTATCCAGATTGACTCCCCCTCCTCGTCGTATTCAAGGTCGGCCACCTCAACATAGATGGCGTGGGGGAGCTCTTCAGTGACACTCAATATAGCTTTCTCACGGATAATCTCGGCGATTCTAAACTCTAAAGGCTGGTCGGTATAGGTCTCCTCAGGATAGAGAAGCTCCCCCTCGGGGGCTAGTTTAAAGAGCTCAATGAGAAGTTCATCGACCCCTTGGTCCTCTTTAGCTGAGATGAGGAGAGTTGGGGCTTTAGGAAACTCTGTTTTAATATATTCTTGGGCTTCTATAATCTCTTTCTTAGAGGCAACATCGCCTTTGTTGAGAGCCACTACTAGGGGAATCTTGGAGTTCTTTAGGAGTTCTATTATAGCCTCCTCTTCTTGGCCCGCACTTCGCTTAACATCAAGAAGATAGAGGACAATGTCGGAGTCTAAAAAAGAGGAACGGGTTGTCTCTTGGAGGCGTAGATTAAAAGCCCGCTCACTCTGGTGGTAACCGGGGGTATCTAAGAGGATTAGTTGTCCCCGCTGGTCGGTGTAGACTCCTCTAATTATATTACGGGTAGTTTGGGGGGTCGTTGAGGTGATAGAGACCTTCCCTTCACAGATGGTGTTAATCAGGGTCGATTTGCCACTTGAAGGCCTTCCAATTAAAGTTACAGTTGCTACTTTCATAATGAAACTATAGAGTGGGAGATTAAAAGAGTAAATAGAGGATAACCTTCCCTTTTAGGGCAATCTTCCTTATAATCTACCAATCTAAAGATGAGGAGTTACCGATGGGAGACCAAGTTAAAAAAGAGAATCCCGGCGATGTTTTTGGTGAGAAATATCTACAAACCCGCTCCATAATGCTCTCAGGTGGAATCGATAAAGAGAGTGCTGAGAAAATTATAAAACAGATGTTGGTCCTTGAAGCTGAGAACAGTGAACCGATTAAGATTTTTATCAACTCACCCGGAGGTGATGTTGATGCCGGCTTTGCCATCTACGACATGGCACGCTTTATTAGGAACGAGGTCTACATGATTGGGATGGGGCTAGTTGCTAGTGCTGCCACCCTGGTTCTTCTAGCCGTTCCCCCCGAGCGACGCCTCGGTCTTGTCAACTCAACCTACCTAATTCACCAGCCAATGAGTCGGATGGAGGGGGTGGCTACCGATATCGAAATCTATGCCAATCAGTTAGAGAAGATTAGAGATCGTCTCAATCAGATAATCAGCCAAGAGACGGGCCAACCCCTAGAGGTGGTCCAAAAAGATACCGACCGCGACCACTGGCTCTTTGCCGACGAAGCGGTAGAGTATGGTCTCATCTCGCGCATAATTGAGAGTAGCGAAGACCTTTAACCCTTTAAAGTAAAATTCCCCCCTGAAGAGTAGATTCTTTAAGGGGGGATTTTGTTTAAGCGTCTATTACCAGTAGTAGTTATTATCACACTCTTACTCCTTGTCAGCTGTGGTTGTGACCTTGAGCTTAAAGGTTCTGCCAACAACCTGGTAGTGATGACCTACAACGTTCAAAACCTCTTTGACCCCTTTGTGAGTGGTAGTGAGTACCCTGAATATACTCCCCAGGAGGGGTGGGGGGCTGACCAGTACCGTGAGCGCTTAGGGCGCACCGCACGGGCTATAACCCAAGAGCACAAAGTGGTCCCCGATATCGTGGTGCTCCAAGAGATAGAGAATAGGACAGTGGTTGAAGATCTCCTCTACCACCATTTAGGTAAGCGGGGTTTTAAGTGGTATGCTGTCACTGCCGATAGTGGCTCTCCCATCCAAATTGGGGTAGTGAGTCGGCTCCCAATTTTAGAAGCTCGCATCCACGGCGTTCAGGGGCAGCGCTCCCTCTTAGAGGTGACTTTCAATTGGGAGGGGGAGACAATTGTCCTCTTCGCCCTCCATGCTAAAAGCCGTTTAGGGGGGATTGAAGAGAGTGAAGAGCAACGTCTAGTTACCGCTGCCACCCTCTCTGCCTTAACGGCCGATAGGCTAAGAGCCAATCCTTACACCCCAATTATTATTGCAGGGGACTTTAACCAGAGTGCCGATACCTATAAAAGGATTGAAGGGGCCTACCGGACCGCCCTTGTCCCCTACGATGCCCTTAAGGTTGATGAGTATAGGCAAGCTGGTTCACTTATTATTGGGGGAGTTCCCATGCAACAAGATTGGTATACCTGGTGGCTTGACCGGGAGTTCTTATTGGAGGCCAAAGCCCCTGGTTCCTACTGGTATGGGGGAATTTGGGAGAGTTTTGATCAAATCCTCCTCTCTCCCGCCTTCTTTGATGAGCGGGGAGTTGAGTTTAAGCGCGGTGAAGTGGGGGCGACCAATTATCTTATGGACGACAATGGGCGCCCTAAGAGTTGGAATGTGAAGACGGGGAGGGGAGTTTCAGATCATCTACCAGTCTATGTGGTTCTTAGCTCTAAGTAGAACTACTCCTCTTTGGGGAACTTCAATTTGTAGAAGATTTGCTCAAGCTCAAGGGCAATGTTCATATTGTGAACCACAGGGAGAATCCCATTCTCTAATCTAGTTGACTTGAGGGTGATGGGGCTGAAGTTTAAGATCCCATAGATTCCAGCTTGGACCAGCTTCTGATAGAGGTCGGCAGCCGCTCCCTCGGGGGCGGTAATTATAGCGACTTCAATAACGTGTTTCTTAATAATCTCTTCGAGGCGGTTAATTGGATAGACTGGAACGGGGTGGGTTGTATCGTTGTAGACTTTAGGGTCGCTGTCGAAACCGGCAACGACATGAATTCCATCCCCTTCAAAGCCGGTGTAGTGCATTAGAGCTTTACCAATGCGCCCACACCCCACGATTATAACATTTTGGGGGTCATCTGTTTTTCCTAAAATCTTACCTATCTTTTCAAGAAGATCGGGGATCTCATAGCCTCCCCTTTTTTGCCCATAAATTTCCAATAAAGAGAAGTCTTTGCGGACAACAGCCGCAGAGACTCCAGCAGCATCAGCGAGATTGTGGGCGAAAACTTTCTCTAAACCAAGGGCTCTTAAACGGTTTAAGATTCTATAGTAGTTGGTTGTTCTGAGAATCATGTCGCTATTCATGCCAAATCTCCTCTTTATGTGAAAAAACATACAACACAAGTGTTGTGAATGCAATAATTTTAATCGAGGATAAGATTAATTTAAGAAAAGTTCAATCGATAAAGAAATATATATTGTAATTTTTTTGATTTTTCGTTAATATTGGATACCGATAATAATTTACTGGAGGTCCCGTATCTAACATGAAGGAAGAGAGTGCATTTCCAAAAGAGTTAATAGCGTTTATCGATGAGTGGAAAGCGAAACCGGGTAACCTAATCATGGTACTGCACCGTGTTCAGGAAGAGTTTGGCTTTATTTCAAGAGAGTCTGCAGATCGAGTTGCCTTGATGTTAGACATACCTCTAGCTACCATCTACGGAGTAATCAGTTTTTACCACTTCTTTAAGACCGTTAAGCCTGGTGATAGCAATATTCAGGTCTGTTTAGGGACAGCTTGTTACCTAAAGGGGGGCGATGCTCTAATTGAAGAGTTGACCAACCTCTTAGGCGTTGCTGAAGGGGAAGTGACCGAAGATGGGAAGTTCTCCCTCGAAGGGGTACGGTGTGTCGGCTGTTGTGGCTTGGCTCCCGTCTTGACAGTTGGTGGTGAGGTTTTTGGGAAAGTGACCAAAGACGAGCTCCCTGGGATTATCGCCAAATTTAGCTGAAAATTATGCATTTATCTCTTTGCGACTTCCTGTCCGATGTAGTACAAAACGGAATTGAAGCAGGAGCTGGCTTAATCGAGGTGGTAATTGAACAAACGACAGAGACGATTGAGTTTAGCGTTAGTGATAATGGCAAAGGGATGAGCGATAAGCTCCTTCAGCGGGTTTTAGACCCCTTTTATACTGATGGAGTGAAGCATGCAAATAGAAAGGTAGGTTTGGGACTCCCATTCTTGGTTCAAGCTACCGAAGCTGCTGAAGGCAGTTTCTCGATTGAGTCACAAGAGGGGGAGGGGACTCAGGTTAAGTTTGGGTTCAACCTAAACCATATCGATTGTCCCCCGATTGGAGATATAGCGCTGACAATTTTGTCACTGCTAATTTACGAAGGGGATTATGAGGCTGTTGTACGGCGGATTTTACACCACAAGGGTGGGGTAGAGGAGTACACCGTTGAGCGGTCTCAACTAGAGGAGATTCTTGGAGATTTTGCTTCGGGAGATAACCTCTACTTGTTAAGGGAATATTTGCGGTCTCAAGAGGCTGCTTTGGATGATTACAAAGAGGGGAGTGGAAACCCTAATTAGGAGGCTCAAATGGCTAAGATGACGTTAGAAGAGTTACGGAAGCTTAGAGATAGTAGAAAATCAGAAATTGATCGAAGAGATATCAACAGCAAAGACTCCCAAATTATCGTTGGAATGGGAACTTGCGGAATAGCAGCTGGCGCCAAGACTGTTTTGGATACTTTTATCGAGGAGCTCAATGACAAACAAATTACCAATGTGGCTGTGACCCAGTCGGGGTGTATGGGACTGTGCTATGTAGAGCCTACCATCGAGGTTATTGTCCCAGGTATGCCCCCTGTAATCTACGGTAAAGTAGATGCTGAAGTTGCTAAAAGAATTGTCCATGAACATATAATGCAGAAAAAGATGGTCTCAGATCATATATTTGATCGTCCATCGATAGATATTATCAAAGATGGAGGCAAATAATGGCGTTTAGAAACTACATCTTAGTTTGTGGCGGAACCGCTTGTGAGTCGAGTAAATCTGACGATATTTACAATGCTCTAATAGCTGAATGTAAAGCACAAGGGGTTGCCGACGAAGTCCAAATCGTAAAGACCGGTTGTTTCGGTTTTTGTGAACAGGGTCCAATTGTAAAGATTCTCCCTGAAGATTCCTTCTATGTCCAAGTCAAACCCGAAGATGTCCCCGAGTTAATTGCAGAGCACATCATCAAAGGGCGTGAAGTTGAGCGTCTTCTCTACGTTAAAGAGAAGAAAAAACACGCTAAAGTTGAAGATATTGAGTTCTACCAAAAGCAATTCAGAATTGTTCTGCGCAACTGTGGTTTCATCGACCCTGAGAATATTGAAGAGTATATTGCACGTGATGGCTATATAGCCCTTGAGAAAGTACTCTTTGAGATGACTCCAGATGATGTAATTAACGAATTGCGCACTGCCGGTCTTAGAGGACGTGGTGGGGCTGGTTTCCCCACTTGGATGAAGTGGAACTTCACCCGCCAGGCAAGTGGCGATCTCAAATATATTGTTGTCAACGCCGACGAAGGTGACCCAGGAGCCTACATGGACCGCTCGGTCCTGGAAGGAGACCCCCACTCGGTCTTAGAGGCGATGGTAATCGCAGGTAGAACCGTTGGCTCCAACCAAGGATTTATCTACATTAGAGCTGAGTATCCACTCGCTATCAGACGCCTTGAGATTGCTATGAAGCAGGCTCGGGAGATGGGACTTCTTGGAAAGAACATCTTAGGGTCGGGCTTCGATTTTGATATCGAAATCAGACTTGGAGCGGGTGCTTTCGTTTGTGGAGAAGAGACAGCCCTTCTCGCTTCGATTGAGGGGCGTCGCGGAATGCCAGTCCCTCGCCCTCCGTTCCCCGCTGTTAAGGGGTTGTGGGGGATGCCTACAGTTATCAACAACGTTGAAACTTGGGCCAATATTCCAGTAATTATTGCCAAGGGTGGTACTTGGTTCAACAAAATCGGTACCCAAGACAGCCCCGGAACAAAAGTCTTCGCCCTCACCGGAAAGATTAGAAACTCGGGTCTGGTTGAGGTTCCCATGGGAATAACCTTGAGAGAGATTATCTACGATATCGGTGGTGGAATTGCCCACGGTAAAGAGTTCAAAGCAGTCCAGACCGGAGGTCCCTCAGGGGGAGTTATCACCATAGAAAACCTTGATACCCCCATCGACTTCGGTTCCCTCACTAAACTTGGTTCGATGATGGGCTCAGGGGGGATGATTGTTATGGACGAAGACGACTGTATAGTCGACGTCACTAAATTCTACCTCAACTTCACCGTCGACGAGTCGTGTGGAAAATGTTCCCCCTGTCGTATCGGAGGGCGCTCTTTAGCCAACCTTCTTGAGAAGATTACCAAGGGGAATGGAGAACTGGCCGATCTAGACCAGATGCTTGAGATTGGACAAGCGATGAAGAAGGCCTCCTTGTGTGCCTTAGGTCAAACCGCACCCAACCCAATCATCTCATCTCTCCACTATTTTAGAGATGAGTATCTCGCCCACATAGTCGATAAAAAGTGCCCTGCCGGTAAATGTAAGAGTTTAATCAGTTACTACATCCTCCCCGATAAGTGTATTGGATGTACCGCCTGTGCTCGTAAGTGTCCCACTGGTGCTATAACGGGTGAAAGACGAGAGGTCCACGTGATTGACCAAGCTGCATGTATTAAGTGTGGCGTCTGTTATGAAACTTGTAAATTTGGAGCTATCGAAGTCCGCTAGGGCTAAGATTTGAGGAGGAATTTCCGTGAAAATGGTTCATATGAAAATAAATGGGATGCCAGTTGAGATTGAAGCTGGGCAAAACTTACTAGCTGCCGCCAAAAAGGTCCATGTAAATATACCGGTCCTCTGTTACCATCCAGATTTACCTGCATGGGCCGCTTGTGGACTCTGTGTTGTTAAACAAGAGAACTCCCCCAAGCTACTAAGGGCTTGTGCTACCCCGGTTCAGGAGAACTTGAGTATCATTACCCACGATGCTGAGCTTTACCAGATTAGGAAGACTGTCATCGAGATGATTATGTCGACCCACCCCAACACTTGTCTCACCTGTGCCCGTAATGGGGTTTGTGAGCTACAGCGCTTTGCCGCTGAGTTTGGGGTACGAGAGCAACCTTTTGAGGTGCGCATTGCCGACCTCCCTAAAGATACCTCGACCACTTCGATTGTGTTGGACCCTACCAAGTGTATCAAGTGTGGGCGGTGTGTCCAGGTTTGTCAGCAACTCCAAGGAGTTTACGCCCTCGAGTTTATCGGTCGCGGAGACAACACAGTCATGTCGCCTGCTGCCGGCTTACCACTTAATGACAGCCCTTGTATCAAATGTGGTCAGTGTTCAGCTCACTGTCCTGTGGGAGCTATCTTTGAGAAAGATGAAACTGCTCTCTTTGTTAAAGCAACTGGCGATCCCAACAAACACGTTGTTGTTCAGATTGCACCCGCTGTCCGTGTCGCCTTGGGAGAGGCCTTCAACCTCCCCGCAGGAACGATTACCACTGGTAAAATTTACTCAGCTCTTCGCCGCTTAGGAGCTGACAAGGTCTTTGATACCAACTTCTCAGCCGACCTCACCATCATGGAAGAGGGGACTGAATTGGTGCGGCGCCTTACAACCGGTGAAGGGGCAATTCCCCAAATCACCAGCTGTTGTCCCGCTTGGACCGACTATATGGAGAAATACTACCCCGATATGATTCCCAATTTCTCCACTGCCAAGAGCCCCATGATGATGCAGGGGGCAGTTACTAAGACCTACTACGCTGAGAAAGCGGGGGTCGATCCTGCCCGTATCTATTCAGTGGCTATTATGCCGTGTACTGCCAAGAAGTTTGAAATCTCAAGGGATGACAACATGCACGCTTCGGGATACCCCGATGTTGACTTAGTTTTAACGACGCGTGAATTTGCCCGTCTGATTAAAGCTTCGGGAATCGACTTCCTCAAACTAGAGGATGAAGAGGCTGATAGCCCCATTAGTACCTACTCGGGTGCTGGAACTATCTTTGGTAACACCGGTGGAGTTATGGAAGCAGCCCTTAGGACAGCTTACCACCTAATCACCAACGAAGAGATGGGCGATGTGAACATCGAAGAAGTGCGTGGAATGGAAGGGGTCCGTTCTGGTGAAGTAGACATTAAAGGGACGAAACTACGTGTTGCGGTAGCCCACGGAATGGCTAATGTGAGCACCCTCCTTGAGGAGATTCGTGAAGCCCGTGATAGTGGCAAAGAGCCCCCCTACCACTTCATCGAAGTGATGGCTTGCCGTGGTGGATGTGTCGCCGGTGGTGGTCAGCCCTACTCGACAACTGACGAAGTCAGAGCTCAAAGAATTGCTGGAATCTACACCGATGATGAGCGCAGCGTAACCCGTTGTTCTCACCAAAACCCTGAGATCATCCAAATTTACGATGATTATCTGGGGCAGCCACTTAGTGATAGAGCCCATGAGCTACTCCACACCAACTATCACGAACGAAAGATCTACAAGAAGTAATCAAAAAGGGGGCCCCAGCAAGGGCCCCCATTAAATTAATCATTAAAGTTTAGCGAATTGCCAACTCAGTTTCGTTGTCGAAGAACTTAACCTTGGATAAGTCGGGAGTTAAGCTAATATCTTGGAAAACCTCCAGTCTGATATTAGGCTCAATCTTTCCAATAAACTGGTAATTTCCAGCGGTAACGTAGACGTGGGTCTCTGATCCAAGGGGCTCAACAACACTCACTTGTCCATTGATTGTCACATCGGCAATGGGGTTTTCAACAAACTTCACATCCTCAGGTCTAATTCCAAAGGTAACCTTCTTGCCCACATAGGAGGCGAGGAGTTTATTTTGGTCAGCAGTGAGTTTAATTCTGAAAGAACCCTCATTCGCGTAGAGCTGTTCACCCTCACCTTCAATGTCGACACTCATGAAGTTCATGGGAGGAGAACCAATAAAACCGGCTACAAACTTGTTGTTGGGCTCGTTGTAGAGCTCAAGAGGTCCACCAATCTGCTGGATAACTCCAAACTTCATAACAACAATTTTATCAGCCATGGTTAAAGCTTCAACTTGGTCGTGGGTAACGTAGATCATTGTTGCTTTGAGGCGACTGTGGAGGGATGAGATTTCAGCTCTCATTTGAACTCTCAGTTTAGCATCCAAGTTACTTAAGGGTTCGTCGAAGAGGAACACCTTAGGCTTACGCACTATTGCTCTTCCAACAGCTACCCGCTGGCGCTGTCCACCCGAAAGGGCTTTGGGTTTACGATCTAGGAGTTGCTCGATATCTAAGATACGAGCTGCTTCTCTAACTCTTTGGTCAATCTCTTCTTTTGGAAATTTACGAATCTTGAGACCAAATGCCATATTATCGTAGACCGACATATGGGGATAGAGTGCATAGTTTTGGAAAACCATGGCGATGTCGCGATCTTTAGGTGGAACATCGTTAACTAATTTTCCATCGATGTAGAGCTCTCCATCGGTAATGTCTTCTAATCCAGCTACCATTCTAAGGGTAGTCGATTTTCCACAACCCGAAGGACCTACGAGAACTACAAATTCTTGATCTTTAACCTCGATATTGACGTTATCGACGGCTACAACCTTTCCATCAAACACCTTGGTGATGTTTTTCAATTCTACAGTGGCCATAAAAACCCCCTATTTATCTTATAGGGGTCAGTTTACCCTCCCTAGGAATAGATGTCAACAAAATAGGAAATCTCTCTTGAAAGATTAGCTATGATTCGGTAATATAAGCCTACTTGCGTCTGTCGTATAATGGTTATTACCCGAGCTTCCCAAGCTCGTGACGAGGGTTCGATTCCCTTCAGACGCTTAGATGTAAATTGCTACAAGGGATACAATTAAAAATCTTCCGATTAGACCAAAAGGCCTTTTGATAAGTTTAAAAGTCCTTTGGAAAGTCCTTTAGAAGGAGGTTTTATGAACAACAGGTATCCAGCCCCATACACAGTAAACAGTATTTTATTTTGAATAACTTCTTTACAAGAAAAGTTTCATGAGAATAATGTTCCCTACGATAAAACAAAGTACATTAGAGATGGCATTGGGTTAAAATTTTTCATGGTGGCCATGGATGGAATCACAAGAAGAGTTGAAAGAGATTTTATTAGACTCTCTTAAAGCTCCTGAATTCAAAATAAATTCGATTTCGATAGCGACATCCAATCAATTTTGTTACATCAACTTAAATAAGATGACCTACACGTTAAGAGAGGGGTGGATGGACGGGTATATCGTCGAGGATACCCCTATTTACGAGGGTGGGCTGGGCCTTAAATATCTTCTGCAGTCGATGGCAACTGAAGACGATTTAGATAAATAGAGCTTTCTGGCATTAACGTAAACTATAGTAGTGATATAGCCAAGCGGTCTCCTATTTAACAGAAGTAAAAAGAAAAAGACGGAAGATGGAATATTTTATAGCATCTCATTTAAGGCAGGTAATGCATACTCAGTTTTAGGATTATCTTGCTGTTAATCATAACTACGCACATAAGTTGTACTTCTACCTGAGCCTTCGCGGAGTATGAACCCCTCTTCAGTTAATCTCTTAAGGGCTGCCTCAACTGAAGAACTCCCTATTGTTGGGCAAAGCTCTAAGATTTGTCCCTTGGTGAATTTTCCTAAAGTATTACTTACTGCTGCCCTTACAATCTCGTAGGAAGTTTCCTTGGGAGTAACTGAGGTTAGCCTGCTCTCTAAGTCTCTATAACAAGCTAAAATTATCCCTAGAATATATTTAATAAATGGGGTGTAATCATTTTCTCCCTCATGCCACCCTTTAGATATTTCACCTAGAGTGTCGTAATAGAGCTCTTTAGTTTTCTCAATTTTCTGTTCAATACTTATGAACTTTCCTACCATGAAACCACTTTGATATAAAAGTAGTGTGGTAAGTAATCGGCTGATACGCCCATTACCATCATTGAAGGGGTGAATACACAGAAAGTCTCCAATAAATATTGGGATTAAAATAAGAGGATCAACTATTTGGTTGGCTAAAGCCTCTCTATAACTATTACAGATTGTCTCTACAGCTTGTGGTGTTTCAAATGGGGGGAGAGGGGTGAAGCGGACCCTAGAGCTTCCGTTTGCGTACAACTCACTTATGTAGTTTTGAGTATTCTTAAATCTTCCTCCAAAGGTTTTATCGCTATAGGCAAGGAGGTCGCGGTGCAATTGGAGGATGACGGAAGATTTAAGAGGGATATTTTCATAGTTCTCGTGGATTGTTTTAAGAACATCACGATATCCGGCAATCTCCTGCTCGTCTCGATTAAGTGGGGCTGCTTTCTCTCCTACCAATTGTTT
>Ga0172377_10004947_pt1 | contig 13673 bp, 10 predicted proteins | sample Pumphouse3metaG_FD_119749 | JGI IMG/M metagenome (GOLD analysis project Ga0172377, IMG submission 119749) | Leachate microbial communities from a municipal landfill in Southern Ontario, Canada - Pumphouse #3 metaG | ecosystem: Engineered > Solid waste > Landfill > Unclassified | place: Canada... | reverse complement strand
CTGGTACAAATTCAGTATTAGCTAACATTTTTTTGTTAGTTTCACCACTCATAACTAATATAGAAGTTAGCCCATTATCTAACCCTGTTCTTATATCTGTATAAAGTCTATCCCCAACAATACATAAATCCTCTTTCTTTAATTTGTATTTTTCTAAAATTCCATCCACTATATATTTATTTGGTTTCCCTACAACTAAAGGTTCTTTTCCTGTAGTTCCTTTTACTAAAGCCATAATAGATCCAACATCTGGCATGCATTTTCCACCTGCTAAAGGACATACATAATCTGGATGAGTTGCTATATACTTAACTCCTTCAGATATATAATCACATGCAATCCATAATTTTTCATATGTTAAAGTTGTATCAAAACCAAGTACAACAAAATCTACTTCTTGATCTCTTTCTTTAATTAATCTAAATCCAGCTTTTTCAAACTCTTCTTCCAAAGCTTTAGTTCCTAATAAAAATATTTTTGCTCCTTTTTTTATTTTATTTAAATAAATAGTAGTGGCTTCTCCAGAAGTAAATATTTCATTTTCTTTAGCCTCTATTCCAAGTTTTGCCAACTTTTCAACATAAGAACCTTTATTTTTAGATGAATTATTAGTTAAAAATAAATATTTCTTATTTTCTTCCTTTATTTTCTTTAAAAATTCTTTTGCTCCATAAATTAATTCATCTCCTAAATAGATAGTCCCATCCATATCTAATAAAAAACATTCCTTTTCTTTAAGTTTATTCATCTTCCCCTCCTTAAAATAAAAAGGATTGTATCTTACAAATTTAATCTTGTAAAAGACAACCCTTTAAATTACATTAAAAAAATCTCAAATCAAAATTAAGTTTATTTTAACTAAATAAATTTGGAATAATTAATGCTATACTTTGAGAATATGTAACCATAATTAGAACTATTAATAAAGCTACTACAAATGGCCATATTTCTCTTATAAAATCTTCTAATTTTACATCAACTATAGAACATACTGTAAACATCATTGACCCAAATGGAGGTGTTAATCCACCTATCATTATATTAACTATAAATATTACACCAAAATGTAAAGGATCTATTCCTAAAGCTGTTACTGCAGGAACTAACAATGGGGCTAATATAACCAAAGCTGCTCCACCTTCTATAAACATTCCTATAAATAAAAGCATAACATTAATTATCATAAGTAATACAAATCTATTATCTGTAAAATTCATAAGACCATTAGTTATCATTTGAGGTATTCTCTCTAATGTTAAGTAATAACCAAAAACTTTTGCTGATGCTATAATAATCATAACAGATCCTGTACTTCTTACTGTCTCTGTTAAAATTATAGGAATATGTTTTAACTTTAATTTTCTATAAATTAATGTTCCAACTACAAAACAGAAAAATACTGCAATTCCCCCTGCTTCTGTTGGAGTAAACATCCCAATTCTCATTCCTAAAATAATTCCAAACGGTATTGCTAAAGCCCATACTGATTTTAAAGCTTGTTTTCCTATCTCAGGAAGAGTGGCTGCTTTTTCTCTAGTTGGAGCATAGCCTCTTTTTACCGATATTATATAAACAGTTATCATTAGGGCACCTGTCATTAATATTCCAGGAGTATACCCTGCTAAGAACATATCCCCCACAGGTATATTTGCAATTAAAGCATATAATATCAAGTTAGTTCCTGGTGGAATAACTGGACTAACTGATGAAGAAGCTGCTGTTACTGCTGCTGCAAAGGGAGCTGTAAATCCTTTTTTTAACATTTCAGGAACTAATATTTTAGATTCCATTGCTGCATCTGCATTGGCAGAACCTGAAATCCCACCCATCATAGCACTAAGTAAACAGTTAACTTGAGCAAGTCCACCTTTTAAATGCCCTGCTAAAACTTCAGCCATATTCATTAGTTGTTCACTAATACCTGAATAATTCATAACTGATCCAACCATTATAAAGAAAGGTACTGCTAAATATGGAAATGATTCAACTGATGTTGAAAATCTTTGAATAATCATATTCATTTCCATAATATGATTTATAAATATAAAGTAAAACAATGCTGATCCCATAAGAGCAAAACCTATTGGTATATTTAAAAAGAATAAAATAAATAAAACCACTATTGGAGAAAACGAATTCATATTACTAATACCCCCCTAATCTTTTTTCTCATCAACGTGTAAAAATGCTTTTTTAAACGCTTCTATCATAAATAATAAAGAATATAATGCCATTAATCCAAAAGATACAACTAAAGACGCATTAATGTACGAATAAGACATCTCCAAGGCTGAAGTTATCTTTGTTGAACCTGAAACATAACCATAACTAAATACAAACATCAAAATGTTTAAACCTAATAAAATAATTGATGTGAAAAACTCTGCTACATTTCTTATTTTAGTTGGCAATAAAATCATTAAAGCCTCAACACCTATAAGCCCTTTTTCTCTGTAAGCCCCTGCAGTTCCTAAAAAAATTGTCCAAATAAAGCAACCTACTGCCACTTCCTCTGTCCAATAATAAGTAAAATTTAAACAATATCTTGTAAATACATTCATTATAACTATAACTACAGTTAAACTTATAAATAAACTTCCAAGATACAACTCAAAATGTTTCAGAAAATCATTTAATCCTTTTTTCATTGTCCACTCCTCATATAATATATTACCTTTTTTTGTCCATTTAAAAATAAACACTTTTTTAATAAATCAAATATTCTATTAAAAATGTATTTATTTTTAGTATATATTTTATAAAAAAAGCTAGATGTCGGACTAACTCCAACATCTAGTCTCTCCTTATACAAATATTACACTTAATTATTTACCGTTTTTTATATCTTCTCTAATTTGAGTAAGATTTTCCATTATTTTATCATAAATTCCTGGTGTCCATTTAGGGAATCTAGTAAACACTACTGATGCTGCTTTGTTAAATGCTGCTGTATCAACTTCGTTGAATTCAACACCTGCTTCTTTTAATTTTCCAATGTATACTTCTTCTAATCTATTAGTTTCACTAAGATTATCTTCAGCACCTTTATTGAATTCTTCTTGAATTATAGTTCTTTGTTCGTCTGTTAAACTTTCCCAACATTTTCTAGAAATAGAAACTGCAGAAACACCTAACAAATGTCTAGTTAAAGAATAATTTTTAACATTTTCATATTGTTTAGTTCCATAATAAGAAAGAATAGAACCTTCAACTCCTTCAATAACACCTTGTTGAATTGCTGCATAAGTGTCTGGATAAGGCATAGCTACTGGATTTGCACCCATAGCTTCTAATGTATATGTATATAATTGACTTGTAGGAACTCTTAATTTAACGCCTTCTAAATCTTCTGGAGTTTTTATTACTTTATTAGTTTCTAAACTTCTGAATCCAAATACCCAGTCCATAGATAATACTTTAATTCCTTTGTCATAAGCTTTTTCATTTAAATCTTGTACTAGAGGAGTTCTAACCATTCTTAAATATTCCTCAAATGATGTATAAAGCATTGGCCCTGTTATAGCATTATAGTCTGGAATATAATCTCCTAAGAAGTTAACTCCGTCAACAAGAATCCAATCTGATCCATTTGCAACTTGTTCCATCCCATCTTTACCTATTGGTAACGTACCACTTGTGAATAATTGTAATTCTAATGTTCCTTTACTTCTTTCATTAACAGCTTTAACTACTTTTACTAATGATTTTGAAGTTTGTTCAGCATCAACAAATTTAGTTGTTACTTTAATTACACGAGCTTCAACTTTACCTTCATCTTTCTTCTCTCCACCACATCCTACTACTAATAAAGATAATAGTGACGCACACAATAAACCTTTAAACTTATTCATAGTTTGTCCTCCCTGTTTTTTTGAATAAAAAAGAAAAAAATAAAAAACTAAAAATAACTTTAGCAATTTTCCTAAAGTCTCTATCTAGCTTCTCCTTTCTCTACAGCTCTATTCTATTTTCAATTATAATCATTTTACCTTTTTTAATATGTATTTGTCAAATTTTTTGTACTAATTTTAAATGATTAAGTTTTTTTTCGTATGTTTGTTTCTTTTTTCACCGTCATTCATCTTTATATTTCAGTATATTTTTTTATAAACGGAATATTTATAATCTTTTTATGGTCAATGATTATCCATTTACTACATTGTCCATAGTTCTATTTTAGTTGTAGAAACTCCTTCTGCACCTGCTGTTAAAGCGTTTATTATATCTTCTTTATCGTCAATTAATCCTCCTGTAATAACAGGAACATTCACTAGGTTACATATTCTTTTTATTATTTTAGGCATAACCCCTGGTAAAATTTCAACTGCATTAGGTCTATTTTCCCTTATATGTAGCATAGTATTCTTAAAAGAAAAAGAATCTAATATGAAAAATCTTTGTATAACTGGAATCTTATTTCTATTGGCAAAAGAAACTATATTATGCTTAGTGGTAATTATTCCGTCAAATTTAGTTCTATTAATTAAATATTCTATCCCATAACTGGAATTAGATAACCCTTCTACCATGTCTATATGAACAAACACTATTTTTCCATTTTTCTTCAATTCAGAAACTATTTCATCTATATTTATAAGATTAGACATTATCACAAATATAATCTCACTATTACTACTTATAGCTTCAGCGAGATTTTCCTTATTTTTTATTGCTGGTATAACTGGATTCCTCTCTAATATTTCTTTTATGTTAATCATAATAATATTCCTACCACCTTTTATAATTTATTATATAAATTATACCATAAAACTATAATTATCCTAAAGGAAAATATAGTTCATTTTTAATCTATTATGTTCATTTTTTTATTGTTTTCTGCTTTTATAGTTGACATTTTCACTTTTTTTTGTTATCCTATTAAAAAGGAATACGAGGCGGAGTTTACAGTGAGCTAAATTTTAAAAGACTTTTGTCTTTTTTATTGTTGTGCTCTTTTTTTATTTTATTTTATAATGAGGTGGTTAAATGGCTCCATTCACTTTAACGTTAGGAAATGTACAAATTTTCACAAGAATTTTTGTAGCCATAATAATCGGAGGAATGATTGGTTATGAAAGAGGTTGTAATAATAGACCAGCAGGTTTTAGAACTCATATATTAGTTTGCTTAGGAGCAGCTATCGTTTCTTTAATACAAGAGCAAATAAGAGTTAATATAATAAAATTAGTAATTGATAATCCTAGTCTTAGCCAAAATTTCAGAAGCGATTTAGGTAGATTAGGAGCACAAGTTATTAGTGGTATTGGATTTTTAGGTGCTGGTACAATAATGAAAGAACGAGGAACAATTGAGGGATTAACAACAGCTGCATCCCTTTGGGCAACTGGTTGTATAGGACTTGGTATTGGTTGGGGATTTTATACACTTTCAATAACTTCTGGAATTGCAGTTATTGTTGTATTAGTTACTTTTAAAAAATTAGAAGTTTCAGTAATAGATAAAAAGCATATTGTTAAATTAGAAATTTTTTTCACAGATGAAAACACTTATACTCAAAATATATTAACGATTTATGAATTACTTAAATATTCAAATGTTAAATCTAAAATTAAAGATATTAAGAAAAATCAAGAAGAAAATAAAGCTAGATATGTATTAATTATTCCAAAGCAACTAAAACCTATGGATTTAATTTCAGAAATTTCTAAATTACCCTGTGTTAAACAAATTACACATTTATAAATTTATAAATAACTCAGTAATTTATATGCAGGTTTTACCCATCAACTTAATCCCTTAATTTATGTTTTAAGTTACTGAATTATTATATTTAAATAAAAAATAAGCTTGAATTTCAAGCTTATTTTTTATTTTCTATTGTATTTTATTTTTAGTTATTAATCTTTATTTTTAGTTTCTTCCAAATGATCTTTATAGGCCTTTGTTTCTGCTATAACCACACCAGAAAGTCCTATCAAAGCTATTAAGTTAGGGATAGCCATAAGTCCATTTACAATATCTGCAAGTGTCCAAATTGCTTCTAATTTTATAAATGCTCCACAAGCGATTAAAACAATGAAAATAATTCTATAAGGTAAAATTCCTCTCACTCCTACTAAATATACTATACAACGTTCACCGTAATAATTCCACCCTAAAATAGTAGTAAAAGCAAACAGCACAAGACCAATAGCTAAAATATATTTACCAATCACTGGATATCCTGTTGAAAAAGCAGCTTGTGTAAGTGCTGCTCCATTTAAATCTCCAGTCCACAGTCCACTGATGATAAGTGTTAAACCTGTTAAAGTACATATGATAATTGTATCAATAAATGTACCTGTCATTGAAATAAGACCTTGTTGAGCAGGCCATTTAACTTTTGCTGCTGCTGCTACAATAGGGGCACTTCCTAAACCAGACTCATTTGAAAAAACTCCACGGGCAATACCACTACGCATTGCAAGAATAACAGTTGAACCTAAAAATCCACCCTTTGCTGCTGTTGGATTAAAAGCACTTGTAATAATTTGATTAATTGCTCCAGGAACTTTATCAGCAAAAATAATTAGAAAACCTATTACTGCAATAAAATAAATTAGGGCCATAGCTGGAACAACTCTACCTGCAACTTTAGAGATAGATTTTAATCCACCAATTGTTACTGCTGTTACTAAAATTGTTAAAACAGCTGCAACTATTTTTATAGGAATACCAAATGATAAATTAGTTATCTCTGTAATTGCATTAACTTGAGCAAATGTACCTATCCCAAAATAAGCAACTAACACTCCAAATACTGCAAACATTACTGCTAGAGGTTTATATTTCTTCCCTAAACCATTTTCAATATAATGCATTGGTCCACCTACAACATCTCCATTTGCATCAATTCCACGGAACTTAACAGCAAGTAAACATTCTGAATATTTAGTCGCCATACCAAAAAATGCTGCAACCCACATCCAGAATAAAGCACCTGGTCCACCTACTTTAATAGCAGTTGCAACACCAACTATATTTCCTGTACCAATAGTTGCTGCTAGTGCTGTACAAAGAGCACGAAAACTATTAATATCCCCATGTTGATCCCCTTCATCTTTCATACTAGTAAAAATTAATTTTAATGCTTTTGGTAAACTAAAAATCTGTAAAAATTTTAATCTTAATGTTAACATAATACCTGTTCCAACAAGTAAAATTAAAAGTGGTGGTCCCCAAACAAAACTGTCAATACTATTTAATAACTTTAAATAATCCATAAATAACCCTCCCTTAAAATATAAAAACTATCAACTGAGTTTTCACTCTGAAGATAGTTTTTAGATTTTTGGAAATTTATAAATTCTTATATAAATATAACTAAATAGAATAGTAATTTATTTAAAAATCACTAAATTTAATTAGTTGTTCATATAATTGAATTTATAAAGTTATTAATAACATAAATTATTAATAATTTATATTTCCTCTGTCCTTTTGCCTGAGAGATAAAGATTAATATTAAATCTGTGCACCTTCGGCGCCCGTTTAAGGGACTCTCCAGAGTTGTGTCCTTGTACGGTCCTCACTTAATTAAAAGCACCTGAGAGTTTGACTCCTTCGGTATGTATTTCTACATTCTCCCATACAATTCATCCACTTATATTCAGTTGTTTTTTTAATGTCACTAATATATCATAAACTAGACCTAAATGCAAATTTTATTTAGAATAATTAGGAGCTTCCTTTGTTATTTGAACATCATGAGGATGACTTTCTCTCAATCCTGCTCCTGTTATTTTTACAAATTTAGCATTTTTCTTTAAATGCTCAACTGTTGGAGCTCCGCAATAACCCATACCTGCCCTAACTCCACCACATAATTGAAATATAACATCTTTCAATTCGCCTTTAAAAGCTATTCTTCCTTCAATTCCTTCTGGAACTAATTTTTTAGCATCATTTTGAAAATATCTGTCTTTAGACCCTCTTCTCATAGCTGCCATAGAACCCATTCCAACATATATTTTAAATTTTCTTCCCTCATATATAACTTCTTCTCCTGGAGCTTCACTTGTCCCTGCTAATATACTTCCTAGCATTACACAATCTCCACCACTTGCCAAAGCTTTAACAATATCTCCAGAATATTTAATCCCTCCATCAGCAATAACTCTAACACCAGCTTTTTTGCAAACTTCATATACATCATTTACTGCACTAAGTTGTGGAACACCAACTCCAGCTACAATTCTTGTTGTACATATTGACCCTGGTCCAACTCCTACTTTTACTGCATTTACCCCTGCTTCAATTAAAGCCTTTGCAGCCTCTGCTGTTACTATATTTCCTGCTATTAATTGAACATCTGGAAAATTATCTCTTATTTCTTTAACTCTTTTTACAACTCCCATAGAATGTCCATGAGCTGAATCAACAGTTATAATATCTACTCCTACATTAACTAAAGCTCTAACTCTATCAAGTGTATCTGTCCCTACTCCAACAGCTGCTCCAACTCTTAGTCTACCATGTTCGTCTTTACAAGCATTTGGATATTCTACAATTTTATCAATATCCTTTATTGTTATTAATCCCTTTAAATATCCTTCCTCATCAACTATAGGTAATTTTTCTATTCTATGAGAAAGTAAAATTTCCTTTGCTTCATCTAAAGTAGTTCCAACTGAAGCTGTAATTAAATGGTCCTTTGTCATAACTTCAACAACAGCAGTTTCATAATCTTTTCTATATTTTAAATCTCTATTTGTTATTATTCCAATTAATTTCCCATCAGCTTCTATAATTGGTAATCCTGAAATTCTATATTGCCCCATTAATTCATCAGCATCTCCAAGAGTAGCTTCCTTGTATAAAGTTATTGGATTTTGAATCATACCACTTTCATTTCTTTTAACTTTATCTACTTCTTTAGCTTGTTCTTCAATTGACATATTTTTATGAATAAAACCTAATCCACCTTGCCTTGCTAAAGCTATTGCTAAATGAGCTTCTGTTACTGTATCCATAGCTGCACTTACTATTGGTATATTTAATGCAATTGTATCAGTAAGATACGCCTTTAGTTGTATATCTTGAGGCAGAACATAGGACTCTGCTGGCACTAATAATACATCGTCAAATGTTATTGCTTCCTTTGTTATTTTTCCATTCATTGTATACATTCTATCTTCTCCTTATTCTTTATTTATCCAATGTAAATTATTCAACAAAGAGGCCGTCAAATTCTAACAGCCTCATAAATTATATACTCAATATTCAAATACAATTTCTTACTAAATTATATTTTAGTTTAATTGATATATTATAGCATAATTGTCCTATTTTTTCTACGGTTTTTTATTGGAATTCCTTTAAATTAAGTCTTTATTCCCTATATCATCCCTATAAAACAATTTACTGCAATTAATTTTTTTAACATCTATATAAGCCTTTTCCTTTGCTTCTTCTAGATTTTTACCCTTTCCTACTACTATTAAAACTCTTCCACCATCTGTGTATAATTTTCCTTTTTCTTCCCTTGTTCCCATATGAAAAATTAAAGATTTTACATCCTCTGGAATTATTATTTCTGCATTTTTTGAAGAACTAGAAGGATATCCTTCTGAGGCCAATACTACTCCACAAGAAGTTTCTTTACTCCACTTAACAACAGTTTCTTTATTTTCCATTATATCTAAAATCAATTGAACTAAATCACTTTTCATTCTAGGAAGTATTGCTTCTGCTTCTGGATCACCAAATCTAACATTAAATTCTATAGTTTTAACTCCCTCAGCTGTATCCATTATTCCTGCAAATATAAATCCAGTAAATGGAAGTCCTTCTTTTTGAAGCCCTCTTAATGTAGGTCTTATTATTTTTTCAACACTATCTTTTATTACATCATCTGTTACTCTTTTAACAGGGGAATAAACTCCCATCCCACCAGTATTTGGACCTTTATCTCCATTAAATACCCTTTTATGATCTTGCCCAACTTCCAATGGAATGATTTTATCTTCATGGGCAAGGGCTATTAAAGAAAATTCAAAACCATCTAAATATTCTTCTATTACAACTTTATTATTAGGAATTCCAAAGGCTATGTCCAAAGCCTCTAAAGCTTCTTTTTTAGTAATAGCAACTGTTACACCCTTCCCAGCTTTTAGTCCATCTTCTTTAATTACTATTGGAGCTCCTTTTTCTTCAACATACAATTTAGCCTCTTCTAAATTATAAAAAGTTTTATAAGAGCCAGTTGGAATATTATATTTTTCCATAATTTTCTTTGCAAAATCTTTACTACTTTCTAATCTAGCCACTGATTTTTTAGGTCCAAATATTTTAAGATTATTTTCTTGAAAAACATCTACAATACCCAAAGCTAATGTTGTTTCTGGGCCAACTATAGTTAAATCTATTTTTTCTTTTTTAGCAAAAGCAACTAAAGCTTCTATGTCATTATTTTTTATATTTATATTCTCACAAAATTTACTAGTTCCTGGATTTCCTGGAGCAACATATACTTTTTTAACTAAAGGACTTTCCATTGTTTTCCAAGCTAAAGCATGTTCTCTTCCACCTTTTCCTACAATTAAAACTTTCATTTCATCCTCCTATAAATTAATGTTTAAAATGTCTCATTTTAGTAAATAACATTGGTATTCCATATTTATTACATACATCTATTGAAAGCTGATCTTTAATTGATCCTCCAGGTTGGATTATAGCTTTAACACCATTTTCTATAGCTAACTCCACTGTATCAGGCATTGGGAAAAATGCATCTGAAGCAAGATAAGAATTTTTCGCTTTTTCTCCAGCTTGTTCTAAAGCAATTTTAGCTGCTCCAACTCTGTTCATTTGACCTGCTCCAACTCCAACTGTTTGACCTGATTTAATCACTACTATGGCATTTGATTTTACATTTTTTACAACTTTCCATCCAAATAATAATTCTTCAATATCTTCTTTTGTTGGTTTAGCTTCTGTTGGACATTGTAAATCTTCAGCTTTAATTTCTCCAAAGTCCATATCTTGAATTAAAATACCATCATTTACACCTAAAATTTTCTTTTTATTTAAAATTTCTTGATTTATATCTAAAGTCATTAGTCTTATATTTTTTTTCTTGCTTAAAATTTCAAGGGCCTTTTTTGTGTAAGAAGGTGCAATAACTATTTCTAAAAATAATTTATGCAACTCTATGGCTACATCTTCATCAATAACATCGTTGACAGCTATTATTCCACCAAAAATAGATATAGGATCTGCATCGTATGCTTTTTTCCAAGCTTCTAACATAGTTTCTCCTGTTCCAATTCCACAAGGATTAGTATGTTTTACTCCTACTACAACTTTCTTATCTCCTCCTAGAAATTCTCTCAATATATCTATTGCTCCGTTAGCATCTTGAATATTATTGTAAGACAACTCTTTCCCGTGAAGTTGCTTTGCACTAGCAAGGGAATATCCTGTCATAGGAGCTGCATAAAAAGCAGCCTTTTGATGAGGATTTTCTCCGTATCTTAGATCTTGAACCTTTTCATAAGTCATTGTTAATATTTCTGGAAACTCTATATTTTCTTTTTTAGTTAAATAATCAGCTATTAAAGCATCATAAGCTGCTGTTGTTCTAAAAACTTTTGCAGCTAATTTACATCTAAAATCTAAGCTTGTATCTCCGTTTTCTCTTATTTCTTCTAAGATTTTATTATAATCACTAGGATCAACACATACTGTCACAAATTTATGATTTTTAGCTGCTGATCTAAGCATACTAGGTCCACCTATATCAATATTTTCAATTAATTCTTCATGAGTTCCACCTTTTTTTAAAGTTTCTTTAAATGGATATAAATTTACAACAACTAAATCTATTAATTCTATTTTATTATCTAATAAATCTTTCATATGCTCTTTATTATCTCTAACACATAAAAGTCCACCATGAACATTTGGATGAAGGGTTTTAACTCTTCCATCCATCATTTCAGGAAATTTAGTAACTTCAGATATTCCTATAGTTTTTATTCCAGCTTCATCTAAAGCTTTTTTAGTTCCACCTGTTGAAATTATCTCATAGCCTAATCTGACAAGTTCCTTTGAAAAATTAACTATTCCAGTTTTATCTGACACACTTATTAAAGCTCTTTTCATTTTTGATTTCCTCCAAAATTTATATGATTTCAATCTTTTATATTTTCACTTAATTCATTTAATATAGCTGGATAAATTCTATGCTCTATTTTATGAATTTCTTCTTCTAACTTTTCTATATTCCATTCATCTTTTATTTTTAATTTTTCTTGATAAATAATTTCACCAGAATCTACCCCTTCATCAACATAATGAATAGTTACCCCTGTTTCTTTAGCACCTGCTTTAAAAGCATCTCCTATCCCATCTTTTCCAGGGTAATTTGGCAAGTAAGCTGGATGAATATTTATAATTTTATTTTCATAAGCTTTTAACAAAGTAGAGGATATTATCCTCATATAACCTGCTAAGGCTATTAATTTTATTTTATTTTCCTTTAAAATTTCTATTATTTTTTTTTCGTAATTTTCTTTAGTTGAAAATTCTTTAGGAATAACTATATAGCATGGGATTCCTAATTTTTCAGCTCTTTTTTCAGCATATGAATTTTTTTTATCAACTATTAAAAGTTCCACTGAATACTTTATAGAGTTATCTTTTTTGCTTTTTTCAACTATACTTTGAAAATTTCCACCATTTCCAGAAGCAAAGACTGCAATTTTTACCATTCTAACTCTACTCCTTTTTCTCCTTCTATAATATCCCCAAGAATTACAGGTTTTTCACCTAATTTTTCTAGTTCCAAAACAATTTCTTCACTTTTGTTTTCTTCAACTATTAAAATAAATCCAATTCCCATATTAAATACATTGTATAATTCTTCTTTTTCTAATTCACCTTTTTCTTCTAAAAATTTAAATATTTTAGGTGTATCAATAACTTTAGTATCAATTTTAGCTCTTAGTCCTTCAGGAAGTACTCTAGGTATATTTTCATAAAATCCACCACCTGTAACATGACACATTCCATTTATTTCAAATTTAGCAAGTAAAGCTTTCATTGTTTTAACATATATTCTTGTTGGTGTAAGAAGAGCTTCTCCCAATGATTTTCCATCAAATAAATCTTTGTATCCATTTAAATCAAATTGATTATCTTTCATAATTATTTTTCTTACAAGGGAAAAACCATTTGAATGAACACCTGATGAAGGAATTCCAATTATTTTATTTCCACTTTTAACTTTTTTCCCTGTTATTAGTTTTGATTTTTCAACTACTCCAACACAAAATCCTGCAAGATCATAGTCACCTATTTTATACATATCTGGCATTTCTGCAGTTTCTCCACCAATAAGCCCACATTCTGATAAAACACATCCATCTGAAACACCCTTTACTATTTGTTCTATTTGTTCAGGGAAATTCTTTCCAACTGCTATGTAATCAAGAAAAAATATTGGCATAGCCCCTTGAACTAAAACATCATTTACACACATTGCCACAACATCTTGTCCTATAGTATCATTTTTTTTCATTTGAAAAGCTAACATTAATTTTGTTCCTACTCCATCTGTTCCACTTATTAAAACAGGTTCTTTATATCCTAATGCAGAAAGATCAAACATTCCACCAAAGGCTCCTATACTATCCATAACTCCCTTTACTCTTGTTCTTTCAACATGGGAT
>Ga0172377_10004942_pt1 | contig 13677 bp, 9 predicted proteins | sample Pumphouse3metaG_FD_119749 | JGI IMG/M metagenome (GOLD analysis project Ga0172377, IMG submission 119749) | Leachate microbial communities from a municipal landfill in Southern Ontario, Canada - Pumphouse #3 metaG | ecosystem: Engineered > Solid waste > Landfill > Unclassified | place: Canada... | reverse complement strand
TATTTGGAACGGGAATTTGTGCGTTTATCGACACCGGCGGAATCCAGAGCTCCGCGAACTATATGATAGCGAACACCGGGAAGGTCTTTTACACGTCCACCGCGCACGAGCACGATTGAGTGCTCCTGCAAGTTGTGTCCTTCTCCAGGAATATAAGCTGTAACTTCAAATCCGTTTACTAAACGGACACGTGCGACTTTACGAAGAGCTGAGTTGGGTTTTTTGGGCGTTGTCGTGTAAACACGAGTGCATACTCCGCGCCTTTGCGGACATCCCATGAGCGCCCTGTTTTTCTTTTTAAACTCAACAGTAGTTCTTCCTTTTCGGATCAGTTGGTTAATGGTTGGCACTGATTTTCTCCTTTTCTTATTTCAGTGTATTCACGAGTATATTCTAAAAATCCAAGATATCTTCAGCTTCTTCTTCCGAATCCGGGTGAGCGAATTTGCTGATGATCTGGGCCACGGTATCCCCATTGGCCACAGCGTCCTTGATCATGTTACTATAGATTTTGGTACCGGTTCCCACAGGGATCCGGTGACCCAAGATAATGCTTTCCTTGAGTCCTTCCAGATAGTCCACACGGCCTTCTATGGCGGCTTTGGTGAGCACTTTGGTAGTCTCTTGGAACGAGGCTGAAGAAAGCCAGCTATCCGTCAAGAGCGAAATCTTGGTGATGCCCAGAAGGAGCTGTTCGAATTGAGCGGGCTGTTTGCCGAAATTGATAGTTTCGCGGTTTTCTTTTTCCACACGAATCTTATCCACCACATCGCCTTGCAAGAAGCTGGTGCTACCGCTATCGGTAATGCGGACTTTTTTGAACATCTGACGAACGATCACACTCACGTGTTTGTCGTCTATCTTCACGCCCTGTTTGCGGTAGATTTCCTGAATCTCATTGAGGATCAGCATCTGCGCTTCGATCACACCTTTTACCAGCATATCATGCGGATCCAGCGGGCCATCGGACAGAGCGTCTCCGCTTTCCACCATATCACCTTGGTGCACGATAATGCGTTTACCGGTGGGTATGGAGTATTTGCGTCCGGCCAAAGCTTGTCCTTCGATCACCACATCACCGCTTTCCACGATGCTTTCCTGTTCAGGGGGCACAATAAAGACTTTCCCACACAAGGGAGCGCCTTTTTTGACAGATGTGCCATCGGAGACCATGAGGTCCATGCCTTTGGGGATGTCATAAGTGCTGACCTTTTTACCACGTTTGGAGACCTCAACCGAGATCTTGCGGCCTGCTTTGACGACAAGGCATTTGCCATCATTCTCTGTATAGACAGTCTTCTTGGCAAGCACAAAAACATGCTGGGTCTTGGTATCATCCAGGATGATTTCGGTCTGACCGTCGTTTGAGGCGAAGAGGCCATTGGGCGGGGTCACAAAGATATCGCGGCCGGTTTTCTTCAGGCCACCGATGGTTACCACGCCGTCTATATCAGAGATCTGCGCTTTGTCTTTGGGCACGCGGGCTTCAAAGAGGTCTTGCACGCGAGGCAGACCGCCAGTGATATCACGTTGCTTGATGGTCATCCTGGAAGTCTGTCCCAGAATATCGCCATAATGCACAAAGCTGCCGTCCTCCACCTTCACCACGAGACCCGCGGGAAGGGGAATCAAACCGACAGTGCCGTCTTCATCCACCACCTTAAATTGGGGCTGTTTCTTACGGTCTTTGGATTCGATGATCGTGATATCGCTGCTGAAGGTGATATCATTGTATTCTTCTTTGAAGGTAATGTCTTTGACAAAGTGCTCGTAATGCAGCACACCCTGGGCTGTGGAGATCAAGGGGTTATTGAATTGATCCCAAGAAAGAAGTTTGGAATTTGTAGCGACCTTTTGCCCATCGCGAACGTGGACAGCGGCGGCATACTCCACCTTGTATTCTTCGAATACCTTGTCTTCGTCCTTTTCATCTACGATGATCATTTTACCCAAGTGCGATACTGAGATCAGCATACCTTCGGTATTCGTCACTGTATTCATACGGTCAAATTTCACGATACCATCATGTCCAGAGACCACTTCGGCCAGGTCTGTGATCGTGGAAGCCGCTCCACCAATGTGGAAGGTACGCAGAGTAAGCTGAGTTCCAGGTTCACCGATACTTTGAGCTGCTATCACACCCACAGGATCGCCCATTTGCACAGGCTTCAGGGTGCCGAGATTGCGGCCATAGCATTTGGAACACAGACCGCGCTCTGCTTCACAGGTAAGCACGCTACGCACGTGGACTGTGATCAAGCCGTGATTTTGCAAAGTGCGCGCCATCTTGTTGCTGATTTCTTCTCCGGCAAAGACCAAAACCTTTCCGGTGACGGGATCCACGATATCTTCCGCAGCATAGCGTCCCTGGATTCTTTCGGCCAGGGTCTGGGTTACTTCATTACCCTCTTTGAGGACGGTCATGTGAACACCGCGGTTTGTCCCGCAATCGTCCATGGTGATAATGGCGTTTTGGGCCACGTCCACCAAGCGGCGGGTGAGGTATCCGGCATCAGCAGTTTTCAGCGCGGTATCGGCCAGTCCCTTACGGGCACCGTGAGTGGAGACAAAGTATTCCAACACGGTAAGGCCTTGTTTAAAGTTAGCTTTAATAGGGGTTTCTATCACATCTGCCCCACCGGTGGCACCGATCTTGGCAGGTTTATCCATCAGGCCGCGCATTCCGCCGAGCTGTTTGATCTGGTCTTTGGAGCCGCGGGCACCGGATTTGAACATCATGTAAATGGAATTGAGTCCATTGCGTTCGTGAGAAAGCTCTTCCATCATCTCATCTGTAACGCGCACGGTAGTCTTTTTCCAGGTATCCACCACGCGTTGCATACGTTCGTCTTCTGTGATTCCACCCTTTTGGTGCATATCCCAGATCTTCTTCACGTCTTTTTCGGATTCTTCGATGATAGCGTCTTTGCGTTTGGGCACCACGATATCAGCAAAACTAAAGGTGACTCCGGCTCTGGTGGCATAACGGAATCCGAGCGCCTTGAGCTCGTCCAGGAACATGGCTGTACGCCATTGGCCTACAGCATCATAACAGAGCATGGCCAGATCGTTGATCTTGCCTTTGTCATAAGTGATATTTTGAAATCCCACTTCGCTGGGAATGATCTGATTCAGGATTACCCGGCCGACCGTGGTGATCATAAAATCGCCTTCTATCTTGACCCGGATCCAAGTGTGCAGATCCAGGTTACGCTCGATTACGGCATCGCCTTTTACACTGCACAATTGCTCATCATTTTCATAGGCCGCGATTACTTCATCGGGACCATAGAAATGACGCAAGTTCTTGATATCCTCATCAGCTTCGGCTTCCACCATGGTGAGATAGTAACAGCCCAAAACGATGTCCTGGTTTGCCGCCATCGCCAGTCTGCCATTGGCAGGAAGCAATAGATTCCTCGTGGAGAGCATCAGTACTCTGGCTTCGATCTGCGCTTCCAGGGAGAGCGGGACATACACACCCATCTGGTCACCATCAAAGTCCGCATTAAAAGGAACGCAGACCATGGGGTGGAGCTGGATGGCTTTATTATCTGTAAGCACGGGCATAAAAGCTTGTATGCCCAGGCGGTGCAGGGTGGGGGCGCGGTTTAGCAGGACGGGATAGTCCTTGACCACGTCTTCCAGAATGCTCCAGATTTCAGGTTGCTTTTTCTCGATGAGCTTCTTGGCGTTCTTTACCTTATCCACTTCGCCCATCTTTTGCAGACGTTCGATCAGATAGGGTTTAAAGAGCTCGACCGCCATGTCTTTGGGCAGGCCGCATTGATAGAGCTTGAGCTCTGGGCCCACGGTGATCACGCTGCGTCCGGAATAGTCCACGCGTTTACCCAAGAGGTTTTGGCGGAATCTGCCCTGTTTCCCCTTCAATTGGTCAGTGAGGGATTTCAGCGGACGATTGCCACGGCCACGCACGGGGCGGGCTTTGCGGCTATTGTCGATCAGGGCATCCACAGCTTCCTGGAGCATGCGCTTTTCATTGCGCAGGATCACTTCGGGAGCGCGGATTTCCAGCAGGCCTTTCAGGCGGTTGTTTCTGGTAATCACGCGGCGGTATAGATCATTGAAGTCCGCAGTGGCAAATCTTCCCCCTTCCAGCGGCACAAGCGGACGCAGGGTGGGAGGCAATACCGGCAGGGCTTCCATGATCATATGAGCAGGATTATTTCCGCTTTTGATGAAGGCATCCACGATCTTGAGTTTGTTGATCAGCTTCTGCTTCCTGAGGGCGGATTCTTCAAATTTGAGCCTGGTTCTGAGGTCCAGCGCTTCGTTTTTGAGATTGATGCGTCCCAGTAAGTCTCTTACCGCTTCTGCACCCATCAGGGCTACGAAGTTTTCGCCGACCTTATCTTTGATCTCATAATACTCGTCCACTTCCAGGAGTTCCATCTTTTCAAAAGGACTATCGCCGGGATCGATCACAATAAAGGATTCGTAGTAAAGCACGCGTTCCAGGTCTTTGATAGTCATATCCAGCAAAGTCCCGATCTTGGAAGGGGCAGATTTTACAAACCAGATGTGCGCAATAGGCACGGCCAGCGCAATATGTCCCATCCGGGTACGGCGCACACGGCTGGTGGTAACCAGGACGTTACAGCGATCGCAGGTGGTATTTTGAAACCGTTTCTTTTTATATTTACCGCAAGCGCATTCGTAATCCCGCTCGGGACCGAAGATGCGTTCGCAGAACAGGCCATCTTTCTCGGGTTTTAAGGTGCGGTAATTCAGGGTGTCAGGTTTTGTGACCTCACCATGAGACCAGTCGTTCATAATAGTTTCCGGAGAAGCTATCTTAATGCGGACTGCATCGTATTCCACGGGTCTTTGTTCGCGTCTTGTTTCTTTCATCCTGTCTCCCCTATTTACCTTCCTCGTCTTTGACAAATTCAATGTCAAAACCGAGAGATTTGAGTTCACTCACCAATACGTTAAAGGATTCCGGCACTCCAGGCGCAGGCGGATTCTCTCCGCGGGTGATGGCTTTGAAAGCGTTGTTTCTTCCATCCACATCATCGCTCTTGATGGTTAGCATTTCTTCCAGAACATGTGCAGCACCATAGGCTTCCAGAGCCCAGACTTCCATCTCTCCCAAGCGCTGGCCGCCGTGTTGGGCTTTACCACCCAAAGGCTGCTGCGTGATGAGGGAATAAGGTCCGGTGGAGCGGGCATGCATCTTGTCTGCCACCAAGTGGTTCAGCTTCATCATATAGATGACCCCCACTGTGACTCTTTCCTTGAAAGGACTGCCTGTCTTACCGTCATAAAGCACCATCTTGCCATCTTCGGCATATCCGGCGGCTTTGAGTTCACTGCGAATGTCTTCATTGCTGGCACCATCAAAGATGGGAGTCTCGACATCAAAACCGAGTGCCCTTGCCGCCAGGCCCAGGTGAGTCTCCATGATCTGACCGATATTCATACGAGAAGGCACACCCAAGGGATTGAGCGCGATATCCACAGGGGTACCGTCTTCCATAAAGGGCATGTCTTCAATAGGGGCGATGATGGAGATCACACCCTTATTTCCGTGACGACCGGCCATTTTGTCTCCCACTTCGATCTTACGCTTTTTGGCCACATAGACTTTGACCATCTTGCGTACACCGTATTGCAGCTCGTCTCCGTGCTTGATACGCTCGCGGGATTTCTTATATATGTTCTCGCTTTGTTCCAGGGATTGCTTGATCTTCAGCGAGATATCCTGATAAATCATATTATTGATAGCACTGTCTTCCACCATCTCGACATCCAGGTCCAGCTTTTTGAAGTTGATCCTGCCCAGGTCTTCTTTGTTGATTTTCTTGCCGGGGGCGATGAAATAGGCATTGGTCTTTTCATCCCAAATGGTTTTGGCTTTTTGCCCGAGGAGAATGGCGGAGAGCTTTTCTTCTTTGAATTCTTCCACTTTCTTGCGACGCAGAGTGAGCTCATCTTTGAGCATCTTGATCTTGTCGTCGTTTTCGTCGTCCATATCAATGCCATCTTCGAGGCGGGAGAATACTTTGACATCGATCACCACACCTTCCATACCGGGCTTCGCTTTGAGCGAGCTATTGGTAAAATCTCCCGCGCGATCTCCAAAGAGGGCACGCATCAGATTCTCTTCCGGAGAAGGGTCTATCTCGATGCTTTTGGGCGTGACTTTACCTACGATAATATCGCCGGCATAGATCACAGAACCCACTCTGACGATTCCGGTTTTATCCAGATTCCTCAGGGCTTGAGCAGGCACATTGGGGATGTCATAAGCCAGTTCTTCACGACCGTTTTTCACGTTTCGCACCAGGACTTCCATCTCCTCAATATAAACTGAGGTAAGGGTATCTTCCCGTGCTACTTTCTCGCTGATGATGATAGCATCTTCATAGTTGTAACCATACCAGGGCATAAAGGCTACCATCATATTGGTGCCCAGGGCCAGGCGGTTATCTTCCACACAAGCGCCGTCAGATAAGGGCTGCCCCTTTCTCACGGTATCTCCCACTTTGACGGTGGGACGCTGATTGGCGCAAGTATCCTGGTTTGTGCGGATAAACTTCTTGAGCTGCACCCTGCTTCCGGTGCCCAGATAAAGCGCTTCGTCTTTTTCATCCAGGGCTTTCAGATCGATGTAAGCTGAGGTCACATGCTCCACTACGGCGTCGTAAGGGGCCAGAGCGATATCAGAAGTATCCGCAGTGACGATCTTTTCCATGCCGGTGCCCACTACTGGGGCTTGGGGATTGATCAAAGGCACGGCCTGACGCTGCATGTTTGAGCCCATCAGAGCACGGTTTGCATCATCATGTTCCAGGAAGGGAATCATCGCAGCCGAGACGGAAACCATCTGCTGAGGAGCTACATCCATATATTCTATTTCTTCGGGTTTCACTTGGATGAAATCACCTTTTTCACGGGCAAAGACCACCTCGTCTGAGATGCGCCGGTCATCATCAAGATGCACGTCGGATTGGGCAATGATGTATTTCTCTTCCTCAGCGGCATCCATATAGACATATTCGTCGCTCACTATGCTATCAAACACCCTGCGATAAGGGGTTTCGATAAAGCCCAGGTGATTGATCCGGCTATAAATAGCGGGAGAGACTATCAGCCCGATATTCGGGCCTTCCGGGGTCTCGATGGGGCACACACGTCCATAGTGGGAAGCGTGTACGTCCCGAACCTCAAAGCCAGCCCGGTCTCGAGCAAGGCCGCCAGGTCCCAAGGCCGAAAGCGCACGTTTGTGCCGCAGGCCAGCCAGAGGATTGGTTTGCTCCATAAATTGGGAAAGCTGTCCGGTGAGGAAGAATCCCTGTACCACGTTGATCAGCGCATTGCTATTCACCAGGTCATGGACGGTGATCTCATCTATATTAGAAATCGCCATGCGTTCCTGGATAATGCGCGAGACCATGGAGAGTCCCGTATTGTATTGTTCCTGAAGCAGCTCACCCACCGTGCGGACACGGCGATTGGACAGATTATCGATATCATCAATATCGTCTTTGTCGTTATAGATATCGATCAGGGTCTTAAAGATGCTCACAAAATCTTCCACCGTGAGAGTCATGGTGGTGATGGCGACATCGATTCCAAGGCGGACATTGATCTTATGCCGTCCCACTTCGCCAAGGTTGTATCGCTTTTCATTGAAGAACATACGATCTACCAATTGCTGGGCGGCTTCTACCTGAGCGTCTTCCCCGGGGCGGATCAGGGAATAGATCTTTTTAAGAGCTTCTTCCTGATTCGTGGTAGGGTCTTTGGCAATGGTATTTTCCAATACCTTGCGGGCAATCTCAAAATTGGAATCTATAGTTTCCACTTGTTTGATCTTGTGTTCGCCCAAAATCTTGATTAGGATGTCTGTTACCACTTCATTGGCAAAAGCTATGGGTTCATCGAATCCAGCTACTTTGATGTCTTTGAAGAGATAGCGGTTTTTGGCCTCTGCTATAGGCACAGTTTCGCTTTTGTAAAAAGTCTTGCGCAGATCGTGGCTGGTGGAGATTCCGATCGCCCGCAGCAGTGTGGTGACCGGCAATTTGCGACGTTTGTCTATATGCACAAACATCACATCATGGATATCGATATCAAATTCCAGCCAGGAGCCGTTGTAAGGAATCACTTTGGCAGAATACAGAGTCTTGCCCGAGGGATGCTTTTCTTCGGAGAAAAACACGCCGGGTGAGCGTTGGAGCTGAGAAATGATCACGCGTTCGGCGCCATTGACGATAAAGGTTCCCTGATCGGTTACGAGCGGTATTTCGCCCAAAAACACATCCTGCTCCAGGGTATCTTTGTGCTCTCGTCCGGTTTCGGTTATTTCAAAGACGGATAGGCGCATTTTGGCCTTTAGAGGTGCCTGGTAAGATAGATTCCGCTCCCGACACTCGCCTATGGTGTATTTTTCCTGAAGCACGGAATACTCAATGAATTCCAGCAGGAAATTTCCTTTGTTGTCTTCGATGGGAAAAATGGACTCAAAGACAGCCTGCAGTCCTTTTTTAGTTCTGCGCAGAGGATGCACGTCTTTCTGCAAAAAATCGTTAAAGGAATCCACTTGCATCGCAAGCAGATTGGGAATTTCTACTTCAGGAATGCCCAATTCGGCAAATCTTCCGGAGATACGAGAATAACTTTTGATCTTTCTCAAAAGCTCACTCCTTTGTACCTTGAAGGCACATTCGATAAGGGTTGGTGCTTTGCTTTATTTTCACGCTATAGTCCAGCGGCTCATGGTATCGCCTTTCATTAGAAGCATTTGACTCATGCTTTGGATTCACAAAGTGAGCAAGTGAATTAGTCCAAAAAAAGTCCTTGAGGACTTTTTTTGGACATCTTGCTTGGCTATAAAGTAGCTTACTTGAGTTCGACGGTTGCGCCAGCGTCTTCAAGTTTTTTCTTTGTAGTTTCAGCTTCTTCTTTGCTAACTTTCTCAACGATCGCTTTAGGTGCGCTATCCACAAGGTCTTTGGCTTCTTTGAGGCCGAGGCTTGTGATTTCACGGACGACTTTGATCACGTTGATCTTTTTCTCACCAGGACTGGCAAGGATCACATCAAATTCACTCTGTTCTTCTTTGGCTTCGGCAGCGGCAGGAGCAGCAGCAGCGGCCATAGGAGCAGCAGCAGATACGCCAAATATCTCTTCCATTTCTTTGACGAGTTCAGAGAGCTCAAGAACGGTCATTTCTTTAATAAGGTCAATTACTTGTTGTTTTTTATCGGACATCTTTCCTCCATCGGATATATGAATATTTTATTAGCTAACATCAGCTTGTTTTTCTATGATGGCATCCACCGCATAGAAGAACTTGCGGATGATACCCAGATTTACCGCCATGAATCCGGTAATAGGTGCAGCCATGCCGCCCACTACTAAGCCCAGAAGTTCATCGCGGGTAGGAAGTTTAGCCAAAGAGCTGAGCTCTTCGATTCCAAATACATGGCCTGCCACGTATCCGACCTTAAAGCTTGGAAAGCTGGCATCTTCCATGATCTCTTTTTTGAACTTTGCGATCACACGAGCCGGTGATACTTCATCATTAAGGCAGACAGCCACGGCTGTGGGGCCTTTCAGATAGTCATCCAATTCGGTGATTCCGAGTTCGTTCAATGCAATTTTGAGCAGGGTGTTTTTCTGCACGACATAATCCACATTCTCCACTCGAAAGCGGTTGCGCAGCTCATTTACCTGTTCGATGTTAATTCCCTTGTAATCCACCAGTACAATCGCTTTTGCGCCACGTAGTCTTTCGACCAGGTTCTGGACTTTACTAATCTTATGTTGTTGAACCATTACTTGTGCCTCCTTTTAGCTTTTCGCTGCCAAGGTTGCGCTTGCGACCTGTAGTTTAATTCCGGGCCCCATGGTGGTGCACAGAGTGATGCTCTTGATAAAGACGCCTTTCAAGGTGGCTGGGCGTTCTTTGAGAATTGCAGCAAGGATGGATTTGAGATTTGCTCTCAGATCAGTTTCTGGAAAGCTAATCTTGCCTGCCGGGATATGCAGATTGGCAAATTTATCGACACGATAAGTCACCTTTCCGCCTTTGGATTCTTCCACGGCTTTGCCTACATCCATTGTTACAGTTCCCACTTTGGGGTTTGGCATCAGTCCACGCGGACCAAGGACACGGCCTAATTTTCCGATACGTCCCATCAGGTTTGGAGTAGAGATCACAACGTCAAAATCAAACCAACCACCGGTGATTTTTTCGATGAAATCGTCCACGCCAACGTAATCGGCGCCAGCATTTCTGGCTTCTTCTGCTTTGTCGCCTTCGGCAAAAACGAGCACGCGCATAGTCTTACCTGTTCCATGAGGTAATACCAGCGAGTTTCGGATCTGCTGATCTGCTTTGCGAGGGTCCACACCAAGATTGAAATGGAGCTCCACTGTTTCGTCAAACTTCGGAGCCGGCAGGCTCTTGATCAGCTTGATCGATTCGTCGAGGTCAAATCTCTTTTGGCGATCGAACATCGCATAGGCGACTTTGTACCTTTTACTATGTTTCATTGAATCTCCTTTGTGAATACTATCTCCTGCAACAAAGCGTTTAGACGTCTGTGGTGACGCCCATGCTCCGTGCAGTACCTGCGATCATACTCATAGCGGATTCAAGGGAATTGCAATTCATATCCTGGATTTTGAGTTCAGCTATCGTCTTCAGTTGGGCCCGGTTCAGCTTTCCGACTTTGGCTGTATTCGGAGTAGCAGAACCTTTGGCCAATCCAGCTTCTTTCTTTATCAGAACGCTGGCAGGCGGTGTCTTGATCTCAAATGTGAAAGATTTATTCTTGGCGACGTAGATCACCACCGGAAATACCATTCCGGGCTGATCTTGCGTCTTTTCATTAAACTGGCGGCAAAATTCTGGAATATTTACTCCAGCCTGGCCCAAAGCGGGACCCACTGGGGGAGCCGGGGTTGCCTTTCCGGCTGGAAGCTGTAGCTTCAAAGTTAATACGGCATCTTTTGGTTTTGCCATTTTTATTTCCTTTTGTCTTTATGTTCTATTTTTTGATCAGTTCTACCTGACTACCGCTGAGCTCTACAGGGGTGCGACGTCCAAACACTGTAACGTCGATCACCAGCTTATTGCCTTCATCGGCTGTCTTTTGTACTATGCCTTCAAAATCTGTAAAAGGACCCGTGATCACTCGTACCATATCGCCCGGCAAATAAGAGAAAGTCTTAAAATCACGATCCGGATCAGCAATACCCAAAAGACGATCCACCTCATCCTGAGGCAGAGCGGTGGGCTCTTTTTGCTGTTTACTCATGCCCAAAAAACTGGTTACACCAGCCAAGCCAAGGATATAGGTCTTCAGCTCTGGGCTCAGATCTGCTTCCAGTATTACATAACTGGTAAAAACCTTGCGCTCGCGTTCTATCTTTTTGCCATCTCTGATAATAAAAGTCTTGCGGACTGGGACCAGGATCCGCCCCACAGATTTCTGTAGCTCGGTTCCTTCCAGACCCTTTTCTATCGCGGTCTTTACCTTATTCTCAAAACTGGAGTAGGTATGGAGTACATACCATTTCATTGCCACTATTCTTTCCTTTTAAAAGAGCAGTTCCAAGATGCGGGAAAATCCAAAATCCACCAAAGACAAAAAGATTGCTACTATGGCAGACATCACTATGACTACCACCGTACCTTCTTTTAGATCGTTCTTGGTAGGCCAGCTTACGGATTTCATCTCGGAACGCACATCGCGGAAAAAGCGACTTACTTCTGCAAATTTCATTATTTTACCAAATACCTGTTTGGGCTCTCGCCGCAGATAAGAATGTGGCAGGACAGGCAGGAATTGAACCCGCAACCCCCGGTTTTGGAGACCGGTGCTCTACCAGTTGAACTACTGTCCTGCAACATATATTACTACAGCCTGTTACCGCTGCTTATGATTTGTGTGTTTCCGGCAGGTGGGGCAAAACTTCTTCAGCTCCATCCTATTCGGGTGCTTGCGTTTGTTGCGAGTAGTCGTATAATTACGATTCTTGCATTCTTCACAAGCCAGAATTATAATATCTCTCATCTTAAATTACCGGATATTATTCTATTACTTTAGCTACCACGCCACTGCCGATGGTGTGTCCACCTTCGCGGATAGCAAAGCGCAGGCCCTGCTCCATAGCAATAGGAGTGATAAGTGTAGCGATGATTTCCACGTTGTCACCGGGCATTACCATTTTGATGCCTTCAGGAAGCTCAAGAGAGCCAGTAACGTCTGTGGTGCGGAAGTAGAATTGAGGACGATAACCGGTTTGGAACGGTTTGTGACGTCCACCTTCTTCTTTGGTCAGGACATAAGTCTGGCCCAAGAACTTGGTGTGCGGGGTGATGGATTTTGGCTTGGCAAGCACCATTCCGCGCTCCATATCGGTCTTGGCAAAGCCACGCAGCAAAAGACCTACGTTGTCTCCAGCCTGGGCTTGATCAAGCAGCTTACGGAACATTTCCACACCAGTACAGGTGGTTTCCACAGTCTCGCGGATACCTATGCGCTCTACCTTGTCCTGAATTTTGATGACGCCACGTTCCACACGGCCGGTAGCTACTGTGCCACGGCCAGGAATGGAGAAAACGTCTTCCACAGGCATGAGGAAGGGCTTGTCCACCATGCGATCAGGCATGGGAATATAGGAATCTACTGCGTCCATCAAGGCTTGGATCTGAGCTTCGCCGGCAGGATCGCCATTCAAACTCTTCAAAGCTGAACCGCGGATCACGGGGATTTCGTCGCCAGGGAAATCATTCTTTTCGAGAAGTTCACGAACTTCCATCTCGACCAGATCAAGCAGCTCTTCGTCATCGACGAGGTCGCACTTGTTCATAAAAACCACGATGGCAGGCACGCCGACCTGACGGGCGAGCAGGATGTGCTCACGAGTCTGAGGCATTGGGCCATCGTATGCGCTTACTACGAGAATACCACCGTCCATTTGAGCGGCACCGGTGATCATGTTTTTGATATAGTCAGCATGACCGGGGCAGTCCACGTGGGCATAGTGGCGGGTTTCGGTTTCATATTCAACGTGACTGGTGGCAATGGTTATACCACGAGCCTTTTCTTCGGGTGCGTTATCAATACTATCGAAGGAACGGAAACTGCCTCCGCCCTTCTTACTCAGATAAAGGGTAATCGCCGCAGTGAGCGTGGTCTTACCATGGTCAATGTGACCGATCGTACCTATGTTTACGTGTGGCTTGGTACGCACGAACTTTTGTTTTGCCATTGTTCCTCCTGGAATTACTATTCCATGTCCTTGTTTATTCGCTATAAAATAAAAGCATGAGCCCGGGATATTTCTTCCCGTAAGCTGCCGTTTCGGGTGGAGCTCAAGACCGGAATTGAACCGGTGACCTCATCCTTACCAAGGATGCGCTCTACCGACTGAGCTACTTGAGCTAATCCTGTTTTAACCACCTAAAATATGTCTGACAAATATATGGAGCGGGAAACGGGGTTCGAACCCGCGACCCTCAGCTTGGAAGGCTGATGCTCTAGCCAACTGAGCTACTCCCGCTAAGAGTAAAATGGTGGAGAGGGGAGGATTTGAACCTCCGAAGTCGACTGACGACAGATTTACAGTCTGTTCCCTTTGACCACTCGGGAACCTCTCCACAGCTATGGAGCCGATGAAGGGAGTTGAACCCCC
>Ga0172377_10004940_pt1 | contig 13678 bp, 18 predicted proteins | sample Pumphouse3metaG_FD_119749 | JGI IMG/M metagenome (GOLD analysis project Ga0172377, IMG submission 119749) | Leachate microbial communities from a municipal landfill in Southern Ontario, Canada - Pumphouse #3 metaG | ecosystem: Engineered > Solid waste > Landfill > Unclassified | place: Canada... | reverse complement strand
TATCGTTTTGGATTTGATGCGATTATAAGAATTATCGTATCACTTGTTGTGATGATAGGTTTAGAAGCTTTAGCATTTGGCATGATGCATAAGCCAAAAAAAGATGGAACTAAAATCGAAAAAATCAAATCAAGATATGCAGAGTTTTCAATAAACAATGTGATTACTCCAGCGATTAGTGGTTTAATTTTTGCAATGATTATTCCTTCGAAACTCCCAATCTATGCAGTGATTGTAGGTGCCGCATTTGGTATTATCGTCGGTAAAATGTTATTCGGTGGTTTAGGATCTAACATCTTTAACCCCGCGGCAGTTGGCCGTATATTTATTACATTGGCTTTAACTCCGATGTTTACAGGAACCTATGTAGGTGTTGATTTAGTTGCTGGTAGCACTGCGTTATCAACATTACGAAGCGGGTTAGGCTTTCCGGGCGTTTTAAATAGTTATCCACTTATGGATATGTTTATGGGCTTTACACCAGGTGCGATGGGCGAAATAAGCGCATTAGCGATTTTAATCGGTGGTATCTACTTACTTATTCGTCGTTCAGCAGATTACCGTGTGGTACTCTCTGCGTTCTTGACATTTATCATTTTGATTGTTCTAGCAGGTTTAAGATTATATCCAGATCAAGTCTTATCTTATACGTTAATGCACTTGTTATCAGGAGGCTTAATGTTTGGTTTCATTTTTATGATCACAGACCCCGTAACATCACCAGTGACTCGTCCAGGACGTTTTGCATATGGCGCATTAGTTGCAGTCGTTGTTGTCTTAATTAGATTATTTGGATCATATCCAGAAGGTGTTGCATTTGCAATCCTATTTATGAATATGTTCGTTCCATTAATTGATTATCCAAAATGGTCAACCAATAAAGTTAAACCATTATTTATTGCAAGTTATGTGATTGGTTTAGTTATCTTTGGTTTAGTTGTATTCTTTGGTGTAGGAGGTATAGTCTAATGAAAGAGTTTTTCAAAAAACCTCTAGTTCATTACACGACAGTGTTAACGATTGTTGCAATTGTTTGTGGTTTATTGATTGGCGGTGTCAATGCAATTACTGCGCCAGTCATTAAACAAAATGAGATAGATGCTCAAAATAAATCTTACCAAGAAGTATTGCCTGCTGGAGAGACATTTGAAGTAATTAATCTTACAGATGCACCAGCAACGGTTACAACTGCAGTCAAAGGTTTAAATGCTTCAAACCAAGTCGTTGGTTATATCTATATAGCTACAGGCACTAACAAACACGGGTCAATGACTATTGCTATTAGTATTGATGCAAATGGAAAAGTTTTAGGTGCACAATTTGTTAGCATCCAACAAACATTAAATGTTGAAGGTACTAGAAATAACTTAGCTTTATTTGTGGGCACACAAATTAGCGCATTAACTCCTGATGGAGATTTAGTAAGTGGTGTAACAAACAGTTTTAATACAGTGAAAGCACTACTCACGGATGTTGCTGCTGTTCATGCTAAAGTTGCGGATGTTCCTGCAGATCCTTATAGTGTTATGTTTGGTGAAGGATTCACAAAAGCAGCAGACACTTCATTTGTTTCGACTGAATTTGTTAAATCAAGAGAAATTGTTAAAGATTCAAGTGGTACTGAAATCGCATATCTTTATAAGCTGAATGGATTTGGAATCTATAATAGTGAGTCAACTGAAGAAAAAGATATTACACTTTATGTTGGCGTAGATAAAGAAAATAAAATTTTAGGTATTGTCGTTCCTACTGATGAATATCATCATACTGCTGGAGGATTATATACGAACACAATAACATTCCTTGAAGTCTATTCAAACACTATGTTAAGTGATGTTGAAACTACGGGTTCTGATTTAACATCAGGAGCAACAAACTCCAAGAATTTAGCAAATCAACTTATGGCAGCATTGAAGGAGGTTGTTCTCGGATGAAAAAAGAAAACTTATGGTTATTAATTAATACAGGTATTATGTTGGTCATAGGAATTATGTTGATTATTGTTGCAAATACATTCATTCCAAAAGAACCTAAAGATCGTCTGTTTAATCAAGTCGTTCAACTTGAAAATCAAGTCACAGTAGAAGGTGTTCCATCAAGTAATAGCTATGCAACGATTGATTATAAAGCAGATGCAGTTTCACGATCTGGTGAGATTCTTGGGAGTGTTTACAACGTTAAGATTAAGAATGGATATAAGCTTTCATCAGATGATTCGAACGGTATGATTGAATTATTAATTGGTATTGATCAAGAAGACTTAGTATATGTTGAAATTGTTGTTCTTAACCAATCTAATTGGACTGTTAAAGGTATTCAAAATTATATCATTTCATATTATGATGGTGTGACACTTGAACAAATTGAAAAGTTTCCTGCATATGATGCTGCTGATTTAGAAGCCGGCGCAACTGCAGTAGACAGTACAGGTTCAATTAAAAATCTTGTGATTAGAACGTTAAAGGTCCACTTCAACATTCAAGATGATCCATATATTGACTATTATGGAGAAGGCTATTCATTAGAAGATGATTCAACATTTGTCCCAACGGACAAAGTGGTTTATAAACAAAATGTAAAAGATTCATCAGGTAGTGATGCTGGTACTATATATGAACTTAGAGGCACTGGTGAGTATTTAGGTTATGATGGAATTTCTTCAGGCTCAATTACAATCTATGTATTACTTGATGAAAATGCAGGAATCACAGCACTATTATTACCTGATTCACTTTATGGACACACAGCAGGATTTAAAGCAAGAAATGATGCATATTTAAGTGAATTTATTGGTTTAACTATTTCAGAAATTCAAGCAGTAATTGATGATAATGCCGACCTAGCTACCGGTGCAACCGGATCTAGAGCACTTATTGATGAATTATTAACTGCATTAAGTGAGGTGAACTAACATGACTGATGCTAAAAAAGTACCAGCAAAGAAGACAGCTGAGAAAAATGAAGACTCACTATTAAATATTTTCACGAAAGGCATTTGGAAAGAAAACGGTATTTTCGTGATGGTTCTTGGAATGTGTCCTGCACTTGCAGTAACATCAACATTCGAAGGCGCTTTCGGTATGGGCATCTTAGTATTTCTCGTCTTAACGATGACAAATATTTCTGTGTCTGCAGTTCGAAAAGTTGTTCCAAATACGGTTAGAATTCCGGTCTATATTATTATTATCGCAACTGAAGTAACGATTATTAAAATGCTTGTTGATGCTTTCGCACCAGCACTTGCAGCTGAACTTGGCGTCTTTATTGCGTTGATTACGGTTAACTGTGTTGTGTTCGGACGAGCAGAATCATTTGCATCTAAAAACTCAGTAGGCAAATCAGCGCTTGATGGTATGGGTGTTGCAGTTGGGTTTGCTTTAGCACTTGTGATTATTGGATTCTTTAGAGAGTTCTTTGGTACAGGAATGATTCAACTTGGTAAAATCTTGCCATTAGGTTTTGAATATGCCGTGTTAGGTAATGCGGGTTTAGATAAATATGCATTCTCAGTGCTTGTTCAACCTCCAGGAGCATTCTTGGTAATTGGATTTATCTTGTCCGTTATTGTAGCAGTTAGACAAGCAAAGGGGGCTAAGAAATAATGAACTTAATTGCGATCTTAATTTCCGCGATGATTGTTAATAACATCGTGTTGATGCAGTTCTTAGGTCTTTGTTCGTTCTTTGGTGTTTCTACAAAGATGAAGTCTGTTGTAGGTATGGGAGCAGCTGTTATCGTTGTCATCTTCCTATCTGCAGCTATTACATTCCCATTATATAAATATGTGTTGATTCCTTTAGAAATTGAATACATTGATACAATTGCATTTATTCTAGTTATTGCATCATTAGTGCAACTGACAGAACTTGTGATTAAACGCTTTTCTCAAAGTTTATATAAAGCTCTTGGAGTTTATCTTCCATTAATCGCAACAAACTGTGCGGTGCTCGGTGTAGCATTAACTAATATCACAATTGATCAAACATACGTTGAAGCGTTGTTCAATGCACTTGGTGGTGGGATGGGTTATGCATTCATTATCATTACATTTACAGCTATTCGTATGCGTTTGGATTCAGCAAATGTTCCTAAAGCTCTTAAAGGTATGCCTATTGCTTTAGTTACAGCTGGATTAATGGCTTTAGCATTCATGGGATTGGCAGGTATCATATAATGTGGACGAGTTATTTAGTTTTAATTGGAATCATTTCAGGATTCATTGGTCTCTATATGCTTACGATGCATTTAAATAAAAAAATAGCCGTTCCAGAAAGCTGTAAAGCAGCTTATTTAGAAGCCCAATCATGTGAATCATGTGCTTCTAGAGGTGGGGGTTGCGGATTTAATGATGCGATTGAATTTATGAAGGAGGTAAAGCCAGAATGACAATTTTCTTTCCCTTTATCGTCCTTGGAGGACTAGGTATTATACTAGGCGTTATTTTATCACTAGCAAATCAATATTTGTCTGTGAAAGAAGACCCACGTATTGATGATATCGAAAAACTTTTACCAAATTACAACTGTGGTGCATGTGGAACTCCTGGTTGCCGTGCATTTGCTACAGGTATTGTTAATGGTGAAGTTAAAAATTTATCAAGATGTAAACCAGGAAAGCCAGATAAACACTACAATCCTATTTTAGAATATTTAAAAGATCATCCAAATCCGGATGGATCTGCAGTTGATGTGAAGATTTAGGACATTCATTGTCCTTTTCTTTACACATATTAAGTTTGAAAGTATAATGAGGTTTCTTATGAAAAAATTATTAGGCATATCGATGTTAATCTTGATGTCATTTGTACTGTTTGCTTGCAAAGACAAAACAACCTCGATAAAAGTGACATTTAGTGACTATATGTACACATTTATATCGATTGATATTAAGCAAGCACCACTGGATCTAGAAGACGAGATTAAAGAAGACCTCGAACAAATCTTTCGGATGTATCACGAGTTAGCAACCAATGAGGATCCATTACCCATAAATTCAAGCTATTTGGAAAATATCTTTTCGATTAATCAAAAGGTATTTCAAAAACTTGAAATTGATGAACCGTTATACACAATGCTTGAGAAAGCTTTGGAATATAATGAGTTATCTGATGGCCATTTTGATGTATCAATTGGCAAAATAGTTGATGTTTGGAAAAACGAAATTCTTGATGAATTATCTGGGTATGTCTTCGATGAAATTCCAGCCGAAGTATTTAATCAAGTGATTGAGGAAATCAATCAAATAGAAGTAGTTGAAAATCCATATACGTTGAGCCAAGAGTCTGGAAAGTATTACATTAGATTAAACCATGATGATGTTAAAATTGACCTTGGAGCGCTTGCAAAGGGATATGCCACTCAAGTTGCAGCTGACTATATAGAAAGCCTAGGAATCGAAAATTACTCAATTACATCAGGAAGCAGTTCAATTGTTTTGGGCAAAAATCCTGATCGTGATGGTGATATCTTTATTATTTCACTTGCAAATCCACTAAGAACTGGCCTTGATGACCGCTCATATGGAAAAGTACATGTCAAGGAAGCAAGTATAACAACAAGTGGTAACTATGAACAATATGCAACATTTGAAGGTCTTCGTTATCACCATATTATTTCACCCGCAACTAAAAGACCCATGCACTATTATCATACAATTACGATAATTGGACAAGACGCTGGACTATTGGATGCTATTTCAACAGCTATGTTATCGATGTCTCCTGAAGTCCTTGATGCTTGGCTTGAAGAACATCAAGATAATCTTGATATAGAAGTCATTCGATTTAATTATGATGGTACAATTACCGAAAACTTAGATCAAACAGAATTGCTGGATGCATAACATGAAAAAAATTAAGAGTGTTCAGACAAAACGTGATATATTTTTAAGCGTTGCTCTATTTATAGTTGTTGGAGCACTTTTTCTGTTATTTCGATTAACAGCATTTAACTCAGACGCAACACAAGCTTATATTTTTTATGGTGATTTATCCAATCCTATTGTTACGATAGATTTTGCATACAACAATGGCGAAGGAAGAATTGTTAAGAACTATGATCAAGAGGTTCCAAATAATTATGGGAACTATCCAATCATTAATGAAAATGATCAAACCATTACACTTCTTGGCGATTATGAAATTGATGGGGTAAGACAAATTGTTGTCATTAAATATGACTATATAAAGAAAAGTGTGCAAATTATCGAGGAACAAAGTCCGAATAATATTTGCAGCAGAGAGGGAGAGTCGACGGGGTGGCCACTCATTTGTTTACCAAATCGAATTCGTGTTGAATTTGACACAAATGAAGAAGACTTTACGATTTAGGGAATATGAATATAAGAAAAATGACATTGCTAGCCAATCTATTGGCGATTGCAATTGTACTAAATATAATTGAATCAGCATTCCCTATTATTCCTGTACCTGGCGCAAAACTAGGGTTTGCAAATATTGTTACACTTGTTGTTCTCTACATTTATTCCTTTAAAGATAGTAGTATATTAACGATACTTCGAGTTCTTTTAGTTGCGTTATTAAGTGGGAAACTTCTCGGCCCAGTATTCTACATGAGTATTGCCGGAGCTGTTACCGCTACATTAGTGATGGGAATTATGAAGAAAACTAACTTTTTTGGAATGATTGGTGTTAGTGTTATAGGCTCAATCTTCCATTGTATAGGACAAATTGTTGCAGGGATTTTTGTCATAGGTAGCACAGCAATTATTTGGTATCTACCAATTATGTTGTTCTTGAGTATACCTTCAGGTGCATTAACGGGTATAATTGCAAAGAGGTTTGTCGCAACTTGGGAAACATGGCACAACGAGATTTCTTAATTTTTAAATGAATGTATGGAATATACTTGATTAAAGTATTTATGAATGATATAATATCTTCGCAAAACTTACTATGACCCATTGGTTATGGCGGAAGGAGAAAAATTATGAAACCAGGAATTCACCCTAAATTTAGCGTAGCTACTGTCAAGTGCTCTACTTGTGGATTTGAACACGAAGTTGGTTCAACAGCGACAAACATTCGCATTGATACTTGCTCAAATTGCCATCCTTTTTACACAGGACAACAAACGTTCATTCAGGCTGCTGGGCGTGTTGAAAAGTTCAATAAACGCTATGGTCTAAACGAAAAGAAGCAAGACAACAAATAACGTGATCAAACATCACGTTTTTTATTAAATATTTCACGAAAGGTAACCAGTAGCATGTATCATACATATAAAAATGGATTTATTGAAGTCGTATGTGGACCAATGTTTGCCGGAAAAACGGAAGAACTCATTCGTCGTATCAAGCGTTTGGAGTATGCAAAACAAAATGTTCTCGTTTTCAAACCAAAAATAGATACAAGATATGCAATTGGCGAAATTGTTTCCCATAATTTAAGTAAGAAACCGTCGATTATCATTGAAAAAAGTGAAGAAATTTTAATGTTTATTAAAAATGACACTGATGCAGTTGTTGTTGATGAAGTTCAATTTTTTGATGATGGAATTATCGAGATTGCCGAAGACTTAGCTGATAAAGGTATACGCGTTATCGTTGGTGGCCTTGACCGAAATTTTAGAGGTGAACCTTTTGGACCAATGCCAGAATTGCTTGCTAGAGCTGAGTTTGTGACCAAATTAACCGCTATATGTGTTAAGAGTGGTTTACCAGCAACAAGAACACAACGCATTATTGATGGAAAACCTGCTCATTACGACGATCCTACTATATTAGTTGGAGCTAATGAGTCTTATGAACCTAGATCGAGACACTATCATGAAGTCCCAGGAAAACCCACACGTAAATAAGTTCATGCAAGCTGCGCTGAAGCAAGCAGAAAAAGCAGCATTGATGAATGAAGTTCCTGTTGGAGCAGTCGTTGTTTATCAAGACAAAATTATAGCAAAAGCACATAACAAAAGAGAAACTAGTCAATCATTTCATGCACATGCGGAGTTTCTTGCGATGATGAAAGCAGCAAAAAAAATTGGTAGTTGGCGATTGGAAGATTGTGATGTCTATGTTACAATGGAACCGTGTCCAATGTGTGCAGGTGCTATGATTCAAGCTAGAATAAGAAGTCTTTATTATGGAGTTTCTGACCCAAAAGCTGGAGTTGTTGGAAGTGTGTTGAATTTGCTATCTTATCCATTCAATCATCAAATACATGTTGAATCGGGTATAATGGCAAAAGAAAGCCAAATTCTGATTAAAAAATTCTTTAAAGAATTACGCAAAAAAAAATAAATTCCCCATCAAGCATCATCATTCAATAGTAGCATGTGAACCTGGTCAGGTCTTGATTGAAGCAGCCATAAGCGTGTTTACTATGTGGATGGTGATGCTTGATGGGGATTTTTGATAAAAGCTGTAACAAACACATATTAAACGAATCTTTTAGATTCGATGATATAATATAAAAGACGGAGGATTTAATTATGAAACTCAACCCAAAAGTATACAATCAACTTAAAGGAACACCTTTTATGTCTCAAAACATCGACGGTGTTTTAGTAGAATTTTTTTACATGGATGATACGCCATACCTTTATCAATACGCTGGAAAAGGTAGATTTGCGATATGGACTTCTAATGGAATAAACTATCGAGTGCTAGTTGAAAAAACATATTACGAAGCCATTGAAGCATTTTATGAAGAACCGGTTAATCGAATTTGGGTTAACTTTTTAGACCGAATTGGGAAAATCACTAAAAAAATCAATATGCTTTTTATCATTCCAATTATTATTTTCTATCTTGGAATAGCTGTTTTAGCAACATTATTTTTCCAAGATTATATGTTGACTATTTTATTAGTTTTAATTGTTATGGTTGTCATATCGAACATGATACAAGGTCAAATTGTTAACAAAAGGGTTCGTAAGGAAAACCAAGCCGCTCAGGATGAAATTCGTAGATATCTTGGTGAAGAAGGTTTTAGTGACATGGTGCAAAAACAAGAAGAACATTATAAAGCGTATTTCAAGTTTGAGGACGAAGTTGCGGGTGAACCAGTAGATTCTATAGACCTAGAACAAGAAGATGAACATGAAGAATCAGAATCTGATATCGATGATAAATAAGTATAAAATTAACATTAAAGAGTATAAATTATGATTTATGATGGAATCGTTGTTGGAGGAGGGCACGCTGGAATAGAAGCTGCACTCGCCATGGCAAGAATGGGAAATCGAACAGTTTTAATTACCGGCAACCTTAACAAGGTTGCTTCTTTGCCTTGTAATCCTTCAATTGGTGGGCCAGCAAAAGGCATAGTTGTTCGTGAAATTGATGCATTAGGTGGTCAAATGGCCAAAAGTGCAGATAAAGGGCAAATTCAAATTAAGATGCTAAACGCATCAAAAGGACCAGCAGTCAGAGCTTTGAGAGCACAAATTGATAAGCTTAAGTATCCAAAAATCATGTTACAAGTACTTAAAGAAACAGATAATCTCGATCTAAGAGAATCGCTTGTTGATTCATTGATTACGGATGGAACAAGTGTTTCTGGTATTGTTTTGCAGTCAGGAGAACAAGTTTTTGGTAAAACAGTCATATTAACAACAGGTACATATTTGAGTAGTAGTATTCTAATTGGTAAAGAAAGAACACCAAGCGGTCCAAGCGGGGAACCAACAACATACGGAATTAGTCAACAACTAAAAGACTTGGGTTTTGAAGTTGTTCGTTTAAAAACCGGAACACCTCCAAGAATTGCAAAAGATTCAATCGATATTTCAAAAATGTCACCACAACCAGGCGATCAATTAAAACAGACTTTTAGCTACGATAAAATCTATTATGATGAAAACCCCCAAGAATTATGCTACCTAACACATACAAATTTAAAAACTCACGGCATTATAAACTTACATCTTGATGAATCCGCAATGTATGGTGGAGTAGTGGAAGGTGTTGGACCAAGATACTGTCCTTCAATTGAAGATAAAGTTGTTCGCTTTTTCGATAAAGAGCGTCACCAAGTTTTTATAGAACCTGAAAGTGTAGAACTTGATGAATTATATGTCCAAGGTTTATCTACAAGTATGCCAAGAGAAGTTCAAGAAGAATTTTTAAGAACTGTACCTGGTTTGGAGAATGTTCGAATTGTTAGGTATGCTTATGCTATAGAATACGATGCTATAAATCCAATTCAACTTTATCCATCACTCGAGACAAAGAAAATTAAGAATTTGTTTTGTGCTGGACAAATCAATGGAACTAGTGGGTATGAAGAAGCTGCTGGTCAAGGACTAATGGCTGGGATAAATGCATCTTTAAAAATACAGGGTAAGGAACCACTAATTTTACATCGTCATGAAGCCTATATTGGAGTGCTAATCGATGATTTAGTCACAAAAGGAACAGTAGAACCTTACCGACTTTTGACATCCAGAGCCGAACATCGTCTTTTATTAAGACATGACAATGCAGATTTGAGACTAAGAGAATATGGTTATAATATTGGTTTAGTTGACATCAAAACCTATGAAGAGTTCAATCAAAAAAAGTTGGAATATCATAATTTAATTGAAAAAGCTAAGGCTTTTAGAATATTACCAACAATTGAGAATAATACATATCTTTATTCAAAATCATCTGCACAGATTTATGAAGCTATCACAGTTTATGATTTGCTTAAACGGCCCGAAATAAATCAAGAAGACGTTAAGTATTTTATGGGAAATGAGTTTTCCGTTGACGCTTTAGAACAATTAGAAATTCGTGTTAAATATGAAGGATATATTCAAAAGGCCCAACGCGAAGCTGAAAAGATGAACCGACTTGAGGATAAAGTTATTCCAGAAACAATTGATTATAAACTAGTTCGTAACATTTCATCTGAAAGTCGTGAAAAGTTAATTAAAGTTCGACCTAAGACATTAGGGCAAGCGTCTCGAATATCGGGTGTCAATCCAGCTGATATTTCTGTTTTACTCATTTACTTGGAATCTGGAGCATTGAGTCATGAACTTTAAAGACGATATCAAAAATTGTTTTTCTAAAGAACTTAGCGTAAAACAAATCGAACAATTTCAAATTTATTATGAATTTCTAGTGGAATATAATAAAAATGTAAATCTAACGAGTATCACTGAAGAACAAGACGTTTTTTACAAACATTTTTTTGATTCAGTAACACCTATAAGGTTTATTGATTTCGATCATATTAATTCAGTATGTGATATGGGGTCCGGCGCTGGGTTTCCCAGTTTTCCTTTAAAAATCATGTACCCTCATTTAAAAATCACCATTATTGATTCTCTGAATAAACGGTTAACGTTTCTCAATCAGTTAATCGAAAAGTTAGAATTTAGTGATATTTGCTTAGTTCATGACAGAATTGAAAAATATGCATTAAACCATCAAAATGAATTTGATCTTGTAACTGCAAGAGCGTTAGGAGAATTGTCTTTAATTTCAGAAATGGGGATACCCATGACTAAAGTTGGTGGGATATTTTTAGCTTTCAAGGGACAAAACATTGATGAGGAATTAGAAAACGCTAAAAATACAGTGAATAAATTAGGTGCAAAAATCGATTCAGTTCATTCATTTGAACTTCCATATCAAATTGGAAGCCGCTCATTGATTCATATAGTAAAAATTAAAGATGTTAGAGGCTATCCAAGAAGTTTTCAACTGATTAAAAGTAAGCCTTTGTAGGAGGAGTTATGGGTAAAATTATCGCAATATCCAATCAAAAAGGTGGTGTAGGTAAAACAACAACAAGTGTTAATCTTTCTGCTGCACTCGCGGGTTTTGGGAAAAAAGTTCTTATTATAGACTTTGATCCGCAAGCTAGTACTACGACAAGTATGGGAATTAATCGATCGATGTTATACGCTACAATTTTTGACGTTCTCATGGACCAAAAAACCATACAGGAATCGATAATTCATTTACCTGACATACAAGTAGATGTTATACCTGCAACTATTGAGCTTGCTCATTTAGAGATTAGATTAGATAAAGAAGATAGAGAATATATTTTAAGCCAAAAAATTAGAGCAATTGCAAATGATTATGATTATATTGTCATTGATTGTCCACCATCTCTTGGACTACTAACGACAAGTGCCCTTTATTCGGCAGATTCAGTATTGATACCAGTTCAATGCCAATTTTTGGCAATTGATGGTTTGACACAATTACTAAACACCATCAGAGTTGTTCAAAAAAGAATGAAAGTCAATAATAGAAGATTAGAAATTGAAGGTGTGTTACTCACAATGTTAGATAAACGTACAAAAGCAGGATGGGAAATCGTACATGAAATTAAAGATTATTTTAAAGAGGGTGTATTTGATACGATAATCACAAGTAACGTTGCCGCACAAGTAGCGCCTACATATGGAGTGCCCGTTCTTACATTTGCTCCAAAATCCCCAGCAGCAAAACTGTACAAATCTTTAGCCAAGGAGGTCATTCAAAACAATGAAAGATGATCTAAAAGCAAGAACTTTTACTGATTTACTGGCTGAACACCATGTCGATGATGTTTTAGAAGGAGAAATAATCGAAGAAATTCTACTCTCGGAAATAAAACCGAATCCTTTTCAACCTAGACGAATATTTGATGAAGAGAAAATTGATGAATTAGCGCAATCAATTAAGCAGCATGGAGTATTTCAACCAATTATTCTAAAGAGAGTTAAACAAGGATATATTATTGTATCTGGTGAGAGAAGATACCGAGCTGCTCAAAAAGTTGGATTAGTTACTATTCCAGCAATCATTAGACAATACGAAGAAGCTAAAGTTGCTGAAATTGCCTTAGCTGAAAATCTTCAAAGAGAAAACTTAACTCCAATTGAAGAAGCTGAAGCTTATAAAATAGTAATGCAAAACCTAAAATTGACACAACAAGAATTAGCTGCAAAAGTTGGTAAAAGTCGATCACACGTAACAAACATGCTTGGGTTGTTAAATTTGCCCCATGAGGTTCAAGACATGCTCTTAACTGGAAAAATCAGTATGGGACACGCCCGTTCCTTGAGTAAACTGGAAGACGAAAGTAAAATATTAAAAATTGCCAATCAAATCATTTCAAAACAACTAAGTGTTAGACAAGTTGAAGAGATGACAAAAATGGAAATTAAAACAAACCAAATAGTAAGAATTAAGCAATCTAAATATATTGAGCAAGAGAACACTATCACTAAGAAAATAGGCTATAAAGTCAAGATTTCTGATCAAAAAGTCGTTATATATTGTAAGGAAGAAGAGATTAAAAAAGTTATAGAACGGTTGATGAAAATATGAAGTACGAAATTACTGATATCGTTCAAACAAAAAAGAAACATGTTTGTGGATCTGATCGGTGGGAAGTACTTAGAACTGGCGCAGAGATTAAGTTAAAGTGCTTAGGCTGTCAAAGAGAAATTATGATTTTAAAAATCGACCTGGAAAAACGAACGAAAAGTATCGAAAAAAATTAACGCGCGTACGTATGTAAATATAGAAAGCGAAATTGTGCAATTAGAGCATTCTTTTACACTGCCCTTTAAGTAAAGAATATCAACATAATATTAAATGAATAAAATTATATTGAAAATGGTTGCTTTTTCTTCTTTGATACGATAGAATATAAAAGCAAGCCAAAAACCGGAGGGGTAGCGAAGTGGCTAAACGCGGCAGACTGTAAATCTGTTCCCTAAGGGTTCGG
>Ga0172377_10004938_pt1 | contig 13679 bp, 13 predicted proteins | sample Pumphouse3metaG_FD_119749 | JGI IMG/M metagenome (GOLD analysis project Ga0172377, IMG submission 119749) | Leachate microbial communities from a municipal landfill in Southern Ontario, Canada - Pumphouse #3 metaG | ecosystem: Engineered > Solid waste > Landfill > Unclassified | place: Canada... | reverse complement strand
CGCAAACAACATCAACAATTGCGAGAAATTAAGGCCACTAATCTCGACTATCGAAATGTTATTGATAATTATTTAAAAATCAACGATTGGCGCGTCAAAGAAAACTCGACAGTCACTTATTCCGTCGGAGGCTTAATCCTCTCTAATTCGGGCGCTGTGACGGCTAATTACTGGCTTAGCGAGATCTATGATCCGGAAATCGCCAGTGCTCATCGCAATGCCGATATCCATATCCATGATTTATCTATGCTGACTGGCTATTGCGCCGGTTGGAGTTTAAAGCAATTAATTAAAGAAGGGTTAGGTGGTGTTCCAGGAAAGATTACTTCTTCTCCGGCTAATCATCTATCAACCCTTTGCAATCAAATGGTCAATTTTTTAGGCATCATGCAAAATGAATGGGCAGGCGCTCAAGCTTTTTCGAGTTTTGATACTTACCTAGCTCCCTTTGTGAAGAAAGATCAACTTTCTTATAAAGAAGTCAAACAATGCATTCAATCCTTTGTCTATGGAGTTAATACTCCTTCTCGTTGGGGCACTCAAGCTCCATTTAGCAACATCACTCTTGATTGGGTGGTTCCGAATGACATGGCAGAACTTAATTGTATCGTCGGTGGCAAAGAGATGGATTTCAAATATAAAGATTGTATCGAAGAGATGGCGATGGTTAACAAAGCCTTCGTTGAAGTGATGATTGAAGGCGACGCTAACGGACGGGGTTTTCAATACCCTATTCCTACCTATTCCATCACCAAGACTTTTGATTGGAGTGAAACGGAAAACAATAAACTCCTCTTTGAAATGACGGCTAAATATGGAACTCCATACTTCTCTAACTATGTTAATAGTGACATGGAGCCGAGCGATGTTCGCTCGATGTGCTGTCGTTTAAGACTTGATTTACGAGAGCTACGTAAGAAATCTGGTGGTTTCTTTGGTTCTGGCGAATCAACTGGTTCGGTTGGTGTGGTGACGATTAATATGCCTCGCCTCGCCTACCTCTCAACGGATGAGAAAGATTTCTATACTCGCCTTGATAAAATTATGGATATTTCGGCTCGCTCACTAAAAGTGAAAAGAAATACTATTACGGCTTTATTAGAAGCGGGTTTATACCCTTATACCAAACGTTATCTCGGTTCGTTCAGCAACCATTTTTCTACGATTGGTTTAGTAGGGATGAACGAAGCTTGTTTGAACGCTCGTTGGATTAGAAAAGATTTGTCGTCTCTCGAATCAATTAAATTTACGAAAAATGTTCTCAATCATATGCGGACGCGCTTATCCGATTATCAAGAATTGTATGGCGACTTATATAATCTGGAGGCCACTCCCGCTGAGTCAACAGCCTATCGTTTAGCTAAACATGATAAAGAACAATATCCTGATATCATTACCGCTAGCGAGAATGGCCATACCCCTTATTACACTAATTCGTCTCATTTACCAGTCAACTTTACCGAAGATATTTATAAAGCTCTTGATATTCAAGATGGACTGCAAACGCTTTATACTTCCGGAACCGTTTTCCATGCTTTCTTAGGACAAAAACTCCCTTCATGGAAATCGTGCATGAATTTAGTGAGAAAAATTGCCGAGAATTATCATATTCCGTACTATACGATGTCGCCTACTTATTCAATCTGTAAAGATCATGGCTATTTGGATGGTGAGCAATTTGTCTGCCCAATCTGTGGTAAGAAAACCGAGGTCTACTCTCGTATTACTGGTTATTATCGCCCCGTTCAAAACTGGAATGATGGCAAAACGGAAGAATACAAGAACCGTGAAAAATATGATGTTTCCAAAAGTCATCTTACCCATTCAGTACAATGCGATGTGAAAGAAGCTCCGAAAGAAAAGATTCAGCCGATTCTCAAAGAAAAATTATTATTTGCCACCAAAACATGCCCGAATTGTAAAATGGCAAAAATGCTCTTAGAAAAAGCGCATATTCAATACGTCTTGATTGACGCAGAAGAAGACCGTCAAATGAGCGAACGTTATAATATTACGAAAGCACCAACCCTGATTGTTCCCAATGAAACGAGTTATGATGTCTATGAGAATGCCTCTAATATTAAAGGCTACATTGAAAGTGTTATGAAATGATTTATGATGTTTTGATTATTGGTGGTGGCCCCGCGGGGATGAGCGCTGCTCTTTATGCCTTGCGAAGTGGCAAGACGGTTTTAATTCTCGAAAAAGAAAACTTTGGTGGTCAAATCGCCAATTCTCCACGCGTTGAAAATTGGCCATCCACGAAAGAGATAGCAGGTCTTGAATTTTCGGATCATTTCTTTAATCAAATTACTGATTTAGGTGCTGATTTCGAACTTGAAGATGTCCAATCAGTTGAAAAGCATGCTGATATCTTTACTGTCAAAACAAACTATCAATCTCACCAATCTCGAACGGTCATAATCGCTAGTGGTGTTACTCACCGTCAAATGAATTTACCTCATGAAGAGCAGTTGATTGGCAAGGGTGTTTCTTTTTGCGCTGTTTGTGACGGGCCCTTTTATAAAGGTCAAGAAGTCTATTTAGTCGGTGATGCTAATACCGCCTTGCAATATGCCTTACTCTTAGCTAATTATTGTCCCAAAGTTCATATGTTTACCTTATTTGATAAATTATTTGGCGATGAATTATTAATTGAACAAGTGCGGAAGAATGAGAAAATTATTATCACGCCTTTTATGAACCTAATCGAATACCAAGGCGATAAAGAATTGACGGGTCTCGTCTTTGAAAACACTGCTGATCATTCAACACACCAATATGCGACTAATAATGTTTTTATCGCTATTGGTCAATTACCCCACAACGACATCTTTAAAAACCTTGTTGAATTAGATCGAGGATTCATTATTACCGATGATAATATGGAGACTAAAACGAAAGGTCTGTTTGCGGCTGGAGACACGAGAAAAAAGAGTGTTAGACAATTAGTTACCGCTTGTAATGATGGCGCTATTGCCGCCTTATCAGCAGTTAAATATCTTGGTTAATAACCACGCAATTTGACATTTTTAATGTATTTTTGCAGTAATTTTTGAAATATAATAGCTTTTTCACAAGGAATGTCATGAAGTCCCTTTTTGATTACCCCTTCACGATCGACAAATTTTTGAAGATAAAGATTATGAGCTCCCTCTAATAGTTTGCCCATCTCGCTGATAGACTCATCATTATGATATTCCTCAACAAGAGTTGTTCTAAATTCATAATTAACTACATTTTTCTTTAATAGATTAATTGATTTTTCAATATTGTTTTGACGGAAATCGTTTACTCCACAGGTTTGTGGGTACTGTTCAAAGCTATTTTTAACATCCATGGCCACATAGTCAACGAGATGGTTATCAAGTAAATCTTTGAGAACGGAATAATTAGTTCCATTGGTATCTAATTTAATGAGGAAACCCAAACTTCTGACTGCTTCAATTCTCTTTTTCAATTCTGGCATGAGAGTTGGCTCTCCGCCAGTAAAAACAACCGCGTCAACTAATCCTTTTCTCGTTTGCAAAAATTGAAGAATTTCATCAAACGAAATTGAATTTTGACTTTCTAAAACAGTAGTTCCATTATGGCAGAAAGGGCAACGAAAATTACATGTTGGCGCAAACAAGACGACGGAAACATAATTATCATAATCAAGGAGAGAAAATTTATCGATGCCTACAAATTCCATATTAAAGATATTATAAAACGCTCGGAACAGATAGTCATGCTTTTTATAAAATAAAAAAGATTATCTTTTTGTGTTATATCAATTGATGTTTTGCTAGAATAAAAACATGGAAAATTTAATTTTGAATTGGGATGAATACTTTATGGGAATTGCCCAACTTTCCGCTTTGAGAAGTAAAGACCCAAGCACCCAAGTGGGAGCGTGTATTGTCGACGATGACAAAAAGGTTGTTTCCATTGGTTATAATGGTATGCCACGTCATATTGATGATTGCCAATTAACATGGAATAAAGGCGAAGGTTTAGATAATAAATATTTATACGTTTGTCACGCTGAAATGAACGCTATTCTTAATACGCGAAACGGCAGTGCTCTATGTGGATGCACATTATATGTGACTTTATTCCCCTGCAATGAATGCGCAAAAGCAATCATTCAAGTAGGGATTAAAGAACTTGTCTATGGTTGCAATAAATATAAAGACACAATCGCTACCCAAGCTTCGATTAAGATGCTGACATTAGCGGGTGTTAAGATTCGTGAATATCAGGGCAGACATATCGAAATAATGGCAAAAAATGACAATTAAAGAATACATATCTCAAAGAAAAGAAGAAATTAAAGGAATCGTTTCGAACATGAAGAAAATTCCTTCTTTGGTTATTGTTCAAATCAATGAGGATGCTGGAAGTAACGCTTATGTCAAAGGCAAACTTAAAGATGCGACAGAATTAGGCATTAAAGCTCAATTGATTAAGTTACCTTTAGAAACAAGTGAAGATGAATTATTAAAAATAATTGATCAATTAAATAAAGACACTACTGTAGATGGTTTTATCGTTCAAATGCCTCTTCCACAAGGCATTGATGAAGATAAAATCAAGGTCGCGATTGACCCTCAAAAAGATGTTGACGGATTTCATCCATTGAGTAAATTGTCACCCTGTACACCTAAGGGTATTATGAATTATCTTCATCACGAAAAAATTAATATTCTTGGTCAAAACGCTGTCGTTATAGGACGGAGCAATATCGTGGGTAAACCGATGGCTAAACTATTATTGAAGGAAAGTGCTAATGTCACAGTCCTTCATTCTAAAACGAGTTTAGAAGACAAAAAGTTCTATATTGCTCACGCTGATATAATTATTGTGGCAATTGGTAAGCAAGGTTATCTCGACACGACCTTTGTCTATAAACCAAGCGCTGTCATTGTTGATGTTGGTATCTCTCGAGATGAAACGGGTTTGCATGGTGATGCCATAGAAAATCTTCCTGTTCGTTTACAAACGCCAGTTCCGGGCGGAGTGGGATTGCTAACAAGATTAGCATTATTTGAAAATTTATTAGAGATAGTGGGTTATTAATTTATGGAATTTAACATTCAAAATACTTCTGTTTATGGTCTCGAAAAGGCTTATAAAGCATCGGGTAATCCCATGCGCACTATGATTGATAATAGTGAAGTGACGGAAAAAGACAAAATTAGATCACAAAAGCTCGGTGGAGCGCGAAATGGTTTAGGCCACGATAATTTTCTTAAGGGAATTCTTGTTCAGATGGATGTTACCGCTCCTCTTTATTGGTGGAAGCAAGCCCAAAGATATCATTGGTTTGATTATGTCTCTAGTCAATCGACTATGCACTGCCTTTTAAAATTTAACCTTGGTAATCAATGTGTCTCTGAGACAAATTCTGAAGTAATAAAAATCATTGAATTATTAAAAGAAAAATACCTGCAAATTCCCGATGATTCACCTGAAAAACTGTCTAAATGGCATGAATTAGTCGCTTCTTTGCCATGCGGTTTTTGTTTAGGCGCGACGATGACAACGAATTATCAACAATTAAAAACAATGTATATTCAGCGACGAACTCATCGCTTGAATGAATGGCATGTTTTTTGTGAGTGGTGTGAAACTCTTCCCGATTTTCTTGAGTTAACAAATGTGAAGGGTCTATAAAATGGATTGTCAATTTTGTCGCATCAATCAAGAAAAAAGTTATTTAATGGACAATGAACTCGCTTATGCTCTTTTAGATAATTATCCAGTTTCAGATGGTCACACACTGATCATATCAAAACGACATGTTGAAACTTTCTTTGAATTGACTGATCAAGAAATTCAAGCCTTTCATGATTTAGCTGTGAAGGTTAAAAAATATTTAGATGAAAAGTACCATCCTATTGGTTATAATATCGGTTTTAATTGTGGAGTAGGCGCGGGACAAACTGTTATGCATTGTCATATGCACATTATTCCTCGTTATGAGGGAGATTGTGATAATCCTCGTGGCGGAGTAAGAAAAGTTCTCCATCATCACAAAGTTAACTATTGATTCATTTTTCATTAAGAACTGATATATACTATCAATATTGATACTTCTTGGAGGCTCATATGAATAAGCAAAATCGAATAATCATAGATACTTTCGGAAGTGATAAAGGACCATCCTCAGTTATTTTAGGCGGTCTTCTTTTATTAAAGGCACATCCTGATTTATTTATTTCTTTTGTTGGCGATGAAACGATTATTAATGAAGAGTTAAATAAAAATAACATTTTAGATTTATCTCATATTCATATTATTCACACTAATGTGGCGGTTAATAATTTTGATAATCCAACCGCTGCCATTTTTCAAAAGTCTGATGCCTCTATCTTTTTGGCAGAAAGAACTTTAGCGGAAGATGATGAAACTATTGGTTTGTTAACCGCTGGTAGCAGTGGTTCCATTCTGATGGGTTCATTTCGTTATTTAGCAAATGAAACATTAACTAGACCATGCATGGCTTCTATTTTGCCTTCTTGTAAGCAAGGAGAATTTGTCTGCTTAGTGGATACGGGATCAACAATTGATTGCCTTCCGACTCAATTGCATGAATTCGCTCGTTTAGGAAGAGATTTAATGAAACAACTTTATAAGATTGAATCTCCAAAAATTGGTCTTCTATCCAATGGAGCGGAATCCAGTAAAGGCAATAAATTGGTCAAGGAAACTTATGGTCTATTATCGACCGATCCAAATCTTAATTTCGTCGGCAATATTGAAGGTAATAATGCTCTTTCAGGCGATTGTGATGTTCTTGTCGCTGACGGATTTGCTGGTAATATGGTTCTCAAAGTAACCGAAGGCACAGCGGCTCGCATGATTAAAGATATGGTGATGTATTCTAAAGCCCATAATCAGCCTGATATCATGCCTCTTGTTCAACATATGTTAGCAACTTATGATATTTCGTCCTTAGGTGGCGCGATTGTTCTTGGCGTGCGTAAGCCCATCATAAAATGCCGTGGTAATTCTGATGAAAAAGCGATTTTAAATACTGGGGAAATTTTAATCAATATCGCTAACAATAAATCCTTTTTCGAAGGTAAAGTGGAAAACAAATAAGGAGTTTTATTATGCTTGAAAAACTAGTTGCCCTGATTCATCGTATCATGCCTAATGTCGACACTAATGAAGTCACAACTGATACTCGCTTAGTCGATGATCTGGGTTTTGATTCATTAGCGACGATGATGCTGGCGATGGAAATGGAAAGTGAATTCAATGTTCGCTTTGATGGACCAGTCAATTTTCAAACAGTTGGAGACGTCATTAAGTATTTAGAATTAAATACCAAATAGAAAGTAATTATGTATACTCTTTTTACTGACACTGACTGTGATATTACTCCCAAAATAGCTCAACAGTATGGTTATAAATTAATCTCAATGCCTTATACAATTAATGGGCAGGAAGTTTATCCATATATTGATTTTGCCTCATTTGATTATAAGCATTTTTACAATCAATTAAGACGGGGAATTGTGCCCGTGACGAGCGCTTTACCTCCTCTTGAATATGTGAAATATTTCGAACCTGAATTTATGGCTGGGAGAGATATTCTCTATGTGCATTTTTCATCCGCGATGAGCGCAACTTTCAATTCTTTGCGTTTAGCGATGGAGGAATTAAAAGAAAAATATCCGGAGCGTCAACTCCACATGATTGATACCAAAGGTATTACCTTGGGTAGTTATAATATTTGTTTATCAATTGGTGAATTATATAAAGATGGTAAATCTATTGAAGAGATAAAACAATGGGCTGACGATAATGTCGACCACATCGCATTTTATTTCTACGCTGATGATTTGAAATTCTTCGCGAAATCAGGTCGAGTTAGCGGCTTCTCGGCTTTCATGGGAAGCTTAATCGGGATCAAACCAATCATTTTTATTGATGAGAGCGGAACGATGAAGACTAAAACTAAAGCTCGCGGACGCCATGGGGCACTTGAAAAATTACTTTCTTATGTGGATGAACTTCAAGATCATATTCAAGATCATCGCGTTATTATTGCTCATACCGATGCGATGCATATCGCCGAAGAATTCGCCCATATGCTGAAAAGAAAATATGGCGAGAAATTAAATATTGAATTCGAAGTTGTCAACCCGACCGCTGGTTCGCATTGCGGACCAAATGCAATTGGCATAAGTTTTTTCGCTATTCATCGTTAATTTTTGAAGAATTAGTAATTAATTATTTGTAAATAAAGCGTTTCTAATTCTTTTTTTGTGAACATTTTTGGTGTTGGGTAAAGAGGAACAGATTCGCAATAGGCATGTTTAGCAAGAGCGGGGATATCCTCTGTTTTGATGATGTCTTTAAGCGTATTTGTGATGCCAATATTTTTATTCATCTGTTCAATTTGCTGAATAAACCATTGAGCTTTCTCTTTTTTATTCATCTTGGAAGGCACTCCGACAATATCGGCTAATTTCGCTAATTTTCGAGTGACAGATCGACCATATTGTTTTAAGACAAAAGGAAGAATCACAGCGTTAGCATAACCATGAGGAACATTATAAAAACCGCCCAACGAATGCGCGAGAGCATGAACCGTTCCAACATAGGCACGAGTAAAGGCGACACCCGCTTGATAAGAAGCCATTTGCATGTTGGCTCGATACAAAACATTATCGGTTTCATTAACAGCCTTAGTGAGGTTTTCAAAAATTAATTTCACAGCTGAATAAGCATATTTGGTTGTTTTTGGAGTATTGGATCTCCCAATAAAGGCTTCAACAGCATGAGTCAAAGCATCCATTCCTGTCGTGGCGACGATGGACTTCGGAGCTTTCTCAATTAAAGTGAAATCAAAGACAGCATAGGCAGGAATAAGCTTAGGATCATTAATGCTATATTTATCATTATTATTTTTATCGACAACAACGGCGGCTACCGTGGCTTCACTACCTGTCCCGGCGGTGGTGGGAACAGCGATGAGAAGAGGAAGTTTGTGAGTAACTTTTAAGACTCCTCTCATTTTAGCGATGGATTTCTTGGGATTGCTACTTCGTGCGGCGATGCATTTAGCGCAATCGATGGACGAGCCTCCTCCCACGGCAATCAGGCAATCACATCCTTCTTCTTGGTAGACTTTTAATCCATCCTCGACATTTTGAATAGTTGGATTAGCGACCACATCGCTATAGACGGCAAAAGGAAAAAACTTTAGAACAAAGGATTTCATTAAGGAATCAAGTAAACCAAGTTTAAGAATTGTCGAATCAGTAACGAGCAAGGCTTTTTTCTTTCCTAATTTTGTCAATAAATCGGGCAATTGAAAGAGTTTATCATGTCCTAAAAGTGTTTCTGGCTCACGAAAATTAATAAAAAAACTCATGAAATAAAATATGGTCTGATAAGTGCGAGCATATAATTTTGTAAAAAAATTCATAATTCTTCTTCCTTATTATCATAACTCTATCATCATTTCCTTTTTAGTTAAAAGAACAACTCATATAATAAGAGCGAAGAAAAAAAGATAGGTAACTAGATATGAACGAACAACCCAATGCCGCAAATTTCAACAATAATCAGCAGTACGTCATTATTAAGCAACCTAAACGAAGAAGAGGAAAAGGTTGGCTTGTTTTTCTCATTATTTTTCTTATTGTCGTCGTCGCACCAATCGCGACCTTTTTTGCTCTTTTCTACGATACTACTCGCAATAATGTCAATATTAACCCTGATGCTGATGTCGGTGAGGTGTTTAGTTATTCCCTAGTTGATTCCCTTGCTAACACCACTGATCCCGGTGATGAACGAGTGGAATTAGTTGTCACTCAAGATGATCTGAATCAACTTCTGTATGCGGTGACGAGCAGTCTCGACAGTCGCGTGACGGCGTTCGTGCCTCAAATGGATGTCATAATCGATGGTAATAATTATGATTTCTATGTCAATTTACAATTATTATCATTTAAAACTCGAATTATTTTGAAAACCACAATCAGTGAAGATGATGTCAATCAAGCCTTTGTTTTTACCATTAATGATATTGTGCTCGGACGTTTAGTGGGGGTGGGACAATTATCGTTTGCCATCTTATCAAAATATGTCAGTGATCAAGATATTGAAAATTCATTTAATGGGTATTTAAGCATGGATGTCAGCCTTAAGGATCGAACCATCACTTATCCACAAATGAATCTCATTAACGATATTCAAAATTTAACTAATTCAGCGACTGATGAATCTTCAAAATTGTATTTTTCCATCTTTGCTGAATTATTAGAAAAGGGAATTCTTGATTTTAATTTTAATGGACGTCTTCAAGCTAAACTTATTCTTACTCAATTGATGACAAATAGTTACATTGATGGTGGTTATAATCTTGGATTAACGAGTGTCTTAGATAACGCCGCCAGCGAGACAGAAACTCTTATTGAAAATGAAACTATTGATAGTACTGATAATTCAGCCATCAAAACTAAATTTGATGAAATATTCGATGCTAATTCAAATATTCCCCCCAGTGATACCCCTGATCAAATCATGTTGGACAATCTTGTTTCTATTGATAATATTAGCGATGTTACCAATTTTAAAAATGGCACTGATGGCAATAACCATACCTTAACTTATATTACTGAAGGAGAATTAAATGGTTATCTAGCGAATTGTGATCTTGTCGGTTCTTCTTATATTGTCAGTGCCTATCGAGATAACGTTTCGACTGTTCGTTACATTACTGTCGATAATTTTTATTGCAACTTTGTTACAACCACAGAAGGTGATTTTATTTATTTTGCGATTGGATTAAATATCAATGGATGTGAAACATCAGTGGTCTTTGTGACCAAATATGATAGTAGCGCTTCTTCAAGTGGTACCTCGATTTCTATGAAGTTTGTCACAAAGCAAATCTATTATGGTAATGTTCTTATCTTTGATAATGATAATTCTTCATCTAACTCTGATTTAACGGGTAATTTAGTCAACGCTTTATTCAATATGGTTTCGACCGCCTTGGCGGATATTAATACAATGAGTATTGATGAAGATGACTATTCCATCAATATCGAATTCACTTTTGACACGATCGTCCAAAGCGCCTTAACTCTTTTAAATCAAAATGTTCCTTATGGTTCCGCTGTTCCGGAATTTTATGCTGATAGCGATATTAATAGCAATGTCGGCAAATTAAAAATCGTTTGGCAAAATGATTAATTTACAATGAGATAATGAAGAAAAAAATTGCACTTGTTCTCTCGGGTGGTGGCGCCCTAGGAGCCTATGAAGTGGGGGCCATCAAGGCTTTAGAAGAAATAGGCTATCGTTTTGATATTGTCACTGGGACATCCATCGGCGCGATTAATGGAGCTTTCGTTTGTAGCGACATGATGGACAAAGCGACAAAATTATGGCTAGATATTACCGCCAATAAAGTGATGAAAAACGGCATTAGTATTTCTAAAGAAGTCGTTTTTAACAATCGATATGGTTATAGCGTTAGTGACTTTACAACATGGGCAGGTCTTTATTTTAAGAATCGTTTAGCGGTTGATATCTCACCCTTTAAAGCTCTTGTAAAAGAGACTGTCGACACACAAAAGATTAAGAATAGTTCGATTAAATTTGGCGTCGTCGTCACGAAACTACCAACTTTTAGTCGAGTCAATGTTTTAGTTAATGATTTGCCAGAAGATAAAATCGTTCCTTTCTTGCACGCTTCAAGTGCTTGCACTCCAGTTTTTCCGATTGAAATTATTGACGGAGTAAAATACGTCGACGGATTTTATAACGATAATATGCCTATTGATTTAGCCTTTGAATATGGAGCCGACGAAGTCATTGCTATTGATGTTCATTTCTTCTCTCTTAACCATCAGCATAAAGCTTTTCTTCAATATGAAAATGTCACCTATATTTCTCCGATGCTTTCACTTGGATCGATGTTGGATTTTGAACAGCAACCGATTCGTCAGAATTTAAAGCGAGGGTATCGTGATGTCATGAAACATTATCACAAAATGAAAGGCTTCTTGTTTACTTTTCGTGGGGAGTTTCCTTGCTATGGTTTTTTCAAAAGAATCATGGTTGAATTTCCTACTGAAGCTGATAAAATTTTGGAGATTATCTTTAAAGATACTTATTATCACAAGATGAATGATGAAGAACTATTTATTCGCACTTTGGAATTAGTCGCTCTTCAAAATAATATTAATGATGATATGCCGATTTATTCATTTGAAGAATTTGCTGCTTTAATTAATCATCAAAGATTTTCTCGAGATTCAAAGGTCTCTGAACCAAATGAGACATTTGTGGGAAGAGCGTTCTCTAAAATAAAACAAAAGAAAAAGGTGTCCAATGGAACATCATTAAAAGATCGATATTTGAATTTTTTCACGGAGAATTATATAAATTCCTTATTTCTTATCGACCAAAAATGAATGGGACGTTATTATTTTATTAATAAAGGTGCCAAAAAAACTTTAAATGCCTTACAATAAATAAACAAAGCGAAAGGAAAAAGCAAATGAAAAAATCACTTACCACTTTCTATAGTCTCATGATGGTTTTTTCTCTTTCGGCCTGTGGAAGTGCTTCTTTGACACTCGAGGAAGGATTGGCTACCGCTCAAGGGATTCAGAACTATCAAAATAGTGAGAGTTTTAGTCATCCCAATAAATTAACGATTTCTCTTTATACGGAAAATGTTACGCCAATTAATGATAATTCTCTCATTTCAAAAGTGACAACTAATTATGTTATTGATATGACTCATTCCTATTTTTATTCATATACTTTTTCTGATCTTACTTATAGAACCATTCTTCCTGGTAACCCTGATAAAGTGCAAAGAGAATCAAAAACGACCACTAAGCAATGGATTTATTTAAATGGAGATGTCCTCAACACAGTTAATGATTCGTTTGTTCATGTCGATGATGGCACAGCCGATATTGTCAGTAAAACTTACCAAAGTCAAATTATTGATGTTGCTAACGATAGTCCATTTTCTGATTTATTAGTTTCTCTTTTCAATTATTACACTGGCAACGATGCTCTCAATCTTCTTATTGGTGATCCAAGCAATGAAAAAGATGGATATTTTGATGAAAAATATTACGATCCAAATGATCCTGCTTGCCCTGTCACTTATAGAAATTGCACCATCAAGTCGGAAGGTGATGGTTATTTGGAAACGAACGCCCGAATTAAAAGAAAATCGCCTTCCGATTTAAATATCACATGTGATATAAATTTTTCTAATTATTATCTCTCAAGTTATTATTATTATGAGATTGGTTTAACTCGTTATTCGAAAACGAAAATATCTATTAGTCATGAGACAAATCGCAACTACCCAAATTTGAATGATTACACTATCGATAATAGTAATTAAGTAATTGTCATTCGTGATTTTTATAAAATGTATGTAAGTAGATAAGGAGTATTTATGAAAAAACTTTTATTCATCTTACCAATATTCTTGGTCGGTCTACTCGTTTCATGCGGTGGAGAAGAAATTGTTGAAGAACCCAACGCCTTTAAAGTTGCTTTCCAAACGGATGACAACTGCACCGTTAAGGTTTTTAGAAAGCAAGACTATACTGAAAACCCCATCGCTGCTTCTTATGCCTACTCAGTTGATGCTGAAACAGGGACTTATTTAAAAGACGGCGAAGGACAAGTCAACT
>Ga0172377_10004937_pt1 | contig 13680 bp, 9 predicted proteins | sample Pumphouse3metaG_FD_119749 | JGI IMG/M metagenome (GOLD analysis project Ga0172377, IMG submission 119749) | Leachate microbial communities from a municipal landfill in Southern Ontario, Canada - Pumphouse #3 metaG | ecosystem: Engineered > Solid waste > Landfill > Unclassified | place: Canada... | reverse complement strand
CGTGATTTGATTTTGGGGCCGACAACGAGGAGCATACCCTCAGGTATGTGACGAGGTTGGCGGCACAAAAAGCATTCACGAGAATCAGGCAAATGGAAAGGTTATTTCTGAACAGCCCCTTAGGACAAACACCAACAAAAACCCGTCGCGCACGAATTCTTTTAGGAGCCCTTTCAACCACAGATCAGACGATCTTTTCCCAATTACACGCCAAGTTCTTTAACGCAGTGCCAAGAAGTTCTTTGCGCCATCCAGCCACAAGTTTATGAGTTACATCGGGGCCATTTTTCTCAACAGCATCCACAAAAGAAACCGCATCTTTTTTAGAGCCAATCAAAATAGGATCAATACTGCGCCGAGTTCCGTTCTCTTTTATTATTTTGGCAATCTTACTCGTACGAGATTTCAATATGCCCGATGATAAATACCCGCGCTGAACCTTTGGATGCTCTTCTACAGGAACAGCTAATCCACGCTGCACTGCCTTTAAAATTTCCGGCCCAAAACTTTTAATCAGCTTCGGCCAATACCGTTTCACGCGTTTTAAATCATCCAGCTCTTTCGGCAGAAGATACACCACTTCTACAATTTGGGCATCACTTAAAATCCGCGGCCGGGCCTTATTAAGCTGCCGCGCTAAAGTCTCGCGCCAGCAAGAGACCTCTTTTAAAACAGCCAAATGCGTAGAATCCAAATGATTATGAGGTAATTTCTTCCAATAATTTTCCGGCAATACCTCTTCATAAAAAGACGGCTCCGAAAATTGTCCCATCTCCTGCAAAAAATAATCCCAGTTATTACATCCACGAATTCCACATTCCAGCTTATCACGCAAAAAGGGTAGCTGTTTAATATCATCTGCTGCATATTCAAGCTGCTCTGAAGTCAATGGCCGCAGCGTCCAATCACTGCGCGTCTCCGTCTTTGTTAATTGCACACCCGTAAAATGCACTATTAATTTGCTTAATGAGCATCCTTGAGTCAATCCACAAAAAGCCGCGGCAAGCCGCGTATCAAAAATATTTTGAGCAACACCATGACACCACCGATACAAAATAGGCAAATCGCTACCAGCCTCATGAAAAACCTTGCAAATCGATTTGTCTTCTAAAATCCTGCGAAACTCCTCTGTTTGCGTAACTACTAGAGCATCCACCAATGCGCAATGCTCCGAATCCCAACCAATCTGAACTAAAGCTAATTTCGCATAATAAGTACTCGTCCATTGAAATTCTGTATCAACGGCAAGCACTTTATGCTGAGCACACTCCAAACAAAAGCTCTGAAATATCTCATTCGTGTCAATCCATCGTGTCATGAAAGTCTTTCTTACAAGGTTATTTCAAAAAAAACAGTCCCATTCTGCTCCCTTTTCAAAGGTTTTTTATCCTAGATTCAATACACATCGCAAGCAATGCAAAAGAATTCACCGCAAAAAATAGAAAAAAGCAACCGTTATTTTTTAACAAGCCTCCTAAAGAGTTATTCTGCCAATTTTGGCATTTTTGTTAAAACAATTTGTTCCGCTTCATAGCTCCATAAACCGTTATTCGCTTTGCAGATCTTGTCTAATTCAGCAAAAACAGGATTTGTCTTTCCCAATTCCGCAAAATCAGCAATCGCCACCAAAGGGAAATCTTTATGCGTGTAAATCAATTTCTTACCACCCTTAATATTCGGAAGATTCAGAGTCGTTTCACGCGCCGCAGTTAAACCACCAACATGCGTAATCATCATCGCCGGATTTAACTCACCCTTGCCCATCAAATCAAGCGCCTCACGAATATCATCCGTTGAACCACCCGATGTCCCAACAATATGAGTACTACCATAATGAACATTGTAAAAATTAAATTTGGCGGAAAAATTCTTATTAAGCGGCCCAGCGAAAAAATTCAGACAGCCGTCACGGCCCAGAATCGCATCTCCCTGTTCCACAACGGGTGCAACCGGCGCCATTACAAAAACATCATCATAGCCTTTGCCATCGGTTAGATCCATCAGAGCCTTTACGGCGTCTCCCTTGCCGGTATTCAGAAAAATAAGCTTCACGCCATTCTTGGCAGCATCTTCCGGCGTCAAAATAGACTGCGCCCGATCCAAACGAGCCTGATCAATATCCGTTACGATGATCATTCCCGGACGACGCGGCCCATGCACCAAATAATCGATTAGCCCCATCCCCATCGGGCCAGCGCTTGCCAAACAGGCACACTTGCCGCCAATCACGCAGCCCATTTCATGTTTATAAACGCCCGGTTTTACATGATACAACGCATGACACGCACCAATACAACAGCTCATCGGTTCACTTAAAGACGCCATAAAATAAGCATTTCCCGTATAATTAAGCAGGCAATTCTGTTCCATCACGCAAGACGGGATACGCACATATGTAGAATCACCACCAATATTTTTAAAAGAATACCCCGGAGAATCCAGGGTGCCTTTATAATTAATAGCCGGCTGAATTCCAAAGGAATCACCGGGCTTGAACTGATCTGCCCATTTCGAGCCGACCTCTAAAATTTTACCCGAGAATTCATGGCCGATAATAGTAGGGTTTGTTGCACAGTCTGCGGGAACGCGTTTATGGTCACCGCCTTGTTCTGCGGCTTTAAAACTAGACATACAAACAGAATCACTGATTACTTCTGCAATAATGCCATCATCGCCACAGGGCGGTAATTCGAAGCTTTCCAAACGCAGATCTTCTTTTCCATAAATACGCAACGCTGTCGTTTTCATTCTACTATTTCCTTTACTTTTCTTTATTCACATAAAGCTTCTGTAAAATAAGTATTATTTTGCAGTTTCCTCTCGATTATCACGAAATACAATTTATTCATTTTTCATAACAACTTTATACTTTACTACAAATTTGATATATAACAACATAAAGACATACTTTTTTTTACATTAAACAGCTTGCAATACTGAAATATACAATTAATGAAAAAGCATCTACAATTGTTGTAATCATTGGACTTGCCATTAATGCCGGATCCATTTTGCAAACTCGAGCAAACATCGGCAGACAGCAGCCTATCACCTTGGCAAAAACAATTGTAATAAAAAGCGTAACCGTTACAACAATATCCACCTTGCTACTCGCCGGCGTAAAAAGAATAATACGAAACAGATTAACCAAACTTAACATCACGCCCACGATAACCCCAATTCGAAATTCTTTCCAAAGTGCGGTAAGCCAGTCTTTTAAATCAATTTCACCAACCGCCATACCACGAATCATCAGCGTGGACGCCTGAGCGCCACAATTACCACCGGTATCCATCAGCATCGGAATAAACGCCGCCAAAACAACCGCACTCTGCAATAACCCTTCAAAATGGCTGATAATCGAGCCGGTAAGCGTCGCCGAAATCATCATCACCATCAGCCACACAATCCGGTTCTGAGATAATTTCCAAACACTCGTTTTCAAATACTCATTTTCCGATGGCTTCAATGCGGCCATCTTTTCAAAATCTTCCGTATTTTCCTGATTAATAACATCAATAATATCATCAATCGTTATGATGCCCACGATCCGACTCTCTTTGTCTACTACCGGCATCGCAATTAAATCATAATCCGAAAATCGCGCAGCAACATCCTCCTGATCTTCAAGCGTTGTAGCACTAATAACCGGATAATGCATGATTTCATTGATTTTACAATTATCACCACTCAGCAAAATATTTCGCAACGAAACAACACCCGTTAAATGACGGCTTTTATCCGTTGCATAACAATTATAAATCGTCTCTTTATTAACGCCGCATTTACGTAGACAGTTTAAAGCCTCTTTGCAAGTCATTGTCTCATATAAGCCCACAAATTCAACCGTCATCAAAGAGCCCGCGCTATTTTCCGGATACTTTAAAAAGTTATTAATTGTTTTGCGAGTATTAGGATCTGCGCTGTTTAAGACTGCCCGAACCATGTTGGAAGGAAGTTCCTCCATTAAATCAACGGCATCATCAATAAACATCTCATCAATTAAAGCCCGAATTTCTTCTTCTGAAATTGATTCTACGATGTGCTGATGCATCGCGCTATCCATATACGTAAACACATCCGCAGCAAGATCTTTGGGCAACAATCGAAAAACCATGACCATTTGGGGTTTATCCAGCTCTTCCAAAACCCGCGCTAAATCCACCGGATTGACGTCGTCCAAAAATTGCTGCAAACCGCTATAGTTATTTTTACCTAGGAATTCGAGTATCTTTTTCTCTAGCAATTCCTGCATTTGTTCATTATCCATTGGCTACTCCACCATTTAATAAAAGAATAAAAAAATTATTCTTTTGTCATTTCATCTCGTTCTAAAAGGCGACTACAGGCCTTTTTTTTTACGATTTGCTACCCTCATCTAAATATCGATAACAAACCACCCGCCAACGCAATGAATCCCTACATCGATCCGACAGCCATTTTTTCAACTCGCTGCCGGATTGCAGAGAAGCCAAACGATTTATATCAGAATCCGAACATCGAAACGCCACCGGCATCGAATAATGCCGCCCAAAACCTTTTCCAAGAATTCGCACGGCACGCCAAAACAAGTGGCTACGATGGATATGCCGCGCGGTTTGCCACAACAATGTTCCACCCAAAAGTCCCCAAAATGGCCACGCCGGCAAGCCCGGCAGCCAGAAAGTCCGCAAAATCTGGCTCAGTAACAAAAGCAAAGTCACGCCTAAAAAGGCAAAGCTGTCTATCGGACTGCGGAAAATTCCCCCGATTATTTTACGAAAGCTACTTGTTGCAGTCTGGTAAGCAAACATTTCTTCATAAGTATCCGCTTTCAGAGACATCCGAGCTATATGACAAAGCTCATGCGCCAAAAGCTCTTCCCGACAATAACACAACCACCGTCTTTTCTTGCGGAAACTATTCCGAATAATAAACAAAGCAAAAAAATCAGGATAGAAACTAAAGGCACACCCCCCAAAAAGGAACCCCATTCCATGATTCAAAAAGAAGCCCGGGATCCATTTTATTTTAAAATCATATAAATTTTTCGTGAGCGTCTGTGATTCTTTGAATATTGCTTCTGAAATACGATCTTTTTTACACAGCTTAATTCCCGAAATTTCATAGAACCCAGCCGATGCCAAAGAGGCCTCCATTTTATCCATATTCTTTTGCAGCATACTCAAACGCGCCGCAAATGCGGTTGTGTCTTCATCGTCGCCGCACATAATGCCATTGCGATCCAAATCCGCCAACAAGGGCATATCTTCCGCTACTATTTTTTGATAAAAGGTATCTGTAAACCACTTCATATTAAAATCTTTTTTGTTACACCGTTGAAACTTATAATATAACTCAACTTAACCACTTTTTTAGCCTTTTTTCAGTTCCAAGACAATATTAACCAGCTGTCAGCACGACGATTCCACAAGACGCCGCTCTTTCAAAAAAAGAGCCAACGCAAACAGTCTTTTTCCCCCGATGTAAAAATTGGGAAAAGACGTATTTTCAGGGCATGGGATGATTTTTTTTAGAGGCGATCCATTCTTCCTTAATTTTCAACACCAAATATTGGATCGTAAATTTCAGTGAATCGTTGCAAAAAAAACACAAAGAATCCAATCCTATATTATAATGCGAAACGAAACAGCTCTTTTTAACACATAATACCTGAAAAAAAACAAAGATGATTTATATTTATAAACAGAACCGCGTTCTTCACTGAAAATATTTTATTAAATAATGAGGCAATTCATTTTTTTGAGATTACAATACAATATTTTCTAACGTTACCTCGTTTAATGGTCAGAACATCATTCATCGATTCCTATTTTACAGAACGAAGTATAGCACACCAATGTCCAAATTTGCACGAACAACTTCTATCGCCATAACATGGTCTCAAAACAGCTGTCAGCTTTTATCTTTGCAGATTCACCGGAATCAGTATATCGTGACAGGCTTTTGGGTTGGGGAAAAAACCAAAGATTCCTCGATGCCCAATTTAATTGCGCAGGGCATAAAGGCACTCAATAAAGATGAGAACTGCTATATCGTCGCAGGCGGGAGTTGTTCCGGCTGGGGCTTTGCAGATCTTTCTATGCCGGCGATGCCGCAGAATGAAATGCACAACGCCCTGACTTTTGAACTCAAAAAATATACTCCCATTTCACAAGATAAGCTTCACTGGGGCTATCGGCTCATTCCAAATCCGCATCCACATTCAAAACAGCCAAAAAATTTAAAATTATTTTATATCAAACAGGATATTTGGAATCAGTGGCTCAATAACCTCGGGGCCATACATCATGTCGATACAATTCTAGCACCAGCAATCAGCCTTATCCCCCTATTTAGAGACAAGACCGTGCAGCTACCAGACTGCGAAAAACACATTCTCTATCAGTATGAAAACTCCGGAGAAAAAACATACGTCACAACGCAGCCATGGAAAAACGTACTCTCACTGGAAGAAGCTCTGCCGGACCTGAAAATAAAAATAGGCAAGCTCAGCGAATACCCCGCCGAAAAACAAATGCAATTTATTCCCACAATTCTTTTGGCAATTTACGGCTGCATGCACGAAGCCGACAAAGATGCGTCAACACTGATACCACTTCCCCAGCACCTAAAAATAAAACGAAATATTGCCAGCAAGACTCTTTCAATTCTATTATGCATTTACATCGTACTGACAATCGGGTTCTGCGGATTCAAAAAATTTCAGCGCACAGCACAGCAAATAGAAAAGACGAATCTTAAAATCAAAACGACTCAGAATCTACTAACAAAGCTGTCCGAAAATAACAAACAGTCGCATAGCGAATTTGCGGCAAGCCTAAAGCAAGAGCTTATTAACAACACCTCAAATACACCCCCCTGCCTGAAGTCCTAATAGCATTAACAAATCTTATCGAACCGCCATCTTGGATTTCGCAGCGTATCGAGTGGAACTCCGGGCTTATTACATTTACCCTAAGCAGCCCCGAAAATAACCTCGACCTGATCGGAAAACTTGAAGATTCTCCAATTCTCGGAGATGTACGACAACTCAGTTCAAGTTTTATTAAAAACAATTATCTACGAAGAATTCAGCTCAATGCCCGGTACGACACCCCTGATGAAAAACGATCTCTGGCGCAAAGACGTAAAGAAGAAAAGCAACAAGAACTTGATAAAAAAGAAGCTGAATCAAAAATTAAACCCGAAACCGATGCAAAAGATGTCCCGATAACGCCAACGCCAGATAACGGTGACACAACCCAACCGCCCGCCCAACCTCCGCAAAATGAAATCATCACACCGCAATTATGATATTTAACAAATTACAGCCCAGACAAATCGTCCTCTGCATTCTTATGCTGATTATCGGATTCTTTTTCGTCAAGCAGTATGCTGGATTTATTGAGATCCCCACCAAAAGCATGCTTATAAAAAAGAATTTGCAGTTAAAATCGCTTCAGAATGACCTGGAAGTTGCCCAAGCCAATGCTCTAAAACGCCAAGAAAAAATGACCGACTTGCAAAAGTATGCAAAACCATACTGGATCAATGACTCTAATTCTCGCATGATGATCGATCAAACCATTAACAAAGAATTCTCGCAAATTGTTCGCAAAGCACAATTGCCATCCCCACCAAAAATTTCAATTTCGCGAAACAAAATTGCGGGGGTCAATTATTTGCAACTCGTACAAATACACCTCGAACACCGCAATATCAGCATGAAAGAAATCAGCCGACTCTTTATTGAAACAGAGAAATACGGGAAAAAATTAATATGGAATTACTGCCGCATCGAGCCCGATAATCCAAGCAATCCGAATAATGTGAACTTTTCCGCCAAAATCAACACCCTCGTTCTAAATCCGGATCCTGCCGAATTTTTAAATAGCGGTCAACTTAAAAATCCAACCGCGGAAGACAAGAAAAAATGAATACATTAACATGGTTTATCCTTAATATTATTCTTATTACGGGTGCTTTTTACAGCACAAAAGCGATGAAAAAAACGCTTAAACAAGTTGAGATAACTCAACCCGCTACAAGTCCTAAAAATAAGAAAAAGACATCCCCAAATTATAATTCCCCAAAAATCGAAGAACGCAGTGAAGATTTTCAAAAACATCCGGATCAAGACTTTATGAATACCCTCTGGGAAAAAACGCTCTTTAAGCCCGACCGCACCGAAAATCAACTCGCCGGAGACGATAACACTGCCACCCTTGATCAAGCAAAACAAGAACAACTCCATTCTCAATTCGAACTCGTAGGACTCCTTCGCGTAAAAAATGACACCGAATCACCAATCGCCATTATCGAACAAAAAGTTCCCAAAAAAAGAACCTATACAAATAGCCGATATCGACGCGTTACCCCTTCCGCCCCCGTCGAACCCGAACAAGAAAAACCACTAAAAAGAATTTTCAGAATTGGGGATCCTGTAAATGACAGCGGCTTTAAACTAACCGATATCAGCCTGCTCGAAAATCAGGTAACTCTAAAACGAGGCACCGAAACCCTCGAACTTAAAATACAACTCGGTGATTCTTCAAGCACAGATCGTAAAGATACTGCCCTCCAACAAGCTGAAATGATCAAGAAAAAACATCAGAAAACCGCTGTAACATCCTTGCCTACTTCAAAAGACAAACAATCCGGCAGCCCCCCAGAACCACCCCAAGATCCTCCCCAAGAACAACCCACAGAAACACCCACAGATTCAACTCCATTACCCGAAAATCAAACAAAAAAATTAACCCCCCAGCAAATTCGCGCCGCTATTCTAGAACGCCAGAAATTGCTGATTAAAACCCGCAATTCAAGAAAATCAGATTCTAAAAACGAAAAATAAAAGAACCCCCTAATCCACGCTTCCAATACTTTTTCGGCTCTCCTAATAACAAAGCCTTGTAAGGATCATTATGAAAACCCGTCTTGTAAAATATCAAATTATAATCTGTATCATCGCACTCACACTGTGGACCGGTTGCCAAACTGTTTCCAAGTCAACCCCGTTGGAAGAAGCCAAAAAAACGGAAGCCGAAAATAAAGACATTAACAACCACGCTATGGACGGCAAACGGCCACTGCCGTTTAACAAGATTAAGGCCCATACGGCAGATTTTATGGATGAAACGCCCATCCAGACCGAAGAAGCCGAGGAATCCGAGACGGTCCAAATAAAACGCGATCTTGATTTGCCAGATCGCAAAAACGTTCAAACAGCAAGCGAACTGAAAAAAGCAGAATACCCAGATAATCTTATTAAAGGCATGGCAAATCCAGATGAAAAACTCGAAAACCTAGCCCTTATTTTTGATGCCGCAACCGTCGATGAGGTCGTTGCCGCCTTTGCCGCTGAATTAAATTTTAATTACTTAGTCGATCCCGCCGTCAAGGGTGCCATTACAATGACCCTAAAATCCAATGAGCTGACCGCTCGCGAAGTCTGGAGCACCTTCGAACACCTCTTATGGCTATCGGGTGCCTATGCTTCCAAAAATCCTGGATTCATCCATATTTTACCATTTGAAAAAATGCCCAAAGAACGCAGAATCTATGCCCAGCATGAAATTCAGCCTAATGTTATTGTTGATTTTGTTACAATTAAATATAAAAAGAGCGCGGATGTCATCAATATTATCAAGCCCTTTATGACAGAAGGCGCATCGGCAACCGATATTGTAGACTCCAATACCATCATTATTGTTGAAGCACCTGCAAACATACATAAGATTAAAGAAATAATTAGCCGTGTAGACCTCAAGGGAGAACGCGCCTGGCCGGTTGAATGCTTTCCCTGCCAACAGGTCGATGCCCAAATTATTGTAGAAGAATTGCAGCAGTTATTGCCGATTATCGGATTACCCATTGCAACCGGAACAGGCGCATCCGGCGGAGCCATAAAAATTACCGGCATACAGCGCCTCGGCGTTATCATCGTTTCAGCCGCATTACCCGAAGTGGTTGCTGAAATTGGCAAATGGATTAAAGCATTTGATCGCTCAGATATGATGGACAAAGAAGAAATCTACTTCTATAATGCGCGTCATACTACCGTGGAAAGACTCAGTGCCTCTCTGGATGCATTCTTCAATACCGTAACCAGTGCCAGCCCGACTACCACGTCTACCTCAAGCACCGAAGGCACTTCATCAAAATCCTCTTCTTTATCCGCAACTACCGCCAGTAAAAATAAAACAAGTTCGAGCAAAACAACCAGTTCTAAAAGCAACAAATCTTCCACAAGCGATGATGATGACCTGAATAAAACCATTTTCGATACCGAAGTCATTGTTTACAGCGATGACGAAAGCAACCGCCTCACCATCAAAACAACCCCCCGGACATGGCACTTAATCAAAATCTTTCTCGAACGCCAGGATATTACCCCACGACAAGTCTCCATCCAGGCAATTATTACCGATATTGACTTGAGTGAAAACAACGAGTTCGGAATTTCATACGCCATCTCTAATTTAATTAAATCCGGCGACACTACCCTCGGAACAGTTGTTAATACGGCTGCTACAGATAGCCTAATGAGCTCCCTTTTAGGAACGGACGCAGCGGCGGTTACTAGTGCCCTCGGTAGTTGGGATACGGGTATCGGCGCGATTCTTTCCCACAACAATGACCCGCTAGCCGTGATTAAAGCGGTTGCTGGCGATGGCAATACCAGCGTTCTTTCGGAACCGCACGTTATTGTCTGCAGCGGTTCAGAAGCTTACCTGCAAGCCGGTTCAAAAGTGTCAATTCCAACCGAATCTACATCTTATACGTCATCCAGTGATGGCAATATGAGCACCAATTACGAATATCAAGACACGGGTGTTATTATGACTGTAACGCCCTATATTACTGCCGGACATGAAGTGCGCCTCCAAATGGAACAGGAATTTTCCGTTCCAGTAAAGAGCTCGTTAAATACTTCAACATACGACATCAACACCAAAAAAATAACATCAGAATTAATTGTGCCAGACAATACAACAATTATGCTTGGCGGCATGATTCAGACAACCGATATCATAACCCACAGTGGAATTCCTTTTCTTAAAGACATTCCCTATTTCGGTGTGTTTTTCCGCTCCAACAGCGTTACGAAAAAACGCTCCGAATTATTGATTCTTCTAACCGTTAACGTCATCGACAGTCAAAATCCACAAGAAGAACTTGTTCGAAAATACAAAAAATCATTGGAGCAAATTGCTAAAAAGCACAACAAAGACGGTCTTTACTAAGGAGGAACCATGAAAGAATCACCTTCTATGCTATCCCCCGAAAAGCAAGAACAACTCCAAGAAAATCAACCTGTACCCGAAAACGATTCCGGAAAACAAAATCGTAATATTTTATCCGTTGTTTTTTCTGAAACAGATTTTGCCAAACGATTGTCGGAACTCGTAATAGAGCCCCTTCCAGATGATTACCAGCCATCCTATAAGAATGACTTCAAACTGGTCGATAATAATAAAGTCAATGAGCATCAGCTGTTAAAACTCTATCACGATATCAGCCATATTCCTCTTCTTGATGAACAAGAAATGCATGATATTATCCCCTACCCGGATATCACCTTTGATTTTCTGAATAATAATCACTGCCTACCAATCAGCTGGAATGCCGATCACACTGTTATGGCAGTTGCATCACCTTATAACCTTGGTAATTTTGCCCTCCTTTGGAAAAATCTCTATGACGCCGATATTGAGTTTTTGTTGTCTCGTTCCGCCTTTATTAAACGCTATATTGACGAGCTCTATGATAAACCGGAAGACGAAAAAGAAGTCAACTGGGAAGGCAGCAATGAACAAACACTGCGCGATTTAGCAAAAGAAGCCCCCATTGTTCGCCTCGTCAATGACATTTTCACCCGCGCAGAAGAATCCGGCACGTCCGATATTCATATCGAGCCCAATGAGAATGACGTCACCGTCCGCTTTCGCGTTGATGGTATGCTTAAAGTGATTCTGCGCCAACCAAAAAGTCAATATGCCGCGATTGCATCCCGTATTAAACTGCTTGCCGGCATGAATATCGCAGAACGACGACTACCTCAGGATGGACGTATCGAACTCGCGCACGCTACCAGCCCCATCGATGTGCGCGTAAGCACGGTCCCCTGCATGCACGGCGAAAGCATCGTTCTGCGACTTTTGGAAAAGGACTCTGCCGTCTTTGACCTCGAAAAAGTCGGTCTTGATCCGGACATCAAAGAACAACTGACACAATTATTCAACATGCCCCATGGAATGATTTTAATGGTTGGGCCAACCGGAAGCGGTAAAACCACCACTCTTTACTGTATTATGAATATTCTTAATACTGAATTTCGAAAAATCATCACCATTGAAGACCCCGTTGAATATCAGCTTGAGGGCTTAACACAAATTCATGTCAAGGCTAAAATCGGTTTAACGTTTGCAAATGGATTGCGCGCCATCGTCCGACAAGATCCCGATGTCATTCTTGTGGGTGAAATTCGTGACCGCGAAACAGCTGAAATTGCAATTCATGCTGCTCTTACGGGGCACTTAGTTTTAAGCACACTGCATACCAATGATGCGGCTGGTGCCATCAGTCGTCTTGTCGAAATGGGGGTGGAAAGTTTCCTTATTTCTTCTGCACTGCTTGGCGTCGCTTCACAACGCCTCGTACGCCGTATTTGTCCCGTCTGCCACGGTTCTGGAAAAATTTCTTCCGACAAAGAGGGTGAAACGAAACGCTGTCGAAATTGTATGGGCAGTGGCTATCGTGGTCGAGTTGCTCTCTTTGAGCTTATGCTTATAGACAACGAACTGCGCAAAGCCATTAATGAGCATAAGGACACCAACGATATTACAGAGATTGCACGCCATAACGGCATGCGTACCCTAAAAGAAGACGGGGATATCAAAGTAAAACAAAAATTAACCACGCAGTCCGAAGTTACCCGAGTCTGTAAAATGGATATCGATTTGGGAGAATAATAATCTCGCCAAAAAGCCGCTCCAATTTTCATCTTAAGAAAACGCAAAATTATCTATAAGTATTCCTATTTTCTGGCATATTTAACAAAAAAAAATATTTTCTGATAATTTATACTTTATTGTAATAAAAACAGAATTAGACTGCGCCTTGCATTGGAATTGAGCACGCCAAGACGCACGAGGTGGTGCGTCTTTACGTCTCCAATACAAAGCCCACTTATTATGCCGCAGGATAACTGCCAAGCAATTTGACAAAAGAGACACTATCATTCAACTCGCGAATGGCCGCAGATACATTCTTATCCCTGAAGTTTCCTAATAAGTCCGCATAGAACAAGTACTCCCATTTTTTCTTCCGCGATGGACGACTTTCAATCATCGTCAAGGTAACATCATGATGTTGGAAGGCCTTCAAGCATTCGCATAAGGCCCCGGTACGATCAGATAAGCAAAAGCAAATAGAAGTCTTATCATGCAATGTTGGCTCTGGATCATCATGCGAAATAATAATGAACCGCGTCGAATTATTCGGTGAGTCCGCAACATTCTCCTCTAAAATATCAAGTTTATAGAGCTCTGCCGCGCTCTCGCAGCCAATAGCCGCCGCACCGACTTCACGCGATGCAAACTGCGCCGCCAAAGCATTACTCTCGGTCTCCAAAACCTGTACATTCGGAAACTTCGTACTTAAATAGCCGCGGCACTGCCCCTTCGTTTGGGCATG